>Ga0308164_10000521_pt1 | contig 62414 bp, 51 predicted proteins | sample PhyTR2_FD_201031 | JGI IMG/M metagenome (GOLD analysis project Ga0308164, IMG submission 201031) | Phyllosphere microbial communities from UC Gill Tract Community Farm, Albany, California, United States - DLSLT.R2 | ecosystem: Host-associated > Plants > Phyllosphere > Unclassified | place: USA... | reverse complement strand
GCTGAAAGAAGATAAACCCGGTTCAGTACAAAATAAGTTTCCCTGTCCAGCAGTATTTTATAAAATGCGAAGAATATAACGACGTATATATTTACTTGCAATAGATAATAAGCCCAGGTCATTTTGATTTGTTTTTAAGTTTGCTAATCATTTTTAGAATTTCATCCACATCGCTGATATCCATCTTCTCTTCTTTTACAAAAAAGGAGAATATACTCTCTACAGAGTTTTCGAAATAATTTCCCAGCAGCTTTTCTGTGGCATGTCGCTTATAATCATCTTTAGAAATCAGGGGATGATATTGGTGTGATTTTCCAAAGGCCGTATGACCAACGAAACCTTTTTGTTCCAGTATCCTGATGATGGTTGATACTGTGTTGTAAGCAGCCTTCGGTTCTGGCAGGTATTCCATTACTTCTTTAACGAAGCCTTTTTCTATTTGCCAGAGTACCTGCATGATTTGCTCTTCGGCTTTAGTCAGATCTTTAATTTCCATGATAGCTAGTCTGTTGATTTTTAAAGGGTAAGGTTTGAACTAAGAATATAGTTAAAGGTATGAACTATATTCTTAGTTTCAAAATAAATATTTAATATTCCAAAATCCTTTAAAAAAGAAATGACGGCCATCCAGCCGTCACTTACTACTATTAACTATAACTAAAACTAAATTTTTCTATTTTAAACGTTGCACAGGTATTTTAGCAACGGATGTACTTGCATTTGTTTTTGATGCGCTCATACCTTCTACATCAGGTTTCATTGATGTTGCAATGGTAAGGATCATCATCATGAAAACCGGTACCAGTAAAAGGATAAAGGGAGAGATGTTTGTTAATTTTTTCATGATGTTGGTATTGATGTTACTCAGGGTATGAACTACTGTTTCGTTGGTTGTATATATCTTGTTATTAATGAAGTGGTCGATGTGTTGAACAGATGCAGATTTCATAATCGTTTCGTTTTGTTGAAACAAATAGAATCAAAAAATTAGTGCTGCTAAAATGTTTTATACCAAGTGGAAATAATCATAGATCAACAGGCTATTTGAGGAAAAAAAGCAAAATGAGTGTATTTTTGCCGTTGGTAGAAAAAAAATGCCTGTTCGTCGAAAGCTATGGCCGGAAAACATTACTTTAGGTACTTTGGATGAGCAAAATCAATACGCAGGAATGAATGATAAAAGAGAGTTGACGGCACATTTGGTATACTGGCTGTTTATCGGTGGTTTTATCTTTTTAGTTACCGTTTTAACAGGGGGGAAGTTCAATTCCTCAGAGCTACTGGTCAGGTATGGCTATTTTTCTATAATCAATATCTCAATCTTTTATATTAACTACACCTTGCTGATCCCTCAGCTGCTAAAAAAATACTGGCTTTATATTCTGTCCATTATCGGATTGATTGCCCTGATGGCAGCTGCAAAGACTATTATTGCAGTTTTTTACAGGGAGGAGGTACTGCGCTATATGAATGAAAAGAGCGGCGTGGTGGAGTACCGTGATCTCAATGCCTTTCTCTGGAGTGCTGTATTTGTCTCCGGGTTTTTTATCATCTCAGGCTGCCTGATTAAGTTTGCGCTCGACTGGTTTAGTAACATTCGTATCCAACGTAGTCTGGAGACCGAAAAAAAGGATATGGAACTTCAGTTTCTGAAATCTCAGCTGAACCCTCATTTTTTGTTCAACTCACTGAACAACATTTATTCACTGGCTTATCAGAAGTCGGATAAAACGGCAGATGCCATACTTAAGCTATCGGAAATTATGCGTTATATGATTTATGAAAGTAACGATAGCTGGGTTGCCCTGAGCAAAGAAATTGAGTACGTTAAAAGTTATATCGAATTACAGAAGCTTAGGTTTAAAGATGGGGCAGCTGTGGTAATGACGCTGAATGGCGAAATAGACAATCAGCAGATCCTTCCGCTGATACTGATTTCATTTGTTGAAAATGCATTTAAACATGGAGTGGCCAATGATCCTTCTGATCCCATCAGGATCAATATCATTGCCAACCAAAAAATACTTCATTTTAGTATCACCAATAAAAAGAATAACGCCAATAAGGATGCAATGGGGGGCGTTGGTTTAAATAATGTAGAACGGCGGTTGCAGTTACTTTACCCCGAAAGGTATAAGCTAAATATCGTAAATTCGGCTACGCATTATACCAGTGAACTGATGCTTGATATATAAATCTCTGAAAAAAATAATACAATGACACTAAAATGCATTGCTGTAGATGATGAGCCTTTAGCGCTCGATATAATAGAAGATTATGTTTCTAAAGTACCGTTTCTGGAATTGGTGAAACGAACGGAGAACGCGATTGAAGCCCTTCAGCTGGTTCAGGCCGGGGGGATTGATCTCGTATTCCTGGATATCCAGATGCCGGACCTGACAGGCATACAGTTTCTTAAAATAGCTAACAACAAAGCGAGTTACATCCTCACTACTGCATATTCACAGTATGCATTGGAAAGTTATGACCTGAATGTATCCGATTACCTGCTTAAACCAATAGCGTTCGACCGCTTTTATAAAGCAGTAGAGAAAGTGCACAATCAGCATAAGAACAACGCGGAGTCTATCGTTGCGGCACCTGTTGTTGCTGCAGCGCCAGCCCCGCCTGCGCCACACGTTTCACAGCAGGTGCAGGATTTTATTTTTGTAAAAACTGAGCATAAGATTCAGAAGATTGAATTGGATAACATCCTGTACATCGAAGGCCTGAAAGATTATATATCAATATTTACAAAAGCTGAGAGGGTAATTACCCTTCAGAACATGAAAAAAATGGAAGAAACACTGCCAAGGTCGCAGTTTATCCGGGTACACAAATCTTACATTATTGCGCTGGACAAAATTGAAAGCATTGAGCGCAGCAGGATTACAATTTGCGGTAAGATCATTCCTATTGGGGATACCTACCGCGATGAATTCTTCAAAAAAATAGAGAACAATAATATTTAGAGTGCTGTCTCCTGATTCAGTACTTTCCTGATGGCGTGCTCGGCTTTTAAGGTCAGTTCCTCTGGGTTTAAACCATTGGTTTCGATGGGGCTGAGTACCGTCCATTTCATCCGCTGGCCAAAACTTAGCGGAAAAGCGCCGTACTGAACCGTTTTCCACGAATTTTCTATGGCTACGGGAACGATGAGCGCATTCGGGACAGATTTAAGTAGCGTAGCTATTCCTCCAACCTGAAAAGGCTTCATCCTGCCGTCTTTGGCGCGGGTGCCCTCAGCAAAGATCATGGCGGACCAGTTGTTGTCTTTCATTCTTCTTCCAAGCTTAAGGATCTCCGAAACGGCCTGTTTGCTGTCTTTACGGTTGATGTTTGCTCCGCCGCCGTATTTCAGATTAAATGAGATCGACGGGATGCCTTTTGTTAATTCAATCTTGGAAATAAATTTCACATGATATTTTCTCAGAAACCAGATCAGAGCCGGTATATCATACATGCTCTGGTGGTTGGCAATAAATATAATGGGCCTTCCTTCAGGTAGCTGCTGTTGGTTGATAAAAGTAGTGGATGAACCTAAGAAGACCTGGCAGTAGGTAAGAAAAAAGTTGAGGTAATCGACAGACTTTTTATGTGCCTTATATCCAAAAAACCGGTAACATACCCACTGGATAGGTTGGAAAATTATTAGCGTAAGAAAAAAGAAAAAATAGAAAACGGGTGTAAATATATACCCCAGGGATTTGTTCATAAGAATGTTATAGTTTGCCTTGCTGTAATAATACCTGCGTTTTTAATATCGCTGCCACACTCATGCTGTCTGTAATTTTTCCATCCATCACCATTTCGTAAGCCTCTTTAAATGGTAATTTACGCAGTACCAGTTCTTCTGTCTCTTCTGGTGTAGCTTCTCCCATGCTCAATCCCCTCGCTATGTAGATAACTGCAAGTTCATCACTCACTGAATTGGACAGGTGCATCCTGAGCAGCTCCGTCCATTCGGTGGCATTCAGTCCGGTTTCTTCCTGTAATTCGCGTTTTGCACCATCCAGGGGATGGAGGTCCAATGGGCCACCACCTTCGGGAATCTCCCAGCTGTAAGCGTTTAAAGGAAAGCGGTATTGCCCTACCAGCCATGTGTTCAGTTCATCATCAAGCGGAAGAACACCTACAGCGTAATTCCTGAAACTAACAACACCATAGATACCTTTGCCCCCCGAAGGGTTGATCACGTTATGTTCTGTAAGTCCTATCCAGTTATTTTCGTAAATTTTTCTGCTGTCTACAATGGTCCAGGGGTTCTGTTCTTCCATGCTGCAAGATACGAATTTCTTGTTTTAACTAACAACGGCCACCTGTAAGGGCGGCCGTTAAACTTTTAAAATGTTCCTTCGTCAGGTTTCATTTCCTGCTGTTCTGGTTTCTTTTGTTTTTTCATGAAAGTAGTTTTTCCAAATCTGTAGGAGAAGGTGATATTACCCATCTGCCCCTTTTGGTAGCGCTGAAAATCTGTGATAGAATTGGCATCCTGATTAATTGCACCAAATCTCCGGGTATTGAAGATATCCCTTATGTTTGCACTCAAAGAGGCTTTTTTATTTGGGAAGTCATACTTGGCGCCCGCGTCAACGCTGTACTGCGCTTTACGTTTTCCCTGTGCCTGCACTTCGGTAGAATTGTATTCGCCCCTTACCTGGAAGGTAATGCTGTGTGGCAGGGTAAAGTTGTTGGTCAGATTGGCATTCCAGCTGTATCCTGAGGTTTCACGGATAGCGTATTCAGGTACCGCATCGATATTGCTATGATAGCCGTTTGCATTGGCCGTAAAGTTCCAGAATTTAAAAGGATCTACTTTTGCAATCAGCTCTATACCGCTGTTGGTGCTTTTTGTCAGGTTTTGCGGGGTAATAATAATCACACCGTTTGAATCTGGTACCGAACGAACCCTCTGGATGAGGTCATTGGTATGGCGCATGTAAGCACTTCCAATCAATGTTACCTTATCCCAGAATTTGCTATAACTTAACTCGTAAGAATGTACATCTTCAGGAAGCAGGTTAGGGTTACCCTGGCGCCAGCTTAATGGATCTGAATAATCTATAAATGGATTGGTATCCCATGGTCTTGGACGGTTAACCCTTCTGGTGTAGCTCAATTGTACCTGTTGTTCGCCTTTGAATTTCTGCGTAAGGAAAATACTTGGGTACAGGCGGTCGTAAGAAATACGTCCCGGGCTATATAAAAGCTGGCTACCGGTAGTGTATCCGCCGGAGTTTGTGTTTAGTCTGGCTGCTTCACCCCTTAAACCAATCTGATAGCCAAAGTTTTTGATTTGATTCTGATAGTTAAGGTACAGGGCATGAACCTGGTCTTTACTGTTAAAAAGGTTTGATAACTGGTAGTTCTGATCATACCTGCCGGTAACTGCATTATAGGTAGAGGCAAGGGTGTTGTTGTCTGTATATTTAATTTGACTTCTGTAACCGGTCTCCAATTTTCCCAATTTTCCCAATGGCATAGTATAATCGGCCTGAATGTTATAGTTTTTATTGGTACCGTCGTTATCATTGGTCAATATTTCAGGATCCAGTACTACGTCGCGGCCGTTCTGATTGTATATGTTGGTATTATACAATTGGAAATTATCATTTGTTCCTTTGGAATAACCAAAGTTGAAAGTAAGTTCCTGACTGGTTTTAAATTTATGGCTGTAATCCAGATTCAGGTCGTAACTGTTACCACTTCCCTCATTTGTATTTACACGGTTACTCAGCAGTTGGGGCGATCCGTCTGTTTTATATGTATTGATATTCAACAGGTCTCTTTTATCATTATCCCTGCTGTTAAATCCGGCAGAAAAACTCAAAATGTCTTTAGTAGTGAGGTAATAGTCGATCCCCGCTTTAGCGTTATGGCTTTTATCAGTATTTCTTGAAGTGGTCAGCTGTTCCGCTGAAGCCAGTGAATCGGTACGGTTCAGATACCTGATGTTGTTAAAACCACCACCAATACGGTTTCCATAACGGTAACCATAATTTCCATACAGATTGATCTTTTTATTCTGGAAACTCACGCTGGCATTACCATTATAGTTGTCCCTGTTGCCCGCGGTTAAGGCCACATTGCCATTCAGGCCTAGTTTCGTATTTCTTTTAAGTACGATATTTATAATCCCTGAATTTCCTTCGGCGTCATATTTGGACGAAGGGTTAGTAATTACCTCTACGGTTTCAATTGAGCTTGCGGGTATAGAAGCGAGTATAGAAGCAACGTCACCACCGGCGATCAGTGAAGGCTTGCCGTCGATTAAAACCCGTACTCCGGTAGATCCTCTAAGGCTGACGTTTCCGTCCACATCAATCTGGACTGAAGGTACATTAGTCAGCAGGTCTGATGCCGATCCCCCTTCACTTACCAGGCTCTGATCTACTGCAAAAACCTTTTTGTCAATCCCCAACTGTACCGGGGCCTTTTTTGCAGTAATGTTTACCTCATTCAGTGCATTACCTTTTGATACCCGCATTTTGATGGTCCCAAAAGCCAGTAACTGTTTGGTTTTACTAATTGAAATTGAATCCCTTACCAGGGTCTGGTAACCCACATAACTGATACGGACGGTAAATACCCCATCTGGAAGTCCGGTGATGAGCAGGTTTCCGTTTACATCCGTCTGGCCGGTTTTTACAGTGGCTTTTGTTTGTCTGTTAATTACCAATGCAGAGGCAAAAGGAATTGTCTCATTGTTTTGCGCATCTATTATTTTTCCTGTAAGTTTACCTGTACCCGGGCTTTGCGCGTGAAGCTCAGATACACAGAAGGCTGTACCGATAGTAAATAGAGTAAATATGATTTTAGAAAAGGATTTCTTCATTTGTGTAGATCTGTCGTTTTTAGGGGCGTTTTTATTAGATGGACAAAGTAACGGCAGTGAAGTTTAAAAAAGGGGGGGTAACTATTTTATTACAACAGGATTATGGCCAATTACAGTAATATTTTTGTGAAGGAAGGGATAAGCTATATTGAATACCGGGATCTGATAGTTTCGCTCTTCAAAGAAGGCAAAGCGACGGGTGATGACAGCAGTGAGGAAATGTTGCATTACACAAGATTAAATATTCAGCGCATGGAGCGACTGGATAAAACCGCGGTGCTCAGTGAAACGTTGCTTGCCAGTGTGCAGGCACTAAAAAACCGGTACCATTTTCTGGTAATCACAGAAGGATGGTGTGGTGATGCAGCACAGATTGTTCCCCTGTTTGATAAGATGACAGCGGCTTTCCCGGAAAAGATCGATCTCCGTTTTGTGTTGAGGGATGCACATTTGGAGTTAATGGATGCACATTTAACAGGTGGTGCAAGGGCGATCCCGGTCTTGCTTATATTAAATGAAGCGGGAGAGCTTGTCGCCAGGTGGGGGCCACGGCCGGCTGTTGCCCAGCAGTTGCTCAACGGTTGGAAAACCGAGTATGCCGATAAGCATATCCGGTCTGAAAAACTACATCTTTGGTATGCCAGAGACAAGACCAAAACTACCCAGCAGGAAATTGAAAAGCTGATTGCTACCCTCGAAGAGGATTGAGTTAGTCTACGGTAACAGTTAAACCTTCCTGCTGAAGTATTTTACGGTAAACTTCCATCTCTGTAAAAGATCCTTCGAGAACTGCACATTTTCCTTTGTTGTGCACCTCCCAGGCAATTCTCTCTGCCTGAGAATCGGTGTAGTCAAGATATTTAGTCATACAATGGATCACATGGTCGAAGGTGTTTACCTCATCGTTCCATAAAATCAAACGATGAGAGGTCTTAAGAGAAGTTAAAATCTCCTCCAGTGTAAATGTTTCTTCTTTTGTTTCTGTTGACATGGTACAAAAATAAGCTATTTCAAAATAAAGAATGCTCTAAAATAATTTTTGTATGAAACGACCTGCTTAGCTCCCCTTTGCCGCGCGTGTCATTTGTCCGAAACTATCCCATAATTCTTCAGGGATAGCTTCAAGGCCGTTAAACTGGCCAGCACCCTGTAACCACTCACCGCCATCGATGGTAATTACCTCACCATTGATGTACGCAGAGAAATCGCTGACTAAAAATGCTGCCAGATTGGCCAGCTCCTGGTGCTCTCCCACCCGTTTTAAAGGGACCCTGTTTTTGAAGTCAAACTTTTCTGCAAGATCGCCAGGAAGCAGGCGCTCCCATGCGCCCTTTGTTGGGAATGGCCCTGGTGCAATGGCATTGGTTCTTATTCCGTACTTTCCCCATTCCACCGCCAGTGAGCGTGTCATGGCGAGTACCCCGCCTTTAGCACAGGCTGATGGTACAACATAGGCCGAACCTGTAAATGCATAGGTGGTTACAATGTTTACAATGCTTGCCGGCTGTTTCTCCTTGATCCAGTGTTTGCCGAAAGCCAGTGTACAATTTACTGATCCTTTCAAAACAATGTCAATGATGCTGGAAAAGGCGTTGGCAGAGAGGCGCTCTGTAGGGGATATGAAATTTCCGGCTGCGTTGTTCAGCAGGCTGTCTGCACGGCCAAAAGTTTTAATTGTTTCTGCCAATACATTTTCCACCTGTTCATAATCCCTTACATCACAGGCCACAGCGAGTACCTTGCCGCCGGTTTCCTTTTCCATTTCTGCTGCTGTCTTTTGCAGCACATCTGCTTTGCGGCTGGTAATTACCAGGTTGGCGCCTAATTTCAGAAAATAAGTGCCCATTGCCCGCCCCAGACCGGTTCCGCCACCAGTAATTACTATGGTCCTGCCTTGCAGCGCATCGTCTCTTAACATCGGTTGATTGTACATCGGCTTATTTTTTTTGTAGGTTATCAATAATCATTTTCAGGAGGTTTCTGCTGGTTGGCGACCACCATTGTGTAAGCATCGCTTCCAGTACCACCGACTGATCAGCTGTTGCTGCGGCAATCAGCTCCTTGCGAATGTTCAGTTTGCTTTGCTGCCATGTATTTGGTTCCAGGGCCATGTATTTTCTAATTCTGCGCTCTGTGGCAGACATGATACTGGCAGGATTCACAAGTTCATCTACCAATCCAATTTTCAGTGCCTCTTCAGGACTGAACAATTTGCCTTCCAGCAGACTTCTGGCGGCATTGCCCTTGCCCAGCCAAAAAGCATAAAGCTGAAAAATGCTGTCCGGTACAATGATCCCTACGGGTACTTCGTTTAGTCCGATGATATAATTCCCTTCTGCCATCACCCTGATATCACAGGCCAGTGCAATTACACATCCCCCGGCTGGAGAATGTCCGTTAATAGCCGCTGCCATTGGTTTTTTAAAGGAGATGATTTGAGCAGTGAAATCCATGAACAATTTCCAGAAGGACCTGATTTCTTCTTCATTGTAATTGAAAAGCTCTATGAGATCCAGTCCTGCAGAAAAAAAATGCTCCCTACCGGTAATCAGTACCCCGCCGATATTCGTATCGTTACTGATATTGTGCAGCATATCTGAAAGTTCTGTTATAATTTCCCTGTTCAGGGGATTTGATTTTCCCCGGTTAAGGGTTATAAGTGCCAGACGGTCTTTTATCGTTACATTGATTGTATTCATATTATTTTACTTCGTAAGTATATACTTTTCTGGCAAGGTGACCCAGATCGTTAATCCCTTCAATTACTATCCTGTAGGTTCCTGCCTCGTCGGTATTGTAAAAATTAAACTTTGCCTTGCCACTGGTATCTGTAGGCAGGTGCGGTGTCCAGTAAACAGTTGAGCGCTTATCTTCTCCTCTATCTGTATTTTGAGGGGTATACTGTGGCGAATAAAACTGGCGTGAGGCATAATAACCTTTTGGGGAGTACGTAATAATTCCCGGAGAATATCTGGAGTAACTCATATCGCCTCCACCTCTTTTAGTAGTAATTAACAAAATGCCGCCTCCACCGCGTGATCCGTAAATAGATGTGTTGCTGATGCTCTTAAGTACCTCTATGGTTTCCACATCGAAGGGGTTGATGTTGGCAAGAAAGTCTGGCTCCAGCTGTATACCATCCAGAATAATTTGCATTGGTACTCCATTATTCCTTAGCAGATATGCTTTGTTATCCCTTATGGTCATGCCAGCAACCCTGCCCTGTAAACATTGCAGTAATGTGATGCAGGTACCCAGGTCTTTCGAGGTGATCACCTGATCAGCACGACCGGCACCATTCAGGTTGGACGAATTTGGCGCTACATTTTTTTTCTGCACAATATTAACCTGGTCAAGCAGATAGGTGCGCTGCAGTAAGCCACGCCTGTTCAGGTCGTCAAAATAGCTGTTGCTTTTTTGGATGTATCCCTGTATAGATTCATTTACATTTATCTCTACGTCACCTGTATTTTTATTTTTAGTGACCACCTGTCCGGGAACTATATCCACGTTGATCTCTACATACTTTTTGTTCTTTGCATTTCTTGCCTGTACAACAAACTTGGTACTATCGCCAAAAATGAGATGATCAAAACTAAAGTGTCCTTTGGCATCTGTCAGCGTATCCAGCACAAAGAGGCCACCTCCACCTGTTGCAAACAGTGATACCCTTCCGTTGGCTACGGGCTTTGTTCCGTTAGTGGTAACTGTTCCGCTAACCTTTAATGATTTTTCTGGCGGAAAGGCTGATGGTTTAGTGGTACTGCCCATCAGGTCTGTCCATAATAAGCGGCTCCATCCCTGGGTAAGCATGAGGTTGTCCAGGTTTTCGCGGACTTCCTTCGTATCGTTACGCAGGTAGTAATTGGGTTTTTCCACATAACCTTTTAAATCCGAAGTCAGCAATAACGAGGTAAGGATATTACTTTCATTGTCAGGGTCAGGCGTAACCGTATTGGAATTTGTAACAGCAATAGAGAAACTACCGATGGTTGGTTTACCACCGTCCTGTGCAGAGAGCTCGAGCGGAACATTTGCCCGGGGTCCATACGTACTTTTTAGATTGACCAGGCTGGCACTGATCTGATCTGCCGGATTGTTGATAAAGATAAGGCGTTCAGCTACAGGTAAGTTGGACGTACTGAACAGGCTAAAGTGTATAATTCCCGATGGCAGGCCTTTTTTCGGCAATGAAAGTGTACTCACCTGTTTTGTAGTCTGAACTTTTTGTACCGCAATAACAGAATTGTTCTGCTGAATGACAAGTTTCATCTCTCCCTGGTTCAACAGCGACTGGCTCAGCATGACCTTTATAGCAATCTTATTACTATCCGCTGTATTAATACTTAGCACAGATCCTGAGGGAGAAGCCTTAGGTAAGGGAACCTCGGTTGTGCTGCCATTTTTCCGTTTTACTTTTGCAGTATAGGTTTTTCCAGGCTGAGGGTTTACAATAAAGCTGCCCATTCCTAAGTGTGTGGTATTAAAATTAAGTATTTCGGTGCCATCATTGTCTACCACTGTTCCTTCTATATCTTCGCCCAGGCCTGAAGGATTAACTGCTTTGATCGCCACTTTCGAAGGGAGGTTGTCCACCAGGCTTCCTCCTTCGGGGAATAGCTGTACTGAAATGTTGTTTGAAGTGGTTTTAACCGGGATCACCTTTACCACCTGCTTTTTGTTCGCTAATGTTATAGTTGCCGTGATTTTGCCAGATGCGGGACTACCGGTTGAATTCTGAAAAGAGAAATTTACTTCGCCCTGTGCATTGGTCATCCCTTTACCGCGGCCTGCTGCTTTATCTTTGAGCTGCGCCTCATATTTTACCTCTTGCCCTGCATAGGGCTTACCGTCCTTGTCAGAGAAGGTAATAACCGCTTCAACAGTTTCTGCATTGTTTTTTTTGCCGAAAGTGTAGCTGGTGCGGGTAAATACTTCATTTGACCAGCCATTACCAATTCTTATCGTTTTATCATAAAAGAAATCAGGCCCGGCATTCCTCATCCATTGTGTATAGGCCCTGATCCTGTAATTGCCTTCTGAAAGGGTATCAGGTAGTTTGAAATCGCCCCAGCTGATCCCTGTAGTTAATGGCAACTTAAGTTGTTTTTTAACAGAATCATTTTCTGCAATCAGCTCAACATACAGAGCGCTGCTGATATTGGATAGTTGCCCGCTGCGCGAATCTGTTACATATGCTTTGAACCAGATGTTATCGCCTATGGCGTAATAGGGCTTGTCGAGGTGCAGATAAACCTTTTCCTGCGGATGTTCCTCGTTATAATCAGAAAGTTTTTTTAGTAATGCCTCAAAGGGATCATCCGCAAAGCGGAAGGCAAGAAAGAGAGTAGATGCCAGTAAAAAAAGAAATGCGGTCCGAAACTTGGTCTTCATTAGCATATAATTGGTTTTCAATAACAGGGTGTCTTATTTTTCACTGCCTTTTAGTAGAATGTAATTTGTATTCCGGAAATACAGCTCAAAAATAAAGCCTCAATATAAGAATATTGAGGCTCAAAAGCTATAATTAATTCTGTGTTTAAAAGTTATTCTTCCACATCATGCTTTCTACCGGCTTGGTAGTTTTATTGCTATATTTTGCGTCGTCTTTCGCATTATACATCGTTTCTATTGTTCCTTCTACCATAAAATAGATAAGCTGTCCGATTGGCATTCCGGCATAAATTTTCACAGGCTGTGCGCATGAGATTTCCAGTGTCCAGGTATTGCAAAATCCTACATCACCTTTTCCTGCCGTAGCATGTATGTCTATCCCTAAACGTCCGGTGCTTGATTTTCCCTCCAGAAAGGGAACATGTGCATGTGTTTCGGTGTATTCAAGTGTAACACCGAGGTAAAGTGTTCCCGGCTGGAGCACGAAACCATCCTTTGGAATTTCAAAATGAATTATTTTATTGTGCGCTTTTGCATCCAGTACCCTGTCGGCATATGTTGCCAGGTATTTGCCCAGATGGACATCGTAAGAGTTTGTACCTAAACATTCTGGTTTAAAGGGCTCGATAATTATAGTTCCTTTGTCAATCTCTTCTAATATACGCTTGTCTGAAAGTATCATTTGTAAAGTCTTTGGGCGAAATTATGATTAATTTAAGATACTTTTGCATTGATTTTTTAAATAGGATGCCTGTAATCTATAATAAAGATATTGACGATCAAACCATGCTGGCCGTATGGAAAATCGAAGAAGGGGAACAAGAGCTCCTTTCAGGTCTCCAGCTAAAACAGCATGAGCTGGATTTTCTGGCTTCCCTGAACAAAGGAAAGCGTTTGCTGCACTGGTTAAGTACACGGGTGCTGCTGCGTAGGATGCTTAATACCTCTGAGTATATCGACTGCCGGATGGATGAACATGGAAAGCCTTTTCTTGCCAATTCTGCCTACAGTATTTCGCTGAGCCATTCTTACGATTATGCCGCTGTGATGATTGGCAAGGACAGGAACGTAGGGGTGGATATAGAACAGGTTAAACCTAAGATCGGCCTTATTCAGCAAAAATTTCTTTCCGCACCAGAACTTGCACAGCCCGGGATCAAAGATAATATCCAGGCACTGTATGTTTGCTGGTGTGTAAAAGAAGCGGTTTATAAATGGTATGGTAAAAAGGGCCTTGAATTTAGAAAACATATCCATATACAACCTTTTCAGCTGTATGACAGCGGTGAGCTAACGGTAATTGTTAACCTTCCCGAAGGTACCAGAACATTAACTGTTTGTTATTTCAATACGATAGCCGGGTATATGCTCGGATATGTTGTAGCTTAATTAAAATGAATAAGAAAGTAAAATTTGCAGACTGGGGATTGATTGATTATCAGGAAGCATGGGGCTCGCAGGAGCTAATTTTAAATGAAACCGTGGCCATCAAAACCAGTAACCGTACGCTGGGTACGGAGAAAGAAACGCCAAATTTTCTCATCTTTTGTGAGCATCCACATGTGTATACGCTAGGCAAAAGCGGACATCCCGAAAACCTGTTACTCGATGAAGAAGGGTTAAAGGAAAAAGGGGCCACTTATCATAAGATTAACCGTGGAGGGGATATTACCTATCACGGGCCGGGTCAGCTGGTAGGTTATCCAATTCTTGATCTTGATAATTTTTTCACGGACATCCATCTTTACCTCAGAACGTTGGAAGAAGCGGTTATCCTTACTTTACAGGACTACGGTATTCCTGCCGGAAGGTATTCTGGGTTTACAGGTGTGTGGCTTGATGCGGACAATGAAAAAGCCAGGAAAATCTGTGCAATGGGCGTCAGATGCAGCCGTTGGGTTACCATGCATGGCTTTGCTTTTAATGTGAATTCCAATCTTGACTACTTCAAAAATATAATCCCTTGTGGAATAGATGATAAGGATGTAACCTCAATGCAGCGTGAGCTTGGTCACGAAGTAAATTTGCCTGAAGTGAAATCTGTGTTGCGTAAACATATCGCGGATCTTTTTAATATGGAGCTATTCTAAATATTTATTCTTTAATACTTTGTTTTATAGTTTTTTATTATCTTACAGAAACTAAAAAATTATAATTATGGGTTTTAATGGTACAGAAGATACAACAGGGTTCTTCGCTATTTTTGGATTGGTATGGGGAGTTATTTACCTCGCCTCCGTTGTTATTTGTATAATCGCCATGTGGAAATTATTCGAAAAAGCGGGTAAACCCGGTTGGGCAGCCATCATTCCAATTTACAATTTGATTATTCTGATTGAAATTGTCGGCAAACCTACTATCTGGATCCTGTGGTTGCTGATTCCCTGCGTAAACATCGTGTTTGCCGTATGGCTCACCAATTTGTTTTCAAAAAGTTTTGGTAAATCTGAAGGTTATACTGTAGGGCTCATCTTGCTTCCTATGGTATTTTATCCATTACTTGCATTTGGGGACAATCCTTATCTCGGTCCCTCTGCTGCAGAAGCGCAAAATGGCTTTGGTCCAAATGGCTTCGGTCCAAAAGGCTTTGATCCAAAGGGTTTCGGTCCTTCAGGATTTCAAGGGAACGATCCTTTTAATCCACCAACTCCACCTCAGGTTTAATTAATGCCCATCCTGCATATCTCATTCGCTTTCTCTGAGTTTTTAGAGGAAGCGAATTTACATCTGATACCCTGTCCAGTCAAATACCTGACAGGGTACGATTGTCCGGGATGTGGTTTTCAACGATCTTTAGTAGCCCTCGTTAATGGAGATCTCCATCAAAGTCTTCATTTGTACCCTGCCACTATCCCTTTAATTTTTACGCTCGTAGTTAGTATAGTCGCCAACTTTTGTCTCCGGGAAAAAAGTAAACCGCTAATCAACACGCTGTTTTTGCTTAGCGGTTCTGTAATAATGTGTAGCTATATCTTTAAAATTATTGGATATCCTTTTTACTGAAATAACCAAATAAACTACCTTTAACATCCATATCGGTGCATCATTCGTAAATTTGATGATGAAGTTAACATGTGCGACTGTATTATTGATATTTTTACTGAGCTGCGGGAAAAGCGCAACAAATGGCATGACAAACTCTGAACCCTCTAAATCTACAACTACTGCTGATCAGCTGAGTTATCTCGCGCTCGGTGATTCCTACACTATTGGTGAAGCCGTTGCGCAAAACCAATGTTTTCCATATCAACTGGCGGTACTGCTTGGAAATCAGGGCGTCAAAGTGGCCGATCCAAAGATAATTGCGAAAACAGGATGGACCACTGGCGAACTGAAACAAGGTATTCAGGCCGAAGCATTAGCTGTCAGATATAATATAGTTACGCTGCTGATCGGTGTAAATAACCAGTACCGTGGTGATTCCATCGATACATATAGAACTGAATTTAGAGAGCTATTACAGACAGCTATCAGCTTTGCCAGTGGAGATAAAACACATGTTTTTGTAGTATCAATACCTGATTGGGGTGCTACCCCGTTTGGGAAGCAGAGCGGAAGGGGAACCCAAACGATTGCAACACAAATTGACGCCTTCAACGCCGTCAATAAAGAAGAAACTTTAAAAGTGGGTATCAATTATACTGATATTACCCCTGGGTCGCGTAATGCCGCTACAGATGTTTCACTGGTCGCTTCAGACGGGTTACATCCATCTGCACTGATGTACAGGGAATGGACATTACAGTTGTTACCTGCGTTGTTAAAAGTCTACAAATAATTATAGTGTCTCAAGCAACCTTTAACATTCCGGCAAACTGATAGGTATGTTGGTTGCCAAACCACCGTCAGACGTTTCTTTGTATTTCGAATTCATATCCAATGCAGTTTCCCACATGGTATTTACTACTGCACCTAAACTTACTTTGGCCTTATCAGGATTGCTTTGTAACGCAAGCTGACTTGCCGTGATTGCCTTTATGGCGCCCATCGTATTTCTTTCAATGCAGGGTATCTGTACCAAACCGCCTATAGGATCACAGGTAAGGCCCAAATGATGTTCCATCGCAATTTCCGCCGCCATCATCACCTGGCGCTGCGAGCCACCCATACACTCGGTGAGTGCCGCTGCAGCCATCGCTGATGATACGCCTATTTCAGCCTGACAGCCTCCCATTGCTGCAGAAATAGTAGCTCCTTTTTTAAAAATACTGCCAATTTCTGATGCACAGGCAATAAACTGCACTATTTTTTCTTGTGTAAAGCAATCGCAGAAAGCAATGGCATATTGCAGTACCGCGGGAATTACTCCTGCCGCTCCATTGGTTGGCGCGGTTACTACACGGCCAAAAGAGGCATTTTCTTCGTTTACCGCAAGCGCAAAACAACTTACCCAGTCCAGCGTGTAACCAAAGCTGTTTCCGCCGGCTCTGATTGCCTCAATCCAGCTTTCGTAATCTGTATATGGCCTTCCGCCAATTAATTTCTTGTTTAATGCGGCGGCCCTTCTGCCTACGTTTAGCCCACCTGGCAGAAAGCCCGAGGAGTGGCAGCCGCGAAATGTACATTCTTTCATCACATTAAAGTGCTGCATGATTCCAGCAGTAGTTAACGCTTCTTTTCGCCAGCACAATTCATTTTCAAGGACCACCTCAGACACCTTCAGTCCTGTGGTGAGGCACCAGTGCAAAAGATCGCCGGCTTTGTCGACAGGGAAGGGTAGTTCCACCATTTCCTTTTCAGCATTGGATTCACCTTCTTTGACAACAAACCCACCGCCAACCGAATAATATGTTTCAGAAAATGCCTTCCCGTTATTAAGAAATGCCTGGAACGTTACTGCGTTAGGGTGAAAAGGCAGGCTTTCCTGGTAAAGAAAAATCAGGTCTTCTGTATAATTGAATGCAATAACATTTGTACCAGACAACAGCAGGCGTTGTTCGCTTTTGATTTGCTGTATAGTAGTATCAATGGCGTTGACATCAAATGTAACGGGGTCTGCACCAATCATGCCCAGTAAAATTGCGATATCTGTACCATGACCAACACCTGTTTTAGCAAGAGAACCATACAGCAGTATTTTGACCTGTTCGACCTCTTCAAGAATTGCCTTTTCACGCAGTGAAGACGTAAATTGCTGGGCAGCCCTCCATGGGCCAAGAGTGTGCGAACTTGACGGGCCTATGCCAATCTTAAAAATATCAAATACTGAGATCTGTTCTCTAAACATGCTCAAAGCTAAATAGTTTAAGGCGAATTATCATGTTGCAACGATTTTTTTTCTGGCCGCAGCCTTTAATAGAAATCGTAACACCGCAAACCGTTAAACTTGTTGTAGCTGGAGCTGTTAGGAAAATATTTCTCGTAACCAATACTGGCTTCAGTAGTGCCATTGGTATTGGTATAATTGATTCTGGAGGTAGTGGCATCATGGCTCAGGCCAAGTCGTAGTTTCTCGCCGTCTTTTCGTCTTCCTGAAAAGATGTCAAAAATCAATGAAATTACTATCGCATCCGGCCCGCCTTCACCAGCGGTGCGGTACCAGAGCCCGGTATTAACGCCTTTGTATTTGAACTGTGCGCCTGCGCTGATAGAAGAGACGTTTCCCTGTTTGTAATAAACGACAGAAGGAATAAGATAGGACCCATCATCAGAGCCGTAGATATAACTGCGGACCAGTGGCAATCGGTAGCTGGCGTTTGCGGTAAATCTGGTTGGAAGTTTTGCCTGCGCGCCGCTGAAAGATTCATCAGGCTGGTTAATATGGTAAACACCCAGTCCCGCCATAAAATTTCCAAATACCAGGTTTGCCCCTGCCCCCGGATCGAAATAGTATCTGTTTGCCTGTGCGGGTGGTTGAGCTGCGCTGATACTCCCTGGAATATAGCCCAGCCGGTTATCTATCTGGTCGGAAAAAACCAGTTTGTCCCAGTCAATTTGTCTGTTGGTAATGCCGGCCTGTATACCAAATGAAAGGACAAAATCATCGCTGCCCACACTATAGGAATAAGTAGCGGCAATATTATTTTTCACCAGAAAGGCGGTGCCTTCAGAACTTCGGTTAAATTGTAAACCTACGCCACCTCCAAAATTAGGTATGTGGAGATCTGCGGAAGCGTGCAGGTAGGACAGGTTCCCGCTTAGCCCTGTCCACTGGTTCCTGTAAATCATATTCATCCGCACATCACCTTCAAACTGCCCGGTTAGTGCCGGGTTCAGGTAAAGAGGGGCGTTGTAAAATTGTGAATAGATATGGTCCTGTCCCAAAGCAGGTGCCATCCAGATGGCAAACAGTGCAGGTAATATGTAGCGTTGAATTAGTTTCATTCGTCCAGTTATCTTATCAGGTGAATTACTCCGGTTTTTTTCGGTGCTTTTGAATCGTATGTCATCCCTTTCCATTCTGTACCGTTAACAAATTCCACATCAATTTTCCAGAAATAGGTACCCTGTGGCTGCAACACTGAATTAAATGTGCCGTCCCATCCTTCAACAGGTCTGCCCTCGTTGAGCTGTGTTGTTTCCCATAAAGTTTGTCCCCATTTGTTGAAGATGGTCAGCTTCCAGGTCTTCATACCTGATCCTTTGGCAATAAACGACCGCAGTTCAGGGCTCTCGCCGCCAGGCATAAAAGAGTTGGGCACGTACAGATATCCTGGAACACCAACAATGGTTACCGTTTTGAAGGTGGTGGTGAAACAACCCTGCTGATTACTCACCCTTAAAGTCACCACGTATTTACCGGTATCCGGGTAAGTATGAGATGGGTTTGGCAGTACCGAAGTGGTTCCGTCACCAAAATCCCAGGCCCAGATGGTAGGGTTGTTTGTACTTTCATCGTCAAACCTGAAAGTATAATTAGGGATGCTGATCAGCGTTGAAGGTGCCACGTTAAATTGTGCCAGGGGAGGCGGAACAATATGGATATACTGGTTTAGCGTAGTTGTGGCAGTACAACCGAGGCTGTTAGTAGCAGTCAGGCTTACTGTGTAAAATTCCTGGGCACCAGTGTAAACGTGTTTAGGTTCTGCTTCTATGGACGAGGTCCCGTCTCCAAAATCCCAGAGATAACTTACACCGCCTACACTCGTATTCCTGAACTGCACGGGCAAGCCTGGACAGCCGAGCATGATATCGGCACTGAATGCGGTAACCGGCTGTTCCAGCACAGTAATAGATTCTGTAGTGGTGGTATCAGAACAACCATTGGATGCGGTCAATGAGATGGTATATGTGCCTGGTCTGGTAAATGTATGGGACACTACTTCAGGTGCGCTTCTGGTGAGCAGTGTAGAACCATCCCCGAAGTCGTAACGGAATAAGTTTGCACCCCTGCTGTTATTGTAAAAGTTCACTTTGAATGGTGCGCAACCTACTTTTTCATCTGCGTTCACCACCAGTTCCGGCAAGACTGTATTTGGGGAGACCCTGATGGTATATGAACTTTCATCCCTGCCACATTCATTCTCAGCGATCATTTTTACTACAAAATCCTTAACCACGTTTGTTGTAAAAGTATGCTGTACCGGCAGTTTGTCATTTCTGGTCAGCAACGTTCCATCGCCAAAATCATAGTAATAGGTATTGGTGCCACCAGGCGAGGTATTTGTAAAGGTGACCGTCAGCGGTGAACAGCCTGTAGTCCTGTCTGGCGAAAACACAGCTATTGGCCTTGCTTTCACAAACACGGTAGAAGTAAAGGAATTGGTACCACATGAAGTAGTGGCGGTCAGGGTAATGGTATAGGTTGTATCCCGTCCGGTAGGATCTGGCTGAAAGGTCACCGCTGGAGGCATGGTTTGTGAAGAAGTCACACCATTACCAAAGTCCCACCTGAAAGTAGCCGCTGTAAGTGAAGTAGAGGTGTTAACAAAATTTACCCTTAACGGCCCGCAACCAGAAACTGCACTCTGGGTAAAGGCTGCTGTTACGTTTTGTCTGGTGCTGAAAACATGGCTGAACTCGTCCTGTGTACAGCCCAGGCTGCTTACAGTTACAAGTTTTATTGTTACAGTCTGATTGCTTTCTGTAATAGTATAACCAGGAAAGGTAATGCCTGTTCCGATCACAACATTGTCTGCATACCAGGTATAATTAGAATTGCGGTCAGGATAAGGAACTGCTTTTACATTTGCTGCTGTGATGGCAAATGGCGTGCAACCATTATCTGTTACCCAGGTAAACTCTGCTTCTGCATTTGGCTTAATGGTGATGGTAACCGGCGCACTTATATTTCTCAGGTCGCCATTACAGGTAATTGTGCTTACTATCCGCCTGTATAGTGTTGTTACTAATAAGGCAGGGGGGCCATAACCCGGGAAAACAGCACCATTGATATCTGTCCAGGTGGTTCCGTTATTCGTGCTCGCCTGCCACTGGTAGTTGAAATTGCCGTCAGATCCGGTTGGCTGGCTTCCCGTTAGTGGTGCGGGCACTGTGCCTGTGCAAATATTTTGGTCGGCTGCAATAGTATTGTTTGCAATAGGGGGCTGTGTAATAATCCTGATTATATTGCTCAGTAAGGAACAGGTATTGCTGGTTACAATTCGCCTGAAACTTGATGTTCCCTGTATTTGATAGCTCAGATCGCGACCAGTTTGCCCGGTAAGGGGAAGCCAGTTGGTGCCATCAGAGCTTATCTCCCAGCTGTAAGAATATGAGCCATCGCCGCCTGTTGGAGTGTCGCCAGTGATGTTAATAACCTGATTGTAACATACTACAGTACTCGAACTGCTGATGGTATTGGTCAATGGCAGACGGTAAATTACCGTTAGATCATCGCTTGTTGGCCCGCAGGGTGCAGAGCCTGTAATGGTCCAGGTAAAGTTGTAATTCTGTCCGGCTGTTAAATTGGTTACTGTTGTTGAAGGGTTATTGGGATCGGTAATGATTGCGTTTGGCGTTGCTGATGTGACTGACCATCGACCTGTTTCACCTGCCTTAAGTGCAGAAATTGCATTTAACTGGACGGTGCTTCCCTCACACAGGATCTGATCCGGACCGGCATTGGCTATTGACGTTGCCGGGCTCACCGTAATTGTAGTTGGTGTTGATGCTCTTGCCTCGCAGCTTCCGTTTTGTAGTACCGCCCTGAATTGGGTAGTAACAATAAGGTTGGTATAGGTAAGTGAAGGTGTTGTATTGGGAACGGCAACCCAGGTGGCGCCATCTGTAGAACTTTCCCAGTTCAGTATGCTGCCAGTATAACCTGACAGAACAATAGTTCCGGTATTTGTGCCTTCGCAGGCTGTTGCTGACGTGGTGCCTGTAGTGCCTCCCAGCGTGGGTACGTTGACAGTAACGGTTACATCACTGAACGAGTCTGCGCAAACACCGGGTGCGGAAATCGTCCATCTGAAAACATATGTTTGACCTCCTCTAAGGCCGGTTACTGTAGTGTTGTACAATGAACTATTGGTGATGGTTACTTCCGCCTGTCCAGATCTGAGTGTCCAGTTGCCCGTTCCAACAACAGGTTGGTTTCCATTGAGGGTGTAAGCGATGGCATCGCATATGCTTTCATCGGGCCCTGCATTGGAAACTGTTACCGCCGGGTCTACCTGTACAGAAACATCGAAGGGGTTGCCAGCGCAGCCACCTGATATGGGGGTAATTGTATAGGTGACAGATCCAGAAGTAGTCCCTGTGTTAAAAAGGGCATCATTGATTACCTGACTGGAGGTTGGGTTTACCATTGTGCTTGCACCAGTAACGCCATTGGTTGCTGTGCTGGTCCAGGTATAAGTGGTCCCGGACAGGTTAGAAGTAATGTTGATACCTGCGAGGCTGCCTGAACAGATAGCAGGGCTGGCAGCTGCGGCAGTAATTATTGGCCGGGGTGTCACCGTAACCGTCAGCGTAAAAGGACTACCCGCACAACCATCATTCGAGGGGATGATGGTGTAAGTCACCGTGGCATTATTGACCGGATCGCTGTTGGTAAGTATATCGGGGACAGGCAAAACGTTACCCGATGTAAATCCGCCGGCATTGGCCGAACCTGTTGCAGTATAAGTAAAAGTGGTATTCTCAGGCGTTGCCGTAGGCTGGTAGTTTAGGGTATTCCCTGTGCACAACCTCACTGCAGCAGCGCTGGTGACTACAATCTGTGGTTTAATCGTGATGATCACTTCGTCATCAATAGTGTTGCAGGGTGGAGCCAGTCCTGTAGTTGCCCTAAAAATTAATGTTACCCTACCTGCGTTTTTTTCTGCAGGTGTAGGGGTATAGACTGCGTTCATTGCGTTTCTATCCGGGTTGAACGTTCCTGAACCGCCTACCCATACAGCGCTTTGTACGGGGGCACTTATTGTGGCACCAAGTGTAACGCTGGCATCATTGAAACATATACTTTGGTCTGCGCCGGCATTTACCTGCGGTGAGGGGGTAAAGGTAATCACCTGGGTGTCCGAAACCGTTGCACAGCTGTTTGTGTGGGTTGCAGTTATAGTGTACGTAGCAAATTCGCTGAAGTTGATATTGGGAAACTGCGAATTCTGATCGGTGCCATCCTCAAATGTGTACTGGCCGCCACCTACAGTCCATTTATAAGTGCCTGGAGGAGCGTTAAAAGTGCCGTTAAAAGTTGCCCTGGTAGGTCCGGTGGTGGTGCTGTTGAAGTTGTAAGTGCCAATATTACATAGTGTTACATCTGGTGACAGCGATACAGTTGGCTGACCATTGACAATAACAGTTTGTTCTGTGGTACTGAATACTCCACAGGACGCTGTGGTGACTGCAAGTTTAATCTGGTACACTCCAGGTGTGGCCATCCTGAAAACAGGATTGGCGCTTGTTGCAGAACCGCTGTCGTACGTTATTGCCGCCGGACCCGTTACGGTCCATAAGTAGGTGTTGTTCTGATCGCATATATTGTCAATGACAGAGGTATTTGTGGGGCTCACTATTCCAGGGGCGCAAACTGTAAATGGAGCAGCGCCAGGTAAGGTGAATGAAGGCTGCGGGGGATCCTGCACGCAAATGGTTACGGTGTTTTCACTTGCCGTGCAGAGGCCAACATCGTTTTTTGCGGTAAGTTTCACTTCATGGTTTCCATGCGTAGTAAAGGTATACACAAAATCTACAGCGGTAGATTGCAGTACACCGTCAACATACCAGGCATATTGCATTGTAGTTGAACAATTGGCATTCGTTCCAAGGATACTTCCGTTATTAAAACTAACCGGAACATTTGTACAGGCTGTCAGTGCACGCGGAGTGATCTTAGCAACGGGTTTGACAAAGATTTTTGCGTAAGCTATGGTAGAATTGGTTTCTGCACAAAATGGATTTACAGCTGTTACACTTACGCTGAATGCATTGGTAACCTGATTGCCATTTCCCAGGTTAATTGGCGGTTGTCCACAAGATGTTTTGTTGTAATTGTGGGTAATTACCCCGTTCATGTTGATCAGTTCACAGTGGGTATAGGTCACATCACCTGTGCCGTCTCCCCAGCCAATTCTGTAGGTAAGACCTGGATAGTTATTTCGTATGCCTGATACTCCGTCTATGTTGACCGAATAGACGAGTGTGGCAATGTTTCCGGCGGCGGGGTCTATACAACCAAAGCCATCTCCGGGCGACTGAATATTTGTTTTAAGTGAACTGTTCAACAGGAGGTAAGACCTGTTGGATTTGATCGTTTCTGTCCCGGACGTGATCTCTCCGTTAAGCAATGCAGTAAAATAGGCATTGGGCAAACCAGTGATCTGGAAACCTGCCGGGCCCGGACTGTAGGTCTGGCTGGTATTTGCAATTTCGTTTGTAAGCAGCAGCTGCGTGCGTGTATTAGCAGCACTTCTATTGGTCAATATGATGGAATTGCTCTCGCTTACTGAGCTGCTGCAGAATCCATAGGTATCTGTACCCAAAACCTGTCCGGTGGATGAGGGGGTGACACCAACAACAGGCATGTTTACCGACCTGATGCTGATTGTTCCGGGAACATCAACTGTAGTACTGTTACCGGATATTTTAATTCTGAGTCTGTAAAGGTCGCCGGGCAGCAGCAATGGTGTAGCGCCGGGTATCAGTCCATTGACAAAAGTTGTGTAGAATCCATTGTACTCGCCTATCTTTCTTTCGCCAATGAAACTGCCTGTGACGTCTGATAGGAAAAGCTCAAATTTATTATTTAAACGGGGTAGGCATGTTGTTGCCGGAATGGCAATAGAGACCGTGACGTTACTGCCATAACCATATGGCCCTGGATCAATTGGTCCGGGTGTAACTTGCGCTTTAATCTGACAAAAAAGCAATAGCAAGAGCAGCGTTGGTAAGGCGCGTCGAAACTTTTTCATATAATAGGCTAACTAAAAATATGTAAGTCTAATACAGCATCCTAGTAACTGCCTAACAACGAGTTGAAATTTCCAAAGCATAAAAAACCCCACTATTTTGTAGCGGGGTTTTTTAATTTAATTGTAAAATTAGGTATGTAATGGAAAGCTTACATCATGCCGCCCATACCGCCGCCACCCATAGGAGGCATGCCAGCACCAGCTGCATTATCATCAGGATCATCAGCCAATACACATTCTGTTGTTAACAACATTGCTGCGATTGAAGCTGCATTTTCCAAAGCTACACGACCTACTTTAGTTGGGTCAATTACACCTGCACTGATTAAGTTTTCGTAAACATCAGTACGGGCATTGTAACCGAAATCACCTGTTCCTTCTTTAACTTTTTGAACTACGATAGAACCTTCAATACCTGCATTTTCACAGATTTGACGTAATGGCTCTTCAATAGCACGTTTCACGATAGCGATACCAGTAGTTTCGTCATCGTTAGCGCCTTTCATTCCTTCTAATGCTTCAATAGCACGGATGAAAGCAACACCACCACCAGCAACAATACCTTCTTCAACCGCTGCACGGGTTGCATGTAAAGCATCGTCAACACGGTCTTTTTTCTCTTTCATCTCTACTTCAGAAGCAGCACCTACATAAAGAACTGCAACACCGCCAGCTAATTTAGCCAAACGCTCTTGTAATTTTTCTTTATCGTAGTCAGATGTTGTAGTTTCGATTTGTGCTTTAATCTGGTTAACGCGGGCTTTGATATCATCAGACTGACCTGCACCATTGATTACAGTTGTATTGTCTTTATCAACAACAACTTTCTCAGCAGTACCTAAATAAGTAAGGTCAGCATTTTCTAATTTGTAACCTCTTTCTTCAGAAATAACTGTACCACCAGTTAAGATCGCTAAATCTTCAAGCATTGCTTTTCTGCGATCGCCAAAACCTGGAGCTTTAACAGCAACAACTTTCAGTGAACCACGGATTTTGTTTACTACTAAAGTAGCAAGGGCTTCGCCATCAAGATCTTCAGCAATAATCAATAAAGGTTTACCAGTCTGAACTTGTTTCTCTAAAATCGGCAATAATTCTTTCATATTGCTGATCTTTTTGTCATAGATCAAAATGTAAGGGTTTTCAAGTTCCGCTTCCATTTTATCAGCATTGGTAACAAAGTAAGGTGATAAATAACCACGGTCAAATTGCATACCTTCAACTGTTTTAACTTCAGTTTCAGTACCTTTTGCTTCTTCAACAGTAATTACACCATCTTTACCTACTTTACCCATTGCTTCAGCAATCAGTGAACCGATTACTTCATCATTGTTTGCAGAGATAGACGCAACCTGTTTGATTTTGTTGTTGTCTTCACCTACAGTTTGTGATTGTGCTTTTAGGTTAGCTACAATTGCAGTAACTGCTTTGTCGATACCGCGTTTCAAATCCATTGGATTTGCACCAGCAGCAACGTTTTTAATACCAGCAGTAACAATTGCCTGTGCAAGTACAGTTGCAGTAGTTGTTCCGTCACCTGCAATATCTGCAGTTTTAGAAGCAACTTCTTTCACCATCTGTGCACCCATATTTTCGATAGGGTCTTTTAATTCAATTTCTTTTGCAACAGTTACACCATCTTTAGTAATTGCTGGTGAACCGAATTTTTTGTCGATAATTACGTTACGTCCTTTTGGACCTAAAGTTACTTTAACTGCATTGGCCAAAGTATCAACACCTCTTTTCAGGGCGTCGCGGGCTTCTACGTTATATTTTACTTGTTTTGCCATTTTTAAATGTGGTTTTTAAATATTTGGTGGGTTGTGCTGGAATTAAACCAACGATTAAAGAACTGCGTACAGATCAGTTTCACGCATAATCAGGTACTCTTTACCTTCATAAGTAATTTCAGTACCGCCATATTTACCATATAAAACTACATCTCCAACTTTAACGCTCAATGGTACTAAGTTTCCTGTTAACTCGGCAAATTTACCTGGTCCCACGGCTACTACTGTTCCTTGCTGAGGTTTTTCTTTAGCTGTATCCGGGATGTAAATACCCGAAGCAGTTTTTTCTTCGGCAGGAGCAGCTTCAACAACTACTCTATCTGCAATGGGTTTAATGTTTAAAGCCATAACTTAATTATTGTTTTAATTTAAAGGTTAATGTATAAATTTTATTAAACACCTGGTACTCCTCAGTTTTTATGCCAAGGATGCTTTGCTTGCCAAATTTACACAGGCTTGTCAGCTAATCAATTGAGCCTATCTTTTTTCGTGTCAGACTGGCAGGGATACAAAAAAGAAGCCCGGCAGGAGATTATTCCTGCCGGGCTTTATGTGTTGAATAGCTAATGCTATTTTTTCGTTGTGTCTGTTGCTGAAGGCGCAGCTGGTTGCGATAATGCACCACCTATTGGAGAAGGTGTTGGTGTTTTATCCAGTTGTTCCTGAATTTTTGAATCTGAACTACCGGCAGCTGTACCACCACTTTTGCCCACTGCTGTGATAGCCAGTGAAATCACCACGATTAATGTTAACAATACCCAGGTGCCTTTTTCCAAAACATCTCCTGTACGTTGCACGCCGAACATATTGCTGCCCGATCCGCCTGTTGCCAGTCCACCGCCTTTAGGGTTTTGTATCAATACAAACAGGCCTAATGCAACACAAATAATGATCAATAAAATAATTAAAAAAAGCATAGTATGTTAAATGGTTAAATTTTCTTTTCGATAGATTGGATAAGGTCGGCAAAGTAACGGCTTTTTTCCGGAAACTTCAAACTTAATTTTTCATAAGTATCTATCGCCTTGTCATAAAGCATTTGTTCTATATAAATATTGGCCAGGGTTTCAGAAACCAGGTCGTTCTGGTCTTCTGCACTTTTCTTGGCTTTGTTTTCATTGTCTATCTGCTCTGCATTTGGTGCAGTGATTTGCGGATCATTTTTAATGAAACTGTCAATAATCTCAAAATCCTTGTTCAGTGGTTTAGGCGGCTCCGCGGCGTCCAAAAGTGCTTCGTTTCCGGTGAGGTGGCTCTGGATATGGAATATATGCTCCACATACTGCTGCTGAAGTTCCTGTGAACCGGCTTTTTTGGGTATTGCATAAGGCTGAAAAGTTTCCTGATGCTCTTTCCTTGTTTTCGCCAGCCACCATAAAAATGTATAAGGCAGTTTGTCATCATGGTAATTGCTTACCCTGCCGTTGGCAACTTCTGCAGCTGCCGCTTCGTTGTGCTCTTCAATGAAAGGAGGCTGCACTTCAGGTTTTTCGCTTACTGCAGCAGTGTGCTCTGTTTCCTTTTCCGCAACGTCTGCCGTCCTGAAATTTTGTTCAAATGCAAAAAAATCTGACGATGCAATGCTTTCAAAAACGAAATCATCCTCAAGGCTGTTCCTCCGCTGGATGACATCCACCTTGTTTGCCTGGGCTTCAAAGCCCTCTTCCTGCTCCGAATTCCGGAAAGGACGGTAATTGGTATAGTCGACTTCGCTAATTTCTTCAAATACATCCTCTTCAGGTTCCTGAACTTGTTCCGCCTCAGCTGAAACAACTGGTGTTTCGTTTAAAATTGGGCTGGGTTCGTTGGACTCAGGCGTCAAAACGTTGGATACCACGGTGCTAGGGTGACCTTCAGTAAAACCTGTAACTTCAGATATTTCTTCGAAAGTTTCCTGTTCGTCAGCGTTATCGCTGTCTTTATTGATATAAGTGTTTTCGACTTTGCCGGCATCGCCTGATACTGGCAGTTCATCGGTCACTACAGGAAGATCTTCACCTATAGCTGAGGGATTATCATATAAATGCAGATCAGGCTGTTGTTCCCTTGTTTCAAAAAGAAAGCGGTGAAGTGCTTGCCCACTGGTATACAGCGCCGCTTTAGCAAGTACATTATTTTCTGAAGTATCGCTGCCGGCTTTTGCCAGTAAAAGGTGTAATGGCTGATAGTAAGGGTATTCCTGTAACAATTCATTTAACATTACTGCATGCTGCGGCGATACCTTTTCAGGATTCGCCAGCAAATCAGCAAGCTCTTGTTCTATGTTTTTGTCCGGCTCCACGTTGCTAAGTTAATGATTGAATTTGTTTTTTCTACCATTGGGCAAATGCCCTGTTGAAAATATCTTCAGTAAGCTGTAAATTGATATCCCGGATCAATGCAAGCTGAGTCTGGTCAAACGTAGTTGTTCCTATAGGGAAATCTTTGAACCTTTCAAAGGGTTCTTCAAAACTGGCCTTGGGGTCAAGGTTGTTTGTATATTTCACCGTAACGCGGATTGTCAGCCTGTTTCCGCCTGCTGTGGGCTGGTTATTGTTTTGTAATGCGATAGGTTTGATATCATAACCCGTAATCCTGCCTTCAAAAACCGCATGTGCGTCAGACTGGGTAATACTCAGACTGGTCTGGTTACGTATCCGCACCTTTAATGCTTCTGTGAAATCCTGGCTCAATGATGGAACTACCAGTGGGGCGTTATTTTCAAAAAATAACACGGTCACCGTTTTCATGTCTGTGGGGATCGAAGCCCCGTTTAGTTTTACCGAACATGAATTGCATAGCAGCAACAAAGGCAGCAGCAACAATAAATATATCTTTTTCATGAATTAGTTCAGGTTCAGTTCTTTAATTTTTCTATATAACGTGCGCTCTGAAATACCCAGTTCCTGTGCAGCGAACTTACGTTTTCCTTTGTGTTTTTTCAGGGCTTTTTTGATCAGGTCCGACTCTTTGTCGATCAGCGACAGTGATTCTTCCACTTCTTCAGCATCATGGGCGTAGTTATAATCCACGGGGGCATTCTGTGAAGGCTTTTTGATGGTAAACGTAGAATCGTTGTTAGTAGTCTGGTCAACTTCCTGGTACAGCTGATTGATATAGTGCGGGTTGTCTGCCAGTACATGCGATGTATTACCACCGCTCTGGATAATTTCAGCAACCAGCTTCTTCAGGTCCATCATGTCCTTTTTCATATCAAAAAGAACCTTGTAAAGTATGTCACGTTCAGAGAAATCCTCTTTACTGTTATTTCCGTTAATCGCCATTGGAAGATTGCTTCCGCTTTCATTGGGAATGTAGTTCAGCAGTGCCGCTGCTGTTACATTGCGTTCTTTTTCCAGCACACAAACCTGCTCGGCAATATTTTTGAGTTGGCGCACATTTCCCGGCCAGCTGTAATTGCTCAGCATCTGTATGGCATCTGGTTCCAGCTGTATTCCCGGGCTGCGGTATTTATCACTGAAGTCGGCAGAAAATTTTCTGAACAACAGGTAAATATCTTCCTTTCGTTCATGCAGCGCAGGAATGCGCAGCGGCACAGTGTTCAAACGGTAATAAAGGTCTTCACGGAATTTTCCATTTTTCACCCTGTTATACACATCCACATTGGTTGCCGCAACAATACGTACATCTGTTTTCTGTACTTTAGAAGAACCAACACGCAGGTATTCGCCACTCTCCAGGATACGTAAAAGGCGTGCCTGTGTACCCAGGGGTAGTTCCGCCACCTCATCCAGAAAAATTGTCCCGCCGTTGGCTACTTCAAAATATCCTTTACGGGCTTCATGGGCCCCTGTAAACGAACCTTTTTCATGTCCAAACAGCTCCGAATCTATTGTTCCTTCAGGGATTGCACCACAGTTTACTGCAATAAAAGCACCGTGCTTACGGGTACTCATCTGGTGGATAATATGCGAGAAAACCTCTTTCCCACTACCACTCTCACCGGTAATCAGCACAGACATGTCTGTAGGCGCCACCTGTCTTGCAATATCAATAGCTCGGTTTAAAAGTGGAGAACCACCTATAATTCCAAATCGGTTTTTAATATCCTGTACGTCCAAAATAAATTGAATTTGTTTAAATATTTTTCTCTTAATCGGCAATTCTGCCTAGTAGTGTTGCTGAAGTACAACGCTCGATCACCACGTTCACGTATTGTCCGGGCCTTACATTTTGCGCAGCTGGAAAAACGATCATTGCGTTCTGGTCATTTCTTCCGCAAAGGTCTTTGTCGGATTTCTTTGAAAATCCTTCTACCAATATGCGGACGGTCTTTCCTACAGAAGCCTGCAGTCGACGCATTGAAGATTCCTGTTGTTTCAGTAAGATCTCCTGCAAACGGCGTTTTTTAACATCTTCCGGAATATCGTCTTCCAGTTTCCTGGCAGCCATGGTGCCCGGTCTTTCAGAATAGCTGAAGCAGAAGGCAAAATCATAGCCTACGTAATCCATCATACTGACTGTCTCCTGGTGTTCTTCTTCCGTTTCAGAACAGAATCCGGCAATGATATCCGTAGAAATCGCACAGTCAGGAATAATATTCCTGATGGCATCAATTCTGTTTTTGTACCATTCACGGGTATAGGTACGGTTCATCAGGTCTAATACCCTGCTGCTGCCCGACTGCACCGGTAAATGTATATTATTACAGATATTATCATATTTCCTGATAGTATATAAAACCTCGTCTGTAATGTCTTTAGGGTGGGATGTAGAAAAACGGATACGCAGTTCAGGACTGATCAAGGCTACTTTTTCAAGCAGTTGTGCAAAGTTCACCTGTATTTCTGCCGAATCGTCTGCTTCTGCATTACCTTTCCATTTGTAAGAATCCACATTTTGTCCAAGCAGGGTTACTTCCTTGTACCCGCGTTCAAACAGATCCTGTGCTTCCGCAAGAATAGAGAAGGGGTCACGGCTACGCTCCCGTCCTCTGGTAAATGGGACAACGCAGAAAGAACACATATTGTCGCAACCACGCATAATAGAAATAAATGCAGTGATGCCATTTCCATTTAAACGAACAGGACTGATATCCGCATAGGTTTCTTCCCTTGAGAGCAATACATTGATGGCTTTCTGGCCTTCGCCAACCTGTTCAATCAGTTGCGGAAGATCACGGTATGCATCCGGTCCAACCACCATATCAACCAGTTTTTCTTCTTCCAGGAATTTGGATTTTAAACGTTCTGCCATGCAGCCCAAAACGCCTACTATAAGTTTTGGATTTCTGCGTTTTTCAATCCCAAACTGTGATAACCGGTTGCGGACGCGTTGTTCTGCATTTTCCCGGATAGAACAGGTATTGATAAATATTGCATCAGCCTCATGGTAGTCGCCAGTTGTCTCAAAACCCTGATCCAGCAGGATAGATGCAACAATTTCACTATCAGCAAAGTTCATCTGACAACCGTAACTTTCAATGTAAAGCTTTCTTGCATTGAGCACTTTTGGTGCATCTAAGATCAGGGCTTCACCCTGGCGCAGTTCATCGTGTGTCTTGTCTGTTAGCTGTAAATCAATCATAAATTGTAATAGTAATACGAGGTACAAAAATACAAAATTTAATTTGTAAATGACAAATTGGCAGAATTTTAAATTGCCTGCTAAACAATGTTAGCACTGTTCTTGTATATATAAGACTATAGCTGAATTTATGGAAAACAAGAAGCCCGGAATAAAAAAAATATGGAAATGGATAGCCGGAATATTCATTTCCCTGCTCGTTTTAGCCGGAGCTTTTTCACTTTATTTTAGCCTAAAGTGGAAGCCCTTGCTTACCGAAAAAATAAAAAATGTTGTTTATGAGGGTTCCAGGCATCTTTACCACATAGATTTTAAAGATGTACATCTGAATATACTGACCGGAAGCGTGACTGTTGACAGTATTTTGCTGGCACCGGATACAGCTGTTTTTAACGATAGAAAAAAAATCGGGACGGCCCCCACCCATCTTTTCCGTATCAAACTGGAGCAATTGAAATTGCGCAGGATCAGCATTCTCACCATTTATTTCAAGAAAAAAATAGAAATGAATGACATTATCCTCGAACATCCTTCCATTAATGTAATTTATAACAAGGTATACAGAAAACCGGTTGCGAAAAAGGATCGGAGGGGCTTGTATGAGCGGATCTCAAAATCATTAAAATCAGTACATATCAAAGGAATAAAAATCGAGGACGCCGACGTGGATTATGTGAGCGGAGAAACCGGTAATATTCTAAACTCGGTAAAACACCTCAACGTACAACTCAAAGACCTGCTTATTGACGCAAACTCCAAATCTGACACCACCAGATTTTACTATACTAAAGATGTTGCCTTCCAGGTGGAAGGTTATCATTCCGTATCAAAAGATAAAATGTATACAATGAAGGTAGATACCATCACAGGTTCTGCTACAGGAAGGACCATTCATATCAGGGGGTTCAGAATGATTCCGATGTACCCTGATCTGCAATTCAGCAAAATGCTGAAAACACAGAAAGACAGGTACGACCTTACCTTTAACCGCATAGACCTTAGCGGTGTCAATTTCTATCGCCTTAATATCAGGGGGATCCTGCATGCGAAATCCCTTAAAATACGAAATGCCAGTGCAAAAGTCTTCATGAACAGGGAGATGCCGCCCGGCCATGGTAATAAGTCAGGAAATTTTCCGCACATGGCACTCAGAAGATTACCTGTGCAAACTACTATTGATACGCTGAAACTTCAGGGGGTAAACGTTGCTTATACAGAATATAATCCCATCGCACAGAAAAGGGGCACAGTGCATATTGAACAGCTTAACGGGAATATTTTAAATTTAACAAATGACTCACTTTCACTGGCAAAAAACCATCATGCCATTGCAGACCTCCGCGCGTATATGATCCGCGCTGCACATTTGAATATACATATCAATTTTGACCTGACTGCACCAAATGCTGCGTTTACCTTTAGGGGCAATATTGGTGCAATGGACATGGTTAAGCTCAACCCATTGTCTAAAGCCCTTGGTTTGGTAGAAATTGAGACTGGTAAAATACAAAAGATAGATTTTGCGTTCAGTGCAAATGCTGCAGGCTCAAAAGGTACCATGAAGTTGTATTATAATAACCTGAAAATCGCCCTGTTAAAGGAGGGGGAGGATGGGCAGCCTGTTAAAAAGAAAGGGTTAATGTCTTTTCTCGCCAATACATTGGTGATTAAGGATGAAAACCCGGCAAAAGGAAAACCCCTGCGGGTGGCCAGCGTCAATTATGAGCGTCCGCCGGGTGCGTCGTTTTTCAACCTCTTGTGGAAAAGTGTATTTATTGGTATGCGTGAAACTGTTGGCCTGGGCATTATCCCAATGAAGAGTCCAGAAGAAGGCCGAAAAGTAGTGGTGGAAAAACTGCAGGAGCGTAAGGAAAAGAAAAAAAGCAGGGCGGAAAAAAGGGAAGACCGGAAAGAAAAGCGGCAGGAGAAGAAAGCAGAAAGAAAAGCTGAACGTCAACAGGATTAACTAATTTGATTTAGTAAAAAACGTATATTGTAAATCATAGACCCGCATGCATGATCGAGACGTCACGTAAGACATTTAACGTATTCAAATGGGTTGCAGGAATAGCATTTATGCTGTTTATGACAGCAGATGGTGCCTCCTGGTACCTGAGTTCAAAGCGCAGGCCAATTGTGACAAGGGAGTTAAAAAGCCTTGTGCTCAATGCCACAGATAGCTTGTACCATATAGAATTCAGTACGGTAAACACTAACTATTTGTTGGGAAATGCCTCTATACTGGATGTAAAAATCATCCCTGATACCAATATCTTTAACAAACTGGTAAAGCTCAAACGGGCACCCAACAATATCTACGAAGTACGCCTTAAAAAACTAACAATCTGGAATTTTCACCCATGGAAGCTGTTCAGGGAAAAGCAATTGGATGTAGATGCGCTGTTATTTGAACATCCCAGCGTAGTGATGATCAACAAACAATTTGAATTCAATGAGAACAAGCCCCCGCGTCCTAATAAATCGCCATACGAATATATATCAAAACTACTGAAAAGGGTAAGTGTTCGCAGTGTTAACCTCAAGGACATAAGTTTTAAATATATCAACAGGAACCTTCCTGTGCCAGAAGCCGACTCCCTGAAAAACCTGGATATTACATTAAAGGACTGGCTAATCGATAAAAACTCTGCTACGGACCCCAGCAGGTTTTATTTGCTGAAAGATGTACTGATCAATCTAAACGACTATCAGCTGGCTACCCCTGACAGCCTTTACCGCATGAGGATCAACGAACTCTCATTCAAGGCGTCGACGGGATTGCTGCATGTGAAGAAATTCAGTCTGATCCCCCGGTATTCAGAAATGGACTTTGGGCGGGTGGCAGGATATGCTAAAGACCGCTTCAATATACAAATGAGTGATATCCGCCTCAATGGAATAGACCTGCCATTGTATGTAAAAAAATTGGTGTTGTCTGCCAACGATATGAATATCTCAAATGGGTCGGTCTCGGTATTTAATAACAATGAGTTGCCCTCAAAAGGAACAGTCAGAATGGGGAAGTTTCCACACCAGTTATTGCAGACGGTAAAGGGACAACTTTCTGTGAAAAGACTGAACCTGAAAAATATCGATTTGAGTTACGCCCTGTTTGACAAGTATACCCGGCAAAAAGGGAAGATCAGTTTTGAAAATACCTCGGGAACAATTACCAATGTAACAAATCAGGCCAGTGTTAAAGCTAAAAACCCACTTATGATTGCGCAGCTGGATAGTTATATGATGGGACAGGGAAAACTTCATGTAAATTTTAAACTGAACCTCGCGGCTAAAAATGGGGCCTTTGCCTACAATGGACAGCTCAGCAATATGGATGGTTCGGTGCTTAATAAAATTACAAAACCACTAGGTCTGGTACAGGTAAAAAGCGGGGAAGTACAGAAACTGAATTTTAATGTTGTAGCCGATGAAACGCGTGCAAGGGGAACACTCTCCTTCGCCTACAAAGACCTGTCTGTTGGGCTGCTTAAGAAAGTCGAAGGCAAAAACAGGCTGGTTAAACAGGGACTTATTTCTATGCTGGCCAACGCGCTGGTCATTAACCCAAGTAATCCTAATGCTGCGGGGCATTTCATTACCGCCCCGATTGATTATCCAAGAGATGCTACCAGTTCATTTTTTAGTTTTGTATGGCAGTCGCTCTTTCAGGGAATCAAATATACTGTTGGCTTAACCCCACAAAAGGAAGCAGAAATCGCCGCTCAAATCGCTAAGTTTGAGAAGATGAAGGCCGACCGGGAAGAGCGGAGGGAAAACAGGCAGAAACGAAAAGAAGCCCGTGGAAAACGATAATCCCAGGGCTTCTTAAATTCTTTGCCTAACTGACTGGTTGGCTCCGGTAAGGCAGATTGCCTATTGCAGTACCTCTGCAGGCGCAGGTTTATCCAGCAGGTTCTGGTAATAAAAGCGCGCACGTTCTGCAAAATCGTGTTTTCCCTTAATGGTATTCGACCAGCCATGTCTGCCACCCGGGTAAATCATCAGCTCAAAATGTTTGTTCTCGTTCTCAAGTTTATTGATCAGCTGAATAGTATTCTGCATATGTACATTATCGTCCATATCGGCATGCATAATTCGCAGCAGGCCTTTGTATTTTTTTGTATAAGTCAATATAGACGCGTTTTTATAACCTTCAGGATTCTCCTGAGGTGTATCCATAAATCTTTCAGTATAGATGGAATCGTATAGTTCCCAGCTCGTTACAGGTGCGCCGGCATAGCCATAATCAAAATAATCCGCACCATAAGTCAGCGCCATACAGGTCATGTACCCACCATAACTGTGTCCTGTGATCAGTAATTTTTTATTGTTGACCCATGGTTTTGCCTTCAGCCATTTGGCTGCAGTAATATAATCTTTCATTTCCCATTTGCCCAGGTTCCGGTGCATCAATGATACGCCCTCTTTACCAAATTGTCCGGAGGCACGATGGTCTACGGCTATCTGGATGATCCCTTCATTGGCCCACCATTGAACTGCAGTTCCTTTCCATGTATTGGTTACCGTTCCGGCATCAGGGCCGCCGTACATACTGAAAACTACCGGATATGTTTTACTCTCATCAAAGTCGACAGGATAAGTTATCACTGCTGGCAGGTTATAGCCATCGTCTGTCGGGATGGTAACCATTTCCGTTTTACCAATGGCAAATTTTGCAAAATCTGCCGATTTGCTGTCTGATATTTCTTTAATTACCTTACCTGTATTGTCTACCAATGCCTGTTTTGGCGGTGTGCCCACATTGGAGTAGGTAGTGATAAAATACTTCGCAGATGGTGACACCTGTACCTTATGGGTATATGCACCAAAAGTCAGTCGTTTAAGGCCTTTTCCATTATAATTAACACGGTACAGGTCGGTCTGCGTAGATGCGTCTTTGCGGGCCATGAAATATACAACCTTATTTTTCTCATCAATGTTGAGCAATTCTGTCACCTGCCATTTGCCGCTGGTTAACGGGTTCACCAGTTTTCCATCAAGTGTATATAGGTAATAATGTGCCCATCCTGTTTTATCGCTTTTAAGGATATAGTGTTTTTTATCCTCAAGGTATGTAATACGGCCATCAAAATCAAGATCCACCCATGATTTTTGCTTTTCGTCATAAATTTCTTTTTTAGCGCCGGTTTCCGGTTTTACCGCATAAAATTTCAGGTTGTCTTGGCCACGGTTCATCCATTGCACCATCATGCTGCTGCCATCAAAGCTCCAGTATGGTGTGCCAAAATACTGGTCGTCTTTTTCGTTAAAGTCGGCCCATACAACCTTACCACCAGCGGCAGGTACAAAACCGAATTTAACTTCAGGATTTGGGTCACCGGCTTTTGGATAACGTGTTTTTTCTGTGTAACCATGCTGCCCGGTAGAACCGTTTATTGGGAACATTGGTACTTTGGTATCATCAAAACGCATAAATGCAAGGTGTTTACTGTCGGGTGCCCACCAGAAGGCTTTGTATTTGGTTGGGCGCCCTAGCAATTCTTCAAAATATACCCAGGAAGAATAACCATTGTAAATTACGTCAGTTGCGTCTGTAGTATACCTTATTTCTTTTCCTGTAGCCACATCTACTGCATACAGGTCATTGTTGCGTGTGAAAGCCACGTACTTGCCATCAGGAGAAAGTGTGGGGTTCTTTTCTTCAGCAGCATCGTTGGTTAAACGTTTAGGTTGCTGTTTTCCATATTGAATAAATACATCACTGTCTTTTACAGATACTTCTACATCACTTTTTGGGGGTGGGGTATAAGATTTGCGTTCACCGGAGTTAATGTCAACAGTAAACAGCTGCTTCGTTGCACTATTCATTTCGATATAATGACTGTCGTCGCTCCAGCCCGAAATGGCCCCCATAGGTTTAGTAAGTGAAGGGACGGTGCCAGTGGTTTGTTGAAAAGTGAGGCGCTGCTGCTGGGCGGTTGCGGCAAAACTAAAGAATAATCCGGCTGCAGTAAGGCCGAGTAGTAAAGGTTGCTTCATAAAGTTTAAAAATTAAAGGCGCCTGGGTAGAGGCGCCTTTTTATTGAAGTATAATATCTTGTGTTAAATCGTCCAGTTCCAGCCAAACTCGTCAGCAATTACGCCATAACGTATTTCATTCAGCTTTTTCGCAATACCGGTAGACACGGTACGTGTTGCCGGATCACTGAGCGGATAGGCTTTGCCTTCGTAATTCATCTCATAAATCTGGGTTACCGTTGCAGCAGTACCTACCGCAAAAGCCTCGGTAAGATTTCCGCTTTCAATCAGCCTTAATACTTCGCTTATCTCAATCCTCCTCTCCTCCACTTCATAGCCCATGCTTTTGGCCAGAAGGATAATGGTATCCCTGGTTACACCATCCAGAATGGTTTCACGCACTTCCGGAGTTAATATTTTTCCGTCAACCACAAACATCAGGTTGGCAGCACCCGACTCTTCCACATAGCGGTGTTCTTTCGCGTCTGTCCAGATCAGCTGGTCAAATCCTTCTTCCTGTGCTTTGGCAGTAGGTAGCATGGCCATTGAATAGTTACCCGCTGTTTTTGCAGCACCTACACCACCGTCCACGGAACGTGTGTAATGCGTTTCTATTTTAACCTTAAGCGGTTTGCTGTAATATGGTGCGCTCGGGCTTGCCAGGATTACAAATTTATAAGATAATGATGGTCGCACACCCAAAAAAGGGTCAACCGCAAACATCACCGGTCTTAGATATAGTGAATAGTTTTCTGCGTCAGGAACCCAGGCCCTGTCAATGTCAATCAGTGCGGCAAGGCCCTGCATAAAAAGTTCTTCAGGTACAGCTGCCATTGACATACGTGCCGCAGATTTGTTAAAACGTGCAAAATTTTTGTCCGCCCTGAATACGCTTATGCTGCCGTCAGCCTGTTTATAGGCTTTTAATCCTTCAAAAATAGCCTGTCCATAGTGTACGGCAGAGATCGCCGGACTCATTGGGATTGGCCCATAAGGAAGGATCTCCAGGTTTTTCCATTCTCCGTCTTCATAATCAGCTACAAACATGTGGTCAGTAAAGACTTTTCCAAATGGCATGTCAGCGATATCTGTTTCAGCCAGTCTGGAATGACCAGCTTTTGTTGTTTTTATGGTTAGTGTCTCTATCACGGTCTGGGTATTTTGTTGAATTCAAAATTAGGAAAAAATTACTGTAAGCACCAGTTTAATTTCCATTTGTGTGTGTTGGTTCCGGCTGTAGGGAAAGCTGTTAGCTTTCGTGGGCTATTATGCGTGCAGTGTTTTCAAGACACCAAGCACCCATGATTTCCCCCATTCTTCCAGCTGTGTTTCTGTCCATAAAAAGGGGTAGAAAATCCTTTTCTGAAAGCGCGGGGGCAGGTATTTCTGCCAGTTGGTACCACCGGTGGCCGCAATATCAACCGGGTCCCGTTCCAGGTATCTCACGGCAGATTTATAGTGCGAAAGTGGCCATTCTACATTTACAAAGAGGTCCAGTTTTCTCAGTTCTTCTGCAAGTGGACCCACATCTTGCCCTTCTGCTTCAAGTTTATGGTACAACGCCGCAAAATTACTATGCTCGCGTGCTTTGATCAGGGTAAGGAATTCAGCGGCATACTTGGTAATAAACTGTTTTAATGTGAGCGTCTGTTTTCCGCTGGCCAGTTCTGTAGCACCAAATTTCCAATAGATGTGTTCAAATTTTTCTTCAATTGTCGCATTGGCGAGTTCATCCCGTTTGCTTTTATCTACCAAACGCGAAAAATCTGTTGCGCAGATCTCAATCATACGGTACTGGCCCGACTGGAAACCACTGGCCGGCAGCAGCGACATGCGGAATTTAAGGAATTGTTCTTTCTCCATGCCGTTAACCATTACTTCAAAAGAACTAACCAGCGCATTAAAATAGGCGTTGATCCTTTTCACCCTGTCGGTAAAAAACTTTGCAGTTAATGCGGGGTGCTCAGCTATCTGACGGCACTCATGCAGGCTAAGCTTGAAATAAAGCTCGGTAATCTGATGGTACATGATGAAGATTTCTTCATCAGGGAAAGGTGTTTTGGGACTCTGAAGGCTCAGCAGTGTATCCAGATGGATATAGTCCCAATAGGTTAAAAAATCTGCATACAGCAATCCGTCCAGGTATGCTGCCATATCCTGTCCCATTGCTGCATATTTTTCCTGGAGTTTATCCAGTTTGTCTTTGATTTCGGGTGTTAAATCCATTGGTTATTAGTAGAGAACTCTGAATTTGATGGTCTGTTCAATCTTTTTCAGTGCTTTAAAAACGTCTTTATCGTATTCCGCATTGATATCTGTAATGGCGTATCCAATTGTAGCATTGGTCATCAGGAACTGACCCACAATATTAATGCTATGATTTGCAAAAACAGTGTTGATCTGGGCCATAATCCCCGGTACGTTATGGTGTACATGGATTAAGCGGTGACTCTGATTAAACCTTGGCAGTTGCAGGTTAGGGAAGTTACTGCTCAGGTAGGTAGTGCCTGTATTCATAAAATCCATCATCCTTTTTGGAATAAAATTGGCATTCCTTGGGTTATGTTTTGGATCTTCAAAAATCACAATGCCCATATCCGTGCAGGTCTGCATATCCAGGTTATTCTTTGCGTTGCCCATATAACCTACGGTTTTCATTTTTACCGCCAATTTCAGTTTTTCCGGATCCATCTTTTCACCTTCCGCCATCAGTACCATATGTACATCTTTTACGTATTTTTCTTCGAAAGAGCTTTTGTGACGGATAGAAAAACCATCTTTTTTTAACAGACTGAGGCTTTCCGGCGGAACTTCACCAATTACAAGGCACAAAATCCTGTTCTTAGGATATGAAATCGCCCTTGGCAGGTTATTCACATAAAGGAATTCGTCAAAGCTTGGGGTAACGTGATCGGCCCTGCTCACAATGCTTTCCCTCGAAATATTTTCTGTAAAGGCGAAGAACTTTTTGATCATGCCGCTTTCACGCAATTGAAAATCTGAATAACCGTCGCCTATCCCATAAAGGTCGCCCTCCAGGTTCAGCTGCTGCATCAGTTTTACCTTGCCGCCTTCTTCACTCAGTGGATTGGCATGGTCGTAATCTATAATTTGGCCATCGCCTGTGGTGACAAAGGTATTGGCATAAATATTTTCCTTTTTAATATGGTACTGGCTTACCACCGGAGTAATAAACTCTTTAAATCCGCCTGATACAATCAATACCTGGTCGGCATGTTTTTTAAAGAACGCAGCATTACGCGAAAATGAGCTGGAAACCTTCTTTTTCAGTCGGGTTATCAGCTGTTTCAAATGATCTTCAGAAGCTTCAAGAAGTTTTACACGCTGGGCAAGACTCTCACTGAAAGACAGTTTCCCTTCCATTGCCAGATTGGTTAGGTCTTCAATCTTTTTGAAGATCGCTTCCTTATCCGGGTGTTTTTTAAGGGAAATGCGCGCAAGCTCATCTAATGCTTCCACCTGGGTAAACGTACTGTCGAAATCAATAATATAAATATTCTTCTGCTTCATCTTAAATTTTTGTTAAACCTGCACATATTTCCATGATGCTCTGGTGCAGGGGCTTAAAGGTAATACCTGTTATTTTTTTTATTTTTTCGTTACTGTATAAACTTATGTTCAGGCTGCTTCTTGCGGCATCGCTCGTGAGCGCCGATTTTTTGCCTGTAAAAAATGAAGCGACTTTTGCCATACGCCAGGCAGCACCCATCATCCATGGTTTGGCTTCTTTAGCCGGTGCCTTTACGTTAAAACCGGCCGCAATCTCTGAAAAAAACTGCTGATAATGGTAATTCTCTGCCGAGATTGTAAATCTCTCCCCCTTCACATCGCCGTCCATCAGCAGAATCATCCCTTTGGCTACATCCTCAACATCTACAATTCCGGTTGCCCCCCTCGTATAATAGCCAAGGCCTTCCTTCACCAGTTTAAAGATGGCGCCACTTCCTTTGAACCCGGCATTTGTGCCGATGATAACAGAGGGATTGACAATTACTGCTTCAAGGCCTTCGGCCATGCTGCGCCAGACTTCCATTTCACCTTCATATTTCGAAATGGCATAGGAATGAACCCTTGAGTCATATTCCCAATAGTCGTCTTCTGTAATCTGTTTTCCTTTTTTTGGTTCGCCAAGCGCGGCAACAGAGCTCACATGCAGTAGTCTTGCGCCTGTATTCACGCAAAGGTTCGCTACATTGCTCGTTCCTTCAATATTTACCTTCAGGAGTTCTGTTTTGTCTTTGGGATCAAATGAAACAAGTGCCGCACAATGATAAACCTTTGTGATATCCTCAAAGGCATCTTCCAGTGTGGCCAGGTCGTTAATATCTGCGACAAACCATTCTATCAATGGGTTACCAGCCAGCAGCGCTGGAATTTCAGTGCTTCCCCGTTTCAGCGCCCGTATTTTTTTTCCCTGTCGTGTAAGCTGAAAAACGAGCTCTGATCCTAAAAAACCTGTGGCGCCGGTAACTAAAATCATTTGATTTCTTTTAATATGTGCGCTCAAAAATAGATATTTGACAGCATACATTATATCTATTATGTCATTATCCGATTTTTTCTCCCCGCTGATTACAGAAAAATTCAGTCCTAAAGACGGCTTTTATACCAGTCAGCTGGGATTAAAGGCTACTTTTTACACGCAGAACTTTCCTGAACTTGGCGGCAATGAGTATGATCTTGCCATAGTTGGTGTAAAAGACGATCGTGCTTCGGTGAACAATAACGGCTGTTCTCTTGGACCCGACTACTTCAGGGAACAGTTTTATCTGTTGCATGAAGGGGCTTTCAGCAGCAGAATTGTCGATCTGGGAAATATTAAAGCCGGCGCGCAGATTTCTGATACTTATATAGCGCTTAAAACTGTGGTAACGGAACTGATCAAACTCAATATCATCCCGATAATTATCGGCGGTGGCCAGGACCTTACTTATGCGCAATATATGGCTTACGAAAAGCTGGAGCAGAAAGTAGACCTGGTTGTAGTAGACAATAAGTTTGACCTCGATGAGGTGCTCGATGATGAAGGCAGTATAGTAACCCACTCCAATAGTTACCTGAACAAGATTTTTCTGCACCATCCCAATTACCTCTTTAATTTTAGTAATGTAGGGTACCAGACGTACTTCGTTAACCAGGATAGCCTGAAGGTGATGAACAAGCTTTATTTTGATGTACACCGCCTGGGCGAATTCCTGACAGATATCAGTTCGGTAGAACCGGTGATGCGCAATGCAAATATGGTAAGTTTTGATATGTCGGCCATCCGCTCATCTGACGCCCCGGCTAACGGAAATGCCAGCCCAAATGGGTTTTATGGCGAACAAGCCTGTAAGATTACACATTACGCAGGGCTAAATGATAAACTTACATCTATCGGTTTTTACGAATTTAACCCTGCATTTGATAACAGTAGTCAGACCGCCATGCTCCTGGCACAAATGGTCTGGTATTTTGTTGACGGATATTATAACCGGAAAAAAGACTTCCCATTAAATCCTAAATCCCAGTACTTAATTTATCGCGCCAGTCTCAATGACGGCACCGGTGATATGCTCTTTGTAAAAAGCAAGAAATCTGACCGCTGGTGGATGCAGGTGCCTTATCCCACGGGGATGTCTAAAAACGAAAGGTACCACCTGGTGCCCTGCCGTTACGAAGATTATACCACTGCTGTGAACGGCGAAATGCCTGATCTTTGGTGGCGTACCTATCAGAAGTTGCTGTAAATCGCCGTTCCTATCCTGATTCTGATTTTATATTTTGTTTAATAGAAAATTGTTGTCTATATTCGTGTACGTACACGAAACGTATATATATTTCTCATTTTAAATGTCCTGTATGCATCACCATGAACAATAAACTTATAAAGATTACCAATGGCCGTTTGATCACTCCTTACCGCATGATCAGCAATGGGACAATCCTGATAAAAGATAACCAAATAGAAGAGGTAAGTGAAAGGGAAATAGACGCCCCTGGGGCAGAGGTAATTGATGCGGCCGGGAATTATGTTTCGCCAGGATTTATTGATATCCATGTGCACGGAGGCGGCGGACACGACTTTATGGATGGTACAGAGGAAGCTTTTTTGGCCATCGCGAAAATACATGCGCAATATGGCACAACAGCAATGGTCCCCACTACGCTTACGTCTGGTAAGGATGAATTACTGAAAACGCTCGATCTGTATGCTTTGGCAAATCCAAAAAATACGATGGGCGCAGAGTTCCTGGGTATGCATCTCGAAGGGCCATACTTTGCACAAAATCAGCGGGGGGCACAGGATCCAAGGTATATCAGAGATCCTGATGTGAACGAATACACAGAGATCATTGCCTATTCAGATGTTATTGCCCGCTGGAGCGCGGCACCGGAGCTAAAAGGGGCCATAGATTTTGGCAAATACCTCCTGTCAAAAGGTATCCTGCCTGCACTTGCACATACAGATGCCAATTATGATGAGGTGGTTGAGGCTTTCGAAAATGGTTATACACTGGCTACACACTTATATTCTGGGATGTCTGGCGTGCACAGGCGAAATGCCTACAGGTATGCAGGTGTAATTGAAAGTGCTTTTTTGATTGATGCCATGGATGTGGAGATCATTGCAGATGGTATCCATCTGCCTGCACCACTGCTGAAACTGGTTTATAAAATTAAAGGGGCCGACCGGATAGCCTTAATAACTGATGCGATGAGAGGTGCCGGAATGCCCGAAGGGGAAAGTGTACTGGGTAACAAGGATACAGGACTAAAGGTTATTGTTGAGGATGGAGTAGCAAAAATGCCCGATCGCTCGTCATTCGCCGGGAGTGTAGCAACTACAGACAGACTGGTGAGGAATATGATAAACGTGGCAGAAGTCCCTGTGGTGGAAGCAGTAAGGATGATGACCAAAACCCCGGCAACAATAATGAATGTGGCGCACCGCAAAGGGGCCCTTGTTGAGGGGATGGATGCTGACATAGTCATTTTTGATGAGCAGGTAAATATCAAAATGACAATGGTCGGCGGGAAGATAGTTTACTCTACCATAAACAATTAAAAAACAATGCTAAAACTATAGATATGCAAGAAATGATAAAAGATAAGCTAATGATAAAGGCAGAGGAAAGCAGGGCACTGATGGGCAAACTGGCTGCTGTTTCGGTGGCGGCGAAAATAAATAGCCTGCTTGAGGTGACACCAGTCATCAATATCATTTTCGCTGCTGCACCCTCACAGAATGAGTTCCTTGAAAACCTGCTGCAGGCAAATATAGACTGGAGCAGGATTAATGCTTTTCATATGGATGAATACCTCGGGCTAGATGCTTCGGCACCACAGGGTTTTGGAAATTTTCTTCGTGAGCGGTTGTTTGATAAGGTAGCTTTCAGGGAGGTCCATTTCCTGAATGGAAATGCAGAAAATCCTGCAAATGAATGTACAAGGTATGCGGAATTGCTTGAACTTAACCCCGTAGACCTGGTTTGTATGGGTATCGGCGAAAATACACATCTTGCATTTAATGATCCGCACGTTGCCAATTTTAATGATAGCGTTTTGGTAAAAGTGGTAGATCTGGACCTTGAATGCCGCGTGCAACAGGTAAATGATGGTTGCTTCGAGGCTATCGAAGATGTACCCACACATGCGCTTACGCTAACTATACCGGCACTGCTCAGGGCTGCTCATATTTTTGCTATGGTACCCGGTGAGAAAAAAGCATCTGCGGTTTACCATACGTTAAACGCCGATGTTTCTGAAAAATACCCTTCAACGATCTTGCGAAAACATCCCAATGCCATCCTTTTTGTGGACGATAAAAGTAGTGTGCAGATTTTAAACTAACAATTCCATGATCTCCTAAAAACCAAAAACTATGCATCCAACCAAATTACTGTTCTGCTGTTGTTTCCTGTTTATTTTGTTCGTTAAAGGGCTATCGGCCCAGCCGCTGAACAGCACTAATGCAGAATTCCCCGTGAGGGGTTTTCACCTCGACCTTCGTATACAGGTTATGAAAATGCCTGCTGTGAAAAAATTGGTGACCAAGCTCAAAGAAGGCGGTATGAATACACTAATTATGGAATATGAAGCTACGTTTCCATTTGAGAGGCACCCGATGATTGCCAACAGATATGCATATACCAAAGAAGAGATTAAAGACCTTGTCAGTTTTTGTACTAAACAAGGGATAGATGTGATTCCTTTACAGCAAAGTTTTGGACACGTTGAATATGTGCTGCGCAACAGCCGCTATGTTAACATAAGAGAAGACAACAAAGATTTTTCACAGGTTTGCCCTTCTAAAGAAGCTGATAATATAGCATTGTTTACAGATCTTTTTACTGAAATGGCTTCCGCTCATCCTTCAAAATATATTCATATTGGTGCAGATGAAACACGTTTGCTTGGACATTGCCCTGTTTGTAAAGCCAGGGTAGAAAAGGAAGGTGTGTCCAAACTGTATGGAGAACATATTAAACTCATGTGCGATATCGTTATAAAACTGGGTAAAATTCCATTAATGTGGGCTGATATAGCATTAAAATATCCTGATGCGCTGCAATATCTTCCAAAACAAGTTGTTTTTGTAGACTGGAATTACGGATGGAAACTGGACCGGTTTGGAGATCATGAAAAGCTGATGAAAAGTGGTTATGAGATCTGGGGTGCGGCTTCACTCAGGAGCAGTCCAGATAATTATAATCTTACTACCTGGCAAAAACACTTTGAAAATATAAAGGATTTTCTGCCCGCGGCAAGAAAACTGGGGTATAAGGGAATGATCATGACGTCATGGTCTACATCAGGTGTGTATTCACCCGTGGTTGAATCTGCATACGATCTTATTGACCTTTATGCCGTTCGGCGTGTATATCCTATCACTGCTTTTAATATGTTAACGGACGCTTTTCTGGAAAGTATGCATACCACAAAGGCACTTGATATCGATAATTATGTAGTCAATTACGGTGTACAGAACTATGGCTTTGACAAAACTACTGCGTTGGCATTCTGGAAGGCGTTAAAATCAACGCCCTATGAGGTAGGCAACGGAAAGGTGGTAGGGCCGATTTCTTTACAGCAATTGGCAGACAGTGCCAAGGCTTCAGCAGCAACAATCCGCTCTTTGATGCCCCAAAAAAATAAAGGGGAATATGAACACTATATATTAATGGCTGACACCAGAATGGAGTACCTGAAATTCCAGGTACTTGAAAAACAGGTAAACGAAAAGGATTTCCGTCCTTCGCAAATTCCTCCGGTCGCCCTAAAGCTCGCCGCCATCATTGAAAATACCAAGGCTATCAACCGCCGTTTTATTGAATTGAACAAGGAAGTTTTTTACACATCGGAACTGCAGCTCGACAATGAAAGTCGGCTGGTAAAGGTCCAATTGCTGTACGACCGCCTGGCGAAAACGAGATAACACTAAATTTTTCGCATTGCTGTTGCAGAATGCTTTTTATCAACCTTTTCATTCAGATGAGCAGGTTGATAACTCTTAGTTTTATATAAATTATATTCTATATTAGAGTGAAATCCATTTTTCATCACTAATTATTACTATTTGTGCTTGTGAAAATGCCAATGGTGGAGTAGCCGGCAAACTTATTTGCTTGTTGTGTACATATTCACGCACCCAAATGTTAAAGTTGTAGATAAACTGAAAAAATATTGGTTATTTATTGTAGTAATAACATTAAATGCATACATTCGGGTACGTACACGGCAACGTTAGGTTTAAAATCTGCAGCATCCTGAATTGATGAATTTCAATAAGGGCCAGGAAAAATTTTCAAAAACATTAATGGAAACAATTTTTAAACAAAAGTCTGCTAATAATTAACGGGTACGTACACGAATTGTTGTATTTCAATATCATGACTACCTTATATAAATAATATACATGTCAGTGAACATAAAGAAAAGAATCATAGCAGTTGAAGTGGGTTCCCTTACGCCGGGGCAGGTGACGGTATCTATGCTGATTATCGGACTGTTGTTTTTTATTTTTGGGTTTGTCACCTGGATCAACTCTATTTTAATTCCTTATTTTAAAATTGCCTGCGAGCTAAGTAATTTTCAATCCTACCTGGTAGCCTTCGCTTTTTATATTTCCTATTTTATTATGTCTGTGCCTTCTTCTTTTTTGTTAAAGCGGATTGGTTTCAAAAAGGGCATAATGTTTGGCCTTTGGGTAATGGCGGCAGGGGCGCTGATTTTTGTTCCGGCGGCACTAAACAGAACTTATTGGGTATTCCTGCTCGGCTTGTTTACGATAGGGACCGGCCTGGCAGTATTGCAGTCGGCCGCCAACCCATATGTTACCATCCTTGGCGCAAAAAATAAGGCGGCGCGGCGGATCAGCATTATGGGGATCTGCAATAAGGCCGCGGGTATTCTGGCACCGCTGCTTTTTGCAAGCGTGGTGCTAAAAGTAACCGACAGTGAACTTTTCAGGCAACTGCCGCTAATGACAGAACTGCAAAAAGACACTGCGTTGGATGAACTTATAAGAAGGGTTGTTTATCCGTATGCATTCATGGCAGCACTACTTTTCACCATTGGACTCTTTATACGTTTCTCACCTTTGCCAGAAATAGATACAGAACAGGAAAGTGCTGAGATTGCCAGTGCCAATGCGAATAAAACCCATATTTTTCATTTTCCTCACCTCATGCTGGGCGCGCTGGCCATCTTCCTTCACGTAGGTACACAGGTTATTGCCATTGATACCATCATTGGTTATGCCAACTCCATGAATATAGAGCTGATGGAAGCCAAAATTTTTCCGTCCTATACCTTATTTGCCACCATCAGCGGCTATATTTTAGGGATCATCTGTATCCCGCGGTACATCAACCAGGTGAATGCATTGCGATTTTGTACAGTACTTGGCGCACTGCTCACCCTGCTCATCATTTTTTCACATGGAGAAGTCAGACTGCTGGGCCATGTGGCTGATATATCCATATGGTTTGTGGTGCTACTGGGCTTTGCAAATTCAATGGTCTGGGCCGGAATATGGCCACTGGCTTTGAACGACCTGGGCCGGTTCACTAAGTTAGGGGCTTCCATTATGATTATGGGACTCTGCGGCAGTGCAATTTTGCCACTCGCTTACGGGCATTTTGCCGACCTGCTCAATGTAAGGGAAGCCTATTGGGTACTTTTCCCCTGTTACCTCTATCTGATATTTTATGCCTTTTATGGGCACCAGATCAGAAACTGGTGGTCTCATTAAAGCTAATAATTAACCTGCTAAACCCTTATCCCATGACATAAACTTATACTATTCCATGCAACCAGGAAACAAAGAGGAAGATGCTACTAACATCTTCCCCATCAAGTTCCAATCTCTAAACCGGGCGACTATGCATCTCCTGAGAAATCACAGATTGTTCACTTATAACCGCAAAGCTATGAAAAAACAACCACCTCATAGTACATCTTTTTTTTGGCACCAGCGCATTGCCGCTGTAGCCATATTCTCTTTTGTCATCATGGTTTCGGGCACGCTATCTGCCGCGGCAACCGAAACGCCAATAGGCGCAAAAACCCTAAACCAGGTTAAAAATATTACTGTTAAAGGTACAGTTAAGGATGAAAAGGGAGAGACACTTCCCGGCGTCAGTGTTTTCATTGCCGGCACCAAGTTAGGTACGGTAACCAATAATGATGGTGTTTACGAATTGAATGCTCCGGAAGATGGTACGCTGGTCTTTTCGTATATTGGCTTTCTCAGCCAGAATGTGAACATCGATGCGCGTAAAAGTATCAACGTCACACTGAAACTCAGCCAGCTGGGAAAAGACCTGAACGAAGTAGTGGTAGTAGGTTATGGTACACAAAAGCGGTCTGATATTACAGGCTCGGTTACTTCTGTACCAAAAGAGCGTTTGTCATCTTTACCCGTTACCAATGTATTGCAGGCCATCGAAGGAACAACTGCAGGTCTTAACGTTACCCAGGGCTCTGCGGTTCCGGGAAGCTCGCCAAGTGTGCAGCTCAGGGGTGTTAATTCGATCAATGCGAGTACCTCGCCGTTGGTTGTGGTAGACGGGGTACCATTCAGTAACCTCGGCGGATCCCTTAATGATATCAACCCAAATGATATCGAGTCTATGGAAATCCTTAAAGATGCCTCTGCAGTGGCCATTTATGGTACAAGGGGATCAAGTGGGGTAATTCTTATCACTACCAAACGCGGCAAAACCGGCAAACCTACCATACGTTACAGTGCTTATGCAGGGCCGGAAATATTGAACAAAACATTAAACCCCTTAACTGGTGAGGAGTATGTGCAAAAATACCTTGATTATTCTGCTCAGAGATCCCTGGTGCCAAACACGCCACCCGTGCCCAACCAGTATGAAATTGCAAATTACAATGCCGGTAAAACTACCGACTGGATGGATGAAGTTACACAGCCTGGATTTATACAAGATCACAACCTGAGTCTTTCTGGAGGAACTGACAACGTGAAATATTTTATTTCAGGGGAGTACCAGAAGCAAAAAGGAGTTGTAAAAGGTTACCAGTATCACCGTGCATCCTTCAGGTCTAATCTTGATGCAAAAGTAACCGACTGGTTAAGCCTGGGTACTTCGATATTTTTCGCGGATAACAACACTGACGGAGGTACTGCAAGTTACAGCGGGGCCATGCAGATGAGTCCTTATGGACAAGAGTTTGATGCAAAGGGCGCTTACCAGATCTTCCCAATGTTTTCAGAAACTTTATACAAAAATCCATTGCTGGGCCTCAATATGGATGTCCTTAACCGGAACAAAAACCTGAACGGAACTGCTTATGCTGAAGTAAGGCCAGCATTTATCCCAGGACTTAAATTCAGGGTTAATGCCAATTACACCTATCTGCCAACCCGATTTGATACCTATAGCGGCACCAATACAGGAAATACGATCGGTGGCACAGCCATCGTCAATAATTCGGAAACCAACAGCTGGCTGGTAGAAAATATTCTTTCGTATGACAGAAACTGGGGAAAACACCACCTTGACCTCACCGCGCTGTACAGTGCACAGGAGAAAAAATATACTGAAGCCAACATTACTGGAAGCACTTTTGTAAATGATGGCCTTTCATTTAATAATGTAAACGCTGCGGGCGTAATATCTGCCTCTACCTATTACAGCCGCGAGGCCCTGCTGTCACAGATGGCAAGGATCAATTACTCTTTTGCAAGTAAGTATTTGCTGACTTTAACCGCCAGAAGGGACGGCTATTCGGCATTTGGCGCAGCTACTGATAAATACGGTGTATTCCCTTCATTAGCCCTGGGCTGGAATATCTCACAGGAAGGTTTCATGAAAAACATCAAAGCGATAGATAACCTGAAACTGCGTGCATCTTATGGTAAAACCGGTAATCAGGCTGTGGGCGTGTACCAAACCCTCACCACCCAGGGCATTACCAAATATATCTACAGCGGAGTAACTACGGTAGGTTTGCTGTCCAGCGGATTAAATGTAAACGGCGTACTCGGCAATGTTAACCTGAACTGGGAAAGTACTACGGGCACAAATATCGGTGTAGACTATTCCTTATTGAACAGTCGTATCAGTGGAACCATAGAGGTTTATAAAACTACTACAAAGGACTTACTGCTGAAACGAAACCTTCCTGCCATTAGCGGATACCCAAGTGTATTTGATAACCTTGGCAGTGTAAGTAATAAAGGTCTGGAGGTAACACTGGCAACAGTAAATGTGAAAAAGAACAACTTCTCCTGGTCTACAAATTTCAATTTTTCCCTTACCAGAAACAAAGTCCTCTCGCTTTATGGGGATAATAAAGATGATATCGGCAACAAATGGTTTATTGGAAAATCATTGTTTGCTATTTATGATTACAAGCTTGCCGGCGTATGGCAGGTTGGAGAAGATGCCTCTAAAGTGGATGCCGGCGCAAAACCAGGCGACCTCAAATTTACTGACGTAAACGGTGACGGAAAGATTACTGAAGCTGATAAGGTGTACCAGGGAAGCAGCCTGCCGAAATGGACAGGAGGGATGATCAATAACTTCAGGTACAAAAACCTAAGTCTGAGCATCTTCCTGCAAACTTCGCAAGGGTCCATGATCAATAATCCAACCCTCAACTTTCAGGATTACGCCGGACGTGTAAATATTCCTCAGGAAGTAGGATACTGGACGGCCGAAAACCAAAGCCAGACACGTCCTTCATTGAATTTTACCAACGCCCGGTTATATGCTTACCCGGTGAAACAGAATTTTACCCGTATAAAGGATGTTACTGTCAGTTATTCGTTTTCGCAGCGAATGCTGGATAAAATGAAAATCGGTGGCCTTACTGCTTATGTAAGTGGCCGTAACCTGTACACCTTTACCAACTGGGTAGGGCTCGATCCTGAGCTTAGGGTAAACAACAACCAGGGAGGTGTAGCCAACGCTGCACTGAGTTATGGTATTTATCCTCAGGTCTCTTCTTGTGTTTTGGGTATTAACGTCAGTCTGCGTTAAAAGGATTAAACATGGATCATAATTCAAGTAGTTTTAACATTAAAAAAATATAATTAAGATGAAATCATATCAACTCTTCATAGTCGCACTGGTGATGTCGATGGCCTTTTTCTCTTGCAAGAAAAGCTTTCTTGATGAAAAATCTGATTCGGCCTACGCGCCAGAGAATACATTAAAGGATTCTGTTGGCCTTGAAGCCGGTATTGCCGGGCTCCAGGAATCTGTCAGGGAACAGTACACTATGCAGTCTACGCAGTCACTGCTCTGTATCTTTCAGGTAGGTACCGATGCTGCAATTGGCGGCAATGGAAACGGTGAGGAAGTTCCTTATCACAATTACAATACATTAAATTCACAGGACCCTGCGGCCTTGTATTACTGGACCTGGGCATACCGGGTAATCACTAATGCGAACCAGATTATCAGGGGTGCATCTGACGGATCTACACCACTTTCTGTTACCGGGCGTAATGGTTTTCTTGCAGAGGCGAGGTTCTTCAGGGCATATGCTTACCATTTTCTGGTTACATTATGGGGACCTGTACCGCTGATCGATCAGCCGCTGGATAAACCTAAAACAGATTTCACACGTGCCACTGTAGATGAGCTCAATACATTCATCAATGACGACCTGGTCTTTGCCGCGGCTAACCTGCCCGCTATTGATGCTGTTAAGAAAGCCGGTCGTATCAGTAAAGAGGCAGCCCAACAATTGCTGGGTGAAGTATACCTTCGTGAAGGCAAAGCCGACCTTGCAGAAACACAATTGAAAAATGTAATCAGCAGTGGCAAATTTTCGATTACTACTGCGCGGTTCGGGATTAAAAAAGACCAGGCAGGGGATGCTTTTTCTGATATGTTCCTCTATGGAAACCAGCGTTACAGACAAGGTAACCGTGAAGCGATCTGGGTACAGGAACAGGAGTATAACATAGCCGGCGGATCTTCAAGTTTCGATCAGCACAGGCGCGTGTGGGTACCTGCCTATTACCAGGTTACCGGACTGGTTATCTGTGACTCACTGGGAGGTCGTGGATTGGGCCGTATGCGCCTGAGCCCCTGGGTAATCAATGGACTATATAAAGGCAATGACATGCGGAATTCAAAATACAGCCTCCACCGCGACTTTTACTATAACGATCCAGCCAATGCAAAATTTGGCCAGAAAGTAATTGCCGGTGCAGGAGATACCTTATACAGGATTGTGCCCTATACCACCAAGTGGAACCATTTTATTGCTACCGATATCAACGGGGCGGGCAGTTACAAAGACCTGATCATGATGCGTTTGGGCGAAACTTACCTGTTGCTCGCAGAAGCGCAGTTTAAACAGGGAAAACTGGCAGAGGCAGCAACAAGCATCAATGTTTTAAGGACAAGGGCTAATGCTACGCTGGTTACAGGTGCAGATATAACGCTTAATTTTATTCTGGACGAACGCGCCAGGGAACTGATTGGAGAAGAAAACCGAAGGATGACATTGGTCAGAACAGGCACATTACTGGATAGGGTGAAGCGACTGAACATACTGGAATCGGGTACAATACAGCCTTTTAATACCTTGCTCCCCATTCCGCAGAATGAAATCAACCTGAACAAGGATGCTGTACTTACGCAGAACCCAGGATATTAAGCAGACTTGTGAAAACAGGGAAAAAACAGGTAAATTAAGCAAAACTAATGATGAGTAAACCGATAGACCGAAGATCTTTTGTCAGGACCGTAGCAGTAGCTGCTGCGGTTACTGGTATTTCTATGCGGGTAAACGGGGCACTGCTGTACACGGTAAAACCACCTAAAGGACGAAGGGTAGGCATTATCGGTCTGGACGTTTCTCATAGTGTTGCCTTTACGCGTTTACTGAACAATGCTGCAGACGACACAGAATATGGCGGTTACCGTGTAGTTGCGGCATATCCGCAGGGCAGTCGTGACATTGCTTTCAGTGTGAGCAGGATACCAGAATTTACTAAAGCTGTAGCAGCAATGGGTGTAGAGATCGTATCCTCTATAGCGGATCTGCTGACCAAGGTAGACGTGGTAATGTTAAATACAAATGACGGCAGGCTGCACCTGGAACAGGTAGTGCCTGTTTTTAAAGCAGGTAAAAGAGTGTTTATTGATAAACCCATGGCGGCATCCTTAACAGATGTGAATGCCATATTCCGCGCAGCAGAGCACTATAAAGTACCTGTGTTTTCTTCTTCTTCGCTGCGCTACATTGAAAACAGGCAGGAGCTGACCCCAGAAAAAATAGGGCTGATACTTGGTGCAGACACCTATAGTCCGGCCACAATTGAGAAAACGCATGCGGATTTGTTCTGGTACGGGATTCATGGTGTGGAAATGTTGTATACGCTTTTGGGAACCGGTTGTCTGGAAGTACGCAGAATTTATACGGCAGATACAGATATCGTTACCGGCACCTGGAAAGATGGCAGGCTGGGAACTTTCAGAGGTACCCGAAACGGGCCGCATGAATATGGCGGTACTGTTTTCGCCGAAAAGGCCGTAGTAAATATTCAGCCCGCTAAAGGTTTTACCTCGCTGCTGAAGGAGATAGTCACATTCTTTCAAACAGGAATATCACCAGTAAATGCAGCCGAAACAATGGAGATTTATGCCTTTATGGAAGCAGCAGATGAAAGCAAACGAAATGGAGGTACGGCGGTGCGCCTCGCAGATGTAATGGGCAGGATAGCATCGGCCAGCGGGCCTCAAAAATAAAATTTACGAATAAAATATATCCGTATATGGAAACTACATCAAGGAGAAAATTTATAGGTACCGGGGCGCTGGCTCTCACCAGTCTTGTAAGCATGGGCTTTCCCTCCTTTGGTACAAGCCTTTTTAAAGATGATGTGCTGAGGTTGGGTATGATAGGTACGGGTGCAAGGGGAGCAGGACTGGCCAGCCTCATTAAAGATATGCCTGGGGTAAGCCTTGTGGCTTGCTGTGATACCATTCCCGAACACCTTAAAAATGGTTTAAGCCATGCCGCTGAAAAAGCTAAAGCCTATACCAACTACCGTAAATTGCTGGAAGATAAAAGTATTGATGCTGTCATCATCGCCACGCCACTGTACCTGCACTATCAAATGGTGATTGACGCCTTACAGGCAGGTAAACACATATATCTTGAAAAATCAATGGCTTTTGACATAACGCAGAGTGCTGCACTGGTAAAAAAGGTGAACGACTCCAAACTGATATTCCAGGTGGGGTTCCAATACCGTTATTATGGTCTTTACCAGCGTGTAAAAGAAGTGATTGATCAGAACTGGCTGGGGAAGATTACCCATTTTGAATGCCAGTATAACCAGAATTCCAATTGGCGCAAGCCTGTACCCGACCCATCATTAGAAGAAGCCATCAACTGGCGGATGCACAGAAAGTACTGCGGAGGCCCTTTGTCTGAACTTTGTGCACACCAGATAGATATGGTTAACTATATCCTTGGCAGTCATCCCTTAAAAGTGACTGGCATGGGAGGTATCAGTTACTGGAAAGACGGGCGCGACACCTACGATAATATAAGGACCATTTATGAATACCCGGGTGGGATAAAATCAAGTGTAACCTCTGTACTTTCCAATGCTTTTAACGGTTACAATATCAAGATCCTGGGTGACAAGGCCACGATAGATATCCAGCGGGATAAAGCTTTTATTTATGCCGAATCACTCTCTAACAAAAGAGGAACTGTTGATGGTGTAACCGGGGCAACCATTGCTACGGTAACCCAGGGTAAACCTGTTGAACTGGAATTTAATGAGCCCGACGGACAAAAACTGGAACCTACCACTTACGCTTTGCAGGCTTTTTTTGGCTGTGTGCGCAACAATACCCGTCCGGCATCTAATGTAGAAACCGCAAGGGATACATCAATTGCCATACACATGGGCAACAAGGCCGCAGACACTGGAGAACTACAATTGTGGAAACCCGAATATTCCATTTAAAAAAATAGAATGCTGCAGATGAACACTACAATTACAGCCCGGTTTTCCGTTTTTGCGACCTGTTTTGCGTTTTGTGCTTTGTTTTTATCACCAGTTATCTCGTCAGGTGCCGTAGGTCCAGGTCCATTTTACATTTCGGGATATGCCCAGGGCACGACTTATCATCTTACGTATTTCGCAAAAGATAGTTTAGTTAGTCAGGCAGAGATTGACGGTCTTCTGAACCAACTGGACAGCTCTCTTTCCGTTTACAAGCCATATTCGCTGATCAGCAGGTTCAATCTTGCCGGGTGCGGAGAGATAAAAATGGACAGGCACATGAAAGCTGTTATCAAAAAGGCAATGGAAATTGGGAAAGCGTCTGATGGTATGTTTGATATCACGGTTTACCCCCTGGTAAAAGCATGGGGTTTCGGAAACACTAAAGTGCAGCACCTGCCAGATGCTGCCAGGATAGACTCGCTGCTTTTAGGTGTAGGGCCTGACAAGTTTTTTGTAAATAACAACATGCTGATCAAAAGACATCCAGCTGTGCAAATCGACCTTGATGGTATTGCCCAGGGCTACAGTGTAGATGTTGTAGCAGATTTTCTTGAAGGCCGTCATATCAGGAACTATCTGATCGAAATTGGTGGTGAAATCCGTGTTAAAGGGTTTAAGCAACCTGGTAATCAGCCATTTCAGATCGGAGTAGAGAGCCCCGCAGAAAACAGTACAGATGATCCGATAATGGAGAGGATTTTGAGCCTTAAGTCGGGAGGTCTTACCACATCTGGCAATTACAGGAAGTATTTTAAAATGAACGGACGGATGATGTCTCATCTGATAGATCCTAAAACGGGGTATTCATTTCAAAACGAAATGATAGCAGTAACCGTACTTGCAAAAGATGCAATTACAGCCGATGGTTATGACAATGTTTTTATGGGGATGGGGTATAAAAGAAGCCTTGAATTCCTGAAGAGAATAAAAGGGATGGAAGCCTATTTCATCTACCATAAAAATGACGGTTCAGTCGCAGACACGGCATCAGCCGGATTTTATAAACATATCGAACAAAAAAGGTAAGCAGGTAACCCTGGCCTTGCTATGACCTATATATCTACAATTTAAACAGGATAAACTAAGTATTTTTGTGAAGGAACTTATACCAAATTATCAAGCACTCCATATCCCCTGTTTTAACGACGGATCCCATGATGACAAAATTTCAGCAGAAACATTTCTGGATGACCAGCCTAGAAACCCATTAAATCCAACTGAATGGCTGGACATGAAAAACGACAGGCCACAAGTTTCCTTTGTGGCTGCTTATGGACATGAGAGATTTTATCTAAAGTTTTATGTAAATGAAAAGTATTTTAAAAGCGACTATTTAAATACACACGACCCAGTGAGCAAAGACAGCTGTGTAGAGTTTTTTGTCAGTTTTGACCAGAAAAGTTATTATAATTTTGAATTTAATGCTTTAGGCACGTGTCTTGCGGCATTTGGTGCAGACCGTGATGACCGTGAAAAGTTACCTCTTGAGGTAGTGAACCAAATCCAGCGTTCGGTCACCTGGCAGCGTTTTCTGCCTGAAGAAGCGGTTTATGAATGGGAACTGTCGCTGGTTATTCCTTTTTCAACATTTTGCTTCAGCGATCTGAAAGGGATTAAAAACGATCAGATAACGGCCAATTTTTACAAGTGTGGTGACGACCTGGAAATGCCTCATTACCTGTCGTGGAACCCGGTGCGGTCTGAAGCCATTGATTTCCACCAGCCGGCTTTTTTTGGACAGCTGTTCTTTAGTGACAAGTCCTGATATTGCCCGGGAACGGTTCGTAGACAATAGGGAAAAAAGTCTTTTTAACAAGTTATTAAAACCTGATTGAAATGCTTGCATCTATACTGCATCTATACAGCATCTATACTGTAACTATACCAAATAATACCATTTTAGTATACATATGGTATAGTTATAACGGTGTTAGAATAACCTTGTTAGCTTTTCAAAAAGATCTTAATAACTTTTAAACTATATTTTGTTTTGAATCGTCCTAAAGCGAGGCTCCTGCAAGGTGTTCAACTGCTGTGAATTTCTACATCAGGTCGAAACCGATATCTTCCCTTGAATATTTTCCGTCAAAATAAATCCTTGCAGCATCGGCAGTAGCGGATTGCAGGGCATCAAACATATTGTCCTGTAAACTGGTAACCGCAAGTACACGACCGCCGTTACTTTTTACTACAGGTCCTTCCAGTAACGTGCCCGCATGGAAAGCTACAGATTTGCGCAGGTTATCAATGCCTGTTATCGCTTTGCCTTTCTCATAATCCCCAGGGTATCCACCCGCAACAATCATTACCGTAGCCGCGCTTTTTGGGCTAATAGTTAGCGTTACATCTTTAAGGCGTTTTTGAGCAGTGGCCATAAACAGTTCTACCAGATCGTTTTCTATCCTTGGCAGTACACTTTCCGTTTCCGGGTCACCCATTCTGCAGTTGTATTCAATGATCATTGGTTTATCGCCAACTTTGAACAAACCAAAGAAGATAAAACCAGTGTAATCTATATTGTCTTTTTTTAATCCGTTGATGGTAGGGATGATAATGCTTTGTTCAACTTCGCTGAGGAATTTCTCATCGGCAAAAGGCACCGGTGAAACTGATCCCATACCACCTGTATTAAGGCCGGTATCTCCTGTACCAATTTTTTTATAATCCTTCGCCTCTGGCAGGATTACATAGTTATCACCGTCGGTAAGCACAAAAACAGATAACTCTATGCCTGTAAGGAATTCTTCGATTACTACAATAGAGCCTGCATTGCCAAATTTTCCGCCCAACATTAATTTCAATTCATCCTGGGCGTCTGCGGTTGTTTCGCAAATCAAAACACCTTTACCTGCCGCCAGTCCGTCTGCTTTAAGTACGACCGGTAAACTGTGATGTTCCAGGTAAGTTAATCCTTCTGCCAGTGTTTCATTAGTGAATGATCTTGACCCCGGGGTAGGGATGCCATGGCGGGCCATAAATTCTTTAGAAAAATCTTTACTGCCTTCAAGTATGGCGCCTTCTTTTTTCGGGCCAATCACCGGAATGCCCGACAATTGCTCATCGGCAACAAAAAAATCATGAATACCATTTACCAGTGGTTCTTCCGGTCCTACTACAACCAGCTCGATGTTTTCTGCCAGTACAAATTTTTTGATGGCCGCAAAGTCGTTGGGGTTCAGGTTTACATTTTTACCGTATGCCCCGGTTCCGCCGTTGCCCGGCGCAATAAATAATTTGGAACATTGTTCAGACTGGCTCATCTTCCAGGCGAAAGCACTTTCTCTTCCTCCGGAACCTAATAATAAGATATTCATATGGGCAAAGATAAACGCTTTGCCTAAATTATATAGTTTATGTTTGAATTATCCTTACAGCAGAATGACAATTTGTACTTGTATCCTCAAATAAAATATGACTGTCTGAGCAATATGCTAGATATTTTGTATTTTTATAGCCCGGCAACTGCCAAAGTGACTTATTGGTTAATATGGCTTGGTTGTTGTAAAATGATGATTTTTAATTAAATAAACACAGAATATACACATGTTAGGATTTTTAACCAAAGTTTTTGGAAGCAAATCGGATAGAGATATTAAGGTAATCCAACCACTTGTCATTAAAATAAATGAAGAGTATGCCAAGCTTTCGGCCTTAAGCAATGACGAATTGCGTAACAAAACCGTCTACTTTAAAGACGTTATCGCAAAATCCTTAGGAGAAATTGATAACAAAATAAGCGGTCTGAAAAATGATGCTGAAACTCAGGAATTGTCTTTACCTGAGAAAACTGCAATTTATGAGCAGATCGATGTATTGATAAAAGACAGGGATAAAGAACTGGAAGTTGTCCTGATGGATATCCTTCCTGCTGCTTTTGCTGTTGTAAAGGAAACTTCGAGACGTTTTGCTGAAAATGCACAACTAGAAGTAACTGCTTCGCCATATGACAGAGAGTATGCTTCGCGCAGGGCCAATGTTAAAATTGAAGGTGATAAAGCATTCTGGGCAAATTCATGGGATGCTGCGGGAAGTACAGTAGTGTGGAACATGGTACACTATGATGTACAGCTGATCGGTGGTATTGTGTTACACAATGGTAAAATCGCTGAGATGGCTACTGGTGAGGGTAAAACACTGGTGAGTACTTTGCCGGCCTACCTGAACGCTTTAGCAGGACAAGGTGTTCACATTGTAACAGTGAATGATTACCTGGCACGACGTGACTCTGAGTGGAATGGACCTCTGTTTGAATTCCATGGCCTGAGGGTAGATTGTATTGATAAACATGAGCCTAACTCCCAGCAACGCCGTGATGCTTACCTGGCAGATATAACTTACGGTACCAATAATGAGTTTGGTTTCGACTACCTGCGTGATAATATGGCGCAGGAACCGGGACAACTGGTACAGCGTAAACTGCATTTCGCAATGGTGGATGAGGTCGATTCAGTACTGATTGATGATGCCCGTACCCCATTGATCATTTCTGGTCCGGTTCCTTTTGGCGATCAGCATGAGTTCCATGAACTAAAACCAAGGATTGAACGTTTGGTAAACGCTCAACGCGACTATGTAACCAGAGCATTGAACGAAGCTAAAAAATTAATAGCCGACGGTAAAACCGGAAGTGAAGAAGGTGAAGGCGGACTTGCCTTGTTAAGGGCGCACCGCGGTTTGCCAAAAAATAAAGCACTGATCAAGTTTTTAAGTGAGGGTAGCAACAGACAATTACTCCTGAAAACTGAAAACCACTATATGGCAGATCAGTCTAAGAATATGCCGAAGGTAGATTCTCAGCTGTATTTTTATATTGACGAAAAAAATAACCAGGTTGAACTAACGGAAAAAGGAATTGAACTGATCACCAAATCTGGTGAAGATGAACATTTCTTCGTATTGCCGGATGTAGGTACTGAAATTGCTGAGATCGAGAAATCGAAACTGGACAGTGAAGATAAAATTGCCAGGAAAGATGAACTGATGCGCGATTATTCTATCAAGGCTGAACGTGTACACTCGGTAAATCAGTTACTGAAAGCATATACTTTGTTTGAAATCGATGTGGAATATATCATCGATGAAGGGAAAATCAAAATTGTAGATGAGCAGACTGGTCGTATTATGGACGGTCGCCGTTACTCTGATGGTTTGCACCAGGCCATTGAAGCAAAAGAAAATGTGAAAGTAGAAGATGCTTCACAAACTTATGCAACAGTTACCCTGCAAAACTTTTTCCGTATGTACCACAAATTATGTGGTATGACAGGTACGGCAACTACTGAATCAGGCGAGTTCTGGTCGATTTATAAACTGGATGTGGTAGAAATACCTACAAACAGGGTTATGCAGCGTAAAGATGAGCAGGATTACGTTTACCGCACGATTCGCGAAAAATACAATGCTGTTGCAGAAGAGATCGTTAAATTAACAGTTGCAGGTCGCCCGGTACTGGTGGGTACTACTTCGGTTGAGATTTCGGAACTGTTAAGCCGCATGCTGAAATTAAGAGGTATCAAACACAACGTGCTGAATGCAAAAATGCACCAGAAAGAGGCTGATATTGTAGCTGAAGCTGGTCAGGCAGGAACCGTAACTATTGCTACCAACATGGCTGGTCGTGGTACGGATATTAAACTTGGCGAAGGTGTAAAGGAAGCAGGTGGTCTGGCCATCGTGGGTACTGAACGCCATGAGTCGCGCCGTGTAGACAGGCAGTTGCGTGGTCGTGCCGGTCGTCAGGGAGATCCGGGTTCATCCCAGTTCTTCGTTTCACTGGAAGATAACCTGATGCGTTTATTCGGTTCTGAGCGTATCTCCAATATCATGGTTAAAATGGGTATTGAAGATGGTGAAGTAATCCAGCATTCAATGATTACCAAATCTATTGAGCGTGCGCAGAAAAAAGTTGAAGAGAATAACTTTGGTATCCGTAAACGTTTACTCGAATATGATGATGTAATGAACTCACAACGTTCGGTGATCTATGCAAAGCGTAAAAATGCTTTGTTTGGCGACCGTCTGGATGTGGATATGAACAACATGGTGTTTGATGTTGCCGAAGATGTGGT
>Ga0308164_10000520_pt1 | contig 62425 bp, 42 predicted proteins | sample PhyTR2_FD_201031 | JGI IMG/M metagenome (GOLD analysis project Ga0308164, IMG submission 201031) | Phyllosphere microbial communities from UC Gill Tract Community Farm, Albany, California, United States - DLSLT.R2 | ecosystem: Host-associated > Plants > Phyllosphere > Unclassified | place: USA... | reverse complement strand
GTTTTTTCATGACAGTAATATTAATTTTTTATTTAATTGTTCTCTTTTTGTATACTGCAAATTTACAGCGGCGATAAAATTTTCTTTGTAGTGGAAAATGGAAGTTCATGTAGTAAAATCACTACAGGATTATTCATGTGGCTTAAATAGAAAAGCCCTCAACACTTAAAAAGTGTTGAGGGCCCATATATAATTGCTGTGTTTACTTACAGTGCAGTGGCAGTATAAATTATTTTTTGAGTGTAAGTTCCCTTAGGTTTTCCGAGAAGTACCTTTGATGCTTTTTCTGCCGAAATAGAATAGGCAATATTTAAAGATTGTTTTGCCCCTGAACTTGCGTTACTTACCAGAAGTTGATCGGCTGTAGATAAGGTGACTTCATTCAGTGTTCCCACCAAACTTCCACCTGGTATTGCTTTTACCTGTAATATATCAACTGGAAGTACGTTTGCGCCATTTACAAAGTTTGCGCCTTCAGATTTTATTTTTACGTCAAAATTTTTGGAGGAAATAATGACTAAACTATTGGGAACTGTCACATTTTTTGATGAATTATAGTCGTTTGTACTCCCATAATTAAAGTCTACAGCGCCTTCTGAAGCAGCAGTGCCTACGTCCATTGCAATAACGTCGGCTAAAATAATATTTACTGTTGTATTAACCTGCTCAGAATTTTGTGCCAGAACCTTATCCGTTCCTAAAACGATTGCCCCCAGAGACAGCGCAGCGATAAAGATTTGTTTTTTCATGATATGGATAAATTTAGTGGTGGTGTAATAAAATGTCATTCAAAATTAATTATACTGACAATTATCATTAAATCAAATTTAATAACATTATTTGACATAACCAAAATCATTTATTGTTATTGATTAACTAATTTTCAGTTATCCTTATTATGATCTTTTACTCTCAAATGGGAAATGAGTGGAGATTTCGCTGAATGTCAAAAACTGAATTATTTCAATTATAAAAGTTGAGAATCGGGAATAAGAAAAAATTGTAAACAGTAATTCAGTATAATAAGTGATTATTTTAATTTTAAAATCATCCCTTTTTTAAAATCAATTTCGAAATGATCTGTAGGATCTCCCGATGACAATTTAGATAGAACCCTGAAAAATGTTTTCAGTTGATTTAAGAATTCATCTTCTGTATTTAATTTTTCGAAATTTTCATGCAAAATTTTGAATTGCAAAAACCGGCTTTCAGGAATATCTTTTTTTGCTAATTCGTCTGCAGACTGCAATTGATAAAGATTTAATAATGCATCTTCAAAATTCCATGTTTTAAATTTTGCTGCATTTATTTTATTTGAATTTGCGCTGTCAATACTTAAATTAAGTAAATCTTCTCCTGAAAGTTTGGAAGCTTTTTTAACAAAATCTTTAGGCCAATCTGAAGGAACAAATCTCAGTCGCACCAGTTCTTTTAAATGAAATAATGTGAAATCGTGATAATTCTTTGTTTTCAAAATGTCAATATTCCAAATATCTTTTGTGTTCTGACTTTTTAAAGTATCAAACTCTTTCTGATAAAAAGGAAATAGCTCATCAAAATGGGGAACATCGTTAATAGGAACTGTTTCCACTTCAAAATCAGCGGGAGAATTAACTGTTAAAATTTTATATCCCGGAAGATAAGCTGCCAAAGAAGGAACCTGAATATTGACGAGCGTTTTTCCATTTTCAAACTTTTTAATTCCGGTATCGTTGATGTGCATATGGCCTGCGAAATGAAGTTTCAGTCCTGCATCGGAAAAAACCTGAGCAACCTGATCATTTGGTACTCTGTCAAGCTGCCATTTATTCTCACCTAATAAATTTTTAATATCTTCAGAAGCTACGTCATTGTAATCAAGCATCGGATAGTGCGTAAATGCAATGAGAACTTTGCGGTTTTTTTCTGCTTGCTTTGAAATGTTTTTCACCCAATCAATCAAATGCTTTTTATTGGAAAGTACATTGTTGTATCCAACGGAAGCTCCATGGAAATTATCAGGATCTGTTGGATTTTCATTACTATTTTTTGGCAAATAGGTATTTCCGTCAATTGCTAAAAGCCAAATTCCCTTTACGGGTTCTACCACATAACTCAAATCAGGAACAGAAAATCCCGGACTGACTTCATACATTCTGTTGGAATATTCTGAACTTTTTAAAGCTTTCTTAAAACTATAATTTTTATAAGAACGATGACTAAATGGAGTTTCCCAAAACAAATCTTTTTCAGAAGGGGAGAACCCGAATTCTTTGAGCTCGTTGATAATTTCTAAATAACCGGACATTGCAATGTCTCTGGTAATGAAAGTATCCTGATCCTTATCTTTAACTAATTCTTTATTACTGAAAATATTAATAGGGCTTCCATGTTCGCCTAAAAAATCAGATTTTCCACCATCCTTCAGAAAAGGACTTACCGGATCATGATTTCCCGTGGTAATAAAAAACCTCATTCCATATTTTTTTTGGTATTTATTCAAAATACGTTTTAATCCTCTTAAATTATAGGCTTGTCCGTCATCAGTATAATCACCGGGAAGTGCGACGATTTTAATCCCCCGTTTTGCTATATCATCCAAAGCCGCCAGAAAAGCAAAATAATTTTCATTAAAAATTCTTGTTGAACGCAGCTGAGAATCCATTGTTCTCAATAAGGTTTTCTTTTTTGTTTTTGGATTTTCTACGCCTCGGAATGCATTATCTGAAAAGTCTCCGTAAAGATCCTGAAAATGAACATCTGCCAAAAATGCTATTTGAATGGTTTTCTGTTGTGCAAATACGTTTAGCGAAAGCAGTAAAGTAACCAGAAGATGAATAGAAAAATGTTTTTTCAAAATTGTATATTTTAGAAAAAATAATGATAATACTAATTTACTTTCAAAGCTTTTAATATTTTATGGAAAATCTCATTATTCTCATATACTCCCGTAAAAATTTCTGAGCCTGAACCGTAGGAAAACACAGGAATTAATGTAGCTGAATGATCATCGGTTGTAAAATCTCCTTCAATGGTACTGGTTTTCATATCTCCATGAGGAATACTAAAACCACCTGTTTCGTGATCTGCAGTAATGATCACCAAAGTCCCGGGGTTTTGATCTGCAAACTGTACAGCTTTTGTAATCGCTCTGTCAAAATCAATACCTTCAGTTACGATGGTTCCCACATTATTGCTGTGACCGCCGCTGTCAATTTGTGCACCTTCAATCATCATAAAAAACGGTTTTTTCTTGCTTTTTAAGAATTGCAGACCACTTTCTACAGTTTCGGCCAAAAGATTCCCGCGACCTTTCAGAACTTGTGGAACACCGTTGTCTGAAAAATAGTATGCCACACGATCTGCTTTGCTTTCTGCAACCTCTTTTGGGCTTTCTGCTAATTTAAAATCATGCAGGCCGGAAACTTTAGATCTACCACCCGCTGCAAAAAAGTTGAGTTTTGATTTTGGCAAATCTTCAGCAATTTCCTTTTCCATACCACGGTCTTTTTGATGGGCATAAAATGCAGAAGGTGTAGCTCCCACAATTTCGTCAGTAGTAATAATTCCGGTGCTGAAACCTTTCTCTGAAAGAATTTCCGTAAGGTTTGCCGTTTTTCGGCCCTCAGAATCTACTCCGATAAATCTGTTTTTTGTTTTCTTTCCGGTTGCAAAAGCAGTGGCTCCGGCTGCAGAATCTGTGGTGAAATTATCTGCTGCGGTGGTTTTAATTAAACCAATATTTTTCAATTGCGTTAAAGTTAATTGACCTTTATTGGCTAAAACGGACGAAGAAATTTGTGAAAGACCATTTCCGTCACCGATTAATAAAATAACATTTTTTACAGGTATATTTTTCTTTAGATAAGAAAATTTAGGCTGATAGACTTCTGAAAATATATTGTTTTTAAAAGCCCTTTTCTCTAAAGAATTTACATATTCTGCACATTCTTTAGGATGATCAGTATTAATAAAATCAACGCCGTGGTGTACGAAAAACTCCCATGAAGTTTTCCCGTCAGGAATTGCCCAGAATCTGAAAGGTTTTCCAAATGATTTAGCTTTTTTAATAATTTCAGTCACTTTTGGCAAATCTTCTTCTGTTAAACCACCTTTTCCGTTCCATTTAGAATATTGTGGAAAACTAAGACTCAATAAGGCCACTTTTTTCCATTGATCTGCCGTTAAGTCATCCGGTTTCTGATAATCAAATAAGATAAATTCAGGATAATAATTATATTCTTCCGGCTTTGGCTGATTTCCTGAAATAACAAAACTTATCTTTTTCTGTGCTGTAACCTTTGGATATTTCTGAATTGATTTTACAATCTGGTTTAAAGTTGTTTTTGCATCGGTCTTAATGTCAATCAGAATCTGTAAAGATTCCTGTTTGATCATATTCATTTCTAAAGCTTTATCAATAGGATTAAGATATAAACTTTCAAAAGTTCGTTCTTTGGTAATATCTTTTTTGTCATGAGCGACAAAAAGTTCATTGTTTTCAAGAAAAACATCCACTTCGATTGAATTTGCGCCAGAACCTAACGCATACCAAAACGGAACTTTTTGTTCGTAATCATTATGAGAGTGTACTCTTGCGGTTTGACCAAAAACAGTGACAACATAAAGAATGGTGATAAAGCCGGTGATTTTTTTTAAATGTAAGAACATAAGATTTTTGTGAAATTCAAATTATTTAATAGTGATTCCGCTTTTTTTCAACGCTTCAACAAGCTTGTGATAGATGGTATTGTTTGGGTAAACGCCAGAGAAAAGCTCCTGGTTTTTCCCCATTGCAAAAACGGGAACTAAAGCTGCGGTATGCTGATTGTCAATAAAGTTCACCTGAACTTTGTCTTTGATATTTTTCTCTTTTCCTGTCGAATCTTTTTCCATAAATTTTCCAATGCTTGCGCCGCCTGTTTCGTGATCTGCGGTAACTACAAGAAGTGTGTTTGGATTCTTTTTGATGAATTTCATCACCACACCGATTGTTTTGTCGAAATCTAAAACTTCTTTTACCATCATTTCACCATCTTTTGCATGACCTCCCCAATCGATGAATGAACCTTCCACCATCAAGAAGAAAGGTTTCTTATTTTTTGATAGGTAATCTAAAGCGGTTTGTGTAGCATCAGGAAGAAAATCTTCTCGTCCCTGAACTTTATTCGGAAGCTCGTCCTGCGCCAACAGGTAAAAGTTATTTTTACTTTGAATGGGTTTTGAAAGCTTAACTGTATCTATATTATAATTGAGCTTTTTGAATTCATTCAAAAGATTTTTGCCGTCTTTTCTTTTGTTAAAAAATTTCAGACCACCGCCAGCTAAGAAATTGACGTTTGCTTTTACCAAGTCAAGCGCAATGTCTTCATGAAGATCTCTGTCTTTTACATGCGCATAATACGAAGCGGGTGTTGCGTGAGTAATGCTCGTTAAACTTACTAATCCGGTTTGGTAATTTTTTTTCTGAAGCTGCTCCAGTATAGTTGGAAGTGCTATGGAGTCTTTACTAACACCAATTGCACGTTTGTATGTTTTTTCTCCTGTTGATAAAGCGGTTGCTCCGGCAGCAGAATCTGTAACCCAATCGCTTGTGGATGACGTTTCAGAAAGACCAACAATTTTAAATTGAGTAAAGTTCGGTTCTGAATTTCCAAAGTAAAAAGCAGAAGTCACCTGAGAAACACCCATGCCGTCTCCAATCATAAAAATGATATTAAGAGGTTGTTGTTTTTTTTGAGCCGACAGTAATGCTGTAAAAAGAATCAAAGAAAAAGCTGCAATAGACCTAAAATTAACGTTTTTGTAACTATAGTTCATAATCATTAGATTTTTAATAAAATAAAGAATGCGAAATAAGGGCACAAAATTAGATATTATAACTATTCAAAATATTCATGTAAAAATTAAAATCCTAATGTTAACAAGGATATAATTGAGTTTAAGAACTTTAAAAATATTTGTTTACATAAAGTTTTCAAAAATTTAATTTTCGGCAAAAATATTCACGTTTTATTAATTTTAAAAAGCTTTTACTTAATGTTAAATTAACAGTTTTCGGCGTTTTAGCAACCTAATTTTGCACCAAAATAAAAAGGAATGAAACGTATTTATCTCGTGCCGACAGTTTTGATGAGTTGTGTCAGCTTAACATTTGCACAAAAAAAAGAATCCGATACCATCAAGGATGAGAGCAAACTGAAAGATATTGAAGAAGTCGTGATGGTAGGATACGGAAGTCAGAAAAAATCTGATGTAACCGGAGCAGTGGGATCGGTAAAAAGCGAAGATTTTAATAAAGGCATGGTTGCCAATGTTGGTCAGTTACTTCAGGGAAAAATTGCAGGAGTAAATGTTACCAATATAAGTGGTGAACCGGGAGCTAATCAAAATATTATCATCAGAGGAGTTGGGAGTTTGCGATCTGGAACTACGCCACTTTACGTAATCGACGGTTTTGTAATTGATAACAGCACAACCGGACCCGCTAATAACCCGATGAACTTCATTAATCCTGACGATATTGAATCGATGGATATTTTAAAAGATGCTTCTGCAGCTGCAATCTATGGTGCAAGAGGAGCCAATGGAGTTATTATCATCACTACTAAAAAAGGTAAAAAAGGAAGAACTCAGATGAATCTTTCTTCAAATCTCACTATTTCCAATCTTGCCAACAAAATGAATGTTTTCGGCGCAGACGAATTCAGAAAACAGGTAATTGCTGCCGGAGGAAAATTGGATGATATGGGAGGAAGTACTGATTGGCAGGACGAATTAACAAGAACAGGTGTTTCTAAAAATGTAAATTTTTCAGCATCAGGAGCAACAGATACTTCAAATTACTATGCAACTTTAGGATATGAAGATCAGGAAGGAATTCTGTATAACAGTAATTTAAAAAGATATTCCGGACGTGTAAATGTTTCGCAAAAAGCATTTGACGGAAGAGTTAATATCGATTTCAACTTAAACGGAACGAGAACTGAAAACAACAGACCCAATGCAACAGATGTAGTTTCTACGATGCTTACCTGGAATCCTACATATCCTGCTTATACCAATGGTTCGCCAACGACGGTGTTTAATAATGGTGCTTTCAATCCGCTTATTCGTCGTGAAATTTATAAAGATTTTACTACCAATAACAGGATTTTAGCCAACATTTCTCCTTCGGTAGAAATCATTAAAGGTTTAACGTATAAATTAAATTTAGGCATTGACTATTCTACAGCAGAAAGAGTAATTCAGAATATTCCGAATGCTATTCCTTTGGAAATCGGAACTTTGAACCTAAGCAATTATTCAAACAACAACACGCTTGTAGAAAATACTTTGACCTATAAATTTAAAATTAACAATCATGATTTTAATGTAATGGCGGGACATTCTTATCAGAAATTGATGTTAACATCGAGAGGTTGGTATTATCAGAATTTTCCACTCAACGGAATCGAGCCGCAATATCAAATTCCTGCAGCAGGAGCCGCCAATCAGACTACAACGATTATTGCCAACAAAAATGAATTGCAGTCTTGGTTTGGAAGGTTAAATTATGGTTTTCAGGATAAATATCTCTTAACTGCTACCTTGAGAGCAGACGGATCTTCTAAATTCGGAGCCAATAACAAGTATGGTTTTTTTCCTTCAGTTGCCGCAGGCTGGAATATTTCTAAAGAAAGCTTCATGGAAAACATAAGCACAGTCAATAACTTAAAATTGAGAGCAAGCTGGGGTAAAACAGGAAATCAGGAAATTCCGGGTAAAGTAACAAAAAGAAGTTATCAGGCAGATTCCAACGGAACTGCACAGGCAACTTACCCTCTGAACGATAGTGGGAATTATCCTGTAGGAGTTTATCTGGTAAGAACCGACAACCCGGATCTTCAATGGGAAGTAACTACCCAAACCAATATCGGATTAGATTTTGGAATTTTAAATAACAGATTAACGGGTACTTTCGATTTCTTCAACAAAATTTCTGATAATATTATTTCAATAATAAATACTGTGGATCCTGTAGAGCCGGCTCCAACAATGTGGAAGAATATCTCAAATATGAAGATCAAAAATACAGGTTTAGAACTTACGCTGAATTATAATAGTGATACAAGCAAAGCTTTCACTTACAGCGTTGGAGGAAACATGTCTTTCATTAAAAACAAAGTAACAGATTCTCCATACAAAGTAATTTCTACAGGTGAAGCTCAAGGTCCTGGAACCACTAATGCGGTAATCAACGGATATGTCAATAATGAGCCAATCGGGACATTCTACGTAAGAGAATTTTTAGGTATAAATGCCAATGGGACAAACATTTTCAGAGATGTAAACGGAGACGGTATCATTACAGATAACGACAGAGTGGCGGCTGGAAGTGCGTTGCCGGATTTCACTTACAACATCAATCTTAAAGCAGCTTACAAAAATTTTGATTTAGGGCTAAATTTCAATGGGGTAGCAGGGAATATGATTTATAACAACACAGCATCTACTTTATTTTCAAGAGGGAGACTGGGGATTTCTCAAAATACTACAGATGCGGCAACTCAGTTTCCTAATGAAAGCTTAAACAACACCAATGCAATTTCTACAAGATATCTGGAAAAAGGAGATTTCTTAAGATTAAATAACGCAACATTAGGTTATAATTTAAACCCTCGATTACTTGGAATTGGTGAGCATATCAGAAACATCAGATTCTCGGTTACAGCTCAGAATCTGTTTATCATCACCAAATATTCAGGTTTTGATCCCGAAATCAATACGGGTCTTTCTCAGGGAGGAATTCAGTCATTCGGGATTGATTACGCTACCTATCCAAAAGCAAGAAGTTTTGTTTTTGGTGTAAACGTAGCATTTTAATTATTTAAAAAAAGAAAAAATGAAAAATAAATTTTTAATCTCAATACTTAGCTTAAGTACTCTTGTTGCAGTAGGATGTACAAACCTTGACGAACAGGTAATCGATGAATCATTGGAGGCAATAACTGCCACGCCTGTAGAATCTTTTATTGCTGCTGCTTACGGTCCGCTTCCCGATGCATTTACCCATACTAAAAATTACGGTCTTCAGTTGATCAGTTCAGATCAGGCGATTCTTCCACCAAGAGGAAGTGGAAATGATTGGTATGACGGAGGAAAATATATTGAGCTTCACCAACATACAACCACAACTACAAATGTTGTGGTATCGCAAACTTGGGATGCCATGAGATTGATGATTTCGAGAACGGTGACGGCCATTGAAAAACTTCAGCCTTTAGCGGCAACGGATGCAAACGCGGCACGAGGAGTTGCTGAAATGCGTGCTTTGAGAGCTTATTATAATATGTTGATGCTTGATTATTGGGGGATTGCATTTAAAAAAGATAACAGCGGTCAAAATTCGGAGATCTTAAGAAGACAGGAAGCCATTGCTTATATCGAAAGCGAATTTCTTGCAGTAGTAAATGTTCTTGACAATTCAAAAGGTCCGGGAAGAATGTCTCAGGCTTCAGTAAATGGTTTCTTGGCACAGCTTTACCTGAATGCAGGAGTGTATAGAAATCCTTACGGAACGCCGGTTTTCTCTGCAACGGATATGGATAAGGTAATAGAATATACGAATAAGGTGATTAATTCAGGTTCATTTACATTATCTCCGGAATACTTTGCGATTTTTGATGATAACAACCATTCAAATAAAGAATTGATTTTTGCGATTGATCAGCGTCAGGATCTTAATACTTCACACAACAGATTGGGGTATTGGTCTTTGTCAGGAAGTCAATATCCATTGGCGGCTTTTCCTAAAGCTAACGGAACAGACGGTCCTGCAATTACACCAGATTTTTATCAAACTTGGGTACAAGCTTACGGAAGTACAGATCCTGCTCAGGCGGATGCAAGATTTTATAAAGAAAACTTTACGGTTCCTGCAGATAAACAGAATTTAACGGGAGTAACACCTGCAAATGATACCGATCATTATTTCCTGGTAAATGGTGCAACGTACGAAATCAACAGAGGAATTCAAAGAGGAATTCAATGGGGATTGAGAAATGCATCAAATGGTCAGCCTTTCCAAACTAAGGATGGACAATTTAAAATATATCCGATCATTGAACAGAGAAACGGATTTATAAATTATGTAAATCATACTTTGGATATCGATCTTGAAAACCCAAACAATAAAGATTATACAGACGGGTACCGAGTTTCAAAATACCAGTTCAGCAGAACTTCTGATACAGGAAGAAACAGAGGAAATGCAGATATTGTGCTTTTGCGTTTAGCTGATATTTACCTGATAAGAGCAGAAGCTCAGTTGAGAAAAGGAAATGCAGGAGCAGCTTTACTTGACGTAAACTTAGTAAGAGCTTCAAGAACCGCAAGACCTTCTGTAACACCTCCAGCTTTAACATCAATCAATTTAAATACATTGTACAGAGAAAGAGGTTTTGAGTTTTACTGGGAATATTCCAGAAGAACAGATATGATCAGATTTGGGCATTACGAAGATGTTTACACATCTAAAACCAATTCAGATCCTAGAAAAAGATTATTCCCGATACCTCAATCAGCAATTGACGGCGCATCAAGTGTTCCAGGATACTTGGTTCAGAACGAAGGATATTAATTTCACTTATTATTTTCAAAAAAACTGCCAGCAGAGTTTCTGTTGGCAGTTTTGATTATTGTATAGGTTGATGCTTCCACCTTGTAAGGCTGAATTGCCATCTATTCAAATTTTATGAGAAATACAGTTTAAATGATAAACTCATTTTCATCACAGTAAATCCGGATGAAGACTTGAAAGCCGGAAAGAGCTCTCTTGAAAAAGAAAAGTACACCATTTCTTTTTTTTCTCCAAATGGCAATATCCACCGAGTATTTTAATGGTTCACTTCCGACAAAGGTAGTTTTCGAAATCAACTTTGAGCCGCTTAAAAGCAGTGGACGCGACAGCTTGAGAACTTTACAATCTTTTATTGTGACCACTAAAATTGTCAGGGAGATAGTTTTTTTGTTTTTTCATCAATCATTGATATAAAGTAATATTCACAAGGATGATGAAATTTGTTTTGCAGCAATGAGAATTTTTAATAAATTGGAACAGCTTTTCTATCAAATGTTCATAATTTTTTCTGGAAAAAACAAAATCCTTCAAAAGAAAACACGAAGTAATACGTTTAATTCTTAAATTTGAATAATGCAAAAATATCTTTATCTCCTTATAATATCATTTTTTCTGACGAGTTGCTATACTTACCAACGTAAAAAGCGAGTAGATGTACCACCCGAAAATGGGAGGGAATCAAAAACGAGTGCTGTTAATGGAAATATTGCTTCGGTTCCATCTAACCTTACAGCAGCTGATACTCAAATAAAGAAATCACAGCAAACGGTTAATGAGAAAGAACTTGTTCCAGTCAACATCCAGAACGAGCTTCAGCCTACTAAGAATTATAAAATTAAAGTTGATGGCAGGGCGTATAAAATAATCGTTGACAAGTGGGAAGGTGACAGTCTGGTTGCACATCCGATACATAAGCCTGAAAAAATCCTGAAGTTACATAAGAATCAAATCAATGCTGAAACTATTGCAGAAAAACGCTTTTCGAAACCATTATCAGATATCATAACGATACTCGTTTACGGTGGTATTGGCGTTGGAATTTACATGCTTCTTCGCTGATCATTTTGCTTTCAATCTAAAATTTGCTTATTTCTGTCAAATTTCTTCGAAAATTCAATCTTTTTTTAGAATCAATTGTATCTATTTTTAAATTTTAGAATAAAGCATAGCATCAATCTGGCTTATATAACTTTCGCAAAATAACTTTTACAGGTGATTGAAAGTAATTTCGATGATTTGATTGCTAATTAATTACAAATATGTTATATTTTAATTTTTCCTGAATTGACGTATGTTTTGTTCTATTGCTAAAACAAATTGAGATAAAATATTATTATTTTGCTGGTAGTGATAACCGATAATAAACGTTACTGATGCAGGTAAGAAAAGTATTAATCCCTTAGAACTGATGTATTGATTTAGGAATAATGCAGCTGAAATAAGGATCCACCCCGAAAGAAAATAATAATTTGCCAAACGGAAATTCCGGTATTTAAGATCGTTTTTGCGGTAAGGAATGATGATAAAGCTAACATGTGCAAGAACAGCCCCGGTTAAAATATCAATTAAATGATGCTGATACGTTGTCAATGTGGAAATTCCCAAAAGAATCAGCCAGATCATTAAGGAAATCCGCCACTTTGAAAGATCTCTAAACACTGACCAGAATATAAAAGCAAAAGCAATATGCAGCGATGGGGATTGATTGAAAGGGGAATCAAATGCTTTTAAAAACGAAAATGGCAGCTTTAAAATACTATTAGACACTTCAGGTTTTGCAAATGTAAATCGTAAAGGAACTGTAATGAAAAATATTCCTGCTGTAACAATTACAAAAAGCATTCTCCACGTTAATATTTTTAATTGGTTTTTGTTTTTACATGAAAAAAATACGACGCAGAAAAAAAGACCGCTTGCCATGTACGGAATGATCGACAAGGCCACGAAAGGAATCGATCTTTCAAAGTCAAAAGTGAATGACGGCACCTGATCTAATGAAGAAGCATACCATGTAGAAAAATTGTAAACAGCCATGAATACAACGGTACAAAGGGTCAATGCAAATGCCTGCTGCCGGATTTTCAATTGTTTTTCAGTCATTCGCATTTCTTCACATCAATAAACTAACATTACTAAGTACAAGTTCTTTGCTTATCAGCATAATCTTATGTTTTATAATTAAAAAGTTGTTAAAAAGCATCAGATGATAAACCATTTCAACTTTATTATTGCTATTCATTTCCATCAATGAACTCCTTAGTATTTTATATCAGTAGAAATCCTCCCATCAAAAGGAGCACTCCAATAGATAAATATTTGTTCATCAAATCTTATAATTTCTGCCTGTAACGGACTGTAATTGCCATCGGGAAGTAACTCTTCTACAGTTAAATCTACTCCGTTACCTATCTTATTTTTGTCAAATTCTACACGGTATCTTCCATCGTCTGTTAAAACAAAATCTTCTTTTTTAAAACTGTAATTATTCATATTATTTTTTTTAATGTTATCTCATTATTACTTATCTGTTATTCAATAAAAGTACTCTACACTGCGATTTGATAATTCTTATTCAACCTATAAATGTGTTAATTGTCAGGCCGAACCGGTTGAATTTCTCCAGTAGGCAAACTTTGAAACAATGAAGGGAAAATCATATGTAGAATAACGTATATCATCACCATGAGGGGTATCAATGAAAATAAGATGATAATAAATAGGTTGGGTTTATTCTTATTTTGTCTTTTTGGTTCCATAATATAACGATTTGGCTTCTATAATTTATTCAGCTAATTTCTTGCCAAGACTTACAAGAAACGGTCACTGTGGTATCGGTAATTCTGTTGTAAACGAAAGAATGAATTAGTCGGGGTCTCGCTTGGTCATTGAAATTTAAATAAATTATTAATAAATTTGCGATTAAAAAACCAATTACCATCAATTTCCGTATATGGTAGAAATTTAAGCTTTCTTTAACTGAAGCTTTCTTAACCATCGATAAAAATACTTTTTACAATGAATAAGTTTATAGATCAATTAACGGAGTGGGGAAGTGTGATGAATAAAATTGTAATATCAATTCTTTTTGTTAATTGCCTTTTAATTTTATTTCCAGGTAATATCAAACAAGCTATTTTCTTTAATACTTCACGGGTTAATTTTAGTAAATATTCCTTTATCATATGTTTTGCATGTGCATTAATTATCATAATATCAGTAGTAAAACGCAAAATTAAAGATGCGAAATCGAAAAAGAATAAAAAATATTATAGCTAAACTTTATTGTTAACCAACTGTGAATTTTTCTCACATATCATATTGTTAAATTTAAATTGAATGAAATCAACATTTACAAAAATCATCTTCTCATCTGCTGTTTTTCTTTATAGTCAGCATTCTAAAGCACAGGTAGGGATAAATACCACGACACCTAGTTCTTCGCTGGATATCAGTAAGTCTTCTATTAATACACTTCCGGAAGGTTTTCTGACATTAAGGATTTCCGGGCAGGATTTAGCCGCTAAAGATGCTCAATACACGGCTCCCCAAAATTCCACTGTAGTTTATGTAACTTCTGCACCAACCGCAGTAACTACAAAAACGTCAAATATAAATACACCCGGGTTTTATTACTACAACAGCTCAATATCTAAATGGATAGGTCTAAATATGCCTAAGTTTTTCTATATGCCCTCTATACTTTTTGATACCACTACATTGGGAGCAAAAACAAAAGATCTTTATCAATTGTATTATTCGCAGTTCAATACTCCTCAAGTTTCAAGCACGGGCTCAGCCGGAAAAATTCCGGTTGTAGGAAAGAATGATCTTGAATATTATATTACCTACTATGATACGAACACTTTTACAAGTGTAGCTGTTGATTCCAATGGAATAATGACGTACACCGTAAGCAATAATGCGACAGATGCGAGTTTTATGAATATAGTTTTTGTTGTAAAATAATTCCGGAATGAATAATATATTTGCTTTTTCACGTCTGATTATTATGACAGCAATTTTTGGAAGTAGCTGTTCCTTATCTGGACAGTTTACCATCACAAATCCGCTGACTACCCGTGACATGACAGGGCTTAAAATTGGCGATAATGCTTACTTAACTGCAGCTAGAGGGGTAGATCCTAATGGTGCCGGTTGGCTACGGCTTACTGAGGCAGCTATTAATCAGAAAGGATATATGTACGTCATGCAGAGCTTTCCGACGACGCTTGGTGTCATTGCAGATTTTGAGTATAAGGATTGGCGAAATGCCGATGACGGATATTTTGGAGCAGATGGATTTTCTGTGTATTTATTTAATGCTAACATTACCGAAGCTAATTTTAAACTTGGAGGTTATGGCGGATCTCTAGGATATGCCACATATAGTAATCCTGCTGGTACCACAGGACTTTCTGGAGGATATATCGGTCTGGGATTAGATGCCTATGGCAACTATGCCAATAATACCGAGAGTAGAAATGGTTCTGCACCTGCTGCATCATTGACGGGCAATATGTTACCCAATGCTTTTGTATTAAGGGGCCCAACAAACGTTACTCCATCAACCGGTTATCTTACCAGCAGCCCGTTGGGTAACAGGTCCGGGAATGTTTCCGATATTCGTCAGCGAAATGAAATTGATTATAATACCATCACATCAACAAGACCTAATGACAATATTTTTTACAGAAGGGTTCAAGTCATTATTACCAAGCCGGGAACAGATTATGTAGTAACGGTAAAATGGAGAAAAGAGAATCAGAGTACATTCACGCAGGTGATGAATTATACAATGAGTTCTTCTGCTTATCCTATACCGAATTTCTTAAAGCTTGGTTTTGCTGCATCTACGGGTGGAGGCTTCAATTTTCAGGAAATCAGAAATATACTTTTAACCACACCCGGAAACTTACGGGTAGACAGCCGTTCTGAAAGTTATTTTACCTGTAATGAAAATTCCAGCAATACCACCTTTAAAGTGGAGGTGACCAATGACACGGCGGCGGCACTAAGCAATATTGCTTATACAGGTACAATCGTTGATGAAAACAATAACATTGTAGATTTCTCAAAGTTTAAAATTACAGGAGTAGCCTACAATAGTAATTTTACTAATTCCAATATTCCCACCTCAAACTTTACTTCCAACCAAATCAGTGGAACAGTAGGTTTAGCAGCAAAAACATCGGGGATTATTACCATTACCGGTCAATACTATAAAAAAGGTTTTGGTACGAATAAAACATTCAGAATGGTCTCAACCGTTAATTCAACTCAGATTTTAGATGAGGATACGACAAATAATACGGCGACAACCGTTATTGAAGTTAGAAAATGTTCAATCATCAGTAATCCAATGTTGCCATCTTATTCAAAATAAAGCCTTAATTAATATATGATGTTGGTGAACGTGATCAATTGCGAATAGTGGCGATGTATTAAGATCTGGTGGCGTATTCTAATGATTTCTCAAATTCACCGGACTGGTCATATAAAGTTGCAGAGAGCATTAAGCTTTTTACCTTTAGAATTGGTGTCTGAGAGACAGAATATAGCGAATCTGCAATTTTTAGAGCTTTATCGAAGTCTTTTTGAGAGGTTTCCAAAAATGTTTTTCGGTAAATTGTATTAAATGCCACTAAATCCTGACTGTAAGCATTAGAAGAAATTAGGCTTAGGAAGATTACGAGAAATCTCATTGAAACTTTTTATAAGTTGCAAAGATAAAATAAATGATTTATTATAAATTAATATAACATATCTAAAGCGTTATTTTAGTGAATTTCGTAATGCGTTAGCAAGATACGGATTGGCCTTTGCTTATAAAAAATTGGTCTTTCAAAACGGAACAGGATTAATACAAATCAAACGATTACGCACAACGTATTATTAATTTCAGTGGCTACACAGGATTAGACCATTTTTGAACTTGCACAGTGTAACCATAACAAGAAGAAGTAGCTATACTCATAGATATTTGTACTATGATCAAAAACTATATTAGCCAGCATATCTTTCTATAGAGAATGAATATGTAGTTTTAATTTTAAAGGTTAAAATGAGAAGTATAATCTTAAATGTAGATCTACAAGATTATTACGCGCTGTTCATTTTAAATTATATTGATTAAACAATCTGCTAATCAAAATGTACAACGCGTAATATTTAGAGAATTTTTGCTTTCTTAAAAAACATTAATATAGGTATAAGCAGTTCCTGCTGAACTGATCGTAAACCATTCGGTTTCAGTAGCAGATCCTACCTGGTAAGTGGGATAAGTGGCACCGCAACTTGAAATACCTATCTGGAAACTGTCGTAAACGGTATTAGGGCTGGCATTATCTCTTACATCAAATGCAAAGAATCTCCAGTCTGTGATAGGGGAAATACTGATTACATTCGGATGGTTGTAAGGTAAAACCGCAGCAGGAGTAGTAGCAGACATTCGTACAAGAAAATCGTTAACAGGGATCGGCGCAACATTGGCTGTGTAATATTTATCATAAGTAGCAGTTGTCGTTGGTGGAATTGTAAAATTTCCGCTTGATAAAGTATTCCCCATATACAGTTCGGGTTCACAGTTGGTCACATGGTTAGCCCTAAGCCTTCCTGTTAATTTATACGTCGTGTAATTATTGATCACCAATGTACTTTGCTGTGCAAAAGCAGATACACCTAACAATAAACACAGGATTGGAAATATTTTTTTCATTTAACTTATTTTAAAAGATGTTAATGTAGCTGTAGGTTATTCCTCCTGATGAAATTTTAAAAAATTCCGCATCTCCGTAGGTTGTTGCAATATAACTAGGGCCTGTAAAACAACTGTTTGTTCCATCCCCTAAGTTTCCGTTAAAATAGGTTTCAGGTACACTCGTTCCTCCTGATGAAACAGGCAGACCGGACCCTGGGAAATACATTTGGAATTTAGTGTGTCTCCAATCGGTCATTGTAGAAATACCACCAGATGGCGCTAATGTAGGATGGGATGGTACTCTGGGAGTTGCAGGATTAGTAGCACTTGTCTGCACAAGGAAAGATGATATACCTGTAGCTGAGGCGTAGGACGATAGCCCATAAGTAGTTCCTGCAGGAACTACTAACTCACTAGGTACTGCAGGTCCGGAAATGCTCACCATGGGGTAACATGTGCCTAAAGGAGTAGCGATTAAAACTCCGCGAAAATCATACGCCGAATAGTTATTTACAGTCAACTTGCTTTGCTGGGAGATTAGTAATCCCGAACAGCCAATAGTTAAAGCTAAAATTATTTTTTTCATAGCAGATTAAATTTTATAGTTTAGCATTATTTCTTATCTGTGCAGATTTTTTCTCGTTGATCTGGATTGCCCAAACCAGTATAGCTGAAATGTCACCATTTGTTTTTCTCTGTATTTCTTCGTTGGTAACACCTGTCGACTGTATTAATTCCATTGCAGAAGGCAAAAGTATTTTTTTCCTTCTGTCACTCAGTTCAGCAGATCCTGATCGTTTTTCTTCTTCTGTAGGTCTGTTTTTCGGCTCTCCAAGACTTTTCATTGCCCGGTCAAAATTTTGCATTTCTGCCGTTTTCATAGATTCGACTGTGTTAACTGCAGCACTCTCATTAGTGCATGATAATAAAGTTATTGATGCAACAACTGTTAAAAAAAGTTTTTTCATAGGTGAAAAGATTTGATTGTTATAATGATTTAAAATTTTATGTTACTAAGATGGAAATGCTATTTAATGATTTGCCTTTTTTGTTGACACGGATTGTATTATAAATCTTATATAATGTGATTTATTATACGATGCAATTTACTTTATAAAGGTGTGTAAAATAAAATAATATATATACCATGTGGGAATTATTTATAAATTATTACACATAGAATGGTGAATTATTGCATTGGTTTTAATGATGAGCCTTTCCGTAAAAAATCACAGAAGCATTTTGGAAAAAGGGAAAGTGAAGGTGTAATTCACCATTGAAAAAGTGACTTATCTTTGATGCATATTTTTAGAAAATTGATGCATAATCTCTTTATTACTCTCGTCTTTAAGTAACAATTGATGAATTTTTACTTCTGCAATGGAATTTCAATTTTGAGTTTTATGTTAAATTGACAGCTAGCTAATAATTATTGTAACAATTAGGTATTTACTGTTGCATCAAATGCTCCAAGTCCGGATCATTTTTAATTCTTTGCATTGAGAGAGTAATCAGGTCAATGATATTTCACATTCTTTTTTTTGCATCAATGATATAGGACAACCCATTCAAAAAGGGTTAGTAAAATCCAGGTAGGTTATCTGCTGTTTTTAAAATTTGCAAAACAGATTCAGCTAAGATTAAACCTTTATATGATTCACAAATCAACTTCGAAACCGATTCCTCTTACTGAAGTGATCTTTAATGTTGAATCACAGATCAAATATTTTCTCAACCTGCTGATGAATACATCGAGACTTCTTCCGGTGAAATAATCATTTGTTTCCCACAAATTATCAAGAATATCGTCACGCTTTATCATTTGATGGTTGTGTTGTAAAAGATAAATTAACAAATCTTTCTCACGAATCGTCAGACGGATATTTCCTGTGGAATGAATAAGCAGCAGTTTTTCTGAATCTAAAATATAATCCCCGATTTTCTGCTGAGTGTTGGGAATATTCGATGCCGTTCTTTTCAGAATGTTTTTAATTCTTAAAATTAATTCTTCGGGATCACAAGGCTTTGCCAAATAATCATCTGCACCAATTTTCAGACCTGTAAGGCGGTCTATTTTTTGATTTTTAGCCGTTAAAAAGAGGAGTGGGAACTTTGGTTTCTGTTTTAAAATAATTTTCGCCAGTGAAAAGCCATCCATTTTAGGCATCATAATATCTAAGATTCCAATGTGATATGGGAAATCTGAAGATAAAATAGTCACAACATCTTCCGGATTCTGAAACCAGACAACCTCAAAATCTTCTAATTCCAGATATTGTTTCAGAATCATCCCAAAGTCTGAATCATCTTCTACCAAAAGAATTTTAGTCTTCATAAGGCAGTTTGATTTTAAATTGTGTCCCGGCTTTTATTTCGCTTTTTACATCTATCTTTCCTTGATATTTTGAAACTATTTTTTGCACAAAATAAAGTCCTAATCCTAAACCTTTTGTGTTGTGAATGTTGTTAGACTGTATTCTGTAAAATTTCTCAAAAATACTTTTCAGTTCATTTTTTGCAATTCCCTCACCATTATCAGTAATGTTTATTTCCAGTTGTTTTTCTTGGCCATTGATATGGATTTCGATTTCAGAAGCACCATATTTTACGCTGTTTTCGCAGAGGTTTTTAATAATGGTTTCCATTAAATTTTTATCAAAAGGCAGTTCTTTTTGAACGTTATTTCTAAGTTTAAATTTATTCTCAGGATACGTAAAGGCTAAATCCTGAATAAAGAAGTCCCAATCTTCTGGTTGTATAAAAATTGTTTCCGCTTTATTTTCATCTTTGTGAAGTTGAAGCAGTAAATTTTCCAAACGGATAATTTGTCGGTCAATCAACGGTAATGTTTCTGCATTTAGATTTTTTTTCAGAGTTTTTGAGGCAATTTTTAAAGTGGCAATCGGGGTTTTGAACTCGTGCGAAATATTATCAACGATTGTGTGCAGAACTTCAATCTGTTTTTGTTGATTGACGAGATTTTTGATGGTAAAAATATATAAAATCAAGACACTCGCAAGCAAAGCGATACAACACAAAATCAGCAAAGTCAATTCTCTGAAGACCACTGTTTTAATATTTAAAATTTCATATCCTGTTGTGCTTCTTACCGAGAAGCTATCATTTCTGGTCAGTGTCTTATTATCTGTATCTGTCGACTTTGAAGTGGTTTCCCAGGTTCCGGTATTAAAAATTCCGGCTTTTTGTACTTTTTTTTCAGTTTCGTAAATAACGATGGGTTTTGTAATCAGGTTTGTTTTTGTAGGATTAAAAAAAATGGAAGAGTATTCAATTTTCACGGCAACCTCGTAACCTTCATTTTTAAATTGATCGTCAACATATTGGCTGAATTCTTTTTCGGTCGCAATTCTGTTTTTATCGAAAAGATTCAGAAATTCATCGTGGGTAATTTCTTTGTTTTTAAATTTAATTAAAATTCCTTGCACTGCATCATCATGAACTTTTCTCATTCCGCCTTTGTCTTCTAAGCGATCAGTGTAATCAGTCAGCCTTTTGTGTACAGTGCTGTAGATTTCACGCTCTTTTACCTGATAAGTTTTATACATAAAATACCCCTGAATCCCCAAAAGAAGAAGGAATAAAGTGGCAAACAGAGCGATAAGATTTTTGCTTTTTGAAATCATTGAAAACAAAGATAAAGCATTCATCTTTCCCCCAACAGGCATTAACCCTTCGTTAACCTTCCATTAACCTAAATTCTCTTGAGCATTGCAGACTTTTGTAAGAGAAGAAAAAAGAGTTTTCTGACTATTAAAATCTAAATAAATCCTCATGTATAAATTTCTCATTTTATTATTCTTTCCGGCTCTTTTGTTTTCTCAAAAAAGTAAAATCGAAGGTACAATTACGAATATTCAGAACGAAAAACTGCCATTGGTTTCTGTAGAAGTTTACAATTCTCAAAATATTTTATTAAAAACAGTAATCACGGATGAAAACGGAAATTTTGTATTAGAAGGTATCACAGAAAACAATGTAAAATTAATCATTAAAGATTTAGAATATGCTCAGTTGGAAAAAAGTGTGAAGCTGGACGAACAAAAAGAAAGTTTAGATATCATTCTTAAAAAAGATATTCAGGAAATTCAGGAAGTGGTGATGACTAAACAGAAGCCTTTGGTGAAAAGAAAAATAGACCGTTTAGAATTTAATGTTGAAAACAGTAATATTTCGTCACTTAATGCTTGGGAGATTCTTAAAAAAACTCCGGGAGTTACATCGGGAAATGATGTTCTGGCGATCAAAGGAAGTCAGAGTATTGTTGTGACCATTAATGATAAAAGAGTGATGCTCACAGGTGACGAACTGAAAAATTTACTGGAAAATACTCAGGGTGATGAAGTGAAGTCTGTAGAAGTTATTACCAATCCGCCCGCAAAATATGAAGCTTCGGGAAGCGCAGTTCTCAACATCATCATGAAAAAAAATAAAATTGAAGGATATCGTGGTGTTTTGAGCTCAAAATATATTCAAAGCCAATATGCAAAGGGAGTGGCTGGAGTTTCTCAGTATTATAAAAAGAATAAGTTTTCGGTGATGGGAAGCTATTATTTCGGAAGCGGAACCTATTATCGAGAAGGGACAGATTATGTAAATTACGCTGAAGATCAGACCCGGTGGATCAGTACAATGAATAGGAAAGATCACAACAAGAGCCAGAATACGGTCAATTTTAATCTGGAATATGAAATCGACAGCTTGACGAATGTGAGTTTAAATTATTCAGGATTTTTTAGTCCACAATCTTTTGGAACTTATAATGTGCCGACTTTGATTTACAACGGCCAAAATGAAGTGGAATCGAATTATACAACCATCAATGATCATCATTCCAGAAGCATCAATAATTCGCTAAGCTTTCAGACAGACCGAAAATTAAATGTGAAAAGTAAATTAACATGGACGAATTATTTTGCAGGAAACAATGCACAGAAATATCAGGATGTCTTAACCTATCTTGATTTTGTGAACCAGTCTCCGAGAGAAAATAATTTTGTGACCAATAATAAAAGTGATGTAAAACTTTACTCTACCCAGGCAGATTATCAGTGGAAAGATGAAAAATGGGAAGTAGAATCCGGCGGAAAATACAGCTTTGTGAAAACCACCAGCCAACTTGACTTTTCAGATAATGAAAACGGAGAATTACAATATCGATCATATAAAAGCAATATTTTTGATTACAAAGAACACAATTTTGCACTTTATACTTCATTGGCCTACAATCCCGGAAAATGGAATTTCAAAGCAGGATTGCGGGCAGAAAAAACCGATCTGGAAGGAGTGGTTTCAGAGCCTTTTGAAATCAATAAAAATAATTACTGGAAATTATTTCCTACACTCTATGCACAATACACGACCACCAATAATCATCAGTTTGGGTTGTCTTACGGAAAGCGCATCAGCAGGCCTTCTTATTCATGGCTTAATCCTGCGAAATCATATTACAATTTATTCTCCTATTTTCAGGGTGACCCAAAATTGAAAGCTACGATTATCCATAACCTCAATTTTACCTACACGTGGAAAGAATGGAATCTTGATTTCTATTACAGAAAAGAAATTTTCCCATCAATGGAAATCTCTTATCAGGAGCCAAGTACCAATAATTTGATTTACAACTTCACCAATATAGAGAAAGGTCAGGCGTTTGGTCTAAGTGTGTATAAAAATTTTCAAATCAAACCATGGTGGAGCCTGAGTTTGTCTGAAAACCTTGAGCACAACGAAAATTATTTTATCGGAATTGATGATGTTTTGTATAAAAACAAAGTATGGAACTGGGTTTCCGATATTTCTACAAGCTTTACATTAGACAAAAACAGTGACTGGAAATTGGAATTGGGTCATCGTTACAATTCGCCATCCATCCAGGGTACATTTAGAATTTCAAGCTCGTCGTCTGCCTATTTGGTAATGAACAAAAAGTTTTTTGGAAAAAAACTTGAGGCAAGCCTTGTTTTCAATGATATTTTCAGAACATCCGGTGAAAAGGTGAGCACTAAATACGCCAACCAGGATAATTATTTCATCGATTACCGAGATACACAAAGTGTTTCTGCTTCTTTGAAATTTAATTTTGGAAATCAATCAGTGAAAAATGCTAAGGCGATTAAAAAAGCCGATGAACAGGGAAGGATGTAAAATTTAATTTTTTTTTATAATGATGCGATTTGTAAGTGATTTTTGCAATGCAGCAAGAATTTGAGAGACATTATGATTTGCTCTAATGAATTACTTAAATTATAAAATGAGTCAAAATTTCATGATTAATGACATGTTTTGGTTAAAGTTTATTGTTGTTTTTTAGGTTTTATATATAGAAATTTTCACTTTATTGACTTTTTGATAATAAATATTCTTCAGTTTCATCACTCCTGTTATCATGTTCAAAAAATTAACTAATATTAACTTAATAAGTGTTTGATTAACATTTAATATGTTTGATATTAGATGATTGGGTAGTTCTTATTGTAATAATAATGATAAGCTTATCATTAAACGAATACAATTCTTATCATCAAAAATAGCTATGTAACCAGTTGATATTTAATATATAATGCGATTTTATTTTTTTTTATCGATTGAATTTTTATATTTGTCATGTTACGTAAATGTTAACATTAGCTATGGCTCCAGAATTTATACATACATATGTTTCAGTCGACTGTGTTGTTTTCGGATTTGACTCTGATAACAAATTAAATATATTATTGGTTCAGCGCCGATCTGATGACTCACCTGCGGAAATGCACAAAAAGCTACCCGGCAGTTTGATATTCAGTAATGAGGATGTTGATGATGCGGCCAGTCGGGTACTTCATGAGCTGACCGGTATCAAAAAAATGATTCTGAAACAATTTAAATGTTATGCAGACCCGATGCGTGCGAGCAGTCAGAATGATATCAAATGGATGGATAAAGAGTATCAGCATAATATTGACAGAATTATTACTGTTGCGTACCTGTCTCTATGCAAGATCGATCATAAAATAAACAGTTCCAAATACAGCAATGTTGATTGGCATCCTATTGATAAGATACCTGCTTTACCGTTTGATCACAATGTTATTATACAAGAATCCCTTGGGGAGATCAGAAGATGGATCGATATTGATTTTACAATTATTTTCGAGCTTCTGCCAAAAAAATTTACCATCAGGCAGTTATATCAGCTCTACTGCGCATTAAGCGAAAAGAATATTGACATCAAAAATTTTCACAAAAAAGTTTCGTCGTTTAGCTTTATTATACCCTTAGATGAAATTGAAGTAAACGTTTCGCACCGTGCTGCGAGGTTCTACAAGTTTGATGGAAAGGCTTACAAGAAAAATAATTCAAAATTAATTAAATAAATCATTTTCAATACTATGTATTTATTAGGATACGATATAGGTAGTTCTTCTGTGAAAGTTTGTCTTGTAGAGGCATCCAGTGGAAAAGTAGTAGCTTCTGATTTTTCGCCAAAGAAGGAAATGAAGATTATCGCTCTTCAGGCAGGATGGGCCGAACAGAACCCTGCTGACTGGTGGATCAATCTGAAGCTTGCACACGAATCGGTAATGCATCAGGCAGGAATAAATGCTGAAGATATCAAAGGTATTGGGATTACATGGCAGATGCACGGATTGATATTGGTTGACAAAGACCAAAATCTTTTAAGACCGTCAATTATCTGGTGCGACAGCCGTGCCGTTGAATATGGTGAAAAAGCATTTATACAAATCGGAGCTGAAAAATGTCTTTCTCATCTGTTAAATTCTCCGGGAAATTTTACTGCTTCTAAGCTTGCATGGGTGAAGGAAAATGAACCTGAGATATTTGAGAAAATCGATAAAATAATGTTGCCGGGAGATTATATTGCAATGAAACTGTCGGGGGAGATCGGGATAACGATTGAAGGGCTTTCTGAAGGGATTTTTTGGGATTTTAAAAACAACTGTATTTCTAAAGATGTTACTGAGCACTTTGGTATTCCTGAAAGTTTTTTCCCTGAGATTGTTCCGACTTTTGGTATTCAGTCCACCGTTTCTGCAACAGCTGCTGCGGAATTAGGTTTAAAAGAAGGAACTCCTATTTCCTACAGAGCCGGAGATCAACCTAATAATGCATTGTCATTAAATGTATTCAATCCTGGAGAAATAGCTTCTACAGCAGGAACTTCGGGTGTAGTTTATGGAGTATTGGATCATTTAGATTATGATAAGCTTTCAAGAGTCAACACTTTCGCACACGTGAATCACTCCGAAGAGCAAATGAGATTAGGAGTTTTACTCTGCATTAATGGAACAGGAATTTTAAACTCCTGGCTGAAACATAATTTTGCAACATCGCTGTCTTCTTATGGAGATATGAATGAGCTGGCATCACTTTCACCGATCGGATCAAAAGGCTTAAGCATTATCCCGTTTGGTAACGGTGCAGAAAGAGTTTTGGAAAATAAAGATACAAGATGTTCAATTCACGGGATCAATTTCAATATACATTCCAAAGGAGATGTTCTGAGAGCTGCACAGGAAGCCATCGTTTTTTCTTATGAATATGGCATGAATATTATGAGAGGGATCGGGATGAATATCAATGTTATCCGTGCGGGTAATGCCAATATGTTTTTAAGTTCAATTTTCAGGCAGTCTCTTGCCAGCGTGAGCAATGCAGTGATCGAGCTTTACGACACAGATGGTGCCGTTGGTGCTGCCAGGGCAGCCGGTATGGGAATAGGTTTTTATGCAGATTCATCTGAGGCGTTTGCATCCCTCGAGAAAATAGCGATCATAGAACCTGAACATGAAAAAAGAGATCAGTATTTAGAGGCTTACTCCGGATGGCAAGACCATCTTCACGCGATTATCTAATCAAATAAATATAAAAAAATAACAGACTTGCTGCATATAAATTATCAGTGAGCAGGGGATTCCCACATCTTAAACGAAATTTTTCAATTAATAAAATCAAACATATATGAACGTTTTAAACTCAACAAAAGAATTTTTTTCAGGAATAGATCAGATCAAATTTGAAGGTAAGGAAAGCAGAAATCCTTTGGCATTCCGTCACTATGATGCAGAGAAGATGATTATGGGTAAGCCGATGAAAGAATGGATGAGATTTGCGATGGCATGGTGGCATACCCTGTGTGCAGACGGAAGTGATCCGTTTGGCGGGCCGACTATCCATCATCCTTGGTCAACGGGTACAGATGCAGTTTCCAGAGCAAAATATAAAATGGATGCAGGATTCGAATTCATGAACAAAATGGGCTTTGGTTATTATTGTTTTCATGATATAGATCTGGTAGATCCTGCCGATAACTGGAGAGATTACGAAAAGAATTTACAGGCCATAGTTGATTATGCAAAAGAAAAGCAGAGTGAGACCGGTATTAAGCTTTTGTGGGGTACGGCAAATGTATTTACCCATGAGAGATACATGAACGGAGCTTCTACCAACCCTAATTTTGATGTGGTAGCATGTGCAGGAACTCAGGTGAAAAATTCCATCGATGCTACGATTGCATTAGGAGGAGAAAATTATGTTTTCTGGGGTGGAAGAGAAGGATACATGAGCTTGCTGAACACCGATATGAAACGTGAGAAAGAACATCTTGCGCGTTTCCTTACAATGTCCCGTGATTATGCAAGACAACAGGGTTTTAACGGTACTTTTTTAATTGAACCGAAACCAATGGAGCCTACGAAGCATCAGTATGACTACGATGCAGAAACCGTGATAGGATTTTTGAAAAACTACGGATTAGATAAAGATTTCAAATTAAACCTTGAAGTGAACCACGCAACTTTAGCAGGTCATACTTTTGAGCACGAATTGCAGGCCGCAGTTGATGCCGGAATGCTCGGAAGCATTGATGCAAACAGAGGTGATAATCAAAACGGGTGGGATACCGATCAGTTTCCTGTAGATTACTTTGATCTTGCACAGGCATGGTTAGTTATTCTTGAAGGAGGAGGTTTAGGTTCCGGAGGGGTGAATTTCGATGCGAAAATACGTCGTAATTCAATAGATGCCGATGATTTGTTTATCGCACATGTGTCTGGAATGGATGCTTTTGCTAAAGGATTATCAGTAGCTGCAGATATTTTAGAGAATTCTGATTACAAAAAACTGAGAACAGAAAGATATTCGTCTTTTGACAGCGGAAATGGAAAATCTTTTGAAAATGGACAGCTGACTCTTGAAGATCTAAGAAAAATAGCCCATGAGACGGGTGAACCTCAGCCAAAAAGCGGTAAACAGGAATTGTTTGAAGCTTTAGTTAATATGTATATCTAAAAAAGCAAAAAATTAATTTTTTGTTACCCTAATATTAAAAACAATATAATAATTATGAACCTATTTTATTTAAGTAAAAGCAATAAGGCGGCACTATTCTTTGCCATGACCTTATTACCTTCAAGCTTGGTTTATGCTCAGACTGTAAAAGATACCATTCCTACAGAAAAAAAGATTGAAGAGGTTGTTGTAATTGGTTACGGAACTCAGAAAAAAGAGGCCGTAACAGGTTCTGTGTCTTCTTTAAGTGGAAATGCGCTAAAGGAAGTTCCGTCCGCAAATATAACAGATGCAATACAAGGTCGCCTTCCGGGGGTTGATATTGGAAGAACCTCAACTAAACCGGGAGCGGTACAACAAATTCGTATTAGAGGAGAACGTTCGCTTACAGGGTCTAATGATCCTCTAATCGTATTGGACGGAATTCCTTTTATAGGGTCATTGGCAGATATCAGCCCCTCAGATATTAAAAGTCTTGACGTGCTAAAAGATGCATCCGCCACAGCAATTTACGGTTCTCGTGGAGCAAACGGGGTAATTCTTGTGACTACAAATAGAGGAGGAAAAGGTCAAAGACCTAGATTTACATATAACGGTTACACAGGATATCAAAGTATATTTTCAAAATATCCGGTAATGGATGGGCCGAAATTGGCGAAATTGAGAGCAGATGCAAATATGGTCGTTAACGGACCAGACGAATTAAATACCAACAATACAGACTGGCAGGATCAGTTTTATGGTTTGGGTCTTATGATGAATCATGATGTTGCTGTAAGCGGCGGTACAGAGAAAGGTGGTTACAACTTCGGCGTATCGTATTTCCAGCAAAATGGAGTAGTTCCTTTACAAAGTTATAAAAGGCTTTCAATAAGAGGAGCTTTGGATCAGGAGGTTAATAACTGGCTAAAAGTGGGTTTCTCTACAAATTCAAATTTTTCAATTAATGACTTTAACAGTGTAAGTGGAGCTCCAACCTTAGGATATTCACCACTAACGACACCATATCTTGCTGACGGATCACCGAGACTGAGAACTGTATTTGCAAATTTAGATCAGACAGCATTACAGACAAGATCAATCTTAGAAAATTTAGGCGATGCTTACGCAGATCGTACAAACGCATTCAGTTCATATAACAATCTGTATACTGAGCTCAAAATACCGAGTGTTGAAGGTTTAAAATACAGATTAAACGTTGGTCTTACGTACAGAAATTCTAACAGTGGATATTATTTAGGTACAGGAGCTTTAAACTATAATCCTGCAACTTTATCCAATGCGAGCATCGGAAATTCTTTAACTACACAGTGGGTAATTGAAAACCTTATCACCTACGATAGAACTTTTGGTAAACATAAAATTAATGCAACAGGATTATATTCTGCAGAGCAGACTAGATTCAACAGCTCTTCAATAGGTGCACGTGATGTTCCGATCGACGCATTTCAATATTTTAATCTTGGTCAGGCACAGGGAGAAATTACAATCAACCCAGCCAATCAGGGATATTATAGAAGAGGGCTGATGTCTTTCATGGGAAGAGCCATGTACCAGTATGACAACCGATATATGATCACAGCTACAATCAGATCAGATGGCTCATCAGTTTTAGCACCGGGATACCAGTGGAATACCTATCCCGCAGTTTCTGTAGGATGGAATGTTGCTAATGAAAGTTTTTTACGTGACTCAAAATTTGTTAATATTTTAAAATTAAGAGCGGGATATGGGCAAACCTCTAATCAGGCAATTGCTCCGTATACAACTTTTGGAAGTTTGAGCACAACGCCTTATAATTTTGGTAGTGGAAACGCTATAGGAAATTATGTAAGCAATGCTCCTAACGCTTCACTTGGATGGGAGTTTTCAAAAACGTACAATTACGGTATTGACTTCACGATTCTTAACAGACGAATTAATGGTACTGTAGAATATTATATCACCAATACTGAAAAATTATTGTTGGGTAAAACTCTTCCTCAATCCAGTGGTTTGGGCTCGGTTACAGAAAATGTGGGTTCTTCTCAGAACAAAGGTGTTGAAGTTTCTCTTAATGCTATAATTTTTAACAATCCAGAGGGTTTCAGCTGGGAAGTTGGTGGTAATTTAGCTGCAAACAGAAATAAAATTACTGCTCTTGCTTCAGGACAGGATAGAAATGTAGGAAACTTGTGGTTTGTAGGATATAACATTAACGCTATCTATGATTATCAATATGTGGGATTGTGGCAGCAAGGTGATCCTTACCTAAATATTCTTGAGCCTCAGACAGGTGCTGCACCTGGTATGATTAAAGTTCTTTACACAGGAGGATATAATGCCGACGGTACACCAACAAGACCAATTGGAGAGGCTGATAGAATTCCTATTAATACGAATCCGGATTTCATTGGTGGTTTTAATACGAGATGGGCTTACAAAAATTTTGACTTGAGTGTTGTAGGTGCATTTCAGAAAGGTGGAGTGTTAGTAAGTACAATTTACGGTTCTTCAGGTTATCTTAACAGATTGACAGGAAGAGGCAATAACGTAGACGTTGATTACTGGTCACCGGAAAATACGGATGTTAGAAATCCGAAACCAGGTGGATTAATGAGCGGAGATAACCCGAAATATGGCTCTACACTAGCTCTGTTTGATGGTTCATTTGTTAAGATCAGAACAATAACGTTGGGTTATAATTTTGATAAAAGTGCAATTGATGATTTAGGAGTAAGCAACCTGCGACTGTATGTTACAGTTCAGAATCCATTTGTATTTGCTTCTCCTTATTACAGATATTCAGGAATGGATCCTGAGCCGAATTCAAGAGGAAATGAAAATCAGGCTGTGAATTCTTACAAAGCAAATCAGTTGGTTATAGGGACTAACAACCCTTCTACCAGAAATTATATGATTGGATTAAATTTAACTTTTTAAAAATCAGAAACTATGCTTAATTTAAATAAAAAATTTATTGCTGCTCTATTTTTAGCATCATTAACCTTCACTACTGGCTGTAATGAAATCCTGGATGAACAGCCGCGAGGTATCTATACACCTGATGACTTTACTACAGAAAGAGGGATTTCTCAGGGAGTTACATCATTGTATAGACAAACCAGAATGCTCTATGGCAACGGGTATTTCCTGAATGCAAATATGACAGGTACCGATGAAGCCACTTGGGCGCAGAGTGCAGATGGGAATTTCAAGGATCTTGATATGACAGGAGGAACTGGAAGTATAAACTCCAATACCTTTCCTACGAGTATGATCTGGGGATCTGTTTTTCCATCTATCAATACGGCAAATGGAATTATTGAAAATGGTTCAGGAGCAGGTATTGCTGAATCATTGATATCAGAAGCTAGATTTTTCCGTTCTTTTAATTATTTTTTATTAGTACAGACTTACGGAGGGGTGCCTCTTGACTTAGGATCTGGTGAGTTGAAATTTAACATTAATCCTAAAACGACCTCGACCCGAAATACAGTTACAGAGGTGTACACTAAAGCGATTTTTCCAGATTTAATCAAAGCTGTTGAAAACCTCCCTACAAATCCGCGGGTTACAGGTGGAGTTACTAAAAATGTTGCGAGATTATTTCTTTCCAAGGCATATTTAACATACGCATGGTGGTTACAAAATCCCAACAGTATCCCAACATATCCTGAAACGGCAAGAACAGATCCTGCTGGTCATAATGCACAATATTATTTTCAGAAAGCTTACGATGTAGCTTTAGAAGGAATCAATGCGCCTGGTCCTTATGCTCTTATGCCTACATATTACGATATTCACAGAGGCGACAATGACAGAAATAAGGAATGTATGCTTTACGCTGATCATACAGAAACAAGTGCTTACTTTAATGAAGGGGTAATTCAGGCAAGTTATGGTGATGGATGGTCTCCTAATAACTTTGCAGCGTGGATGTTTACTTTTAACTATACCAATCTTAAAAGTAGCTTATCAAGTACAACTTTCACAAATGCAAGTTCAGTTCAGCGTGCAGCAACGCAGTCCTTAGGTAGGCCTTGGGTACGTATGGCCCCAACCATCGAACTATTAAAAAATACTTTTGCAGATAAAACCAATGACTCACGTTATGACGGTACATTTGTTACGACATATAGAGGAAACTGGAATAAGGAGGGAACAGGACTAACAACTGTATCAACTTTGTATAACGCAAATAATTTACCAATTCAACCAGGGGATGCGGTGCTTTCATTCTTGGATAACGATTCTCAAACACCCACTTACCCTTCAAATGGTGGACAAAGCGGTGTTGGAGCAGGAGTATTGCCAGGGAGAGCAGACTGGGTAGTGGCTCCAAGCGGAGTAAGCAGAATCGTATACCCGGGAGTTTGGAAAATTGGCACTTACCGTACAGATAATGGAAATGGTTTAGGGTATCCAAATCCGAGTCTAACACGACCTTTCGTAATAGCTAAATTCTCAGAGTTTTATTTCCTGGCTGCTGAGGCTGCAATTAAAGGTGCGTCAGGATCACAGTCTGCGAGAGATTTGATTAATGTGCTTCGTGCAAGAGCTGGCAAATGGGTTTACAGTGTAGGCGCAAACGCTCCGAAAGTGCAGGATAACAGTGCAGCAATGATTGCAGCTACTCCGGCTACAATAACTTTAGATTACCTTCTAGCAGAAAGATCGAGAGAATATTATGGAGAAGGTTACAGATGGTATGATTTGGTGAGAACTCAGACTTGGACTCAAAAATCAGCTACATACTCTATTGGAGGTGTTAACTACGGAAATCACACTCCACAAACTGTGTCGAGAACAATACAACCATTCCACTATTTGAGACCGATTCCGCAGGGACAATTAGATGCAATGGAAGTTTCTGCAGACATCAAAGCAAAATACCAAAACCCTGGTTACAATTAATATTTACACACATTCATATTAACAGCAGCAAAGTAGGTGTGTTCATTGCACCTGCTTTGTTTAATGAAATAAACTTAAAAGTATTATGGAAAAAACCTGGCGTTGGTTTGGTAAAAAAGATAAAATACAACTCAATATGCTCCGTCAAATCGGAGTAGAAGGTATTGTTTCGGCATTACACGATATTCCGAACGGGGAAGTGTGGTCATTGGAAGCAATTAATGACTATAAAAATTATATAGAAAGTTTTGGACTTCGCTGGTCTGTTGTAGAAAGTCTTGCAGTGAGCGAGGCTATCAAGTACGGAGGTGCGGACAGAGATTTTCTTATAGAGAATTACATTAAAAGCTTAGAGAATTTAGGAAAGGCTGGAGTGAAAACCGTTTGCTACAACTTTATGCCTGTGCTCGATTGGGCTCGGACAGATCTTTATTTCCAGTGGGCAGACGGATCTTCGTCATTATATTTTGACAAAGCCAAATTCGCTTATTTTGAAATTCATATTTTAAAGAGAGAAGGTGCAGAAAAAGATTATAATTCAGAGATTCTTCAAAAAGTAGAACAATTAAAAAATACTTTAACGGAGGAAGATAATAATGATTTGATTGATTCTATCATTGTAAAAACACAGGGCTTTGTCAATGGAAATATCAAAGAAGGCGACAAAAATCCTGTTCAGTTATTCAAAAATCTATTGGCTTTATATGATGGGATTGATAAAAGTCAACTCCGTCAGAATATGAAATATTTCCTGGAAAAAATAATGCCTGTCTGTGAACAATACGACATCCAAATGTGTGTACATCCCGATGATCCGCCTTTTTCACTCTTAGGATTACCCAGAATCGTCACCAATGAAGAAGATATCGACTGGCTTTTAAACGCTGTTGATAATCCACACAACGGTTTGACGTTCTGCACAGGATCTCTGAGCGCAGGATTGCAGAATGATGTTCCGAAATTGGCTCAAAAATATGCCTCAAGAACAAAATTTGTACATCTCAGAAGCACCAACGTGTTTGAAAACGGAGATTTTATCGAAGCGCATCATCTAGGTGGAAGAGGAAAACTGATCGAGGTTATCAAAATTTTTGAAAAAGAGAATCCCGATTTACCAATGCGTGTGGATCACGGAAGACTTTTAACGGATGATATCGATAAAGGTTACAATCCCGGCTATTCCTTTTTAGGAAGAATGCTTGCCTTAGGACAAATCGAAGGGGTAATGGCAGGCGTGAATTCTGATTTTAAATTAAAAAAATAACTCCGAACCCGAAGGGTTCAAATACAAGTAGCCGTAGGTGAAACCTATGCTACAAGAAAAACCAGTCAAAGAACCCGGAGGGTTCAATATTATCACTTATCAATCATAAAAATGAACGAAATATTCAGCATAAAAGATAAAGTAGCAGTCATTACAGGAGCATCAGGGGTTTTAGGAGGAAGTTTGGCTAAAAGTTTCATCGAAGCCGGAGCAAAGGTTGTCGCCCTTGGAAGAAATCAGGAAACTTTGGATACTCGTGTGAAAGAACTGAAAGATTTTGGTGGTGATGCCTTCGCTGTAGAAGCCAATGTCATGAATATTGAAAGCCTTGAATCTTCTTCAAAGAAAATCATTGAAAAATATGGTAAAATTGATATTCTTCTCAATATCGCCGGAGGAAATATCCCCGCAGCGACATTAGCTCCAGACCAATCCTTTTTCGACCTGAAAATGGAAGCATGGAACGAAGTAACTGATCTCAATATCAACGGAACAGTCTATCCAAGCTATGTTTTCGGAAAAATAATGGCAGAGCAGGGAAGCGGAAGTATTGTGAATATTTCTTCAATGGCAGCATATTCCGCCATCACAAGAGTAGCAGGATATTCGGCAGCCAAATCAGCAATTACAAATTTCACTCAATGGCTGGCTTCAGATGTTGCCCTAAAATTTGGGGATAAAATTCGGGTCAACGCAATTGCTCCGGGATTTTTTATCGGAGATCAAAACCGTGCCATTTTATTAAACCCAGACGGTTCTTTAACCGACAGAAGCAAAAAGGTGATCGCAAAAACACCAATGGGACGATTTGGCGACGCAGACGAACTCAACGGGGCCGTTCAGTTTCTGTGTTCTGATGCCGCAAGTTTCATTACGGGTGCTTTACTTCCTATTGATGGGGGATTCAGCGCATTCAGTGGTGTGTAAATCAGGTTATATTTTCTTCATATAGTTACAGGGCCTTAAAGATTTCCTTCAATAAGGTCTTGTTTTTAAAGTTTAATCAATCTGATTACTTTCTTTTGCAATTAAAAATAATTGGCGTGATGTCATAAAATTCCATACCCTAAAAATTAAAAATGAAAAAGAGTATAATCCATACGGTTTTAAATCGAAGTACTTCAAAGCTCATTATAGCTTCCGCATTATTCTCAATTAATTACATTTCAGCACAGACCTTCTCAGATTTTTCCTATAAAGGAAATGATAAAATATACACAAGCAATCCTTTAAAAGAAAACGAGTTTTACACTCCAATTCTTCAGGGCTGTTACCCCGATCCGAGCATTACCAGAAAAGGAAACGACTATTATTTAGTAAATTCTTCATTTTCAATGTTTCCCGGGGTTCCGATTTTTACTTCTAAAGATTTGGTGAACTGGAAGCAGGTGGGTCACGTTCTCGACAGGCCTTCTCAGCTTAAAGTTGAAAAAGGTGGCGTTTCTCAGGGAATTTATGCACCGGATATTAAATACAATAAGTACAACGACACTTTTTATATGATCACTACGCAGATTGCAGGCGGAATCGGCAATATGGTCGTTAAAACCAAAGATCCCACAAAAGGCTGGAGTGAAGTTCAGAAACTGAATTTTGACGGCATCGATCCTGCCATTTTCTTTGACGATGACGGAAAAGCCTATATCGTTCACAATGACGCGCCGCCAAAAGGAACCGAGCAGTACAACGGTCACCGTGTCATCAAAATGTGGGATTATGATCTGGAAAAAGACCAGGTAGTCGCAGGTTCGGATAAAATTATTGTAAACGGCGGTGTTGATCTTTCCCAGAAACCGATCTGGATAGAAGGTCCGCATTTATACAAAAAGAACGGTAAATATTTTCTGATGTGTGCCGAAGGGGGAACAGGAGGCAATCACAGTGAAGTTATTTTTATGGCTGATTCTCCAAAAGGCCCGTTTGTTCCTGCGAAGAATAATCCGATTTTGACGCAGCGGTATTTCCCGAAAGACCGAAAAGACAAAGTGGATTGGGCCGGTCATGCCGACTTGGTGGAAACCCCTGATGGAAAATATTACGGCGTATTTTTGGCCATTCGCCCCAACGAAAAAGGTCGTGTGAATCACGGAAGAGAAACGTTCATTCTTCCCGTAGACTGGAGCGGTACCTATCCTGTTTTCCAAAACGGGCTGGTTCCGATGAAGCCAAAATTGAAATTACCGGAAGGCGTAAAAAACCAGACCGGACAAAACGGGTTTTTTCCGAACGGAAACTTTACATACAATGATAAGCTGACCGATAAAAATCTGGACTTCCGATGGATCGCCATGCGCGGACCGCGTGAAAATTTTATTGCAACGGCAAAAAACGGAGTGAAAGTAACTCCTTTTGAAACCAATATCAAAGCGCTGGCTCCTGTTTCGGCATTATTCCACAGGTTACAGCACGAAGATTTTGAAACTTCCGTTACGCTTGATTTCAAACCTAAATCTGAAAAAGATTTAGCTGGAATCACCTGTTATCAAAGCGAAAGATTCAATTATGTTTTCGGAATTACCAAAAAAGACAAAGACTACTATATCGTTCTCGAAAGAACTGAAAAAGGAGAATCGAAACTGATTGCCAGCGAAAAAATTGTACTTTCAAAAACGATTAAATTACAGGTAGTTGGTGAAAAAGATGACCTTAATTTCAATTACTCTCTGGATGGCAAAAACTTCAGAAATCTTGGTGGCTCGGTTTCCGGGGATATTCTTTCTACTGATGTTGCAGGTGGATTTACCGGAAGCCTGATTGGTTTGTACAGCACGTCGTCCAACGATATTGTACCGAATTAATACCACAAAGCCACAAAGTGGCGACATAAAATAGCATTGGGTGAAGCCCGATGAAGAAATAATAGATATATAAATCTGAGCCCTGAAAGGGTGAAATGTCTGTTTTTTTTTATTAAATCAACCAATCAAAATATTAAAGTTTGAAAATTAATAAACCATTTTATATAGTTTCTCTTTTCGGATTTATCGGGCTGAATCTACTTTCAGCTCAGGTAAATCCCGCTGAGAAACAACAGAAAACGGCATTTACAAATCCTGTCATTTGGGCAGATGCTCCGGATTTATCGGTGACCAGAAACGGCGATGATTTTTATTTGATAAGCACCACAATGCACCTGATGCCGGGCGCTCCGGTGATGCATTCCAGAGATCTTGTCCATTGGGAAATGGCAAGCTATGTTTTTAATTCTCTGAATGACAATTCAAAATATGATTTGATCGACGGAACTGTTTACGGTCGCGGCCAATGGGCATCGTCAATCCGCTTTCATAAAGGGAAATATTACGTTTTGTTTTCCCCGAATGATGAGCCTTTCAAATCCTATTTTTATGTAACGGACAACCCTGAAAAAGGCAACTGGAAATTAATAACCAGAACCAGGCATTTTCACGATGCTTCTTTGCTTTTTGATGATGACGACAGGGTTTATGTGTTCACGTCCAACAAAGTTTTTGAATTAAGTCCCGATTTTAAAGAAGTGATCGGAAATCCAGACGGAACGGTAGTTTTTGAAAGAGATGCTTCGGAAACCGGACTTCTGGAAGGCAATCAGATCATTAAAAAAGACGGAAAATATTATATGATGATGATTTCTTGGCCAAGGGGCGGAAAACGACGTCAGGAAGTGTACAGAGCTGATCAAGTGACCGGACCTTACGAGAAAAAAGTCATTTTGGAAGACAATTTCCTCGGATTTTCCTACGCCGGACAAGGTGCTTTGATCGATGATAAAAACGGAAATTGGTATTCTCTGATTTTTCAAGATAGAGGAGGTGTTGGACGTGTTCCGCTTTTGATTCCCGTACGATGGGAAAACGACTGGCCGGTTTTGGGAGATAACGGAAAAGTTCCTTTGAATGGCGAGGTTCCGCTTCCGACGTTTAAACCTAAAAATAATATCGTGGAAAGTGATGAATTTTCAGATAAAAAATTAAAAATCCAGTGGCAATGGAACCATAATCCGGTGAATGAAGCCTGGTCTTTATCCGACAGAAAAGGTTTTATGAGACTGAAAACGAGTCGTGTGGTAGATAACCTTTACGCTGCTCCGAATACGTTGACGCAAAGAATGACCGGGCCGAAATCAAGTGCTGTTGTTGCGCTGGATTTAAAGGGAATGAAAGACGGCGATGTTACCGGTTTCAGTGCATTTAACGGAGATTCCGGGTTGCTTTCAGTTGTAAAAGAAGGCAGTCAGAAATTTTTGACGTTTTCTACCAATGAAGTCAGTCTTGATAACAAGACAAAAGCTATTTTGAGTGTTAAAAAAGTAGAGAAAAAGCGCATTCCCCTGACTTTAGATAAAATTTATCTTCGTATTGAAGCTGATTTTAATCTTGGAAAAGACTTGGCAGATTTTTCTTACAGCACCGATCAGAAAAACTGGACGGTTATGGAAAAAGGATATAAGATGATTTTCGATTACAGGAGGTTATTTATGGGATCTAAATTTGCCATTTTTAATTACGCCACAAAAAGCACAGGAGGCTTTGTAGATGTTGATTTTTTCAGAATAACAGATTCCTCAATCATAAAATAAAATTCGATTAAGACATAAAATAACGAATAATGAACTGTTATTTTTTTATCCCAATTAATAAGTGTTAAAAATACAAATAAAAAGTTATGAATAAATCAGTTGTATTCGCTGTAGGTTTTGTGTTATCAGGAATGTTTATTTCAGCACAAAGTTTTGATAAACAGGCACCGCAAGGTTTTGACATTGAAAAGAAAGAAATTCCACACGGGAAAATTGATACTGTACAATATGAATCAAAAACGGTAGGAACCATGAGAAAAGCTCTGATTTATACACCTCCGGGTTATAAAAAAGGCAATGAATATCCTGTTTTATATTTGCTTCACGGCATTGGAGGAGACGAAAAAGAATGGTTTAAAAACGGAACCCCTCAGATTATTCTCGACAATCTGTATGCTCAGGGGAAAGTGAAGCCAATGATCGTTGTTTTGCCTAACGGCAGGGCGATGAAAGACGATAGAGCGATAGGTAATCTCATGGCAAAAGATAAATTGGAAGCTTTCACAGCGTTTGAAAAAGACCTGCTGAACGACTTGATTCCTTTTATAGAAAAAAAATATCCAGTAAAAAAAGACAGAGAAAACCATGCGATTGCCGGACTTTCAATGGGTGGCGGACAAAGCCTGAATTTTGGTTTAGGAAATATAGACAAATTTGCCTGGGTGGGCGGATTTTCTTCTGCTCCCAATACCAGAGAACCTCAACAATTACTTCCGGATCCGTCAAAAGCTAAAGAATTAAAGCTGCTTTGGATTTCCTGCGGAGATCAGGACAGACTGATGCCTTTCAGCAAAAGGACAAGCGATTATCTCACGGAAAATAATATTCCACACATTTTCTATGTAGAGCCAGGCGGCCACGACTTCAAAGTCTGGAAAAACGATCTGTATATTTTCTCCCAGTTGTTGTTTAAACCTATTGACAAAAGCAAGTTTTCTGAGTTTACCGTGGGAAATCATGACGAATCAGTAAAGTATTAATCTACAATCAAAGTCATGAAGAAAAAAGTTTTAAAATACAGTCTGAAGATTGGATTAGTCTTAACAGGATTATCGCTCTCTGCCCAAAATCCCATCATTCAAACCAAATTCACGGCAGATCCGGCACCGATGGTTTACAAGGACACTGTTTTTCTGTACACCAGTCACGACGAAGATGATGCATTTGGATTTAAAATGAAAGACTGGCTGCTGTACACTTCAACCGATATGGTCAACTGGACCGATCACGGTGTTGTGGCTTCTTTAAAGGATTTCAAATGGACTGACCCCGAAAACGGAGCCTGGGCACCTCAGGTCATCGAAAGAAACGGCAAGTTTTATATGTATTGCCCGATGCCCGGACAGAGAGGAATTGGTGTTTTGGTGGCGGACAGTCCGTATGGTCCTTTTAAAGATCCTATCGGGAAACCTCTTGTGAAAAATTCCAGTGACGATATCGATCCAACCGTACTCATCGATGATGACGGACAAGCTTATTTGTACTGGGGAAATCCTAATTTATGGTATGCAAGGCTCAACAAAGACATGATTTCTGTTGGCGGTCCTGTTGTAAAAGATCCGTCAATTGCCAAAGTAAAAGGTTCTCCCGATCCTTTTCATTATCAGGAAGGTCCGTGGGCTTGGAAACGCAACGGAAACTATTATATGGCGTATGCTTCAACGTGCTGTCCTGAAGGGATTGGTTACGCAATGGGCAAGTCGGCAACCGGTCCTTGGGAATTCAAAGGAATGATTATGGACAGCGATAAACGTTCCAACGGAAATCATCCGGGGATCATTGATTACAAAGGAAAATCTTACGTTTTTGGTTTCAATTACAATCTTGGGAAACAAACAATCAGCAAGCATTATGAGCGACGTTCCATCTGTGTAAGCGAAATGGTTTACAATGCCGATGGCACGATTCAAAAATTACCTTTTTGGAATCCGGAAGGCGTGAAAAGAATAGCAACACTTGATCCATATTCTAAAGTAGAAGCCGAAACAACTGCTTACAGCGAAGGTTTGAAAACTGAGAAAATGACTGAGTGGGAAAGAAACAACCCTTACGATACAGGTAAAAAAATTACAGATCGTTTAGTAGTTTCGTCTATTAACAATGGTGATTATATAAAAGTTCGGGGCGTTGATTTTTCCAAAGGAACCCAATTTTTAGAAGTTTCTGTCGCTTCAATGAACGGTGGAACTATAGAAGTCCATACCGATGCGGCGGAGGGACCGATATTAGGAACCGTTGAGGTAACAGGAAAAGCAGAAGGCGACCTATTCAAAACAATTAAATCCCCGGTAAAAAATATAATAGGCGTTCACGATGTATACTTTGTATTCAAAGGAAACAAAGACCTTTTCTATTTTGACTGGTGGAAATTCAGTTCAAATTAAAGTATTCATCAGACATATTTAAAATGAAGAATAATACTATAAAATTGATAATAAGTAATTTGTTGATAGGCTGTGCAGGAATTGTAACTGCTCAAAATCCCATTGTTCAAACTGCCTACACTGCAGATCCTGCTCCGATGGTTTACAATGATCGTTTGTATGTTTACACGACACATGATGAAGACGATTCCACTTGGTTTACGATGAACGACTGGAAAGTTTATTCTACCAACGATATGGTCAACTGGACAGACCACGGCGTTATTCTTTCTTACAAAGATTTCGACTGGGCAAAGCGGGATGCGTGGGCGGCACAATGTGTTGAAAGAAACGGCAAATTTTTTATGTACGTGCCGATGATTTCGAAGACCAATAATAAAGGTGCGATTGGCGTTGCGGTTGGCGACAGTCCATTCGGGCCGTTTTACGATCCGCTTGGGAAACCATTGGTTCAGAGTGAATGGGGTGATATCGATCCGACCATTTTCGTGGATGATGACGGACAGGCGCATCTTTATTGGGGAAATCCAAAATTGAAATATGTGAAGCTGAATCAGGATATGATTTCCTATTCTGGTGATATTGTTGAGGTTCTGATGACCGCAGAATCTTTCGGAAAAAGAGACGGAAAAGATAATCCTGAACGGCCGACAAAATATGAAGAAGGACCCTGGCTGTATAAACGTAAAAATCTGTATTACCTTTTCTGGCCGGGTGGTCCGCTTCCTGAATTCATCGGATATTCTACCAGCAAAAATCCGCAAGGTCCGTGGAAGTATGGCGGAATTGTGATGTCTGCGGAAGGAAAATCTTTCACCAACCATCCCGGCGTTATTGATTTTAAAGGCAAAACCTATTTTTTCTACCACAACGGTGCTTTGCCAGGCGGAAGCGGTTTCACAAGATCGGTTAGCGTTCAGGAAATGGAATTTAACAAAGACGGTTCCATTTCACGTTTCAAAATGACCAACGGTATTACGAAAGCTATTGCAACTGTTAATCCCTACACATTCAATCAGGCTGAAATGATGGCCTGGTCGGAAAATGTAAAATCATATCAAAATAAAGAAGCCGGCGTTTTTATTAAAGCCAAAAAAAACGGTGCTTACACGAGCGTGAAAAATGTTGATTTCGGTAAAAAAGGTGCAGCCGGCTTTTCTGCAAGAGTAGGAACGACGCATAACAGCGAAGTGATGATGGATGTTCGTTTGGACAGTCTGAGCGGGAAAGTGATTGCAACGGTAAAAGTTCCGCTGACTGGTGGAGATGACCGCTGGCAAAATGTGAAAGCCGAATTAAAAGAAAAAATCAGTGGCGTTCACGATGTATTTTTTGTGTTTAACGGAAAAGCAGAAAAAGACATTATGTTTTTCGATTCCTGGACTTTTCTTGAAAATAATTAATTATGAATCAATTTATTTTAAAACTCTCATTCGTTATAAGTGTTCTTTTTCTAAACACTTTGTCAGCGCAGGTTGCAGAAGTTTCAAGTCCCGATGAAAAACTGAAACTGAATGTTTTTTTGGAGAACGGAAATGCCCTGTATTCTGTGACTTTTCAGGGAAAAACGATGCTTGAAAAATCTCCTTTGGGCTTAATCACTAATGAATCGGATTTTTCTAAAAATTTAAAATTCATCAACAGCAAAAAAGATGTTTTTGCCAAAACCTATTCCAACGAAAAAATCAAAAAATCAAAGGTTGATTATAATGCTAATGTGCTGACTGTAAATTTTAAAAACACCGACCAATTTGACCTCGGAATTGAATTTCAGGTAAGTGATAACAATATTGCTTTTCGCTACAGTATTGAACCAATGAAAGACCGCTTCAGCGTTGTTGCACAGTCAGAAATGACAGGATATAGATTTCCGTCTCAAACTACAACGTTCCTCTCACCAGTGATGAAGCCGATGACAGGTTTTGCCCGAACAGCACCAAGTTATGAAAGTGGTTACAAAGCCGATGCAGAATTGGGAACAAAAGCCGATTATGGTTACGTTTTCCCCGGACTTTTTCATATTGGAAACGAAGGCTGGATTTTACTTTCGGAGACAGGCGTAAACAGCTTGTACTGTGCTTCTCATCTTGAAACCACCTTAGATAAAAATCTTTACAAAGTGGCGTACCCAAATATGGCAGAAAACAACGGTTTCGGAAGTTCCGGAGCAGCGATTTCTCTTCCGGGAAAAACACCGTGGAGAACAATTACGATTGGAGATTCGTTGAAACCTATTGTGGAAACGACCATTCCTTTTGATGTGGTAGAACCGCTTTATGAGCCTTCTCAAAAATACCAATTCGGGAAATCTACCTGGAGCTGGATTCTATGGCAGGATAACAGTATGAATTATGATGACCAAAGTCTGTTTATAGATTTGGCATCAAAACTCGGTTATGAATACATTTTGATGGATGCGCTTTGGGATAAAAATATCGGGAAAGACAGAATGAAAGAACTTGTTCAATACGCAAAATCTAAAAATGTTGGAGTAATACTTTGGTACAATTCAAACGGAACTTCCAATGATGCACCGATGGGGCCAAGAAACAAGATGAGCAGTTCAATTGAACGCAAAAAAGAAATGAAATGGCTGAAAGAAGCCGGTGTAAAAGGCCTGAAAGTCGATTTCTTCGGAGGTGACAAGCAGGAAACCATGCGTCTGTACGAAGATATTTTATCTGATGCCAACGATTTTGGGTTGACCATTATTTTCCACGGCACCACTTTGCCGAGAGGTTGGGAGGTGATGTACCCGAATTATGCAGGAAGTGAAGCCGTTTTAGCCTCAGAAATGCTCTATTTTTCTGAAGATATCCGCAGGCAGGAAGCTTTTTTTGCCACTCTGCATCTGTTTATCCGAAACACAGTCGGAAGTATGGAATTTGGCGGAACTTTCCTCAATAAATACCTTACGAAATCCAATACCGAAAAGAATAAAAGACACACCACAGACGGTTTTCAGCTGGCAACGGCCGTTCTTTTTCAGAATCCCATTCAGATGTTTGCTGTAATGCCCAATAATCTGACGGATGCCCCAAAATTTCAATTGGATTTTATGACAGAAGTTCCCACGCTTTGGGATGAGACGGTTTTCATCGACGGTTATCCGGGAAAGTACTCCGTCATTGCAAGAAGACATCAGAATCAATGGTTTGTTGCGGGAATCAATGCAGAAAAAACGGTAAAAAAACTGAAAATTAAGCTCCCAATGTTTGCCGGTAAAACGGTGAAACTCATCAATGATGATAAAGCTGAAAATACTTTTCAAAAATCAGTTTCAATCAATAAAACAGGGACATACGAAATTGAAATTCAGCCGAATGGCGGATTCGTATTGAAGAATTAATGCAGGAATGATTTGGGCAGCTTATCCGCCCTCCGTTTCCGCTTTTTTGTTCCGCTTTGCTCCACAAAAAGAGCTCCACTCAGGTCGGGCTGCGGGAGATTCGCCGCAACAGGAGAATCCGAAGGATTCAATATCAATAGCCGTAGGTGCAACCTATGGAAACAAAATAGCCGAATGATGAACCCCGAAAGGGTTCAATATCAATAGCCACAGATGCAACCTGTGGAAAACAATAATCAAATAAACCTATAAGGTTTCAATCAGATAAAATATAAAGATTATGAACAAATTCCCATTACTATTTCTCTTTGTACTGCTGTTTGGTGCTTGTTTAAATGTACAAGCAACCGAACCATTTATCACAACGAAAAAAAGCGATGATGCCATTCTTCTGAAAGATAAATCAGTCAGCATTTCAATATTTACAAGCAGTAATATCGACGCAGGAATATTAAGAGCCGTAAAAAACCTGCAGTCCGATTTCCAGAAAGTCACAGGCAATCAGCCAACGCTTTTAAATCAAATTTCCGGGATGAATTCACCATTAATCATCATCGGAACGGTCGGAACAAAATCGGTGATTGATGATTTAATCAAACAGAAAAAGATCGACGGAAAATCTTTAGCAGGAAAAAACGAGAAATATATTATTCAGAATATCAGCAATCCGTTTCCCGGAGTTTCCGATGCTATTGTCATTGCAGGAAGCGATAAAAGAGGGACGATCTACGGGATTTACGAAATTTCTCAGCAGATTGGGGTTTCGCCGTGGCATTACTGGGCAGATGTTCCAGTTGAGGCTAAGGAAAATTTATATTTCAAAAAAGGAATTTATACCGATGGAGAGCCGGCTGTAGAATACCGCGGGATTTTCCTGAATGATGAAGAACCTTCGCTTGGCGGATGGGCAAGAGCCACTTTTGGCGGCATCAATTCTAAGTTTTATGAGAAAGTGTTTGAACTTCTTCTTCGTTCCAAAGCCAATTATCTGTGGCCTGCAATGTGGGGAAAAGCATTTTATGACGATGATGCTTTGAGCGGACCATTAGCCAACGAAATGGGAATCATAATGGGAACTTCGCACCACGAGCCGATGGCTTTGGCGCAGACCGATTGGCACCGCTATATCAAGAAAAATAATTTGCAGAACGTTTGGGATTATTCTAAAAATGCTAAAGTTTTAAAGGAATTCTGGAAATCAGGTTTGGAACGCAGCAAAAGCTGGGAAAAGCTTGTGACAGTAGGAATGCGTGGCGACGGCGACGAGGCGATGGGGGAGGGAACCAATATTTCTTTGCTTGAAAACATTGTAAAAGATCAGCGTAAAATTATTCAGAATGTTACTGGTAAAACTCCGAATAAAACACCTCAGGTTTGGGCTTTATATAAGGAAGTTCAGGATTATTATGACAAAGGAATGAGAGTTCCGGATGATGTAATTCTATTGTTTTGTGATGACAACTGGGGCAATGTGAGAAAGCTTCCGGATCTTTCAAAACCTTTACACAAGGGCGGTTACGGAATGTACTATCATTTCGATTATGTGGGCGGACCGAGAAATTCCAAATGGATCAATATCAGCCCGATTCAAAGGGTTTGGGAACAGATGAATCTTTCTTATGAACATAAAGTTGATAAAGTCTGGGTAGTGAATGTGGGTGATTTGAAACCGATGGAATTCCCGATCAGTTTTTTCCTTGAAATGGCCTGGAATCCGAAACAGTTTAACTCAAAAAACCTTTTGGAGTATACCGAAAAATGGGCTACACAGCAGTTTGGAGAAAAGCATTCCAAGGAAATTGCACGAATGATTAATCTTTATGCCAAATACAACCGCAGGGTAACGCCGGAAACGCTTGACAGCAAAACATTCAGCCTCGAAAATTATAATGAATTTGAGATAGTTCTGAATGATTACAGAGCGTTGGCAGTGGATGCGTTACGTTTAAAAGACCAGATTCCGGCAGAATACCAGGATGCGTATTATCAACTGGTTTTATATCCGATTGATGCGTGCAGTAATTTGTACGAAATGTATTATGCTGTTGCAAAAAACAAAGAACTGGCTTCTAAGAACGATCTTAAAGCTAATTTCTATGCAGATAAAGTGAAAGAATGCTTCGCAAGAAATGCCTATCTCGATAATAAATACAACAATGAAATTGCCGGCGGAAAGTGGACGCATATGATGGATCAGATGAAAATAGGATACAAAAGTTGGGCAGACGGAAAGGAAAATATAATGCCTGAAGTCACTTATGTTTCTGAAGCAAATGTTCCGAAGGAGAAAGTTTTTCCGGAAAAAGACGGTTATGTTTCTATTGAAGCGGAAAATTTTGCAAGGATGAACAATTCAGACAGGATTCATTGGGAAGTGATTCCTGACTTTGGAAAAACTAAGTCTGGAATTACCACGTTTCCACAAAATGTCTATCCAACATCTGACGAAAATATCTATCTGGAATACGATATTAATTTCGAGTCTAAAGGAGAGTTTGAAGTTCAGCTTCTTTTAGCACCAACTTTAAATTTCAACCACAACAAAGGACTTCGCTACGAGATTTCTTTCGACGGACAATCGCCACAAACCGTCAATTTCAATGGTCATTACAAAGGAGAACTGGGAAGATGGCAAGCTGAGCATATTATAAAATCAATCACGAAGCACCAGATTTCACAGCCCGGCAAACATACATTACGTTTCAGAGTTTTAGAACCGGGAATTGTTTTAGAAAAGATTTTAATCAACACAGGCGGATTGAAGCCTAGTTATCTGGGAGCACCCGAGAGTGATTATTTAGAGAAATAAATCAAGATCTACTATATAAGAAAAACAATAACATCATTTTGAATTCAATTAAAATTAATGTCAAATTAAAATCAGTATTATGAGAAAAATCGTCAATTGGGTACTTGCTGCTATGACAGGTATCGTATTCACAGGGCATTTAAGTGCCCAGAGTACACAGACCGCAAAAGTGAAGATTGATAAGAATATTACTTATCAGAACATTACAGGATTCGGAGGTTTTGTCTGCAGTCCGCAGTTTGCCTACAATCACATGACACCCACAGAAATTCAGAAACTCTGGGGAACCGGTGCCACAGATGCGGGGTACAACATGTTGAGGCTGTATATTCCGGAAGATCCTGCCAACTGGCCTCAGGCCTTAGCTACTGCGCAGCAGGCCAAATCGATGGGATTGATAGTTTTTGCAAGCCCATGGACTATGCCGGCGGCGTGGAAGACCAATAACAGTTCGAATGCAGTTTTTACTGATGCCAATGGTGTACAGCAAATAGGGTATCTGAAACCTGAACACTATCAGGATTATGCTTTACACCTGAACAGTTTTGTAACCTATCTTGCGACAAACGGAGTAACGCTTGATTACATTTCAATTCAGAACGAACCCGATGAGATGGCGCAGTATGCAGGCTGTATCTGGACGCCAACGCAGATCGCAAATTTTGTGAGAGATTACGGTCAGTTGATCAACTGCAACGTTATTGCTCCAGAGAGTGTTGGTTTCACCGATAATTTTGCCAATGCATTTCTGAATACAGCAACCATGGCCAATTTTGAAGTGTACGGAGGTCATCAGTATGGTTCTATGCAGTCTGTTTACAAGCAATTTCAAAATAATAACAAACAAATCTGGCAAACCGAGTATCTGATCAACTGGAATTCTAATACCAGCGTTCCTGCAAGAGATTTTAGCTGGGCAATAGACGGTTTTACTTTTGCGAGAAGCATAAATAATGCAATGTTGGGTAACATCAACGCTTGGGTTCATTATGCAGCAAAAAGATATTACGGAATGATGGGTGACGGTACCAACGGAACTGTTGCCGGTCAAATGACAAAAAGAGGATACATTTTATCGCAATTTGCAAAAACTACAACCGGTAAAAGAAGAATTGATGCCAAATGGGAAGTATCTAATGGTACTCTTGAAGGTTCATCCTATATTTCACAGGATGGAAATCAGATCACTTTGGTGGTGATCAATTCATCTGCCAATTCATACAGTCTGAAAGCAGACCTGCCGTTCTTTACTAATTCCGGAACCAGTACAACGACATCACAGACAACGGATATGGTTTCTGCTCCATTTACCTTTACTACAGATACTTTCAGACCGCAGATTACAGTGGCTCCTTCAAGCGTAATGACTTTTGTATTTAATAAAAGCGGCGACAGACCTGTTTCAACAATGACGGGAACGGAGGTTCATTATAACAAAATTGAAACACAAGCTACTACAAATGCAGCTTTTGGAATTGGATATCAGTTATCAGGTAAAACGGTGACTTTCTACAATTCAACACCACTTATCAGCGCGAATACAACAGATTCAAATGGGTACCTGGCCTTAAATGACCGTTATAATAAATTGATTATTAATGTTTTGAGCTATACTACAAATCTAAGTCAGTCTTCATCAAATACAACGCTTTACTATGTAGATAAAAGTAACGTGGTTCGATCACATAACTACGGTAGTATTGCATTTCCGGCACCGGGGTCAGGAAGCTTCAATCTTGTTTTTGATCTTTCCCGTTCCACACTGCCTTTTGGATGTAAAGGAATTATAGGTTTAAGAAGTGGTAATTTCAGTTCTATTCTTACCTTAAACCTTGGAGATGTTTACTTTAATGTAGGAAATGAAAGAGCCTCTAAGTTTGAAGCTGCGTACGAATCAACAGACAGTAATCTTATGGATGCACTGGAGAACGATAATTACACTTCACTGGATTTTAGAAATACAACAGGAATCAATTCTACATCGACCTGGACCAACACTTCGCAAAACTCAAACAGTTTATTCTATGTCAACAGTTCTGTGACCAATAACAACACCAATGTGATAGCGGGAACCACTTGCAGTACGCTCACTCTTTCAGATCAGGGAAAAGATTTTCAGGTTCCTTTTAATTTTACTGCAGCCACTGCATCTTATACAAGAAATTTTAGTAATTATGGCGTTGTGATGCTGCCTTTTGAGGCAAATGTTCCAGCGGGAATTACTGCGTATACGATGGTTCCGTCTGCAACTGGGGTAGCATCCACACAGATTACTAATGGTATCGTTCCTGCAAATACACCTGTATTAGTGAATGCTACCGGAAACATCAGTTTTACAGGTTCTGGCAGCGTATCAACTCCAAAAGCTATAACTGTAAATCAGGTGAATGGAGTATATCATATGATAAAAGTTCCTGCCGGAGCATACATTCTGAAGACAGAAAATGGTGTTACAGGATTTTATAAAGTAACAGCCGGGAATGAACCATTCATAAATCCTTTTCAGGGATATATTACCGAAGAGAATACTTACACAAGTTCTTTTCTTCCACTGAATTTTGCAACACTTGCAGTTTCTCAAAGTGAATCTTCAAAAGATAGGGTGAGCGTATATCCCAATCCTGCACAAAATGAGTTTTTTATAGAGCTTAAATCAGATAAGGCAAAATATTCACTCTTTGATGCTAAAGGAAGCTTAATTATTGAAAAACAGGAGCTTTCTTCAGGTAAAAATAAAATTAATATTGCGAATCTTCCAGCTGGAATTTACTTCGTGGAAATATCTGATTCAGGCAAAACGGTTACACGTAAGCTGATCAAAAAATAATCTGTTAAAAAAATTAAATTTAAATCTAAAGCCATCAGCTACTGGTGGCTTTTCTTATGGTATCTTGCGAAACATTAATGATAATTATTTTGTGAATTAATCACCCCAAAATATTCTGTATAAAAACAAGTGTATTTTATACATTTATTAAAAATAGAATCTTATATTTGCTTCTATCACATTATAAAGCCATATCCAATTATTTTATTTAATTAAATGAATAAAATAATGGATTTAAAATCAACAATATGAATAAAATTCTATTTTCCTTATCAATCTTCATTTGTGCCTTCTCATCTGCACAGACTTTTAAATATCCCTTCCAAAATCCAAAACTCCCGGTCGAACAAAGAATCGAGAATCTTCTCGGATTGTTAACCGTAGAAGAAAAAATCGGGATGATGATGGATAATTCCAAAGCAGTTCCAAGATTGGAAATTCCAGGTTATGGTTGGTGGAATGAGGCGCTCCACGGCGTTGCAAGGGCAGGAACAGCAACCGTTTTTCCTCAGGCTATTGGTTTGGCGGCAACCTGGGATGTTCCGGAACATCTCAAAACTTTTGAAATGATTTCTGATGAAGCCAGAGCAAAATACAACAGATCTTTCGACGAATCCAGTAAAACCGGACGTTACGAAGGACTGACTTTCTGGACGCCAAACATTAATATTTTCCGTGATCCAAGATGGGGAAGAGGTCAGGAAACGTATGGAGAAGATCCTTATTTGACCTCTGTACTAGGTGTTGCGGCTGTAAAAGGTTTGCAGGGAAATGACCCGAAATATTTTAAAACACACGCCTGCGCCAAACATTTTGCCGTCCACAGTGGCCCGGAATGGAACCGACATTCTTACAATGCAGAAGTTTCCAAAAGAGATTTGTACGAAACCTATCTTCCTGCCTTCAAAGCATTGGTTTTGGAAGGAAATGTAAGAGAAGTAATGTGTGCCTACAACGCTTTCGACGGACAGCCGTGCTGCGCCAACAATACCTTGCTCACAGAAATTCTCCGTGGAAAATGGAAGTATGACGGTATGGTTGTTTCCGACTGTTGGGCTTTGGCAGATTTCTATCAGGAAAAATACCACGGAACGCATCCCGACGAAAAAACAACCGCAGCAGATGCTCTGAAACATTCTACAGATCTGGAATGTGGCGACACCTATAATAATTTAAATAAATCTTTGGCCAGCGGTTTAATCACAGAAAAAGATCTTGACATTTCAATGCGCAGAATTCTGAAAGGCTGGTTTGAGCTGGGAATGCTGGATCCAAAATCTTCCGTTCACTGGAATAAAATCCCCTATTCGGTGGTAGATTCTGATGAACACAGGAAACAGGCTTTGAAAATGGCTCAAAAGTCAATCGTGCTGATGAAAAATGAGAAGAACATTCTCCCTTTAAACAAAAATATAAAAAGAATCGCCGTAGTCGGCCCGAATGCAAACGACGGAATAATGCAACTGGGAAACTACAACGGAACACCTTCTTCTACAGTTACGGTCTTAGATGGAATTAAAACTAAATTTCCGAATGCCGAAATTATCTATGAAAAAGGAAGTGAAGTCGCAGATCCTACCGCAAGAACTTCGCTCTACCAGAATTTCATCAGTCAGAAAAACGGACAGAATGGAATGAAAGTAGAATTCTACAACAATAATGAATTCAAAGGTCAACCCGTCAATACTTCGGTCAACAATACCGCAATAAGCTACAACAGTTTCGGAGGAACACAGCTGGCTGCGGGCGTTGCAAGAGAAAATACATCAGCAAGAATTTCGGGTATTTTTAAAAGCAATTATAGTGGCGAAGTGATATTCTCTGCGGCAACATCAGATATTTACACGCTTTTTGTTGATGGAAAGGAAATCGCCACCAGAAAAGGTCCAGACGCAAGACATCCATCTGAATTTCCTGTGAAAATGGAGAAAGGAAAAGAATATGAGATAGAACTTCGCCATTCCCAAAAAGGAAAATATGTGAGTATTGTTTTTGAAGTTTATAAAAAAGACCCTGTTGATTTTCTCGCGTTGAAACAGAAAGTAAAAGATGCCGACGTTATTATTTTCGCTGGCGGGCTTTCCCCAAGTCTTGAAGGCGAAGAAATGTTGGTCAGTGCAGAAGGCTTCAGAGGTGGTGACAAAACTTCGATAGAACTTCCGAAAGTTCAGCGTGAACTGCTGGCAGAACTGAGAAAAACAGGAAAACCAGTCGTTTTTGTGCTTTGTACCGGAAGTTCACTCGGTCTGGAACAGGACGAAAAAAATTATGATGTTTTATTGAATGCCTGGTATGGCGGACAGGCTAGCGGAACTGCGGTTGCAGACGTTTTGGCGGGAGATTACAATCCTTCAGGAAAACTGCCGGTAACGTTTTATAAAAATCTGGAACAGCTCGACAATAATTTATCGAAAACCAGCAAACATCAGGGTTTTGAAAATTACGATATGCAGGGAAGAACCTACCGTTATATGACCGAAAAACCTCTGTATACTTTCGGTCACGGTTTGAGCTATTCAAAATTTAATTTCGGAGTTGCAAAATTGAGTAAAAACAGCATCAATTCTAATGAAAATCTTACGATAACGATTCCGGTTACCAACATTTCAAAAAGAGACGGTGAAGAAGTAGTGCAGATGTATGTGAAAAGGAACAATGATGCTACCGCGCCGGTAAAGACTTTGAGAGCCTTTGAAAGAGTTTTGATCAAATCAAATGCAACAAAAAATATCCAACTCACGATTTCTCAGGATTCATTCAAATTTTATGATGAAAAAGCTGATGATTTGGTTTCAAAACCTGGAGATTACACGATTTTCTACGGCGGAACTTCGGACGAATCAGGTTTGAAAAGCTTTCAGTTTAAAGTCAAATAATCCAATTGAACTTCTTTTTTTAAGCTGCGAAGCAGTTTAATCAATAGCATAGGGTAGCGCCCTATGAATAAAAATAAATGTGATGGTCAAGCCCTGAAAGGGCGAAATCTTTCCATTAATTTAAAAATTAAATTAATAATTTTCCAACTCAAAAATGATCACAATAAAAAAGGTCTTCGCTCTTCTTCTCACAAGTTACGCTGCGTTTTCATCCGCACAAACGTCAAAGTTTAATTTGGAATTGGATGGAAGTCCTACCAATATCAAAATTCAGCCGACGATGTACGGGATTTTCTTCGAAGACATCAACTTCGCAGCAGACGGTGGAATATATGCAGAACTCATCAAAAACAGAAGTTTTGAATTTGATGAACCGTTGACGGGTTGGAAGCAGGAAAATACGAAAACGCTTTCTCCAAATTTAGATTCAGGTTTTCTGACCATTTATTCGGATGATTCCAAAACCAACAAAAACTACGCAAGAATCACCATTTACAATGATAAAAATTATATTCTGGAGAATGAAGGTTTTAGAGGAATCGGACTTCATCAGAACTCGAACTATGATTTCAGTTTCAACCTCGAAAATGTTTCCGGATATATTTCTGCAGTCAACGCAAGTTTAGTCGACGAAAACGGAAACGTGATTTCCACAGCTCCAATTCTTATCAAAGGAAAAGGCTGGCAAAATTATACCGCCGTTTTTAAACCAACAAGAACGGTTGAAAAAGCAAAATTACAGCTCACTTTTACCGGAAAAGGTGTGGTCAATATGGATATGATTTCGCTCTTCCCGCAGGATACCTGGAAAGGTAGAAAAGGCGGCTTACGGAAAGATTTGGTTCAGAAATTATACGATTTAGAGCCAGGATTTTTACGTTTTCCCGGAGGTTGCATCGTCGAAGGAAGAACGTTAGCAGAAAGATATCAGTGGAAAAAAACTTTAGGAAAAGTGGAAGACCGCGAAAATCTCATCAACAAATGGAATAACGGATTTGCCCACCGTCTTACGCCGGATTACTGGCAGTCTTTCGGACTCGGTTTTTATGAATATTTCCAGCTTTCAGAGGATTTGGGAGCAGAACCACTTCCTATTTTAAGTTGCGGAATGGCGTGTCAGTTCAACACAGCAGAATTGGTGAAAATGGAAGATTTAAATCCTTACGTTCAGGATGCTTTAGATTTGATTGAATTTGCCAATGGAAACCCCAATACAAAATGGGGAAAAATCCGTGCTGAAATGGGACATCCCAAACCGTTTAATATGAAATACATTGGTGTTGGAAACGAACAGTGGGGCGAAGATTATATCGAACGGTACAAAGTTTTTGAAAAAGCCATTCACAGTAAATATCCCAACATCAAAATCATATCAGGAAGCGGCCCATCGCCTGACGGAGAATTTTTCGAATACGGATGGAAAGAGCTCAAAAAACTCAATGCACAAATCGTAGATGAACATTACTACAATTCACCGGACTGGTTTTTAAAAAACGCCGACAGATATGATACATACGATAGAAGAGGCCCAAAAGTCTTTGCCGGAGAATATGCCGCACAATCAGTCGGTGTTGTGAAACCTGACAACAAAAACAACTGGCAGACTGCACTTTCGGAAGCCGCTTTTATGACAGGTTTGGAAAGAAATTCAGATGTCGTGACGATGACTTCCTATGCACCACTTCTGGCGCACGCTGACGGTTGGCAATGGACACCGGATTTAATTTGGTTTAATAATTTACAGTCTTACGCAACACCGAATTATTACGTTCAAAAATTATTTTCAAATAATAAAGGAACTGATTTAATTAAAATCTCCGAGAACGGAAAAGCGTTAACTGGCCAGAATAATCTCTACGCATCGGCAGTGAAAGACAATGAAAGCGGTGAAACCATTGTCAAAATTGTTAATTCAGATGCGCAGAAGACTTCAGTTGAAATCACTCCTAAAAATATAAAAACGGGCAGTAAGATGACCAAAATTATCCTGACTGCGTCGGCTCTTAATGCTGAAAATAATTTCCAGACCGAAAAGATTAAACCTGTCGAAGAAACATCGGTATTGAAAAACGGAAAAATTTCAGTGGATATTCCGGCTAGTTCTTTAGTTATTTTAAAGATTTAATAGCTTAAAAGTCCCGTAAATAAAGAGAATTTTAAAATTAAGTGTAAATATTACATTTATTTAAAATAGAATCTTATATTTGTTTTATCTCAAAAGCAGAAATGTGAAGATTTGTTTAAGTTATACGAAAACTTACCGCCAAATCTTTGCTGACTGCCACAATAATCGAATAAATCTCTTTCGTTAATGAAAAAATACGTTATCGGCTTAGACTACGGAACAGATTCCGTTCGTGCCGTTTTGATTGACACAGAAAACGGCGCAGAGCTCGCCGCTTCCGTTAGTTATTACCAAAGATGGAAAGCCGGAAAATTCTGTAAACCCGAATTCAATCAGTTTCGCCAGCATCCGTTGGACCATATTGAAGGTTTGGAAAAAACCATTTCCACCGTTGTAAAAGAAAGTGGAGTGGCACCGGAACATATCGTCAGCATCTGCATTGATACCACCGGCTCATCACCGCTTCCTGTCAATAGGGACGGAATTGCACTGGCATTAATTCCAGGATTCGAAGAAAATCCGAATGCGATGATGGTTTTGTGGAAAGATCATACTTCAATTGATGAAGCGGAAGAAATCAACCATTTTGCTAGAAACTGGGGTGGCGAAGATTACACAAAATTTGAAGGCGGAATATATTCTTCTGAATGGTTTTGGGCTAAAATTCTTCACATTAACAGAGAAGACGAAAATGTTAAAAATGCTGCTCACAGCTGGATGGAGCATTGTGATTATATTACATTTCTTCTTTCCGACCAGCAGGATTTGGCAACTTTCAAAAGAAGCCGTTGCGCAGCGGGTCATAAAGCAATGTGGCACGAGTCGTGGGACGGATTGCCTTCCAAAGATTTTCTCGGTCAGTTAGACCCGTCTTTAGCCGAACTTCGTGACAGATTGTACGATAAAACCTACACATCCGATGAGGTTGCAGGGAATTTAAACGAAGAGTGGGCTGTTAAATTGGGATTAACAACCAACACCGTGATTGCAGTCGGAACTTTTGATGCCCATTCCGGAGCGGTCGGCGCAAAAGTCGAGGAGAACACACTCATCAGAATTATGGGAACTTCCACCTGCGATATTATGGTAGCTCCCAACGAAATTATAGGTGATAAAACCGTCAGAGGAATCTGCGGACAGGTCGATGGTTCGGTGATTCCGGGATTGATTGGTTTGGAAGCCGGCCAGTCAGCGTTCGGCGATTTGTTGTCGTGGTACAAAGATATTCTGATGTGGCCGACTCAAAATATTTTGATGAATTCTCACATCATTGATGAAAACCAAAAACAACTTTTAAAAGAAGAAATAGAGCATAATCTCATCCGAAATCTGACGCAGGAAGCAGAAAAAATTCCATTATCCGAAGCAGTTCCAATTGCTCTGGACTGGATTAACGGCCGAAGAACACCCGACGCCAATCAGGAACTGAAAGCCGCAATCAGCAATCTTTCGCTCGGCACAAAAGCGCCGCATATTTTCAAAGCTTTAGTGAATGCCATTTGTTTCGGATCCAAAAAAATTGTCGACCGTTTCGAAGAAGAAGGCGTGAAAATCGAAAAAGTCATCGGAATTGGCGGTGTTGCCAGAAAATCGCCTTTCATTATGCAGACCTTAGCAAACGTCCTAAATATGCCGATTGTAGTTGCTGCTTCCGATCAGGCGCCGGCTTTGGGAGCCGCAATTTATGCCGCCGTTGCCGCAGGACTTTACCCGGATGTTCAGGAAGCTAGCCGGAAAATGGGCTCCGATTTCGAAGCCGAATATTTCCCGCAGACAGAACACGTAGAAAAATATGCCGAATTAATGAACCAATATCAGATTCTCGCAGACTTCACGGAAAATAATATCAAGTCAAAAAATAAGTTGAAAGTTGACAGTTTTTAGTTGATAGAAATTGCTATCGACTTTGACAGCTCCGTAGGAGCACACTGTTAATAGCAAACGATTAGACAGTGTCAGTAAGCCTCGTAGAGGCGGCCTGTTAAATATTCAAACATTGCAACCCAATAACCAACAACTATCAACTAAAATAATTATGGCAGCTTTATCCGTCTTCCGCTCCCAATCTTTCTTGCCTGAGCTTTTCCCAGCGCAAAAAAGGATTTCCGCTCAAGCCGGGCTGCGAGCAATTCGACGCTGGAATAAATGGGAATGTCATCCTGAGCTTGTCGAAGGAACCCCGTTTAATAAATAAACAATCAAATCGGTTTTAGCCAAAACTTATTATAAATTTTGGCTAAAGCCCAATGAGAATCAAAGATCAGACATCGGGCTAAAGCCCGACGCAATTAAAGAATCTCAACCTTTAATTTTTTAATCTTTCAATCATTTAATAAAAATAAAATGAGCATCTATAAAGAACTTCAAAGAGAATGTTACGAAGCCAATATGCAGCTCGATGCCTTGAAGCTGGTCGTTTACACCTTTGGAAACGTAAGTGCGGTCGACCGTGAAAAAGGCATTTTTGCCATCAAACCAAGCGGCGTTCCTTACGAAATTTTGAAACTGGAAGACATCGTGATTTTAGATTACGATGCGAATGTTGTCAAAGGAAAATTGAGACCGTCGTCAGACACCAAAACCCACGCTTACCTTTACAAAAACTGGGAAAACATTGGCGGGATTTCTCACACCCACGCCATTTATTCGGTCGCCTGGGCGCAGGCTCAAATGGATATTCCTATTTTCGGGACGACACACGCAGACCATCTTACGACAGATATTCCCTGCGCTCCGCCGATGCGTGATGATTTAATTGAAGGAAATTACGAATACAACACAGGAATTCAGATTCTCGATTGCTTTAAAGAAAAAGAACTGTCTTACGAAGAAGTCGAAATGGTTCTCATCGGAAATCACGGACCGTTCACTTGGGGGAAAAACGCAGATAAGGCCGTTTACAACAGCAAAGTTCTCGAAACCATTGCAGAAATGGCGTATCGCACAAGACAAATCAACCCAAATGCTCCACGTCTGAAAGATTCACTCATCAAAAAACATTACGAACGTAAACATGGCAAAAATGCTTACTACGGACAATAAATAGCTACTGATAAGTTAGCGTTAGCAAAACCTAACAGGTTTTAAAAACCTGTTAGGTTTGAAGAAAAATACTCAATATCAATAGCCACAGGTTTTACCTGTGGAAAAAATAAAAATTATTATTCATCAATTATCATTTATCGATTACAATATATGTTAACACCTCTCAATACAAAAGAAATCTGGTTCATCACTGGGAGTCAGCATTTATACGGACCTGAAACATTGGCTCAGGTTGCAGAACATTCACAGCAAATTGTTGAAGCACTAAATATTTCTTCCTCAATTCCGGTAAAAGTGGTTTTAAAACCAACAGTGAAAACGACGGAAGAAATTTTCGAAACCCTTACAGCCGCCAATTTTGCAAAAGACTGCATTGGAATTGTAACCTGGATGCACACATTTTCACCTGCAAAAATGTGGATTCGTGGACTGACCGCTTTGCAAAAGCCAATGCTGCATCTGCATACCCAGTTCAATCAGGATATTCCTTGGTCTACGATGGATATGGATTTTATGAATTTGAACCAAGCTGCTCACGGTGACCGTGAATTCGGATTTATGGTAAGCCGCCTCCGTAAAAACCGGAAAGTGGTTGTCGGGCATTGGGCTGACGAAAGAGTTCAGAAACAAATTGGCGATTGGTCTCGTGTAGCTGCAGGTTGGGACGATTGGCAGGGTGCAAAATTCGCACGTTTCGGCGATAATATGAGATACGTTGCCGTCACCGATGGTGACAAAGTGGAAGCAGAAACAAAATTTGGATTCTCGGTAAACACTTGGGGAATCGGTGATCTGGTCAGCGTTGTCAATTCTATTGGCGATGGCGAAATCAAAACTTTGATGGAAGAATATGAAAGTTCATATAAAATGGCAGAATCTCTTCTTTCAGGCGGAAGTAACAGAAAGTCTCTGGAAGCAGCGGCACGAATAGAATTAGGCTTAGAAAAATTTCTGAAAGACGGAAATTTCAAAGGTTTTTCAGATACTTTCGAAGATCTTCACGGTTTGCAACAGCTTCCGGGAATTGCCGTTCAAAGATTAATGGAAAAAGGCTACGGATTTGCCGGAGAAGGCGATTGGAAAACAGCAGCTTTGGTTCGTGCAATGAAAACGATGGGACAAGGTCTTGATGGCGGAAATGCCTTTATGGAAGATTATACCTATCATTTAAATTCTTCAAATCCTTCTGTTTTAGGTTCTCATATGCTGGAAGTTGACCCTGTTCTGGCGGTTGATAAACCATCTTGTGAAATCCATCCGCTGGGAATTGGCGGGAAAGCTGACCCGGTTCGTCTGGTTTTCAATTCAAGAGGAAATATTGATTCTCTGAATGCTGCTTTAATGGATTTCGGAAATCATTTCAGACTGCTCATCAACAAAACAAAAGCACTGGAAATCACTGAAGAATTACCAAAACTTCCTGTTGCAAGAGTTCTCTGGAAACCGCTTCCGGATTTGTTCACGGCTGCAGAAGCCTGGATTTTGGCTGGCGGCGCGCACCACACCTGTTACAGTGAGAACATCAGTGCAGAGATGCTGGAAGATTTTGCAGAAATGGCAGGGATTGAATCTCTTGTTATTGATGAAGATACCAAAATCCGCGATTTTAAAAATACACTTCGCTGGAATGAAATTTATTATCGTTAATCTTGCAAATCATTCAAACTATGAAAAAAATAAGTTATAACCTGATTATTATTGTGTTTTTAAGTATTTTCGGATGCAATAAAACAGAAAAAAATAATCAGCCTCAAAAAGAAAATATGGAGAATATACAGGTTTCAGATTATGGAGTGACGGCGAAAGGCGATTCCATTAAAAAATATACCCTGACCAACAAAAATGGAATGAAGGCGGAAGTCATCAATTTTGGCGGAATTATCACATCACTTACCGCTCCCGACAAAAACGGAAAATATGAAGATGTGGTTTTGGGCTTCACAAAGCCTGAAGATTATTTCACTGGAAATTCCTATTATTTCGGAGCCTTAATTGGCCGTTTCGGAAACAGAATTGCGAATGCCAAATTTACTCTGGAAGGAAAAACATACAGCATCGATCAAAATGACGGAACCAACAGCTTACACGGTGGTAAAGAAGGATTTCATACCAAATTCTGGAATATTGAACCTGTAAAAGGCACAAAATTTCCAACTTTGAAACTCACCTATACAAGTGCAGACGGAGAACAGGGATATCCCGGAAAATTAACTGCGACTGTTCTGTACACGTTGACTGATGATAATTCTCTGGAAATTTCTTATGAGGCAACAACAGATAAGGCAACGGTTGTGAATTTAACGCAACATTCATATTTCAATCTTTCAGGGAACTTTAATAAAACGGTAACCGACCACGAATTGCAGATCAATGCAGATAAATTCTTACCTGTAAACGGATCATTGATTCCTACAGGCGAGCAGAAAGCTGTAAAAGGAACTCCCTTTGACTTTACGGTTTCAAAACCAATCGGAAAAGACATCAATTCAGAAGATGATCAGCTTAAAAAAGGAAGAGGCTACGACCACAACTGGATTCTGAGTGGAAGCGGAATGAGAAGCATCGCAAAAGTGTTTCATCCGGAATCAGGAAGAATGATGGAAGTATTAACAGACGAACCTGGCGTTCAGTTCTATTCTGGAAATTTCCTGGATGGAAAATTTGATACCAAAACCGGTGGGAAAAATGAATATAGAACAGGTTTTTGCCTGGAAACGCAGCATTTCCCGGATTCTCCAAACCAAACTTCTTTTCCTTCAACAGAACTGAAGCCGGGACAAAAATATCAGACTAAAACGATTTACAAATTTTCAGTTAAAAAATAGTTATGGGAAATTTAGCAACTATTGATATTGTCATTTTTCTGGTTTACTTTGTGGTAGTAGCCGGTTATGGAATTTGGATTTATAATAGAAAAAAATCTGCAGCAACAGGAAGTAAAGATTATTTCCTTGCCGAAGGATCACTGACCTGGTGGGCAATTGGAGCCAGTTTAATTGCTTCCAATATTTCGGCAGAACAGTTTATTGGGATGAGCGGCGAAGGATTTTTCGTAGGAATTGCCGTTGCAGCTTACGAATGGATTGCTGCTATCGCATTGATTATTATTGCCGTTTGGTTCATCCCGATTTATCTTAAGAATAAGATTTACACGATGCCGCAGTTTCTGGAAACCCGCTACAACAAATCGGTTTCCCTGATTATGGCTGTTTTTTGGCTTTTTCTTTATATAATTGTCAATCTAACTTCAATTCTTTATTTGGGAGCGTTAGCAATTGATACATTATTGGGAGGAGATAATCTCCACATTATTATGATTGGATTGCTTCTGATGGCTTTATTAATCGGTCTTGGAGGAATGAAAGTTATCGGATATACCGACGTTATTCAGGTAGCGGTTTTAATCATCGGAGGATTTGCAACCGTTTATATGGCGCTTCAAATTGTTGACCAGAGAATCAACGGCGCGGCTGTAGGAAATGCTTTTACTGGTTTCCAGACTTTGATGAACGAAGCTCCGCAACATTTTAAATTAATGCTTGACAAACCGACAGTTACCACAACTACTTTAGCAATGCCAGAAAATCTGGATGTTCAGAAATATGTGGTTTTACCGGGATTGGCGATGTATTTTGCAGGCCAGTGGATCGTAAACTTAAATTATTGGGGATGTAATCAATACATTACGCAGCGTGCTTTGGGAGCAGATTTGAAAACTGCGCGAACGGGAATTTTGTTCGCAGGCTTCTTAAAATTATTTATGCCGATTATCGTGATGCTTCCGGGAATTGCAGCTTATGTTTTATATACAAAAGGACAGTTGCCTGGATTCAATGGGGTGAAAGATGGTGCGTATTCTGCGATTTTAGGTTTTCTTCCAACAGGTCTGAAAGGTCTTGCTGTAGCAGCTTTAACGGCAGCGATTGTAGCATCTTTAGCAGGAAAGGTGAACAGTATTTCTACGATTTTCACCTTAGATATCTATAAAAAATATTTGAAAGCTGACGCGACCGAAATCCAAATGGTAAGAACCGGACGCTGGGCGATTATCATTGCAATGGCTTTAGCTTTGGCATTTACCTGGACGGACGTTTTAGGAATTGGCGGCGAAGGCGGATTTACCTTTATCCAAAAATATACAGGATTTATCAGTCCGGGTGTTTTTGCAATGTTCATTTTAGGAATGTTCTGGAAGAGAACTACTGGAGCTGCGGCTTTGGTGGGCGTAATTTTAGGATTCGTTTTAGCGATTTTCTTTAACAGTTTTGCAGTCGATATTTTTGGGAAAGAAACCTGGCTGTACACTGCTTTTACGTATGAGAAACTAGAAAATGGAGCCGTTCATACCATTACCGAAATTCCGTTTTTGATTAATATGGGATGGTCATTTTTCTTCACGATTGTTGCGATGATCCTGATAAGTCTTGCCGGTCCTAAAGTGAATCCGAAAGCTTTTGCGATCGACTCTGCAATGTTCAAAGTGGATAACAGAACTTTAGTAATGATCGTAGTTACGGTTCTTTTATTGACCGCATTGTATGTGAGATTCTGGTAATTTTAAGAGCCTGTTTAAAATTAAATTAGAAAAATTCGTAATGGGTTTATTTTTAGAAAACAATTTTATAATAAATTGATTGTCAGTTGCTTATGTTGTTTATTTTTCGTAACTTGTTGGTATCGAATC
>Ga0308164_10000519_pt1 | contig 62456 bp, 59 predicted proteins | sample PhyTR2_FD_201031 | JGI IMG/M metagenome (GOLD analysis project Ga0308164, IMG submission 201031) | Phyllosphere microbial communities from UC Gill Tract Community Farm, Albany, California, United States - DLSLT.R2 | ecosystem: Host-associated > Plants > Phyllosphere > Unclassified | place: USA... | reverse complement strand
AGGCAGTACCGGCATCCACTCGCCCACTTTTATTTCGGTTTTACCCACTTTCATTTTGCCCGCCACGGCCACCCGCCCGAAGTCGTCCGCCGGCCTCCCGTCGCTATCGAGGGGCAGCAGTTGCGTCCCGCCGGTACCTCTGCCGCCGTCCAGTTTGAGTGAATAGAGCCCCATGGCGTCTACCCCGAAGCCAACGGGACCTTCGGTATAGCCAGAACTGAAATCAAGGATGAAACTCTGCGTCCACTCTTCCGCCTTGCCCTGAGGATAAGTGGGGTTGGTGAAATTTCGATTGAAATAGAAGTTACGCAGGGTCAACGTAGAACTGGCATCTTCGATGAAGCCAGCGGCGCATACCTGCGACGCCAGGGTGGACACGACCGCGAAGGTCGCGAGCGACCGAGGTACAGAATTAATTTTCATTATTATTGTTATCCTTTTTTTGGGTAAAAGAAATCCACAGCGGCCAAAACAGCCGAATACAGCGGTTTCAATTATTTATTACGTGCGGTGTGCGCACGCAACGTTAAAGCACCAGATGCTTATGCCGACTTAAAGCCATACCCAACAGCAGCATGCCGATTTTATTTTGATCTATCTGGTCAATACTCAAGGAAGGCAAGCAAAACTTGCCGAGCACTAGGTCGATACTGGGTTACCCAGGACAATACCCGAAAAACTCTCTGGCAAATCTACGGCATATATTTTCCACGGCTTCTTGACCATATCCTGAGGATTGCCAAACAAGCGTGTGCGCCGCGACTGGGTGACTGGTAGGTATAGCGTTCGGTCTACACCAATGAACGATCCGTCAGGGCTAATAAATTCGTCATCGGAAGTCAATACCGCCGTGCGACCATCGGCTGCCAGAATGGAGATACGTTTATTATCCAATTCGGACAGATAAAGGTTGTTCATCGTATCGATGGCACATCCGCCAGTGCGGGCAATATCAGCATAGTGCTCCACGCGTTCAGCCAAGTGTTCTTCCGACAACGTGGCATCACGCAGGTCGGCAGTACGTACACGGATGAAAGGCCCTGGCGGAGCAGCCGCATATAGCCACTGCCCATCGCTGCTGACTTCAATCATATCGATCTTGGGGGTTTTGTGATTCCCCGACTCTTTGCCCGCTTCTACTCTGGCATTCATGAGTGAATGCCCAGACAAGCGCCGAAGAGTCTGCCCGGTTTTAAGGTTATGGTAGATGAGTGCGCCTAAACCTGAGTCCGTCACGTAGACGTGGTCGCCAAAAATTCGCAAGTCATTCATCTTCGCGCCCCGCGGCAGCATATCCTCGCCCCAGCGGATGACCCGAACGATGGCGCCGGTGTTAGCGTTCAGTTGCACAAGTTTCTGCGCCCCGGGCTTGGGTTCGGACAGCTCTGGCGGGTACGAGTCCGCGCGCAGCGAGCCTTGGTCCACTGCCCATACCGTATCGTCGTGGAAGATATGCAGGGAGTTGACGTAAACGAAGGCGTTCTGCCCATCATCCCCCGGTTTCCAATCATTCCAGCCGTTGCCGGGAAATGGCTGGGCCACCCCTTGGGCATCGCAACGGGCAACGCTGGGGGTCACATCATGGTCGGGGTAGCGCGGTAGCCCAAGGAACATCTGGCCTTTGCTGGTCAACGCCACCTGGTTACAGAACCATGGCGAAGTGCCAGCCACGCGATGGGGCAATTCAAGCGGAAGGGCGAAAGCCACGCGGCCGAGGGTACTGGCGGCCAACCCGGTGGCGGCCGAGGCATGAAGAAAAAACCGACGAGTTATTTGATTGGTGGACATTGTGGCGTATTTCCCATTCTTGTTTTATATGGCTGGAAAACATCGGCAAGCGTTAAACGATCTACGAGCATTTACACAGTGATCAAGGTCTCGCTGCTCCAGCAGGTTTCAGCGCCGGTGGAGAGCAACTTCAAACGGCACTGACGGCGCAAGCAGCGGCAACACCATGGCGCTCGAGAATTTCCCCGGTGCGTCCCGAACGCGCCATCTGCGCTACGAACGCCTGGAGGTATTCGAAGGCATGCACGCGCCCTGCGGGCATCCCCATGGCCTGGAGAATCTCCATGAAGGGTGGTTCGACCACGCGCGCGCCTTGACGCAGTGAAGCCTCGGTTTGCATGACGTTCTTGATTCCTGCAAGCGCCGCGACTTGGCCTTGGTCCAACGCCTGCAGTGCGGAATCGATGTCTGGGTAATAGACCAGGTTCTCGGCACCAGGCTTGCGCGCCAGATCGAGGGTATAGGCACTGCCTTCAACGGTACCGACCTTGTAGCCTTCGGCGACTAGCACTTGGGCATCAGCTGCGGCGCAGGAGGCGTTCACCAGATAGCTGCCCTCGATGCGGATATAGGGTGGCGAAAAATCTATGGTGTGCGCCCGCTCGGGGTCAATCGCTAGAAAGCAGAGGTCATAGGCATCACCGGCGGCGGCGCGAGCCACGTCGATCGCACGCTCCATTTCCACGAAAACCAGGGGCAGCCCTAGCTCCTGCGCCAAGCAGCCCGCGAGGTCAACCGTGATGCCTTGCGCGCGGCCAGCTTTGTCTCGCGACACCAACACCCGGTTGCCGTGGTTGAGTGCGACGCGCAGCGTGCCCGTGGGGGCGAAGTTGCGCAACAGCGTGTTGTCGAGCGCTTTCATGCTTCCCCCAGTGCGTTCATCCATTCATCCCGACGGGGAAATATTGCGATCATGATCTCGGCACCGAGCGTCGCCGCCTTCAATATCGGTGGCGTCTCTTCATGACCGACCCACAGTAACGACCACGGCTCGTACAGCTCCCCAGCGTGGTTGATTGAACCGTTCATCACGATGATGAAATAGCCACCGGTATTGGACGTTGCGGGGGCCGGGGTTTCCTTGTCCGCCCCTAGACGAATGACCTTGACGGTCATGCCGTCGTCCCCTTCCTTTTCCTCCATCACCGTCTGCACCACAGGGGCTTCGATGTGCGCCAGCACCGGAGGGATGGACAGCACCACATGGGACGACACCCGATGGCGGCGCTTGGTGGGTTTAAGTTGCTCACGCACGTTGGGCGTAGACAGTTTGACCAGCCCAGCGTCGCTCTTGGAGCGCAACGTCAGGTAGGACATGCCCTGATCGCCCGCGATCAATGGACCATAGCCCGTATGATGGTCGGCATAATGGGCAGTCACCATGCCAGCATCGTGACGGCCTATAGTGCCGCTGCCGGCGATGAAGATCTGAAACTGGTCGACGACATGGAAGTGACTGTCTAGCTGCATGTTCGCGCTCATGTCGATGCGAAAAGCCTGCAACTCCTTGGTGGGAACGTCGGAGTTCTGGCCAAAGAGGTTGATCTTCCAACCGCGGCCACGCTTGAATCGCGTGTGTTCTTTTTCTAGATAGTGAACGGCTTGCATGGCTCTCCCCTTAATATTCAGGCGCCCCGACCGCTAAGCCGGCAGCGCTTCCCTCGTTGCAACGTCCAGCTCGGCGACTGCAGCACCAAATTGGCGTGAGGCGTTCAACGCCTGCACGGCGATCAACCTGCCATCTAACGAGGCCCGCAATATCAGGCTGTTCTCATCAGGCGCATCGACATGAATCTCGGCATCTGCGACTACCGGGCCGCACATTTGCAAGCGTACCGCCCCCTGAAACGACCATAGGCGGAACGGCGCGGGTGGCGGAGTGGGCTTTCCGGTGAGCGTGGCGGCGATCACCTTGGCTTGATACTGGGTGGCAGCAATGCTCTCGTGGCGAGCGGCCGCGCCTTGGTGGTCCCAATGGGCGCAATCGCCTGTGGCAAATATCGCCGGGTCTGCCGTTCGGCCAAACGCGTCGGTGTCGACCCCATTGCTGCAGGGCAACTGCGCGGCCACGGCGAGCACGGTGCGCGGTTGGCTGCCTACGCATGCGAGAACCAGGTCAGCGTCGATTTCACTACCGTCCGCTAACGAGAGCCCCTGCGCGGTTACCTTACTGACCGTTACTCCCAGGCGAATATTGATGCCGCTATCACGATGCTCGGCCAACACGCGCTCGGCGATTACCGGATAGACGCTGCGCATCATCAGGCGTTCAGCGGCTTCGACAACAGTCACCGCCAACCCCTTTTCCCGGGCGGCCGCTGCGACTTCCAGGCCAATGAAACCACCGCCGATGACCGCGAGCGACCGGGCTTCGGCAAAAGCCGCAGTCAGCGCTTGCCAATCGAGCCGATCACGCAACACCACGGCGTTTACACCGCCTTGCAGCGCCGCCGGCAAGCTTCGGGCGTTAGCGCCCGTGGCTAATACCAACGCGTCATAGGGCAAGCTACCGCCGTCGCGAAGCTGCAGCTGTTTTGCCGATCGATCGATGGCAGTGACCTCAGTGCCGAGGCGCAGGGTAATTCCGCGCTCTTTATAGAAGCTGGCAGGCTTGAGGTCTTTGGGTTCCGGCATCTGGGCCGTGAGGCTGTCCTTGGACAGATGGGGGCGGTGATAGGGCAGCCCTGTTTCGTCGCCCACCAGAATGATCTCGCCAGCGTAGCCGGCGTTGCGTAGCTCTGTCGCGGTTGCCACGCCGGAATGAGAGGCGCCGACGATGACCACCGTGCGGGGGGATGCGTTAAAGGTATGCATTAGACCAGCACCATTTCGAAATCGGCTTTCTGTGCGGCACATTCCGGACAGGTCCAGTCATCGGGAACATCTTCCCAGCGTGTGCCTGGCGCAATGCTGCCATCTGGATCGCCCAGGGCTTCGTCATAGCGCCAACCACAGAGAATGCACTCCCAAATGCGCATGGGAAAATCGAGTGCGTCGGGCATCATGATCAGTCTCCTCGCTATTTATTTTTGACTTTACAGAGGGGGTAAACCTATTACAATGCGCGATAGCAACCTAACAGATATAACAATACAGCATGGGCTAATTTGAATGGATATCCGTCAACTCAACTATTTCGTACACGTTGTAGAGAAAGGCAGCATCAGCCGCGCAGCCGTATTCCTGCATATTGCGCAGCCCGCCCTGAGCCGGCAAATCACCGGTCTTGAAGTTGAAATGAAGCAACGCCTGCTGGTACGCAATGGCCGTGGCGTTAGCACAACGGTGGCCGGTGATCGCTTGCTGGAGCATGCCCGCAGCATCCTGCAGCTGTTTGATCGCGCGATGGAAGATATGGAGAACGCCCGATTGGGCAGGGTAGGTTCGCTGGCCATAGGCATGCCCAGCTCATTGTCCACGGCAATATCCACCGACCTCATCAGCAGGCTGCATGCCGACCTTCCGGAAGCCAAAGTACATATACTCAATGGCCGTTCTACACAGATTCAGGAATGGATCCTTTCCGGCCGCGTGGATATGGCAGTGCTGTTCGATGCACCAAACTCCCCAATGCTGGAAATACATGAGCTCTTCGAGGAAAAGCTGCACCTGTATGAACCATTGACTGGGGAGGCTGATAATGAACTTGGCGCAGACCTGCCACTCGCTGAGTTAGCCGACATTCCGCTGATTATCACCAGCCGGCCGAACCGTGTACGCGAACTGCTGGAAAACGCTTTGTCGCGCAGCGGCCAGAAGTTGCTATTGGACAGCGAAATCGACTCTCTCGACACCACATTCGTTCAAGTGCGCGCGGGCAGGGGCAGAACGGTGGCGACATTACGTTCGCAACGTACTGCGCAGTCGGCGAGCAAGGGACTTCGGGCGCGCAAGATCGTCAACCCTGAGATCGGCCTAAAGGTGCATATCGTGCTGCGCGCACGACGGCTTAACAACCGCTTGCACGACGCTGCGTTTCAACTGCTGCACCAGTTGTGCATGGACGTGCTCAAGCCTGAGTGAGTGCTGCTTGCTTGGCACCCAGTGAAGCACCTTTCAGGAGACGACTCGGATCGGCTTGCCGTTCAAAAAAGCTTCGATGTTCTCGAGCGCGTAACGGTAGTAGGCGCTAAGCATTTCTTCGGTGAAGTAACCGAGATGGGGGGTGAGCACGACGTTGGTCAGAGTGCGCAACACGTGCTCTCGAGGCAATGGCTCGATGGCATACACGTCCAGCCCGGCGCCACGTATTCGGTAGTTGCGCAGTGCATCGAGCAACGCAGCGTCATCTACGAGCCCCGCGCGAGCCGTATTTACCAGCCATGCCGTCGGCTGCATGGCGTCGATCGCGGCTTTATCCACTATCCCCGCTGTAGTAGGCCCGAGGACCAGATGCAGGCTCACCACATCGGAAGTGGCGAACAACTGCTGTTTGCTCACCAAGCGAGCACCGGACTGTGCCGCGCGCGCCTCGGTCAGGTTGGGTGACCAGGCTTGGACCTGCATACCAAACGCTTGGCCAAGCTGCGCGATTTCGCGTCCAAGGCCGCCGAGACCGACGATGCCCAGAGTCTTGCTGCGCAAGGTATTGCCTGCGCCCTGCTGCCAACCGCCTTGGCGCATGTGTCGATCTTCATGGGCAATATTACGAACCAGGGCGAGGATCAACCCCCAGGTCAGCTCGGTAACGGCCCCCGCCCCGGCGCCCGACACGGGGGTATTGGAAACTATCACTCCATACTTGGCCGCCGCGGCGACATCGACAGTGTCGTAGCGCTTTCCGGTCACGCAGAGGTAACGAAGGCGCGGCAGCCGTTCCAGCAAAGCTGCGGGGAAAGCGGTTCGCTCGCGCAAGGTGACCAGAATGTCGTACTCCGCCAGTGCCTCGGCTGCGGCCTCGATGCTGGTCAACGGGTGGCTGACGGTGTCCAGCGTGGCGCGATCGCCGACGCCAGACCAGTCCACCAGATGAGTGGCAAGCCCTAGATAGTCATCTAGCAGGGCAATCTTCATCTTTTTAGCCGGGATGATGCCCACCCCGCCAGATTCCAGACCAGCATCACCCAAGCCACTCATCGCCGGTCCCAGTTCTTGGCCCAGATCATCAGCGGGTCAAATGTGTTCTGCCTGAACGCCTCCAACCCCGGCACCGTTACGTACGCTTCGGCATAGAAATAGAGTGGCAGCATCGGCAGGTCTTCGGCGAACGTTTGCTGGATTTCATCCCAGGCTGCCTTTTTGTCATCGGCCGATAGCGCGGCCTGGAAACTGTCCAGCGCGCTGTCCATGCGCGAGCTTGAATAGCCGGAGAAGTTGTTGCCGACCCAGCTATTATGGGCAGAAGGAATACGGTCTGTGCCCAGTGCTATACGTGGCGACGTCGAGGGCGAGAAACGTATCGACGACATGATCATGCCGCTGAACTGGCGATGGCGCGATAAGTCGCCGTTGTACTTCTGCAACGGCATAAACTGAGGTTTGATCTCCACGCAGATCTGCTTGAGCTGGTCTTGAATGACCAAGGCTATTTGTTCGCGCGTCTGGTTGCCAGCCACTGTAGTGAGATCGATAGCCAGACGGTCGCCATGCTTATTGGTACAAATGCCATCATCTGCCGGCGTCCATCCGGCTTCCGCAAGCAATTTCGCAGCCGCTTGCGGGTCGAAACCATAACGCGGAATTTTTGCGTCGAACAGCGGATTGCTGTCGGACAATAGGCTATTTGCAACCGTTTGCTGACCATCAAATAACGCCTGAGTAATCGCTTGGCGGTCTATGCCCATCAGCAAGGCCCGGCGCACCCTCACGTCGGCAAGTATGGGATTATCGAGATTGAGCGCGATGCGCTCCAAGTTGGTACCCGGCGCGGTATCGATGCGCAGGTCGCTACGTTGTTTATGCACATCGAGCATCTGCCCGAAACTGATACCGCCAGGGCTGACTGGCACTGCGTCGATCTCGCCGGCAAGCAGGCCTTGCACCAGCGCCGAGGAATTGTTGCGGTATGTCAGGGTAATCTTTTGCAGCTTGGCTTTTTTTCCCGGCCAATAAGCATTGGGCGCCCAGGTAATACGGGTGCCAGTGCGGTATTCCGAAAGTACGAACGGGCCGTTCCACAAACCAGGGTTAGTTGGGTCTGTGTTGTAAAGCGTCTTCTTTACATAGGTTTCGCTGCTGCCATTGGCAGCATAGACCGGACCTTCCAGGTGCTCGGGGAGGATCTGGTCCCAGGACGCGAAGCTGGGGGTAACCTTCGGCAATACCAGCACGAAGGTGCGGTCGTCGATGATCTCGATGGATTTCGCCCGGACCCAAGGGTTGAACTCGGAAAAGCCAATGTTCGGATCGTTGGCCATTTTCAGGGTGAAGGCCACATCCTTTGTCGTCACTGGCTGGCCGTCGCCCCAAGCGAGGCCTTTCTTCAAGGTGAACTGAACGCGCATGCCTTGGCTGCCATCCGTACGGGTAACGACTTTGGCCAAGCCGTTTTCGAGGGTAGGCACCTGTTCGCACAGGATGCACTCATTCTCGGCATTCCAATCAAAGGCAGTCAGCGGCAGCAGGCCGTAATTCACTTGGAGGCGCTTGGTATTGTTGACCTGGATCAACGGGTGGAAATTGGTCAGGAACTGCAGTTGGCCGACCACCAATTGGTGCGTATCGGGCTGAGCAAATGCTGGCGCACTGACCAAGGCCAAAATTCCCACCAAACTGAACAGCGCCAGTAGCGAAAACTTACTCATGAGTATTTCCTTTTATTATTTTGATTGAAAAGGATGTCACTCCTTTTCAGCCCGCGGATCGAAGGCATAGCGCACACCGTCACCGACGAAGTTGACCGACATGACAGTGAGGAAAATGAGCAGGCCCGGGTATACCGCCAGTAATGGTGCCGACGTCATGAGTTCCTGGGCGTTAGTGAGCATGTTGCCCCAGCTTGAAGTGGGCGCAACGATCCCGAACCCAAGGAAGCTGAGGGTCGATTCCAGCAGAATTATCCGCCCTACCGTCAAGGTCGCAGCGACGATGAGCTGCGTCGAAATATTCGGCAAGACGTGCACGAAAACGTTGTAGAAACGCCCTGCTCCGCTGACTGTCGCCGCACGTACGTAGTCACGATCGCGCATCTGCAGGGTGCCTGCTCGGGCGATTCGCGCCATGGTCGGCCAGTCCACCAGAGCGATGATGGTCACCATCCGCAAGAATACGAACAGCGGTGAACTGGCGGCCGCCTCCGAAAGCCCCAGCTTGGTCATGTCGATCGAGCCCAGCACGATGAGCAGCGGAATGATCGGCAGCGCCACCAGCACATCGGTGATGCGCATCAGAACATTATCCACGCGCCCCCCCAGGAAACCCGCGAAGGCGCCGATAGCAATACCCAGGACCGACATTAGCGCAGTAGCAACCAGGCCGATGGCGATCGATACTTGCCCGCCATACAGCAACCGCAGTAGCACATCACGGCCGAGGCTATCGGTACCCAGCCAGTGCAGTGTGGTTGGGCCTTGGAAGCGCGCCATCAAGTTGGTCTTGTTCGAGTCGATGCCCAAGTACAGGCTCAGCGGCCAGGCCATCAGGCACATGAAGATCAGCAGCACCAACACCGCCAGTGCCCAGGTCGCGAGGCGGTGGCTGCGGAACTTGTCGAAGCGCAGGCGCCAGATCGTTTGTGGTTGCGGCAGCGCGTTACGCGCAGTGGGCGGCGTTTGCGTCAATGTCGTCATAATGTAATTCTCGGATCCAGAACAGCGTACGCCAGGTCGGCAAGCAAGTTCGCAGCGAGAACTACGATGATCGCCAGCAACAGGCCGATGAGCGCGAGGTTGAAGTCGACGTTGGCAATGGCGTCGTAAATCATCTTGCCCATGCCAAACATGCCGAAAATGGTCTCGATTACCAGCGCACCGGAGAACAGATGGCCAAAGCCCAATGCCAATGCCGTGACCATCGGGATCAGAGCGTTACGCAAGGCGTGACGGGTCATCACCATGCGGTCGGGCAGGCCCTTGGCGCGGGCGGTACGAACGAAGTCAGCCGATAACGTTTCGATCATGGCGGCCCGCACATATCGGATCAGCGGCCCGACGTGAAACAACACCATCACCAGTACCGGTAACACCATGTGCTTGAGCGTCAAGCCGAAGGAGGCATCGTCACTCATGGGCGTTCCGGAAGCAGGTAGCCAGCCCAGGTTCACCGAGAGCAGGATGATCAGTAGCAACGACATCCAAAAATTCGGCAACGAAATTGCCGCGAAGGAAAATACGCCAATCAGCGAATCAACAAAGCCGTTGGGTTTGCGCGCCGCGAGCGACCCCAGCAGCATTGCCAGTGGTACCGAAAACAGCAGCGTCAAGCCCAGCAGCTTGGCGGTCTGCGCCATCGCGGGCCACAGCACCGCCAGCACCGGGCGAAAGTAGAGGCTGGAATAACCCAGATTGCCGTGCAGCGCCGCCACCACCCAATTGCCATAACGGCTGACGAGAGGCTGATCGACACCATAAAGTTCGCGCATCTGCACCATTAGCGCCGGGGTCATAGAGGGGTTGCCGTCGAACATGGCCTCCAACGGATCGCCGGGCATCAGACCGATGATCACGAACAGCAAGAAGGACATGACGCATACAACCAGCACCGCCTGCGCAAAGCGTGAAAGGGAGTATTTGAGCATCGGTTTAATCCTTATGATGGCAAGCGGCGAGCTGACCTGCGCGTCCGGGGGCCGGCTCCAGCATTGGCCGCTCGGTCGAGCACAGCACGGTTGCCCGAGGGCAGCGTGTGTGAAATACGCAGCCGGCTGGCGGATTCAAGGGAGTAGGAATTTCACCCTTGAGCACCTGTCCCTTGACCCGACGACCGCGACCGATACGTGGCACCGCATCCAAAAGCGCCTGGGTATAGGGGTGGCTGGGGGTGGCGAAAATATCATCGGCCGACGCCACTTCCATGATCTGGCCGATATACAGCACGGCCACTCGGTCGGCGAGATGGCGCACAACTCCAAAGTCGTGGCTGATGAAAAAATAGCTGATGCCATGCTGGCTGCGAATGTCGTCTAGCAGGTTGAGAATCTTGGACTGGATTGACACGTCCAGCGCCGACAATGGCTCGTCGCAGACGATCAGTTCCGGTTCACCGATCAAAGCACGCGCGATAGCGATGCGCTGACGCTGGCCACCGGAAAATTGATGGGGATAACGGCTAGCCGCATCACCAGGCATACCTACCTGTTCTAGCACGCTGGCAACTTGCTCGCGGCGCTCGCCACGCGCTATGGCGTGTCCGCTCAAGCGCAAAGGCTCCCCGACGATATCCTCGACCGTCATTCGCGGGTCGAGTGCAGAAAAAGGGTCTTGGAAAATGACCTGGACCGGATCGCGGCCACCCGCGTGCTGACGCTGTGGAGTGACTGTGATGGTTCCGGCCGTCGGCGGTCGCAACCCGGCCACGGCATATCCCAGGGTGCTCTTGCCCGAGCCGCTCTCGCCGACGATCGCCAGTGTCTCGCCTCTGTTGAGTGTGAGGCTGACATTGTCGAGCGCCCGCAGGGTGGGGCCTGGCTTGAATAGCTCGCCGCGCATCTTGAAATGAACGCTGACGTTGTCTATCTCGAGAAGTGGCTTCATGGAGTGACCTTCAGGCAGGCGACAAAATGATTCGGTTCGACCTCGAGCATCGGCGGCTCGATCACCCGGCATTCCTCGGTGGCCAGCGCACAACGCGGAGCGAAGCGACACCCTTGATCAGCTTGAACTCGCAGACTGCCCTGGATCACGAACAAACGCTCAACACGCTTATCAGGATCAGGAAGGGTCTCGATCAACCCTCGGGTGTAGGGATGCAGGGGGTTTTCAAAGAGCCGCTCGGAGGTAGCGTATTCGACGCCACGCCCGGCATACATCACCAAGATGCGATGCGCGAGTTCAGACACCACGGCCAGATTGTGCGTGATGAACTGCACAGCCATTCCCGTATCGTCCTGCAACTCGAGAATGAGGTCGAGTATTTGCGCCTGGATGGTCACATCCAAGGCTGTGGTCGGCTCATCGGCCACCAGCAGCTTAGGTCTGCAGGCCAGCGCCATGGCGATCATCGCCCGCTGGCGCATGCCCCCCGACAGTTGATGTGGGTAATCCAGCGCGCGGCGACGTGGTGAAGGGATGCCCACGGCCTCGAACAACTCTACAGCGCGGTCGAAACTTGCGGCTTTGCCTAAACCCTCGTGGACTTGAAGAACCTCGGCGATCTGCTTGCCGACGGTCATGACTGGGTTCATCGCCGTCATCGGCTCTTGGAAAATCATGGCGATGTCGCGGCCACGAAGCTCCTGCCATTGCCGCTCGGTCTGTTCGAGCAGGTTTCGGCCATTGAAATTGATTTTACCGGTAACCTCTCCCCGCCCGGGCACTAGGCCCAGCAAGGATAGCGAGGTCATAGTCTTGCCACAGCCCGACTCGCCGACAACACCGAGTGTTTCGCCCTGCCTGATCTGATAGCTCAGGCCATTGACGATGGTGGTTGGCTGCGCGCCCTTGGAAGGAAAAGCGACGTACAAGTCCTCGACCGATAGCAGCGGTTGTTCAGCGCTGCACGCTGGGCCTTCGCTGGAGCAAGCCGCACCTACTAGGGGAATGTCCTGAAGCGCGTGTGAGTTGCCAAATGCAGGTAACATTATTCTTATCCTTTGCATATTCGGGCATTTCAACGGCATATGCTCCGAGCCATGTGCTTCTCACATGGCTCGGAGCCGACCTGCTAGTATTCGGCCATATCGATGATGCCGACTCCGTCTCGGATTTCGATGCGGGTGCCATACACCTCCGAGAGATCCTTGTAACGACGCAGAATACGCAAGGCGTTCTCCCCTTTTGCCAGCATCGGCCGGCCTTCGGTCAACGCATGCTCGCCCTTGCCCGTGCGGCGTTCCAATGGCGCGCCCTCTACCGATTCGCGCCCCATTTCAACTGGGTGCAAATACAGCTTGCTGAGTTTTCCGTCTTTCATCTCAACCTTCAGCAGGCAAGAGCCCCACCAGGTTTCGGCCGAATGGTCCAAGCCAGGGTGCAACGGATGCAGCGCCGGATGCAGCGTGTAGAGCTTGTCCACATCATGGCCCCACGCGTCATAGCTGTCATAGGGCACGCGCTGCAGAAATTCCGAGTTTGCCCAGAAGTTGCCAATGCCATAGATGATTGGCTTGCCTTTGTAGATCTCGATTCCCAAGGTGCGGTGCCAGCCATGCCCAACATAGATATCCGCCCCCTGATCGATGGCCGCGCGGGCAAATTGCTCGACGAAAAGGGGTGGCGTATCACCGCGTGGACCGTCTGATACGGAGAAGTGGTGGGCCACGATCACTAGATCGGACATGCATTTAGCTTCATCGATAGCGCGCATGTTACGCGCCAGATCACGCTCATCGCACTTCGAGGTAATCTTGCATTCATCGCCTTCGATAAAGCATTCGGGGTCGCCCCATTGCTGGCCCGCCGGAATCAGGAAACCAAATGCGTCCGCAGGACCATGCTTAGGCTTTTTGACGATATCGAGTTTTTCTGCGAAGTCCTTGAGATTGCTCATGGTTTGCGGGTCGACAGTGAACTCGAAGCGCAAGCGCTGCGGGTTCACCCCAGGGCGAGCCATGAGGGCTCCCTTGGCGTGATTCGCCCACATGAAGTGCTGGTTACCCGACGAAGTCGATACCAGTGATACCCGCCCTTTCTTGGTTTCAACATAGCCCGGCTCGGAAGCGCGCTCCAGGTCGGTACCTGTGCCGGCACTGACGATACCCGCGTCGCGCAGGTGACGCTTGGTGGCGACCAACCCTTCGGCACCGAAATCGAAGCTATGGTTATGGGCGGTAGACATGAGGTCGAACCCGGCCCATTTCAGGTCCTTCGTCACCTCGGGGTCGGACATCATGAACGATCCGATGCCTTGCCCACGCGCTGGCCATTTCAGCTCCTCGGGGTGGGCAAAGTTCATCTCAAGATGGCCATAGGACACGTCGGAGTCGTTCATGAGCTTCCACATATCCAGAAATTCTGGCTCGTCATGCATGGAGAAACGCCGACTGACCATGCATTCGCCCGCCAAAGATACCCGCCAATCACGCTTTGTCATTTTATCGCTCCGTTAACGACAGCCAGTTCAAAGGTCGGTCGACCTTCGCCAGTTCAGCGCGATTCGCTCGCGCGCCGTCGGGTTTCGCCACTGTTGATCAGAAAGGCATAGCACCGTGTTGTGCGGCCACTCTAAACAGCAACTTCACATATCACTAGATGGTGTATCGACCTTACAGTTATGCCGCTTAGGTATATCTCGATTCGTGAGTTCGCTAGTGTGCGTGGTGATGTAAAAGCGGTCCGTGTGCTGCAGCGCACCCAGTGCCCAGAACAAGCCCCGATCCTGCGCTAGTTGCATTCCCCACCGATCTTCTTCTGTCAGGCCTGACCATTACCTCGCGGTCTACAGCTTTCACCTAGCTAGCAGAAGTACCCGAGCCAGTGGCCGGCATTCCGTCCAATTCGGTAAGCTAGTGGCTGATGGGCTTTGGTGCGAGCGACATCGTCAGCATGGTCAGCGATCGTCTGGGCGGCAGCATGGATGATCACAAACCGCTGGGGATGCTCCGATCAACTTGCCGCGCAGCGATGGCAGGCCGTAATTCACCAGGCAATCAGCGCTATTCCCTGAAAACGGCCTAACGCAGTGTGCGGCAGAGCGTTATCCGCTCGGTTTTCCGTGTTAAGCGCGCAACTCACCCAAACCCATCAGTCGTTTTCGAGCCATCCACAGGTTCGACAGGGCGAACAGCGTGGTCAGTCGGGCCGTGTTTTTCATCAGCCCACGAAAGCGTACTTTCACGTAACCAAACTGGCGCTTGATGACCCGAAACGGATGCTCAACCTTGGCGCGTGTCTGCGCTTTGCAGTACTCGATCTTGCGCTTGGCTTTGTACAACAGGCTGCGTTTGTTCAGCTTGGAATACGTGCTGCGCCGAGCCGCGATTTGCCAGATCACGTCACGATTTTCGTGCTCTTCACGCTTCTCGACACCGGTGTAACCTGCGTCCGCATAGACCGCGTTTTCGTCCCCGTGGAGCAGTTCAGCGACTTGGGTGACATCGGCCACATTGGCAGCGGTGCCATGGACGTGATGAACCAGTCCAGACTCAACGTCAGCGCCGATGTGGGCCTTCATACCGAAGAAATACTGGTTACCCTTCCTGGTCTGATGCATCTCGGGATCACGCTCGCCGTCTTTGTTCTTGGTCGAGCTTGGGGCATGAATAATGGTCGCGTCGACGATGGCGCCCTGGCGCAGTGACAGGCCTTTTTCCTGCAAATAACCGTTGATGACCGCGAGGATGGCAGGCGCCAATTGATGCTTCTCCAGCAAGTGCCGGAAGTTCATGATCGTGGTGTGTTCAGGGATCGGCGCGTTCTCTGCCTGTGTTGCACTGCTGTGGCCCAATGCAATGGGACAGGTTGGTGTGATCGTCTGCGCCGCCGTCGTCGGCTTGATGCTTTTTAAAACCGCTCAAGGCCAAGCTGCGGAATCTTTGCTGATCTCGATCAGGCGGAAAATGGGTGTGATCTCGTTGGTTGTGTTTTTCAGCTTGTTGGCTGGCCTTCCATTATTGATGCAGGTTTTGCCCTCTTAAATACCAACTATGGTGCAAAACTTTTACCGGGCCGGTTCATTAGTCTTCGGAGGGGGCCATGTTGTGCTGCCGTTACTTCAGGCGGCAACGGTACCCAACGGCTTGGTAGCAACGACACTTTCCTGGCTGGGTATGGCGTAGCGCAGGCCGTACCGGGCCCACTATTTACCTTTGCAGCATTTCTCGGTGCGTCAATGAACGTCCAGCCTTCTGGTTGGGTGGGCGCATCGGTGTGCCTGATCGCTATCTTTGCACCTTCATTCCTCCTCTTGATCGGAGTGCTTCCATTCTGGGAGCAACTGCGGCATAGCTTTCGTACCCAAGCGGCGCTTGCAGGGGTCAACGCGGGAGTGGTCGGGCTTCTCTTAGCGGCCCTGTACAACGCGGTCTGGACGAGTGCCATATTAAAGCCCCAAGACTTCGGGTTGGCGCTGATAGCCCTAGTTGCCTTAATGTTCTGGAAGGCCCCTCCTTGGTTGGTTGTCTTGGGCAGTGGCTTGGTCGGATGGTTGCTAAGCAACGTTTTTTGAGGGTGGCTTAAGCACTGCGTGTCCTGGGTGGGCAACGTCTGCTCTTTAGAGCTGGTGACGATGAGATAAACGCCAGAAGGGTTTGCCACGCTTACAGGGCGGCCATTAAACCGCTGCTTAGCCGCTGCTGGGATGCATACCAAACCGGAGGGAATTCTGCTTTGCCAATGACCAATGACCAATGAAGCCGCAGCGAACAACGCCCAAGCCATGATCCAGATAATCCGGGACTCGTTGACTGACGGGCTGGCCGAATACAATACGCTGCAAGCCAACGCCTACATTGTCTCGCTGTTGGAATGCAGGCTGATCGAGCGCGCGCGGTTTGAAAGTCTGATGGTTGATAAAAGAGCTGCGCGCAGCGCCTGGACCCCAAAAAAAGGGAAACGTTGTCATTTATGACGCGCCCGCACAGGAACGCGACCCACAAATATTTTAACGATCAACCTGTCCTATGCTTGCTACAACTTCCTGCGTCCCAGTCTTGTTCAGCCCGATGACTTGATAGGCTTGCGTCGTTTGCCCGTATTCCATTCCCGGAGAGCCAGCAGGCATTCCAGGTACCGCAATCCCGGCCAGATGTTGGCGGTTGTGCAGCTCTTTGATCTGCGCGGCCGGTACATGGCCTTCGACAAACTTGCCATCAACCACCCCTGTGTGACAAGAGACTAATCCTTGAGGAACCCCAAGACGTTGCTTCACCGCACTCATGTTGGTCTCGACGTAGTCGTTGACCTTGAACCCATTTGCTTGGAGATGTTTAATCCACTCCTTGCAGCAGCCGCAGTTTGCGTCACGGTGGACGTCGATTGTGAGAGGACCAGCCGCTTGAGCTGCTCCGCTGATCATTAGAGCTGCAACAGTTGATAGTCTTAGTTTTGACATTAAATTTCCCCAGTTAGGCCATAGAGCAAGTGCTTTAGCTGCTTGCTCTATTGGATTCATCGACAGCAGCAAGCGCCGCTGCCTCGCAGTTTTTATGGTATAGATGTCGGTAAGCTTGGCGTTACCGCCCACCAACTTTCCCACGTGCTAAGGCAAGACTGAGCTATCTCCAAACCTACACCATTCCAGAACAGACAATGATTCAGGCGAAGCCCGGTTGGGCGGGTGAAATCTCCGCAACCGGGTCAATTCGGCCTCGGCAACTCACTCTGTAGGACTTGCCCTAACCGATAAATGGCTCAGACAAGTCAGTCCCGCTTGAGCGCGGTAAACCGAAGGCGTAATGCGTTGCCCATCACGGAAACGGAGCTTAGGCTCATCGCAAGTGCGCCGATCATGGGGGACAAGAGCCAACCGGTGAAGGCGTACAGCAGGCCAGCTGCCAAGGGTATGCCAAGCAGGTTATAGAGTAAGGCGAAAGTCAGGTTCTGCTTCATGTTGGTGACTGTACTCACTGAAAGCGCCCGTGCCGTCGCTATACCAAGCAGATCGCCCTTTACCAGAGTGAGCTGCGCGCTGTTCATCGCCACGTCGGTGCCCGTGCCCATGGCAATGCCGACGTTGGCCTTGGCCAGCGCTGGCGCGTCATTGATGCCGTCACCCGCCATCGCGACGATCCGGCCTTCCTGCTGGAGACGCTCCACCAGTTGCAATTTATCAGCCGGCTTGACCTCGCCGTGGACCTCTTCAATACCCAAGCCCTTGCCCACGGCCTGCGCGGTAGTGAGGCCATCGCCGGTCGCCATGATGATGCGCAAGCCCGATTTGCGCAGCGAATCCAGAGCGTCTGCCGTTGTGGCCTTGACCGGATCGGAAACTGCAAGCAGCCCCGCCAGTTCGCCGTCCACGGCCAGATGCATGACGCTGGCTCCGTCTGCGCGCAGTTCCTGGGCCTGGCTTGCCACTGCCGACACATCGACGCCCAACTGTTCCATCAGCGTCTGATTACCAATAGCGAGGGACTTCCCGTCCACGACACCCTTCACGCCGATGCCCGAAGCTGAGTCGAACTGCTCGGCCTTCTTGAGCTCCAGCTCACGATCACGCGCAGCCTTGACGATGGCTGCGGCCAAGGGATGCTCGCTGCCCTGATCAAGGCTGGCTGCCAGGCTCAGCACCTCGTCGTCTTCAAAGCCATTGGCACCCAGAGCTCGTTTGAAGGCAGGCTTGCCTTCGGTCAGCGTGCCGGTCTTGTCAACGATCAACGTATCGATCTTGCAGAGGTTTTCGATGGCTGCGGCATCGCGAAATAGCACGCCCTGCGAGGCGCCACGCCCTGTGGCGACCATGATCGACATGGGGGTGGCCAGTCCCAGTGCGCAGGGGCAGGCAATGATCAACACCGTCACCGCATTGATCAGACCGTACACCCAACTGGGCTGCGGGCCGAAGATGCCCCACGCCACGAACGTCAACAACGCGACCGCTACAACGCCATAGACAAAGTACGCAGAGACGGTATCCGCCATGCGTTGCATTGGCGCCTTCGAACGCTGCGCTTGCGCCACCATCTGAACAATCTGCGAGAGCACGGTCGTCGAGCCCACGTGTTCGGCACGCATCAGCAAAGCACCGCTAGTATTGAGTGTGGCTCCAATGAGCTTGTCACCCGCGAGTTTGCTGACGGGCAATGGTTCGCCCGTCAGCATCGACTCGTCGAGCGAGCTGCTGCCTTCTAGGACCTCACCATCGACCGGCACTTTCTCACCCGGACGTACGCGCAGGCTGTCGCCCTCGTTCACCTCTGTGAGGGGTATGTCTTCTTCGGAGCCGTCAGCGTTAACGCGGCGGGCGGTCTTGGGCGCCAATCCAAGCAACGATTTGATCGCGGCCGAGGTCTTGGACCGAGCTTTGAGCTCAAGCAACTGGCCAAACAGGGTCAGCGAAATAATCACCACGGCGGCCTCAAAATAGACCGCCACGCGCCCCATCGAGATAAACGAGGGCGGGAAGACACCCGGCGCCAAGGTTGCCACAACACTGTAGACAAAGGCTGCCCCGGTACCCAGGCTGATCAGTGTCCACATGTTGGGACTGCGCTGCACCACTGACTGCACGCCGCGTGCGAAGAACGGCCAGCCCGCCCATAGCACCACGGGTAAAGACAGGACCAACTCGACCCAGCTCTGCGTGGTCATAGCGAACCAGCCAAGCTGGGGGCCGAACATCGAGAGCGTCGCAACGATCACAGTCAGTGGCAGCGTCCACCAAAAGCGTCGGGTAAATGAGGCGAGTTCTGGATTCTCGTCATCATCAAGATCAGGTACAACCGGCTCCAGCGCCATGCCGCAAATGGGGCAGTCACCCGGATGGTCCTCATGGATTTGCGGGTGCATCGGACACGTGTAAACCTTTGCCGCCTGGGATGGTGGCTCTTTCGATGAGACCTTCGCTTGCGTGGGAAGCCGGATGTATTTGCCGGGCTCGGCCTTGAACCTGGCCAAACAGTGGGCACTACAAAAGTAGAAACCTGTGCCGTCATGCTCAGCCTTGTGCGGCGACTGCTCGGAGACCGTCATGCCACAGACGGGGTCTTTGAGTGCATTGCTTCCTGTCGAGGGTGCCTGATGCTGCTCGTCGTGGTTTCTGCTCATTTTAGTGTCCATGATTTAAACCCGCTCAGTTTCGCTAACGAGTTGTCTTTGTGTGGTGAACACGTGGTCGGAGTGTTCGCCTTGGCTGTGCGGTTTTTCCACTGCTTGTGCAGCACAAAGAAGACGGCGTCGAGGGCTAGCACTACTCCCCATCCAATGAGTTGAACTGAGCTACTCGGCGCCTAAAAGGCGGTAATGGAGCGTGAGGGCTAGCTTAAAGGTCAGTACCATGCGTACCTCAGCTGCCGCAGCAGCAACCCCCTTTCTTCTTGATCATCGCCGGGTTGGTAGTGGGGGCGATAGGCGAGTAGCCAGCCTGCACAATCGCGTCAGCCAGCACAGTTGCTTCGACGCTTGCCGACTCAATCTGCACAAGATGCGATGGCAGATCTATTTTTACGCTCGCCGCTGGGTCCAAGGCCAGCACAACGTCGGTAATGGTCCTCACGCAGTGTCCGCAGGTCATGTCTTGTACTTCAAAGGTGGTCATCATCCATTCCTATAGAAACCGTATTGGATCACTCGACTTTCATCCTTGCCCTTATGGCAAGGTCAAGAAGAATTCCTCCCACGCTTTCCCCTTTGAAAGATCACAGAGGCTCGCCTTGCTGTGATGGCGACGACACCGAATTGACCCAGTTGCAGAGATTCTACTGATCCAGTCCGACCGTCTGTGGTGACCCCCAGATAGCAGACTCACAAAAGAAATGATTCTCTACTAATGGTTGCTGGAGGTCGTAAAGTAGCTTTTTCGTGAACCTACAGCTAGGTAAGCATTGTAGTGGTCAACTGATCACTGAATTGAGTTTTTCCTCAGCAACCGCAGGCGCTAGCCCTTCGTTGAACTGAGGCGGTCGCCGCCAGTTGTATCGCTCCATCAGGAACCGGCCGATATCCTGTTGCGCTAGCGCAGCGCTCATGTAGCCCACCGTCGGTATCCATTCACTTTTTAGGCTGCGAAATAGTCGTTCCATCGGCGCATTATCATGGCAGTTGCCGCGACGACTCATGCTCTGCGTGAAGCGGTATCGCCACAGTCTCTGACGGAAACTCCGGCTGCCATATTGGCTGCCCTGGTCGCTGTGAAACAATACGTTTTGCGGCCTGCCACGCAGTCGGCGTCAGGCTTGGCTGAGAACGCCCAGCCTACGATCTGGCGCGTATAAAGATCGATCACCGCTGCCAGATAGTGCCATCGACCTCCGGCCCAAACATACGTGATGTCGCCGCACCAGACCTTGTTGGGGGATGCCACGCTGAACTCTCGATCAAGTACGTTCGGGATATCAGGTCGCTCCACGGTGGCCTTTTTGTAGGCATGGGAGCCCGGTTGTTTGCTGATCAGGTTCATCTCGCGCATCAACTTACGTACCTTGAATCGCCCGATTTGCATGCCGTCCTCTTTCATCATCAGCATAATGCTTCGACTGCCCGCAGCGCTTCGGCTTTGGGTAAACAGTTCGTTCACGCGGCTGCGCAAAATCACCCGTTCGGCATCAGGGGATCGGCGTTTTCGACAGTATGCGTAGTAGCAAGATCGGGTGACTTCACATACCGAGCACAACAGATCAACCGGCTCCTCGGAGCGAAGCTGATCGACTAACGCGAGCGCTCGTGTTCCTCGGCCATCAAGAGCGCGGTAGCCTTTTTTAGGATCGATTTTTCCCGTTCTAGCCGATTGATACGGGCTTCGAGTTCCTGGATTTTTTGCTGCTCGGGCGTTAGCGGTTTACTGATTGGCGTGACACCGCCACGTTCCTGTTGGAGCTGGTTCACCCAACGACGCAAGGCTGACTCCAGGTACGACGTTGCTTGGTCATCAGACACCTCTCTGTGGCGAGCATTCTCGCCTAAATGGGTGTCCGGTTTCATTAGACCACTACAAACCTGTCTTTCATGGGGCTCGTTCACGCAGCTCCCCCGTCTCTCTTGTGTACGGCCTGGTGTATAGCCTCGGAAAGTTCGTTCGCATCGGCCTGCTCCATGTCTCGGCGCATTCGCCAGGGAAGGCACGCCAACACATTTACCCATGGGAGCCTAAACCATGCCGCGATGACCACAAACTAATTACATCATCACCTTCCAAACGGCCTCGTCTGAGAAGAGACGATTGGCTGCAGCGGTTTTTTGAAATAATCGGCTGACCTTCCTCGGTTCGGTACATCACAGATGTACGCAACAGGGTAAATTCCCGCAAGTTACGTAACCCATCCAGCTCGGCACAGTTGAAGTCGCGTGTAGCTTGAACTTATGGTCCACATGATGGACCTACTGGCGCAAGGCCCAACGAGCACCTGAGAACGAGCTAACGGAGCTCCGCATGAGAGCTGATCCACAAAACCGTCGCGTCTTGCGTAGTGCCGGATACACACGCATGGCCCATGGTGCTGTCGAAATAACATGAGTCCCCGGGGCCAAGATACAACGGGGCATAACCGTCGGTATGTAGAAGTACCTCTCCGGTGAGCACGTACAGCAGCTCCTCGCCATCATGGCTGAGCAACTGTGGGAACTCGGCGCGATTGTGGGCTCGGATGGTGGTGACCAATGGAATAAACCGCTTGTCCGCCATGTCGGTATGCAGCATTTCATAATCGTACTGATCAGTGCGGTGGGCTATGCCTTGCCCGCGACGCGTCACACTTCTGCGTCCCGACATGGATGTTTTAGCTGCCGGGCTGAACAACTCACCGACATCTACATCGAGCCCCGATGCCAAGGCAGCGATTTTTTCATAAGTGGGTGAAAGTTGACCGTTTTCGATCTTTGAGAGCGCCGAAGCGGAGATGCCGCAGCGCTTGCTGAGCTGTTGCAGAGTCAGGTCAGCGTTACGCCGCAGCATACGCAGCTTGACTGCTAGCACGCTCGTGGACATGTCTTGGGCAGCAGGGCTTGGTGTTACCTCGGAATTTTCTGAAGTCATGGCACGCTTTCCACGCAGCAACCGTTCGTGCAGAAACTCTGGACGACTCGATTCCTTTGCGCTATAAATTTTCCTATACGAAAACTGTGAGCAGGATGAGTAATTCATCCCAGAGCTATGAACGGAGCATACCATGCAATTTCTGACTAACCAGCAAACGGCATCCCATCTGCCTTTTAACCTCCTGATCCAAGCCTTGGAAGTCTCTTTCCGCGAAGGTTGCGAGGTTCCTCTCCGGCACAGCCACAGCATCGACGCTGAATACGGCTCGCAGAATGGGATTCTGCTTCTGATGCCTGCCTGGCAGCCTGGCAAGCGGCTAGGCGTCAAGACCGTCTCGATTTTCCCTGACAACCACACTCGCGATTTGCCGGGCCTACATTCAGTCTTCATTCTCTACGACGCGACAACGGGCGCTCCTCTGGCCATCCTCGACGGTGATGTCATCACTTCTCGACGTACTGCGGCCGCGTCGGCGCTTGCGGCCAAGTGGCTGAGCCGCCCGGACTCCGGCACTTTGTTGGTGGTCGGTGCCGGCCGCGTGGGCAGCTTGCTGCCCGAGGCGTATCGCAATGTGCGGCCGATAGAGCAGGTGTTGATTTGGGACCGTAATGCCGAGGCTGCCAGCGCCCTCGCGGCTCAACTGCAAGCGCAAACCGTCGACGCCCGCGCGGTGGCCAACCTTGAAGAAGCAGCCCGAACTGCAGACATCATAACCTGCGCGACTCTATCAACTGAGCCGCTTATCTTGGGCCAATGGCTCAGCCCCGGCACACATCTGGATCTGATTGGCGGTTTCACGCCAGCCATGCGCGAAAGCGACGATGAATGTCTGCGCAAGGGCAGCGTATTTATCGATACCACCGAAGCGCTGCTTAAAGCAGGCGATATTTTGTCTCCGATTTCCAGCGGTGCCTTCTGCGAGCAACATGTCGCAGCCACGCTGGAACAGCTATGCCGCGGCCAGCATGCCGGCCGCACCGCTGCGGAAGAGATTACTGTTTTCAAGGCGGTCGGTACGGCTCTAGAAGATCTAGCTGCCGCCTCCCTGGCATTCGACGCGTTTCAGGCAAATATCGCCGAAGGTCAGTAGTCCACGTTTGCAATCAGCTTCCCTAGGCGCTGAGCAAGCTTAACCGACTATCCATTCGACATCTGGAAATCGCAAAATGGAATCTTCCAATCGTTACGTTGTGGTCGGTGCCGGCATCATTGGTCTGTGCACTTCTCTGGAATTGCTACGAAGCGGCAACCGGGTGACATTAATCGAGCAAAGCACGCCCGGCCTGGGAGCAACCTACGGTAACGCTGGATTCCTCGCCACCGAGCTGATCGAACCTTTGGCGAACGCCGAAAATATCCGCAATGCCTGGTCCTTGCTTAAAGACCCCGATGGCGCCCTGTCCGTGCCTGCTAAGAACTGGCGGCAAAGCGTGCCGTGGATGATCCGTTTCGCATTGTCAGCTCGCCAGATATCGGTGGAAAAAGGCCGGCATGCGCTGGCGAACCTTCTCGGATCCGCCGTGCCTGCGTGGGAGAGTTTGCTAGGACGCGAAAGGTTGTCCGAGCATCTGCTGCAAACCCATTATCTGCGCATCTGGGAAAATCCTAAAGGGACGGGCGCGGCACATGCCGAACAGCGTTTTTATCGCGACTGGGGAATCGATGCCCGGTTTGTTGACAGCGAGCAGGTAGCGACACTGGAGCCAGCGCTGCACGGCCGCGTTAATCATGCCGTTCTTCTGCCCCATGCACATCGGGTCACCGATCCGTATCGTTTAAGCCAAATGCTGCTACAACGCTTTGTTGAACACGCAGGCGTGTTGCGGCAGGAGCAGGTGCTGTCACTACGACCGGTCACGAACCAAGTGGAAGTGCGGACGGATGTCGGAGTACACAAGTTCGACAAAGCGATCGTCTGTACGGGTGCACACAGCGCTCACCTTTTACATCAACTGGGGATCAAGATACCTCTTATGGCCGAACGCGGGTATCACCTCAACCTGTCCGGTATACAAGGATTGCTTAACGGTCCGATATGCTCAGCAGAGCGCAACGTATTCATTTCTCCCCTGCAAGCGAGTCTGCGAATTGTCGGTTTCAGCGAACTGGGCGGATTGAAACTCCCCCCGAATCCGGCTCGCTACAAAACCTTGCGCCATCACTTAACCTCTCTTCTGCCGCAGACACAGCCTCACCTGGGTCAGGCCGGTGAGTGGATGGGGATGCGGCCGACGCTGCCTGACTCGCTACCAGTCATCGATACCCACCCTCAGCATCCAAATATCGGCTTCGCCTTCGGCCACCAACACGCCGGTCTCACGCTGGCCGCTATTACTGGCGCGCTTATCTGCGACCTTATGAACGGTGCAAATCCACGTTTTGACCTTAATGCATACCGCGTAACTCGATTCTAGCTTGCGCTAGAGCCAGAGATTCCTAAGCTGAATGTTAATAATAATAGGCCCCCGCATGACCCATCACATTACCTTCAGAACATTTCTATCTCTTTCTTTTTTTCTTTTTTCCATGTTCCTGGGAGCCGGAAACATTATCTTCGCACCGCCGCTGGGCCAGGCTGCCGGTACGAACACCTGGGTTGCCATGTCAGGATTCCTGATTACTGGCGTGGGTCTGGTGCTGCTGGCAATCACAGCTTTATCGATCGCGGGCGGGAGCATCGATACCCTGGCAGGTCGAGTAGGTCCCCGTTTCGCCCGGATTTTCTCACTGCTTCTGTTCCTGACCCTGGGGCCTATCTATGTGGTTCCGAGAACCGCAGCAGTAGCCTACGAGATCTCCGTCACGCCATTTGTGGCGCATGAATGGACGCTGATGGCGTTTTCAATAGCGTTTATTGGACTCTCCGTATACCTGGCACTGGAGCCGAAAAAACTCGTCGACCGCGTTGGTAATATACTTACTCCGACGTTCATCGTTCTGCTGCTGATCATCGTTTTAAAATCGCTGATCACACCGATCGCCGAGTTCGCTCCACCTTCAGGCGATTACATCGACCACGCGTTCAGCCGTGGGTTTACACAAGGTTACTTCACCATGGACGTGCTCGCAGCCTTTGTATTCGGCAAGATTTTCCTCGACGCCGCCAAACTCTATGGCATTGCACCGCAACTTCTATCGAAACTGTTTGTGCGGGCGGGTGTATTCGCGGTGACAGGGCTGGCCGTTGTGCAGCTTTCTTTGGCAGGCATGGGGGCAAGCAGTTTTACCGTTCTGGGACTATCCACAAACGGCGGCCAGGCGCTGACCCGTATTGTCGACCTGCTGCTTGGGAGTGCGGGCGTCATGATGCTGGCTAGCATCATCCTTCTGACTGGGCTGACGACAGCTGTAGCGTGCCTGGCTGCAGTCTCCGAGTACTTTAGCCGGGTTTTCCCAGCACTTGGTTATAAATCCTGGAACCTGCTTTTAGGTCTGCTCAGCTTGGTGATCACTAATTTCGGACTAGTTACGATCCTCCGGTTGGCATCGCCAATTCTATTGTTGCTTTATCCGATTGCGATCACCTTGGTAGCACTGGTCTTTCTGAATCGCTTTTTCAGAGGCCATCAGGCGGTGTACATCGGTGCTGTAACCGGCGCCGGCGTCATGGGTCTGCTTGATGCAATTAATGCGTTCGGCCTGATTCCACCGAGCTTGACGACGGCGCTGACAGTGACGATCCCGCTGTACGCCAGCGGATTAGGCTGGATCATTGTGGCGATGCTGTTTGGCTTGGTGGGTTTCGCGCTGATCCCATTTACCCGTGGCCAGGTCTTTAAGAACGCGCCTGTTATGTAGTCGCTCCACCCCAGCCAGACGTCGCAGGAGCAGAGTTGCTTCCAGCGCGTCCGAGACGCCCCCCCCTATAGCTACAGCCACCGTACTGTACTGTACTGTACTGTACTGTACTGATCACAGCATGGCTTTCGTTTGGCTATCGCACAGCTGCAGCTATACAGTGGACTGGCCTGTTTAGGATGCTCTGTAGCGCGAGGCGGCAAGGAGGCCATGTAGCGGATGCCGAAACGAGAGTTGGCGGAACTTTCAACATAGCCCTTGCACGCCCTAGGTAAACGGACATAAACATTCCCAAATCAAATCGCGGATACTTCATCATGGCAAAGCAAACCAATGCTATCTTTTACCCGATTATTCAAGACAAGATCATTGATCTCTTCGTTAGTTACGGTATAAAAAAGCGCAGTGGGTGGGGCGCACTAAGGCGATTGACTGGCCTTGACCGCAGGTCCTTCCAGCCAGTTCCCCCTGCAGTTGACGGTGACCTGAGTTTTGCCCGGCTGTGTTTGTGAATACCTCCTAGAACAGCAGCAAAAAATGGGGGGGGGGATAGCCAAGCGCTGGCTTGCTTTAACTGCTCACCAAACGCGTCGGAAGTTTCGTTATCTAGCCCCGTGGACTTGCCCCTACCAGACCGGACACTAACTCCCCGTTAAATTGAGGCTGCTGCCAGGCAGCCTGAATTCGCTCGGCGACCGATATTTCAAAGGCTGTGCGGATGCTGCTCGTTGTAATGCTCGAAGGCAATGGTCAGATTGCGCAGCGCCGTTTCTCGAGCTGGCTTGGGCATGTGGGCCACATAATCGCGCTTGATCGGTTTCACGAAGCTCTCAGCCATGCCGTTGCTTTGCGGGCTGCGTACCGGTGTGGTCACCGGCTGCAAGCCAATCTGGCGAGGAAATAGGCGTGTCAGCTCGGCGATATAGGCCGAGCCGTTATCGCTCAACCATTACACCGGTGTGCTTGGTAGTCGATCCCCAAACGCTTCTCCACGCTTTCCAACATTAAGTCCTCGAATGTCATCGCCGCTGCAGCCCGTCGGGCTGGCGACCCTGCCGATGGCTTCGCGATGACAGCAGTCCAGGGGCGAAGGTCACGCTTAACTTCGCGCCGTCATCGCAGCGACACTCGAAGCCGTCCGAGCACCAGCGTATCGCTGGTAGTAACGGCAATCCGGCCTTCATGCCGGCGCTGCACGCCAGGCCGCTTGATGCGGCGTTCCAGCAACAGATTGTGATCGCGCATGACGCGGTAAACCCGCTTCACATTGATCGGGGCCAGTGACTGGACTTCACGCTCACGGCGCAGCAACCCCCAAACACGGCGGTAGCCATAGCTCGGCAACTCGCTGACTTGCTGCTTAATCTCGGCGACCAACTCCGTATCGTTCACGAGCCGACGTCGCCGTACTTTGGGCGATACCAATTGCTTGATCCGAGCCGTTAATTGCGAGCGCGACACACCGAGACATTTGCTGACCAGTTTCACTGGTCGTCCCCCGGCAACAAGGGTGAGTGCGCAATCCATTTTCGCGACAGGGCAATCTCCACGGCCTCTTTTAGGACTTCGGCTTCCATCGTCTTCTTGCCCAGCATCCGTTGTAATTCGCGGATCTGCTTGAGCGCATCGGTCAGTTCCGACGCAGGTACAACGGCCTCGCCAGCACTGACCGCCGACAAGCTTCCGTCCTGGTACAGCTTGCGCCACAGGAAGAGTTGATTGGCGTTGATGCCGTTGCGCCGGGCCACCACGGATACACTTTGTCCGGGTTCGAGGCTCTCGCGAACCATGGCCAGCTTCTGGTCGGTGCTCCAGCGGCGTCGGCGTTCCTGGCCGAGCAGCTCGCCACCCTTATCATTGCTGTTAGTCATAAACATATCTATGGTCACCCCCATTTTTGCAATGCTGATTAACGGGCGATGTGGTGGCTTGCTTAAATCTATCCGGCGTCTGTTGGGGCAAGCCCCGCGCCACGATGAGAGTCGCGCCTGGCGATCCTTAAAAACCCGTGCGGCCTCAAAAGCCAGATGTTTATCCAGGATTTTCGCCAGGCCGGTTGGCCGTTCACATCATCTGTTGTTCAGCTATCGCAAAACCTGAAAGGTGAATCGTGGTACAGCAACAACCGCAGGATCAGGCTTTCAGCACGTCTGGCCCTGCTTCGTATTGGGTGTGGTGCGTAGAAATTGCCCAGGCTATGCGGGCCAGCTTGTTGGCCAGCGCGCAGGCAACCACGTTGGAATGCCGCCGTGTCAGCAGCGATCGCACCCAATCGGCTAACGCGCCCTTTTGGCGCTCCAGATGCCGCATATAGACTCTTGCGCATTGCACTAATAGGCTTCGCAGGTTCTTGTCTCCCCGCTTGCTGATACCTAACAAGTTGGCTTTGCCACCCGTGCTGTACTGCCTTGGCACTAGGCCTAGCGAAGCCGCGAAGTCTCGACTACAGCCGTACTGCTGGCCGTCGCCCATTTCCACAGCCAGCAGGCTGGCGGTGATCGGGCCGATACATGGCATGCTCAGCAAACGACGACCTAGATCATCGTCAGCCAGTTGGCCCGCCAGTTCTTTATCCAATTGCTTGATTTGCTCGTCCAAGTAGACGAAATGATCATGCAGACGTTGCAGTAACACCGTCAGCCGAACAGGCAACTCATGCTCCGCCAGAACGGCCGACAGGCGTTTCATCACGGCCAGGCCTTGCGGCAGACTGATACCAAACTCGAGCAAGAAACCGTGCATCTGGTTGACCGCCTTGGTGCGGTCTCGGATCAGCGATTCGCGCAGCCGATGCAATACTGAAAGAGTCTGTTCGCCTTCGGTCTTCGGCGAAACAAAGCGCATCGTCGGGCGCGAAGCGGCCTCGCAGATAGCCTGCGCATCGACGAAATCATTTTTGTTGCCTTTGACGAAGGGCTTAACGAACTGCGGGGAAATCAGCTTGGCCTGATGCCCGAGGGCGGTCAGTTCGCGTGCGACGAAGTGCGCTCCGGCGCAGGCTTCCATCACCACGGTGCACGCGGGCAGGTTGGCAAAGAACCGCATCATCTGCTGTCGTGAAAGCTTCTTGCGAAACAGCTCTCGCCCAGGTTTGTCTTGGCCGTGCAGATGGAAGGTGTGTTTGCCGAGGTCGATACCGACCAGTGCCAAATCGCTCATGGTGATGGTCTCCGAATTAAAAACACCCTACGAAAGCGTAGCCTTCGCAGGATGCCGGGGGTGACCATCTCATTACCCGTTTGCCTATCCCTTATCTTAAGGGGGGAACGGTGTCCTGTCTTTCATGGGGCTCGTTCACCCCGTCCCTTACCGCCATGGCAACGAAAGACTGCCCAAGATCAACCCGGGTGGTCGGGTCTACCCGGCGTTGCGCAACCAGTCTGTCCATGGACGCCCGGTCCGTCATCACCAAGTCGAAACCTTCGGGGCTTAGTTTTTGCTGATAAGCATCTGCCAGCGTCATACCACCGGTTGGCGCTTTGACGATCGTCAGACGGATTGCTCCGCTTTTTTCGTAGTCAGGAGCGATGGCGGCAGCCGCACTAATGAAACCGCTAGCGCATAGCAATCTCAGGGTCACTAGACGATCTGCAGGCTTATCAGCTGCGTCGCTCAGGCCGGAGCTCAAAAAAATGCAGGTCAGCAAAAGTGGTCTGAAGCGCGGCATGGCAGGCAATTCCTCGTCCGGAAAACCTACAAGCTAAAGCACGTCTGACTTCCCCAGTGTTAACCCGCGTTAAGAAAAATTTACTTTAACGGACAAACGTACCGGCTCATCTTTCGACTGCCGTGAGAATGTATGCCCACAAATCTGGAGTTCAGAATGAATCGTGCGTTAGTCATCGAGGACGACGAAGTCACCGCACAGGCCATCCTCACCGAGCTTGACGCCCATGGATTTCATGGTCAGTGGGCCGACAATGGACGAGACGGTCTCGCTTTGGCCATCGCAGGAGGCCATGACGTCATTACCCTGGATCGCATGCTGCCCGATTTTGACGGACTGACAATCGTCAGCACCCTACGTCAGTTGTCTATTAAGACCCCAGTGCTGATGATAAGCGCCCTGTCGGACGTGGACGAACGCGTTCGAGGCCTGCGCTCGGGTGGCGATGACTATCTGACCAAACCATTCTCAATGATCGAAATGATTGCGCGCCTCGAGGTGCTGTTACGTGACTCAACACCCGACGAGGCGGAACATTGCCTACGCTTCGGCGGCCTGCAGATGAACCTTATTACCCAAGGCGTCACTCTCGAAGGTGAGGCGATCGGGCTGCTTCCCACCGAATTCAGGCTTCTGACTTACCTGATGCGCCACGCCGGACAACTGGTCACGCGCACCATGCTGTTTCAAGAAGTCTGGGGTTATCACTTCGATCCCGGCACGAACATCATCGATGTCCACCTCACTCGCTTGCGCAAAAAAATAGAAGGCCCCGGCGCGCCCGTAATTCAGACTATTCGTGGGTCAGGCTATGTTCTCGTCGACAAGGCCTGAACGCTGGAGGTCCAGCGGGAGCCGTTTGATCGGCCTTTACTCACTGTTCTTCGTAGCTTGGGGCGCCGTTTTCACCGGCGTATTGTACTGGCAAATCACCCGCTACCTAGGCACTGTGGCCGAGCGAACACTCATGCAGCGTGCGCATTATTATCAAAAACTTGATGATGAAGCGTTGGTGACCGAGCTCGCCGGGAGTGAGGTGTACTCCACCCCAGGAATTGATGCTTACGGGTTGTTCCAAGCCAATGGCGAGCACTTGACAGGAGACTTGCTCAAGCTACGCGCCAACCTTCCTGATGATGGGCGAGTGCATTATCTGGAGCGCGGTTTAAGCATCGCGTTACCCAATGAGGAAACGCGTAGTAGCTATGCGCTGCGGCTTGATCGCGCTGATGGCAGGATCCTGATTCTTGCACGCGACGGAGGTTCGATCTCCGCCGTGGCGGGCATCATCGGGCAAGCGTTTTTCTGGGGGCTGTCGCTGACGCTGGTTCCAGGGCTGATCGGCTGGCGTCTGCTGCGAAGGCGCCCTATTAGGCGAGTGGAACGGTTGCAACGCAGCACGGAGCGCATCGTTTCGGGGAACCTGCGTGAGCGGCTGCCGCTTTCAGCCCGCCGTGATGAACTCGATATGCTGGCCAACGCGGTCAACACTATGCTCGAACACATCGAACAACTGATGCTGGAGGTTAAAAGTGTTTGCGACGGTATTGCACATGACCTGCGGACTCCGCTGACTAGGTTACGGGCGCGCCTTTATCAACTACAAAAGCTGCCGCTGCAAAAGTCGCATGTCGATACGTTGAACTTAGCACTGGAGGAAAGCGAATCCATCATGTCACGCTTTCAAGGTCTGCTTCGGATTTCTGAACTGGAGGACACCCGGCGGCGCTCGGGCTTTGAAACATTCCAGCCTGAACAGCTGCTGAAGCAGGCTCACGAGTTTTATGAGCCGCTTGCTCATGAGAAAAACCAGCAGCTGATCCTGCAGACGCCTGGTGACTATCCGTTGCTGAAGGGCGACACCTCTCTACTGTTCGAAGCGTTGGTGAACCTGATGGATAACGCGATCAAGTTCACTCAACCGGGAGGCACCATTTCTCTGCGCTGCGTGCGAAAGGAGTGCAGCCTGAGTATCGAGGTGCAGGACAACGGGCCAGGCATCCCTTGCAACGAACTCAACAGCGTGACCCGACGCCTTTACCGCGGCGACCAGACCCGGCAGCAACCCGGTAACGGTCTCGGGCTCTCGCTGGTGGCTGCGATTGCCCGCCTCCATGGGTTTGGGCTAAAAATTGAAGCAGGCATCGATGGTGGTGGCACGCGAGTAGCGCTCGACTGCCCCGTGCACGATCGACGGCACGACGCTTCTTAAATTTTTCTTAACCCTGCTTAATTGGCCACTGTTTTTTTGCTGGTCTAGGTTGTCGCACCTCGCGTCTAACCAAGGCTTGTCGTACGTGAAACACCTGCCCCTACGTTTCGTCCTGACTCTCGTGTTGGCTCATTTGCCGCCAGTATCTGCCGCTCCTGTTCCAGCAGGTCCCATGACGCCTTCGGCACCGCAGCTGCACGCAAAGTCTTGGGTGCTTATGGATGCTGCTAGCGGGGATGTGCTCACCAGCCATGATGAAAATGAACACCTGCCCCCTGCCAGCCTGACTAAATTGATGACCGTGTACGTCGCGACCAGTGAGATACAGGGCGGCCGATTGCGATCCGATGATGAAGTCACCATCAGTGAAAATGCTTGGCACACCGAGGGGTCGCGCATGTTCCTCGATCCGCAAAGTAAGGTTGCCGTTCATGACCTGTTGCGCGGGATTGTCATCGACTCGGGCAATGATGCCAGCGTCGCACTCGCCGAGCATATTGCTGGCGACCAAAACAGCTTCGCCGGGTTGATGAACGTCACCGCGAATCGGCTGGGGCTTCGCGACACGCACTTCATGAACCCCACCGGTCTTCCTGCGCCGGAACATTATTCTTCAGCGCTGGACATGGCGAAGCTCGCACGCGCGATCATCAACGATGAGTCGGCTTACTATTCGCTTTATAAACAGAAACACTTCACCTGGAATGGCATACGCCAACCCAATCGAAATTTGCTGCTGTGGCGTGACGAGTCCGTGGACGGCTTGAAGACAGGCCACACGGAGGCAGCGGGTTACTGCATGGTCACCTCTGCCATACGTGACGGTCATCGACTCGTCACTGCGGTGTTTGGCTCAACCTCTATGAAAAATCGCGCCAATGACGCTGAGAAGTTGTTGAGCTACGGCTTTCGCTTTTTTGACACTCAAACGTATGTCAAGGCTGGTCAGGTCCTGTCGGAGCCTATTCTCTGGAAAGGCATAGATCGTACGCTGCCCGTAGGGTCGCTGGATGATATATCCCTGACCCTGCCAAAGGATCGGAATCGCAAAGTCGATGTTCGGGTCACAATCGACCACCCGCTCGTGGCCCCTCTGGCGATGGGTACTATCGTGGGCAGTCTGGACATTTATGACGGTGAAAAGAAACTGGTCACGAGGCCTCTGATCTCGTTGGAAGAAGCCCCTGAAGGGGGGTGGTGGAAACGTGCTTGGGACGCCCTGCATCTGTTCTTTCTGAACATGCTCGGGACAGAGAATTCACCCTACAAATAATGCGCATCCTACTTCGCAATGGGTCGGCCGAACCGTGGCTTTGGACAGGTACGAGCTGAGGTCAGGTGAGCGTAGTTTTGGAATAGCGTGACCTCTCATTGCTTTTTTCAAAGGCAAACTGGCTAAACGCGCTGGTCGGGCCTGCCGGGCACTGGCCGATGTCTTTTGTTACGATGGATGTTCACCCCTCCGGTTATGCCACTTAGCAAGGTGACAAACGACCATCGCGCATCAGCGTTTCGAACAAGGAGCCCCTCATGGGTAAAGAACCTGTGGATGATCCGACCGTTAAAGGTCATTCCGCCAGTGATGACGGCATCCCAGCCCCTAGCGGAGCTGCAAACCTCATCGATACCGATTATGTTATAGGGCAAGATAATATCAAGGGCGAGTTCTCTTTCTCCCTCGATATCCACGGCAAAGTATTCATCATTTCGGCCGCTGCGATCTTACTCTTCGTCGTATTAACGCTGGCATTGCAGAATGAAGTAGAGCCTCTGTTCAGTGCGATTCGTAACTGGTTGACCGGGCATCTTGCGTGGCTCTTCATGAGCATCGCCAATATCTTTGTCGTGCTGTGCCTGGCTCTGATCGTCTCGCCTTTGGGTAAGGTCAGACTCGGTGGCAGAGATGCCAAACCGGATCACAGTTATGTCGGCTGGTTTTCGATGCTCTTCGCCGCGGGCATGGGCATTGGCCTGATGTTCTATGGCGTTGCCGAACCCATGTCCCACTTCGCGGCGTCTATGGGTGGAGTCACTGTTGATGCCACCGGAGCCCGCACTGACTGGGCACCGCTAGGTGGAGCGGCGGGTGATGCCAAAGCTTCGGCGGATCTGGCAATGGCGGCTACGATCTTCCACTGGGGTCTGCACCCATGGGCCATCTACGCAATCGTCGCGCTGTCGCTGGCCTTGTTCTCCTATAACAAAGGATTGCCGCTCTCGATCAGATCGGTTTTCTATCCACTGCTCGGGGAGCGCGTGTGGGGTTGGCCGGGACACATCGTCGATATTCTCGCCGTTTTTGCGACCCTGTTTGGCCTGGCAACTTCCCTTGGCATCGGCGCAGAGCAAGCCGCCGCAGGCCTTGAATACCTGTTTGGTATTCAGTCCACCAACCTCAGCAAGGTGATGCTGATCGTAGGGATCACGATGGTTGCGCTCTGGTCGGTGCTTTCCGGTCTGGACAAGGGGGTGAAGATGCTCTCCCAGATCAACATGGGGCTCGCTTTGCTCCTATTGGTATTCATCATCGTGGTTGGGCCTACGCTGGCGATCTTCACCGGCTTCTTCAAAAACCTGGTGACGTACGTGGAGTATTTGCCCGCCCTGTCCAATCCCTTCGGACGCACCGACAGTGAGTTCACGCAGGGCTGGACTGCCTTCTACTGGGCGTGGTGGATCAGCTGGTCACCATTTGTTGGCATGTTCATCGCCCGTGTCAGTCGCGGACGTACCGTGAGGGAGTTCCTCATCTCGGTACTGCTCGTTCCTTCAGTAGTATCGGTGCTATGGATGACCACCTTCGGCGGCACGGCCATTGATCAAGCCACCGTACAGGGGCTCGTCGGTGTCAAGGACGCTGTCCTGGAATTGAAGCTGTTTGCGATGCTTGAGGGCTTACCACTAAAAGAGATCACTTCGTTTCTAGGCATCGTCCTGGTGATCGTATTCTTCATCACTTCCTCGGACTCCGGCTCATTAGTGATTGACACCATCACCGCTGGCGGCAAGGTCGATGCGCCAGTGCCGCAGCGGGTATTCTGGGCCATTATCGAAGGTGTGATCGCGATCGCACTGCTCTTGGGAGGTGGCCTTGTTGCGCTTCAGGCGATGGCGGTGTCAACCGGTTTGCCGTTCGCCATCGTGCTGATGATTGGTTGTATCTCTTTGGTGAAAGGACTCATGTCCGAGCCTCGATAGCGAGGCCATTGATTCTCTACCCTCTCCCAACGTTCAAAGGCAGGGGTGCAGCCTATTCGGGGCGCGCCTCTGCATCAGACCGAGGACCTCATGTTTCAAGAAGTAATCAGCTTTTTCGTCAATTACACATTTCTGGGCATTTCGTTAGCCAACTGGATTTTTGCGGGGTCGCTGATCGTCATCAGCTTCGTCTTGGCGAGGACGGTGATCGGATTCTTCCTCAGAAGACTCAAGCAGCAGTCAACTCAGCCAAATGCGCACCTGAGTCACATTGCTGTCGAAGTGTTATCGGGCACCAGTAATACGTTGCTGTTGCTGGCCTCGATTCTCATCGGTGTCGGAGTTCTGGATTTACCCGAGCGCTGGCTGGGGCGCGTGAGCAGTCTCTGGTTTGTGGTCGCTGCTCTGCAAGTCGGGTTGTGGGTCAACCGAGCACTGGCGCTGGCGCTTGCTCGCTATTTTCGCCGCCACAGCACTGCGCAAACCTATCAGGGAAGCGCACTGGCGACCTTGAGTCTGTGGGGTGCCAAGGTATTTCTGTGGGTGGTAGTCGTCCTGGCGATGCTGTCAAACGTCGGCGTCAACATCACCGCCTTCGTTGCCAGCCTCGGTGTGGGCGGTATCGCGGTTGCGCTAGCGGTGCAGAACATCCTGGCTGACGTTTTCGCCTCGCTGTCCATTGCGGTCGACAAACCGTTCGAAGTGGGGGATTTCATTGTTGTCGGCTCGCTTTCAGGAACAGTCGAGCACGTGGGCCTGAAGACAACGCGCATCCGCAGTCTGGGGGGTGAGCAGATCGTCATGGCGAATGCCGAGATGATCGGTAGCACGATTCAGAACTACAAGCGTCTGCAAGAGCGCCGAATTGTGTTCGAGCTGGCGCTGACTTATGGCTGTTCAGCTCAACAGATTCGCGAGGTCCCGCAACGTATCGAAGGCATCATCCGGCAGCAAAAACTCGCCCGCTTTGACCGCTGCCATTTCCGCAACTTTGGTAGCAGTGCTCTGGAATTCGAAACGGTCTACATCGTGCTCGACCCTAGCTACAACGTATACATGGACGTTCAGCAAGCAATTAACCTGGCCATTGTCGACGCCTTCGCTGAATTGGGCGTGACCTTTGCCCACCCTTCCCGCACGGTGTTCATCGAAAGCGCTCCAGCCAGGGAGACCCTAGACAGTTACACGGCAGGGGCTCGTGAACAGACTGCCAGCCGTCCTGACAGGAATGACCATTGACCGGTGCACGGATCAGGTGGCTGTGGCGTGTTTCAGCTCCAAAGCGATCCAAGGGGCGTCTGAGGGCTGTGGTGCGTAGCGACCTGAGCCTGCAATAGCTCGGCGGTCGCCAGTGCATCGGTGAGCGCATGATGCGCGTGGTATGTCGGCAGGTTGTACCGAGCCCGGGTGTCGGCGAGGCGGATGGACAGTTGAGGGCGGCGCAACAGCCGCTCCAGCCAGCCGGGTTTCTGCCGGTGCAGTCTGGCCTCCAGTTGCATCGTGTCTATAACTGGGAACTGTAGCCCTTCCCCCAGATGTTCCAGAAATGCCCGATTGAGGAATGCACGCTCAATGTTGCGGTAATGGACGACAATCACCTTCCCGGCCATCGCGTTCAGAAGCGTCTCGTAGATCGCCTGGAATGTTGGCGCCTTGGCAACCTCTGCGTGGGTGATGTGGTGGAACGTGACAGATTTTCCGCTCAGCTCTGAAGCGGGCTGTATGACCCGGTACTGCGCATGCTGGCATTGAATACGCCGAAGCGTAAACGGCAGCAGACCGATGCTGACAATGCTGTGAGCTTGTGCATCAAGGCCCGTGGTTTCCACGTCCAGTGCCAGAAAATGCACAAGTTCTACAGGGGTGTGTGCAGCCACCACACCGGCTTGGTAAAAGCGCTGCAGCGCGGAATGTCTCGCTTGCTGTGACAACTCGTCGAACCTGGCTGGCCAGTCCAGAACGGCATCAGCGCTGGGGCGGGCTATTGTCATTTTGGCAATCGTCCCTTGGGCGGGTACCGAAAGCGTAGAAAGTTCTGACCATTGCTGAGCACTTGAAACGCTTCTTTGAGATTGTGCCGTTCGCTGTGACTGAATCGCTCGGGCTCGATGTAGTTGTCAGGGGTAATGCCATGCTCCAACGCATCTGCCTGATGCCGGATGCGTACCATGGACAGGAACTCGAGGGCATACCTTAAGTGCTTCACGGCATCGGGTGGCATCATGTTGGCTGCTGCAATCGCGTCCAGCCGATCAAACGAGTTTTGGGAGGTGCTGCCGCAGGCGAGTGCGTGGATGCGGATGAGATCGGTTAGCGGTGCAGTGCCGCGTCCCTTGAGGTTGATGATGCGTTTTTGCTGGCCGTCCGTCTCGACGACAAATGTGCGGAAGAAACCCAAGGGAGGGGTCCGGTTGAGCGCAATCCTTGCCAGTGCACTCAAAAAGCTTGGGCTGGATGATGATTGGCTGGCGCAAAGTACCTTGAGTTCCTGAATCAGGTCGAGCTTCCCGTAGACCCCGTCCAGATCAAAAAAGATGCAGCTGTGCAATAGCGCCGAAGGGCTTGGTTTGTCTATCCACTGCCGAAAGTAATTGCGCCACACGCTGATGGGTTGGCGCCATTGCTCATTTGTCGCCATGATGCCGCCCTTGCAATAGGTGTAGCCGCATGCGGCCAGACCATCGCTGACAAAGGTCGCCAGACTGCGAAAGTACGCGTAGTGCAGGGTCGGGTCGTAGCTATCGTCCAGGACAAGCGCATTGTCCTGATCTGTCACCAGCAGTTGCTCGTCCCGCGCCATCGAACCCAGCACCATAAAACAGTACGGCACTGGCGGCGGGCCGTATTTCTTTTCGGCCAGCTCAAGCAAGCGCTGGGTGAAAGCCCTGCCGATTCCCGATATAGCGCTGCCGATCATGTGAGCCGTGGCGCCGTCGCGGACCATGCGAATGTAGGTTCCCCTCAGATCCGTCAGCAGTGCTCGCAAGCCTTCTACCGACGTCTGGTTGGATATTCTGCTGACCAGATACAAGCTGCTGTGAGACTCATAGCGGATGATGTCCGAAAGGTTTATCAGCCCGACCGGTCTGCCATGCCTCAGCACTGGCAAGTGGTGGATGTTACGACGCAGCATCACCAGCATGGCCTCGAAAACCGAGTCGTCAGCGTCGATCGACACAGGATCTTTCGTCATGATTTCGCTGACGCTGGTTTGCTCGCCGTCGAGCCCGGCTGCCACGACCCGCGTACGCAGGTCCCGGTCGGTCACAATGCCGCAGATTTGAGGCGTTGCCTGCCTGGCGGGCGCTATCACCACCACACACGCCACGCTTTGCTCAGCCATAATCCTGGCCGCATCCCCCACGCAGGCGTCAGAGCCCACCCAGACCAATGAGCGCGACAGCAGGGCGCGGCATCGGAGCTGGATCAACTCGCTGGCGCGCCCTTGGGCCTCCACAGCCGACCTCAGCCTGGAGTGGCCCTCCGCCTCGACAAAGTCGGCGAACGCATCATGGTGCGCGCACAGTCCGGCGAACACATCTGCCGGAATGAAATAAATAAGGCTGTCTTCGAGCGCTTTTGCAGGAAAGCGCACTCTGTTACTGCGCAACAGCCCTGCCTGACCGAAGATGTCGCCCTCGACTAACCGGTTATACAACTCACCGTTGCGGCGGTAGATCTCAACCGCACCGCTGCGCACATAGTGCAGGTCCTGGATGGTGGCCCCTGCTTCAAGAATCTCGCTGCCGGCTTTGAAGTAGCTGACTTCAATCCGACGCGCGATAGTTTCAACCACGTCCCTAGGCAGGGCGTCGAAGGGGGCGAAGCGGCAAAGATGGTTGCTGATCTCTTCTAATTCAACTTGCATGAAACCTCGTATCGAGCGGGGACAGGTCCAAGACTTCGCCCCTAGCAAAGATGCTGATGCTGCCTGGCATGCTAGCTACGGGACCACATCTTTTTGGGAGCGACAAGCCCGTTATCCGACGAACAGGAATAACTGACCGGGCATGAGCTGTAAATTGTTTACATCAATGTCTGCCTGTTTGCGCAGGCGTGCCGGCAAAAGATTCGCTGCCCTCACAGCAACGCCCTCATCCCCTTTCAGACATGGAGCTTATAGACCGATGTTGGACACCGTCGCAGTATTTCTCAGCATCACCGCGGTGCTAGCGTTTCTCAACAGACGTTATGTGGGACTGCCGCCGGCCATTGGAGTAATGAGCATTGCACTGGCGCTTTCGCTCCTCAACATGGCCCTCAGTGCACTAGGTTTTGAAGCGCTGCATACATTCGAAACGTCACTGGTAGAGTCCATCGACTTTTCCGAGCTGTTGATGCAAGGAATGTTATCGCTGCTGCTATTTGCCGGCGCACTGCACGTAGACTTGTCGCAGCTGCGTGCCTACAGATGGCAGGTCGCATCATTGGCGGTCGTCGGTACGACTCTTTCGACTCTGTTTATCGGCTTTGCGCTCTGGGCGCTGCTCTCACTCACCGACTTGGCTTTGCCGCTTTCGTACTGCCTGGTGTTCGGCGCGCTGATTTCGCCGACAGACCCCATCGCGGTCATGGGCATTCTCAAGTCCGCTGGCGCGCCCGCTAGTATCGAACTGGTGATCTCAGGCGAATCCCTGTTCAACGACGGCGTCAGCGTCGTTCTGTTTTCGCTCATCCTGGCGATGATTGTCAGTGGTGACGCGCCCTCAGTGCTTGGCGCCTCAGAACTGCTCGTCGAGGAGGCCGGCGGCGGGGCACTGGTCGGTGCGGTGTTGGGCTACATCACGTACCGAATGCTTAAAAGCATCGACAGCTATCAGGAAGAGGTGCTCATCACCCTGGCGGCAGTACTTAGCGGCTACGCCCTGGCAACTCATCTGCACGTCTCAGGCCCGCTGGCGATGGTGGTAATGGGCCTCATCGTCGGCAATCAGGGCCGCTCCTATGCAATGTCGGAAGAAACCGAGAGGAATCTCGATATGTTCTGGGAGTTGATTGACGAGATCCTTAACGCCGTGCTTTTTGTGCTCATTGGCCTGGAAGTGGTGCTGATTTACTTCTCAAGTTCGCTTGCTGTAACGGGACTGGCCGTTATCGTGTTGACATTGCTAGCCAGGCTGCTGACCGTCGGTGCTCCCGTCGCAGTGCTGGGCAAGCGCTTTCGGCTGCCTGCCGGCGCTTGGAGCGTGATGACCTGGGGCGGATTACGCGGGGGGATATCAGTAGCGCTGGCGCTGTCACTTCCGCCGGGGCATGCCCGAGACGTGGTCGTATCGCTGACCTACATGGTCGTCGTGTTCTCCATTCTGGTTCAGGGCATGAGCATCGGAGCGCTGGTGAAGCGCGTGATCCCTTGCAGGAAATGAGCACAGATCCCCAAGGCTGAAGGCGCATGTCATGGGAGCGCAGCGGCGATGCAAGCACTCAAACGCGCCTTGTCTGCGTCAAGAGTCAGCGCCGCGTGCCCCCGTTCCAGAATGACGCCGATGTGGCGAGCGCACACGTCGGCATATAACGCCGGACTGGCGTGCGCCAGGCTTGCGAGCGCTTTGACGAGACGAACATTCACCTCGATGAGCGCTGCGCCGTCACGCGCAATCGGTGAGAAGAAGTCATCAAACATGTCTTCTACTGACAGCCCGCGCACATGCACGCAACTGCACTGGGTTTGAGGCTTTTCCAGCGTCCCAGACCTCGCCTGTGCATTGAAGGCACGGATTCCTCTGCCGATGACGTCGATCGCTGTCCCCGGGTCATTCACGGCGGGCGAAAGCGCCCTTGATGCGATCTCGGACAATACGGACAGACCAAATCGAGGGTCATGCTCGAAGGTTCTGCGAACGCCAAGGGTGACAGCTGACAGGATTTGTCTAACCTGAGATTCATCCAGCGGCTCGGTGCTTGTTTTCATTACCCGTGCCAGCAGCTCGCCCTCATTCACAAAGCTGCCTGGCAGGACTTCAAGATAAATAAGCATCGCATGCTTCTGCGCAAACGCTCCCAGGGCGGGCACGTCGATATGCTGCACATAGCCGACTTCGCGGCTGCGAATAGTGAGCATTGGCACCCCCGGCACCTGCTGATCAGGGTAGGCGCAGCCTCCCAGGTACGGCAGTCGACACCGCTCCGTCAGAGCACTAATGGTGGCGGCCTCCACTCGGTCGATCGTCTCGCCAACCCGACCAAGCCTTGACAGATGATCGATCCATCGCAGCAGGGTGTAGACGATCAAAACCACGACCGCGAGGGTCACCGCGAATAGGATGACCCTGCCTTGAGCGCCATACGCGCCTGTACTCAGCGCGATGATGCCAACCAAGCTGAACAGGAACGAGCCGATGAAGGTCGACAGAGCGTTCTGCGTGGTCGTGTCCTCCATGACCAGAGTTGTGGCGCGCGGGGTGGTACCGGTGCTCGCTGCGCCATAGGCCGTAACCATTGTGCTTAGCGAAAACGTGGTAACGGCGAGCATGCTGGAGGCAATGATGCTAAGAATCTTGTCGACGGCATCGGCGCCTATCTTGCCTGGCAGGTCGATTGGAATGTGGTCTCGGAGAACGACAGCCAGCAACGCCGTCACTACGCCCAGCAGTGAAAACAGCCCCGCCCTGAACCACAGCCGCTTGGTTGTTTGAATCAATAGCCATTGCCAACGAGCAACCATTCCGAAACTCCGCGGTTATGTGGGGGGTGAGTTGGATTTATGCCTAGCCACTAATGGCTTGGCGGCTTTCTGAAGTTGGCGATCCCCCACAGTAAACCGACCACTGCGGACACCGTAGAAGCGCAAAGCACACTCAACTTGGCTGCTGCCAATAAACGCTCGTCGTCATAGGCCAGACCGGCGATAAAAATCGACATCGTGAAGCCAATGCCGGCGAGCAGACCCACGAGCATGACCCCGCGCCAGGTTACCTGTTCTGGCAGCTTGCAAAGCCCGGTGCGAACCAGGAGGAAAGTGGCGAGCAACACACCAATGGGCTTACCAAACACCAATGCCATTACGACGCCAAAAACAACAGGAACCACAGCTGGATCGCTTAGCTGAGCGCCATGGAAATTGACTCCAGCGTTCGCTAACGCGAACAGCGGCATGATGACAAAAGCGACCCACGGGTGAAGAGCTTCCTGGACTCGTTGCACTGGGGGCATTACTTCACGCTCGGCAAGCCGGATTTGCTTGAGCGGCGCTGAGACCTTTTTCTCGCCCTGGTCTACCCGGTGCGTCAGATCCCGGAATGCTTGGGACATGATTTCGAGCGGACGCTCCCGGGACGGTGCCGACCATACAGGAGTGACAAGCCCGAGTATCACGCCCGCCAGAGTTGGGTGTACGCCTAGCTTGAGAAGACCTCCCCACACGATCGCGCCTGGCAACAGATAAAGCCAGGCCGAGCCGATTCCCATTCTTTGCATCACGAAGACAAGCGCGAGGCCCGCGCCCGCGATAGCCAGCCCTACCAAATGCAGACTTGCGGTATAGAACAGCGCGATGATCAGGATCGCAGCGATGTCGTCGATAATGGCGAGGGCCAGCAAGAAGACTCGCAGATTGGCAGGTATTGATTTGCCCAATAGAGCAAGAACTCCCACGGCGAATGCGATATCAGTTGCGGTCGGGACTGCCCAACCATGTGCAGATGCCGCACCCATGTTGTAAGCAAGATAGATTCCTGCTGGAACCAGCACACCGCCCAATGCCGCGCCCAAGGGGAGCGTCGCTAGCTTCGCGTTGGAGAGCGCGCCGTCTTGTATCTCTTGCCGAATCTCCATGCCGACCACCAGAAAAAATATGGTCATCAAGCCGTCATTGACTAAAAAATGCAGTGACTGGCCTACGCTAAAAGATCCTAACGTGAGGGCGACTTGAGTGTGCCAAAAGGCTTCATAAGACACAGTTGGCAAGCTGTTAGCCCAGAGAAGTGCAGCGACAGCGGCAAGTACAAGCACGACGCCGCTGAGGGCTTCGATATGGCTGAATCGCTCGACCGCAGCCAATGCTCGGCTGGTGAGGACCTGTGGTCGAGGAATGACATTTGATGCGGGCGTATTTGGGGCGGCCACGGGGAATCCTCACTGACGGCCCGACCAGTGCTGGAATTTAACCTGCGAATCGGCACAATGCCTTACGCACCCATGCCAATTGTACGCATGGATTGCCGCCTACCACAAAGCTTTGGTCGGAACCATGCAGGCCGGCAGCCTGGATCAAATCTGATTGTGCCTGCCCCCTTGGCATCTGAGCCATTGCTTGTCACGAAGGAAGACCTCTCCACGCTACGCTACGCCTCTGCCCTGAGGATTGCTGATTGATCCTTCCCCAATTTAATTTCGGCCTGATCTTTTTTTACACCTTGCAAACGGGCGCCTAATAGGCTGAGGTCGCAATCAGCAATGGTTTTATCATATACTTTGGATCCGCATACCCCTCGAGCTACAGGAACACCAGCATGACTGTACTCCAAACGATCTACTGGCAGCCTACGCCGCCTTAGCGCTACGCCCCCTCGCAACACCTTGCTTCCGCTAGCTTCGCTCGCGGGCGCGCACTGCTGTACGCCTGGTTTCGCACCTTAAGCACACAGCAAACAATCCTCAGAACGTGAATTTGTATCGACCTGCCCGCCTTGCCTTTGGCGTGCGCGATGCTTTGCCCTGGATGATTTCTATGCTGCAAAAACTAAGACAAACGTGGCTCTCCAATGTCCGTGGAGATGTGCTCGCCGGAATCGTCGTCGCCCTTGCGCTGATTCCTGAAGCCATCGCCTTTTCCATAATCGCGGGCGTCGATCCCAAGATCGGCCTCTACGCATCGTTTTGTATATGTACGGTCATCGCCTTCGTAGGCGGCCGCCCTGGGATGATCTCAGCAGCGACCGGCGCGATGGCGCTGCTTATGGTTACGCTTGTGAAAGATCACGGACTTCAGTACCTGCTCGCAGCAACACTGCTTTGTGGGGTACTTCAGATCATCGCCGGCTACCTCAAGCTGGGCTCACTGATGCGCTTCGTTTCGCGCTCGGTGGTGACCGGGTTCGTGAACGCTCTGGCAATCCTGATTTTCATGGCGCAGTTGCCTGAGCTCACCAATGTCACCTGGCACGTTTACGCCATGACTGCAGCTGGCCTTGGGATTATCTACCTGTTCCCGTACGTACCGAAGATCGGCAAGCTGCTTCCGTCACCGCTGGTGTGCATCCTTGCCCTGACTGCCATCGCAATCTATCTGGGACTGGACATCCGTACCGTGGGTGACATGGGGCAGCTGCCTGACACTTTGCCGATCTTCCTGTGGCCCGAATTACCGCTGAATTTTGAAACTCTGCGCATCATTTTCCCGTACTCCGCAGCGCTAGCCGTCGTGGGCCTGCTGGAGTCGATGATGACGGCCACGATCGTGGATGACCTGACTGATACCACCAGCAATAAAAACCGCGAGTGCAAAGGCCAAGGGGTAGCGAATATCGCGGCTGGCTTGCTGGGTGGCATGGCAGGTTGCGCCATGATTGGTCAGTCGATCATCAACGTGAAGTCCGGTGGACGTACCCGCCTCTCAACATTGTGTGCGGGTATTTTCCTGCTGCTGATGGTGGTATTCCTTGGGGAATGGCTTTCTAAAATACCCATGGCAGCACTGGTCGCCGTCATGATCATGGTGTCCATTGGCACATTCAGCTGGGACTCTTTGCGCAACCTGAAACAGCATCCTCTGTCGACCAACCTCGTTATGATCGCCACCGTTGTGGTCGTTGTGGCCACTCACAACCTGGCGTACGGCGTGCTGGTTGGTGTGCTTCTGGCTTCGTTGTTCTTCGCAAATAAGGTCGGGCACTACCTCGACATCAAGAGCAGCCTGCAAGAGGCTGAAATGCATCGAACCTACCAAGTCGTAGGCCAAGTGTTCTTTACCTCTGCAGACAAGTTCACCGAGGTTTTTGACTTCAAGGAAGCGCTCCACAAGGTAACCATTGATCTGACTGGTGCACATTTCTGGGATATCACTGCAGTCGCAGCGCTGGATAAGGTCGTGATCAAGTTCCGCCGTGAAGGCGCTGAGGTTGAGGTATTGGGTCTCAATGAAGCCAGCGCGACGATCGTTGACCGCTTCGGTGTGCATGACAAACCCGGTGCCATCGACAAGCTCATGAGCCACTAAGGAGATCGACAATGACCCACGTACTGGCATGCATCGATAACTCACCCTCCTCCCTAGCCGTCTGCGATTACGCAGCATGGGGGTCCCAGCGACTCAGCGCTCCACTAACCTTGCTCCATGTCCTAGATGAAGCCAAGTATCCTGCTTCCGCTGATCTGAGCGGCAACATTGGTCTTGGCAGCAGAGAGCATCTACTGGAAGAACTGGCCGAACTGGATGCGCAGCGCGCTAAGCTGGCCTTGGAACAGGGGCAGCATATGCTCGCAAAAGCTCGCGAACGCACCGTTTCCTCCGGCGCCGCTGCGCCTGATGTGAAACAGCGCCATGGCGATCTCGTCCAAACCTTAAGCGATCTCAAGGACGATATTCGATTGCTGGTAATTGGAAAGGCCGGTGAGAAAAGCATGCGCGACCCCAATACACTTGGAGGTCAAGTTGAGTCGGTGATCCGCGCGTTTCACCAGCCTATCCTGATTGCCAACGGCAATTTCAAGAAACCGGAAAAGGTCATGCTTGCGTTCGACGGGAGCGCCACATCACAGAAGACGATAGACGTGCTTGTCTCCAGCCCGTTCTGTACTGGCCTGGAGCTTCATATCGTTATGGCTGGCAAAAATTCGGCAGACAACCAGGCCAGACTGGATAAAGCGCGTAGCACGCTCGCCGCGTCTGGATTGTTGGTAAATGCCGAGCTACGCGAAGGCGACGTCGAGACCGTTCTACAGGCGTATGAGACCGAGCATGCCATCGACCTCCTTATAATGGGTGCGTATGGGCATTCGCGCATCAGGACCCTTCTGGTAGGCAGCACGACCACTACGATGTTGCGGATGACCACCCTTCCGGTGCTATTGCTTCGCTAATCGGTGTCTATGGCCATCGATCCCCAGCACTGCGGGAGACGATGGCCAGCCGGTAGGGATTAACTGATCGACTCGTAGCGAGACCACATGCCACTCATAACTGAAATTGTTCATCCAAAGCTTGCGTCCACACAGGGCCGAGTATTTCGTCGTCACGCTGCACGCGGCATCGTTTTGCGGGACGAACAGATCCTTCTGCTGTTTACCGAACGCTACAACGACTTCAGCTTCCCGGGGGGTGGACTTGAAGGTGACGAGGACATCGTCACTGGGCTGAAACGCGAGCTAGAGGAGGAAACGGGTGCTCGTGAAATACAGGTGCTTCAGCACTACGGTTACATCGAGGAGTACAGGCCACACGTGAAGCCTGGATACGACTTGATGCACATGACCTCGCACTTTTATGTATGTGATATAGGCCCTTACCTAGAGCCTGCAAGAATGGAGAGCCATGAAATTGCTAATGGTATGCGGCCTCTCTGGGTCAATCTGGTCGACGCGATCAGGCACAACGAGGCGGTAATGCATCGACGAGAGTCTTCGATGGGCCAGTCTATTCAGCGCGAAACTTTCATGTTGAGAAAGGTCGCCTTGGAACTCGTGTCACTACCCATCACCGCACGGTAAGGTTTGGGGAGAGGCCAGTGATACGGAAGGCCACCAGAGGACATCTTTAAGTCTGCAGGACTATCAGACTGGAGCTCATACTGGAGTTGCCATCCGGGTTTTCGCTGTTTTATTCGACCTGTCGCGACCGGCTGCTTTGGGTCCAGCTCTGTGAAAAAACCCAAATGGCAACCTACCGTGCTGATGGGCGAGATCGTATCGGGACGATCACGAAGCGATTTTCTGAATCTTTGGGCCTCAACTACATTGCCTCCTTTATACCTTGCCTGATCAGCCAAGCGTTCACCGGGTAACTGAAACCGAATCCGACCAGCATCGCAATCTGCATCATAAACCAGAAAGCCGCATCGCTCTTGAGTAGTGTTTGTTCGCTAAACAAACCAAAGAAGCAGATCGCCATCCAGCCGTACATCCCGGCTTGCCAAGCGATTAGGGATAACGTGTCAGCCTTTAGAGCAGCGACCAGTCCTTGCCCAAAGCTGAGGTCGCGCATAGGCTTTATACTGGAATATTGAAAAACGATACCCACCACAAAGGCGAGAATAAAATCGACTGCCCAAGTGCCAAACAAATGGCTACCCATTAACGAAACGGGCAGTAAGACTACAAAGGCTTCGGCGATCAGATCTCCCAGCGTACATCCGCTGCCGCAGTGAGTCGCTCCCACGGCGACGCTATGGGCGAATGAACGAGGCGGCTTCTGCCTTCCATCGCGTGGCTCGGCGCGGCCAAACGAGAAGTATGCGTACAATCCCAGCGGTCCGGCCCAAAGCATTGTAATCGGCCAAACGAGATTCATGATCGCCATGGGTTGCCGATGGCGGTACACATCACAAGCCACCCAGACGGCAAATAGCGCACCCAAAAAAATTGAAATTATCGATACGGTATTCAGCCATTGTGGAACAGGCATAGGGTTTCCTCGCTATGCAACGCTTTTAATCACAGCCATCCAAGCAATGCACGCCGGCAACCACACCACCCCCAAGCCAACCAGTAACAGATGCGAGGTAAGCGGGTGAATTACAGCGGGTTTGCGTTTCGGCTCATCTATTTGACGCTGCATTTTTCCCAAAGATGGTGATGCCATGGCTCATTAGGCCTGCTTCTTCCAAACACGTCCTGACCATAAGCCGGATATACCTCCAGGCGTTCGACTGGCGACTTCTTGACCTCCTACCGCAAGGAGGAAATCTTGGCTAGCTATTTTTGTTGACGCATACGATGGAAGATCGTTCCGACGCTGTTCACGAACGGCCCGGATGATGCTAGCCGTAATGTAGGATCAGAAAAAAAGCTTTTCTCAATGTGAACAGCTTCTGACTGATATTCAAAAAAAACCGCTTACAGATTGCGCAATGTGTCTATGCGGCGCTTGAAGGACATTTCCGCAGAGTCTCAAGGGCCGTCGATCAGCTGACGGTAATTGATGCGCTCGATGTTTCAGGAGCATTAACGCGACAAGCGGCCTTGTGAGATTATTATCATCTTAAGAGAAAATCGGCCCGGTACGAGTGCTCCCGGCCGGATAACAACCTAACCTCCAAGCTGAACAGCCCTGCCATTCCAAGCGCCGCTAGGATTTGCTCCAGGGCATGCTTGGCGGTTGGGGAAGCACTTAAAGCCATAGCGCTCTGAAAAGCGGCAAGGTCCCCCGATCCCCGGCTCTCATATAGCCGTTTAGCTCCTGGCTTCAGCTGGGCACAGGCTTCGGATGCGCGCAAGCCGCGCTCCCGGCGAGACCTCCATAAGCCTTAAGCATGCGCTCGCACCAAACGCTGATTGGGTCCGCCTTATCCAATAAATGTTGCGCACTAGTGACGCGAGCCCATTGGAAGGCACTGAAGGCAATATGATCGGCATAGGCTGGTTCGGCACCCGCCAGGTATTCCTGAGCAGAAAGCGTGCTACGCAACGGTGCTAGTACTCCTAGAAACTCCTTCATGAACAAATCGTGCTGAGCGGCCAGTTTATCCAAAGAGAGACCGAATGCCGCTTCCCGGGTGCGTTGAAAGTAAGGCTTGTCTTTGTCGTGCAGAACCGCAAATACGTCCGGCAAGATCAATCGTGCCAATGCAGGATGGACGATTTCCGTGACCCATTGGTTGATGAAGCGGGTGACGGCCATTAGTGAGGCGTCCCCCATCAACGAAGGCCGCTCGGGATAATGGCGGTCTAGGTACTCAGCAATTATCCAACTGTCTGAAATGCACCGTTCTCCGTCGACCAAAACGGGGACCTTTCCCTGTTGTGAAAATGAAATGGCCTCTTTTTCACTGAAGCGCCAGGGTAACGTTTCAACTGGCAGCCCCTTATGCGCCAGAGCTAGACGTACACGCCAGCAATAAGGACTGAATCGCCAGCTGTCATTAGCGCCTGCGAGATCATATAGACGTAGCGGAGTGTTCATTGGTCTTTCTTCCCTCGTTGTCCAGACATCAACCGACAAAACATTCAATGCCAGCGTCCTGTAGATAGATAGTGGTCGTATGCCAGTTTGTAGATGTCCAGCAACACAGATCAATCATGGCAAGGCCTCAATGTTCAGTGGCGCCACACCAACCAATGGGGGGTTCGTCTATTGGCGCGTTAAAGGCTAGTTGACCATGCCGACAGCAGACCTGCTCGCCATCATGTCTGCCGACGTTCCTTCGCTCGGATTTTTCCTCGAAATACCCAGAAGCCCAATGTGCTGTACGCCAAGGTAATGGGGACCAAAATGCCAAATACCCCCAGCATGAATACTTGGCTCAATCTCGCCGACGATGCCTGCGGGAGGGTTAAGCTTGGGGGAATTATCAAGGGATACATCGCTAAAATCATTGCCCCATACGCGGTGATGAACCACCCCAGCACAGCAAACAAGGGCAGGAAATGATGTTTACGGTTAAAGGATCGCCAGAACCAGATCGTAAAACAGACGAAAAGGATAATTATGGGGCCGCCGACTGGAAGCGTTAGCCAGCGCTGCGCATGAACGGTCTGCAATCCGAGAGTCCACACCACGATCACGGCAAGCAAGGCGGGAATTATCGCCGCCAATATTTTCGCTTGGCGGCGTGACTTAGCATGCAGGTCATCTGTGGTGCGCCAGTACAGCCAGCAGGCACCCAACAGGGAATAACCTGCTACCAACACCAGGCCGCAGAATATAGAGAATGCGCTAAACCAATCCCATCCACCACCTCGGTATTGTCCATCCATATGAGGTATGCCCTGGATGAGTCCCCCAAGGACGACACCTTGAAAAAAAGTAGCAAGGAGGGAACCTCCCATAAAAGCAACGTCGTGCCAGCGCTGCCTCTTTTCCGTTTCTGCACGATCGCGAAACTCCAACGCAACTCCACGGAAGATGAGCGATAAAAGCATTAGAAAGATAGGGGCGTACATGGCCGATAAGAAAATGCTATACGCCGCCGGAAACATAGCCAGAAGACCACCGCCTCCCAACACCAGCCAAGTCTCGTTACCGTCCCAAATAGGCAGGATGGAAAAAGCCATGACATGTCGGTGGCGGGCGTTTCGATTGACCGCAAAGAGGATACCGACCCCCAGATCGGTACCGTCTAGAATCACGTAAGTCAGAATCGAAAACGCGACGGCTCCGGCAGCCAGTACGTGTATAAGCTCATCTGATAATGGCATGTGTTTGCTCTCGCAGGCATGTACGAATCGGACATGCTTATTGACCCGTCTCGTTCGCTAGCTGAGGCTCCGGTCCTTTCTCGCCTTTTTTTGGGGTGATGGCTATGGCGCGCATGAGATAGATGAGCCCTATGCCGAAAACGAACACGTAGACACCTATAATGCTCATAAAGGAAGTCGTAACAAAGGAAAGGGAAACTGGCGAACTGCTTTGAGCTGTCCGCAGCAAGCCATAGACCGTGAACGGTTGACGCCCGACCTCAGTTACAACCCAGCCACACAGCATGGCAAGGAAACCGGCCGGGGCCATCAGCAACACCGTCATGTGTAACCACCGAGTGTTATACAAGCGCCCTCGCTTGCGTATCACTAGGCTTGCTATTCCGATTCCTGCCATGAGAAAGCCTAACCCGACCATAGCGCGGAATGCGAAAAAGACGATAGCCACAGGGGGGATGTCTGAAAGCGGGAATTCGTTAAGGCTCTTGATGGTGCCTGTCCAACTGTGACGAAGGTAGAGAGAGCCAATATGCGGAATAGCAAGTTCATAATGATTACGCTTTTCCGACATGTCCGGAATAGCAAATAACCGTAACGGCTCTCCTTGGAAATGCGGTGGCCGGTCCCAGGAGCCCTCCATCGCAGCAACTTTTTGCGGTTGATGTTCTAGTGTGTTCTCACCGTGCAGATCGCCTGCCACAATTTGCATTGGGCCCACAATGGCCACGGTCCACATTGCCATGGAAAACATAATGCGGGCATGAGGATTACTCGGATCGCGTAACAGTTGCCATGCGCCAGCGGCACCGACCATGAAGGCCGTTCCCAAAAACGCGGCGAAGCTCATGTGGATCATGCGATAAGGAAAGGACGGATTGAAAATTATTTCGAGCCAGTCTTGGGGAAAAAATCGCCCATCCGGCGAAAAGGTATAACCCGCAGGAGTATGCAACCACGAGTTCGCCGAAAGGATCCAGAAAGCGCTGAAAAGCGATCCAATGGCGACCGCACATGTCGAAAAAAAATGCAACTTTGGCCCCACCTTCTTCAAGCCAAAAAGCATGATGCCAACGAAGCCGGCCTCCAAGAAAAATGCGACCATCACTTCAAGAAACATGAGCGGACCGATGATCGAGCCGGCCACAGTGGAAAGCCTTCCCCAGTTGGTACCGAACTCGAACTCCATCACCAGCCCCGACGCAGTCCCGACCGCTACATTGAGCGCGAATATCTTCAACCAGAATTTATACAGGTCCATGTAGACCTGTTTTTTGCGCCATAGCCAAAGGCCCTCCAGTGCCATCAGAAAGTTCGCAAGGCCAATCGAAACGGCCGCTAGTACAATATGAAACCCGATGGTTATACCGAACTGGGCTCTGGCCAGTAGCAGCGTTGCGTCAGATGCGTCCATCAGCGATCCTACCATATGATAGCGATTCGTTTTAAAGCCTGCTGTCCTTTGCGAAGCAGGCTCCGTCAGTTATGGCAGGTTTACGCGTTGCTCGGTTTTCCAGTGAAATCGGAGATAGGCTTGTCGACATCCTTATCCAAGCGGTCCGCAAAAATCTTAAGCCCGTCGATAAGGGGCATGATCGCTCGCCATAAGGACTCGTCCTTCAACATTGAATAAGCACCTGTGACACCTGGCGCCTCCTTGCCATCCCCTTCTGGTTTGTAGGTACTCATGTGCATAAAGGCATCTTTAAACGCAAAGGCAACTTTATAAAACTGCGCTGGCGGAATACGAGACACGGCCATCGCGAGGATCGATAAATTCTGGATAGCGTTAAGCGTCCCCTCCTTGTTTAACCCATCAACCAACACTTTGGCGACTTGCGTATTGGCAGCCACCACGTCATTGGCAAAGCGTAATACACCGTGCTCGTGCAGCGTTTGAAGGAGCCGATCCAACTCTTCATGTGCGTCAGGACCTATCTTGGGCGGCTTGACGTCGTAATCGATACGTTCAGCCATTAGAATCTCTCCGGGTGAGGGGCTTGTTCGAGTGGCGAGACGTAATCATCCCTCGCCCATTTGACTTGGACCACCTGCGCGGCAACGCCTTCGAGGGGAGTGCGACTCCCGTAACGGAAGTTGCCGCGCGGGATCGGCTGATCCAGACGCTCTTTTGGCAGAGCCTCCATCCTCACTGCAGTCTCCTTGTACGCCGGCGTGTTCACGTCCGGATCATGATGCTCACCCGTCAACTCGTTGAGCCCGGGTTTGCCCTGGTGGATGGGCATGAACAGGACATGTCCGCTTACCCTATCGGTGATGACCACCGGGACTTCAACAGAGCCGCGGCGCGACATGATTCGGACCCAGGTTCCTTCCTCCAGCCCGCGTTCGGCTGCCAGTTCGGGGCTGATTTCTACAAACCAGTTTGGCGAAAGCGACGTCACACGTTTGCCTTTATCTGTCTGGTTCATGCTCTGGAAATGCTCGAGCATCCGCCCGTTGTTGAGCATCAGGTCATACTGTGTATCGACGTCCTCCAAAGGTGCCTTCCATTCCATGGGGAAGAGAACAGCCTTGCCATCATCAGTGTGGAAACCATTGGTGTACAGGAGGGGGGTGTCGGTACCGTCCGGCTTCATGGGCCATAGCAACGATCTCCAGCCCTCCAGCCGCTCATAACTGATACCCTTGAAAATCGTCGCGATACTGGCCACCTCGTCCAAGATCTGCGAGGGGTGTGTATAGCCCCATTCATATCCCATGCGTGCCGCTAAATCAGTCAGAATTTTCCAGTCAGGACGACTGTTCCCCAGCGGCGACATCACTTCGTAAAAACGCTGGATACGGCGCTCGGTGTTTACAAACGTGCCTTCTTTTTCCACGCTTGGGCATCCGGGCAGAACGACATCGGCAAATTCGGCTGTGCGGCTAAGGAAGATGTCCTGCACAACAAAAAAGTCCAGCTTGGTGAAGGCTTCATGGACGTTTGTAGCGTCGGAGTCCGCAAAGGCGGTTTCCTCGCCAATGATGTACATGGCCTTTATCTTGCGTTTATCCGCGTCCTGGACCATGAGGAAATTATCTTCCCCAACCTTGTCCGAGAGCCGCTCTGGCGGTACGCCCCAGGCCTTGGCCCACTTTTCACGTACCTCATCATCAGAGACTCTTTCGTAGCCCGGGTACATGTTCTTAAGACAACCAAAGTCACTGGCTCCCTGGACATTGTTATGACCACGCATTGGGTAACCGCCCGTACCAGGCTTGCCATAATTGCCCGTCACCAACAGCAGGTTCGACAACGCCGTGCTGGTATCCGCCCCGTGGCTATGCTGGGTGATTCCCATAGCCCAGCATAAGCAAACCGATTTGGCCTGCCCTATCATTTCCGCCGCTTCGACCAACTGGTCATGAGAGATACCGGTCATTCGTTCTGCAAATTCGAGAGTAAACGGCTCCAACGAGCGGCGGTACTCCTCGACCTGATTCACCTGGCTTTCCAGGAACGCCATATCTGCATACCCATGGTCAAACATGTAGCGAGACATTGCCGAGGCCCAGATCATATCGGTGCTGGGCTTGATCCTAAGAAAGACATCCGCACGCTCTGCCATCTCATGGCGTCGCGGGTCGACCACAATCCATCTTTGCCCATGGTGCTTTCGGGCAGCCTTTATCTTAGATGCGATCACGGGATGATTTTCGGACATGTTACTGCCTACGATGACCACAAGCTCCGCCTTCTGCAGGTCTTGGATCGTACCGGAATCGCCTCCATGCCCAACGGTACGGAACAAGCCCTTGGTGGCAGGGTTCTGGCAATAACGTGAGGAGTTATCGACGCTGTTGGTACCTATGATCAACCGAGCGATCTTTTGTGTTAGATAGGCCTCTTCGTTGCTGGCCTTGCTGGAACCGATGAACCCAATGCTCTGAGGTCCATGCGTATCCCTTATCTCTAAAAGACGGCGCGCGACGAATGTGAGGGCCTCTTCCCAACTGGCCTCACGAAACCGGCCATTTTCACGAATAAGAGGCGTGGTCAACCTTTTGGGATCATTGATGAAATCCCAGGCAAACTTCCCTTTCACGCACGTTGAGATCCCATTGGCAGGAGCATCAATAACAGGCTGCACCTTGAGAAGCTGACGATCGCGCGTCCACATCTCAAAAGAGCAACCTACACCGCAATAAGTACAGACCGTTTTGGTGCGTTTTATTTCAGGCTGGCGCCATTCCATGTCCATCACTGAAACGGCGGTGATTGGCGGCGCGCCGATCGTATTTTCGAGCGTTTTAATCGCATCGATTAAAGGTCGCTTGAGCTCTTGTGGCATCGCAGTAAATGGGCCCGCATTAGGCTGCATGGTCTTTTCTATAAGCGCGTTGCACGGGCAGACAGTGACGCAGTGACCGCAACTGACGCAGCTCGACCCTTCAATCTGATTCCCACCATCCCACAGCACGCGTGGATGTTTCATGCTGAAATCTATGCTTAGCGTCTCGTTGACTTCCACGTTTTGGCAGGCTTCCACACAGCGACCACATAAGATGCATTGGTCAGGGTCGTACGTGTAGAAAGGGTTTGAATGATCCTTTTCATAGGGCTTGCGTTGGAACTTGTAGCGCTGGATAGGGATGTTCATATCCGCTACGGTGTTGTGAAGCGTGCAGTCTCCTGTGTTGTGCTCGCAGACAGTGCAATAGAGCTCGTGCTTGGCTAGGATACGGTCCATGCCTTCACGTTGGGCATCCCTAGCATTACCTTGGCTTGAAATATCCATGCCATCCGCCGTGCGTAGCGTACACCCTCGGACCAGATCGCCATCTTTTAAAACCCAGCACACATCGCATGTTTGCAGCGGCCCCAAGGCGCGGTCATAGCAGACATGGGACAGATGAATTCCATGCCCCGCGAGAAAATCGATAAGAGGGCTATTTGCCTTGCCAGAGAACGTCTTGCCGTCAAAGATGATGGAGCATTCTTTATCCGTCGCGTTCATCGTATGGTCCTATCGTCAGGGCGCGCCTCGCTCCGTATGCCATAGGCTCGCTTTGGTTTGTCGGTTGGCAGCCCCTAGCAGTCCGCCCCGGGCCAAGCCGTTGAGAATTTTGTCTGATTGGTTCGCAGTGTTGCGGGCAATCTCATCAATAGTCGTCCAAATATTTGAAAAGCTTTTCTGATAGCGTAGAGAACAACGCTCGGTCACCTATCTCATCGGTCGGTAGATCTGCCCAGCGCTTGCACGAGACCACCTATATATGCCAGGTTCCATGCCTGAAAAAACTGCGTTGGATGAAGTGAATCGGTACCAAAATGGCTGACATAGTGATTTTTATGATGGCGTCGATGGTGAGGCGATCATGGGCTCAAGAACCTCCTCAAGCTGGATTTCACCAATCTTTAAGAAAACATCGTTCACTACGCACCGCCTTGTTCTGCATTCAGGTTTAAGTTCGACGCTCTGCTAGACGCGATTGTTCAAAGGATTGAAGAAGCCGGTGACCAGCGGTAAGCCTTTCTTAGTCGACCTTTGCGCTTTGCCTTTCGTTTAGCGTTGGCACGTTGGGTTGTAGTGGTCTAACGAAACCGGACACCCATTTAGGTGAGAATGCTCGCCACAGAGAGGTGTCTGATGACCAAGCAACGTCGTACGTTTACCAAGAGCTCAAGCGCGGGGCTGCGTGCCTGGTGCTGGACCAAGACTAAAGCCCTACCGAAGCAGCCCGATCCCTTGGGTTTGTTGAGTCAGCCCTGCGCCGCTGGGTTAACTAGCTCTAGTAGAGGGAGTGTTCGGTTGAGGATTGGGCCGACAGCGCTGCTCACGCCCGAAAAAACGGGCGCATATTGTACTCCAGTGGGGGATTTACCACTTTTTGTACCAACCAAGTGGTACAGCAAAGTCAGCGTTGGAAGCGCCGAGTTTGTTACATTTTATTTCAGACCATGCACTGTCAAGAAAATTACGCTACTGGTCCGGCCCCATAAATAAAGGGCAATTTAGGATCACCCATCTTACCTGTCCGATTTTTTGACACCTCTCGGTGAGAGCTGTGATCTAGAGCACTTGCTCCAGGCTCTTCCTTTTCCTACGCTTGCCTCTCCTGAATGGAGTTTATTACGGACGCCTGAGTCTGATATGAATTCGCTCATCGCCTGGGAGCGTTCAGCAAGGGCCTTACAGCTGTTCAAGCTGCAACTAACGCCATCTCGCTGAGCACATAACAACAGTGATTCAGTCCACATCCTTTGTGGCGAATCGATACGACCAATGCGAGAGGCCATCCTAAGGAATAGGAGGTCCCATGTGCCGACAATGCTCGGATCCGCATTTCAAATTGCTTTACACCCCCATCGAAGCAGCACTGCGTTGGTGTGGGCTTCAAGCGTTCGAGACACAGATCAGCCAGGCAAACTGGTTGTATCCCGAACAACTTCTCAAACTCTTTCCCCGATGGCCCTGCCTGGCGACGCATGTCGGCATGATCCTGGATGCCGTGCAGCACCAGGAGCTACCGAGTCACCCGCAGGCGTTGTTCACCGGGATTGATGCCAACCTCGGGCCGAGGTCGCTGCGCATCCGCCACGGCGAACTGAAAGCCTGGATGAGCCTGTACCACCCAGACCAGAAACCGCCCTTCCTGTTTGCCTACGCAGCGGACGCGGAGGGCTCGGTGAAATGGGGGCACTATCTGGTACTGAAGGCTGACAGGGACACGCTTCAAGTCTTGTGCAATCGCCTGACGAAGTCCCACGCAGAAGTGGTGGAGCAACTCGCCACGCTTGGGGTCGAGGTGGAGCAGCTTCGTGCCTCCGCCGAGGTGGAAAAGCCTGCGGATGCACGCACCGAAGCAAGCTTGCTGGATGTCACCGGCGCCCTGCTTAGGCTTTTGCTCAACGAAAGTCCCGGAAAAAAAAATAAGCCGTTTTTTCCTAGCCAGGACGCGATCGTTGCCGCAATTCGGCAGCAGTTCCCGGACCATCCAGGTTTCAAAAAACGGACGTTGGATCAACGGTTTGCGGACGCAAACAAGCGATTCAAATAGCGCGTCCGTACCAAATTGCAATGCAATCGTCCGCGATTGCATTGCAATGACAAGCTCGATTTCCTGGTGTTGACTCATGTCACTTCCCATCGCAAGCCATCTGGCGCCAAGGAGTGACACGTATGCAAACCCAGACCGACGTGACCGCAAGCCCTGCCCAAACCGACCGCTACATCATGCGCCGTGATGAAGTCGAGAAACGCACTGGATTCAAACGCGCCCACATCTACAACCTGATGAAGGAAGGCAAGTTCCCCCTGGCCCGACGCATTGGTATGCGCGCCGTGGGCTGGGACTCTGCCGAGATCGACCGCTGGATCGCCGAACGCCTCGGCGCGCAGGCGTGACGGTGAAGGTGCTCTCCGTGGTGTCGACCAAGGGCGGCGTCGGCAAGACGACCGTCACCGCCAATCTGGGTGGCCTGCTGGCCGATGCCGGCTTGAAGGTACTGATGATCGATCTGGACAGCCAACCGACGTTGTCCAGCTACTACCCGCTCACCTGCGCCGGCACTGCGGGCAGTGTTGAGCTGATCGGCCATCGCCTGGTAGATCTCGATCAGATCGTTTCACGGACCTGTGTCGAAGGCTTGGACGTGGTTCTTTCCAATGATCCGCTTGGGCAGTTGAATACCCTCTTGTTGCACGCCGCCGATGGCCGATTGCGGCTGAAAAATCTGCTCTATGTCTTCGAGCCTTTTTACGATGTGGTGCTGATCGACACTCAGGGCGCGCGCAGCGTCATCGTCGAGATGTCAGTGCTGGCCTCGGACATGATGCTCAGCCCCATCCCACCCGAAATGCTCGCCGCCCGAGAGCTGCACCGCGGCACGCTTGCGCTGCTGCAAAGCTTGGCGCCCTATGAGCAGTTGGGCGTCCGCCCTCCCCCGGCACGTCTGCTGCTGAACCAGGTCAATCTGAGCCGCCGCGATACGCGCTTGATCACTCAGAGCCTGTCTGCAGACTTTGTCGCACATGACCAAGTCACCCTGTGTTCTGCGGTGGTGCTGGATCGCGTGGCCTATCTGAACGCGGCCTCGCTGGGCCTGCCCGTGCACCGGATCGACTATCGCCCTTCTCCCTCTGGCGGGTTGAGCGCGGCACAGTCGATGCGTCAGCTAGCCCTTGAGCTGTTTCCCGAATGGCACCGACTCATCGACCCGGCGTCAGCACCGGATGCCTGTGCCCGCTACTGAAATCTTCCAGCTAACTTATTGGAGCTCGCCATGCATGAGCCACGCTGCGTGATCCCATCGCCATCAGCTTCTCCCCATCGCGAGGTAACAGAACCCTGTTATTGCACCGTGGTGTTCGACCTCCCGGGCGGTCACCCCGCTATCACCAAGCTGTTGTATGAGCTCAGCCAGCACTTCGAATTGCCGGGCAAAGCTTTTGTGGTCAAATTTGAAGTCGGTGACAAGCTCCCGCAGGCGTGACTGAGGCCCATCATGATCAAACCCACTCAGGACCAGATCAGCGCTGGACTGCGCCCACAGATGTTGCTGCGCAGTCCAGGCGAAAGCGCGCCACCGGAGTTAGACCAGGAATCGGAGATCGTCGTAACGCTGGAACAGTTAAGGCCCTACGAACGCAATCCCCGATTCATCCGCAACCCGCTGTATGACGACATCAAGTCGTCGATTCGTGAACGCGGGCTGGACCAGGCGCCTTCCATCACCCGACGACCCGGTGAGACTTATTTCATCATCTTGAATGGGGGTAACACGCGCCTGTCCATTCTGAACGAACTGTGGAAAGAGACGCGCGACGAGCGTTACTTCCGCATCGCCTGCCGCTACCGCCCCTGGACCAGCGAGACCCATGCCTTGCTCGGACATCTGGCTGAAAGCGATCTGCACGGACAGCTGGCGTTTATTGAACGCGCGCTGGCGGTGGTCAACGTAAAGGCATTGCTGGAGGATGACGGCGCATCCCTTTCGCAGCGCGAACTCGCCCAGGCATTAGCATCGGGCGGGTACCCGGTCTCGCAATCGCAGATAAGTCGCATGTTCGACACCGTCGAATACCTGCTGCCCAGTCTGCCCAATGCCCTGTGTTCAGGGTTGCCGAAGCCTCAGATCGAGCGGCTCATTCTGCTGCGCAAACGAGCTGAGCAGGTCTGGAACCGCCTGCTGGCGCCGCTCGATCAACTGCTTGTGCTGTGGCAGCAGACGCTGTCCAATTTTGACACGACGTCCGACGAGTTCGACTGGGACGAGGTGCGCGGCGCCTTGTTGGCGCAGATGGCCAAGGTGCTGGACATCACGCCGCGGCTGATGGAATTGGAACTGACGCAGAGCGGCTCTCACACTACGCCGTCGAGTGACCCCGCCACCAAGGAGCGGCCCACCACGACGGTAAACGAATTGCCAGACGCCGGAGCCAACCCCGCAAGCGCGCCCCCGCTGGTTCACAGTCAGACACCGCCTCCTCCGTATCCAACCGATCAGGTGCGGGACGATGACGGGCCGGTCGACGAGGACCCGCTACGGTTGGACGATATTTTCGGTGGTCTGCGCCCAGGTAGCACAGAGGTGATCGAAGCGCAGACGACCAGTACCGCATCGCTCCCTTCTCTGTCACAGCTGATGGATTCCATCGCGGCACTGGCCATCGCCGAACTGCGCAGCCTCGCAGCCGGGCTCGCGCAGTCATTGGCCCACTACGCGGCACTGACAGACTTTGTCGTGGGCGCAGAGCAGGGTCTCGGATTCACGCTCAACTGGCAGGCCGCAAAGGCCACCGAACCCCAAGGCGTGGCCGTACAGCTGCTGCTCACCTCCATTCTGCGCGCGCAGGATGGGGTCGAATGGGAACTCCAGCAGCAGCTTCCCCCGACACTGGTGGGCCAATTGCTGGTCGGTGACTATCTGACCCCGCTCTTAAGCAACTCCAGACTCACCTTCGAACTTCAGCGCCTTCCGGACGCGCAACTGAATCAGTGGGTCCAGTTGGTGGTGCTGGCACGACGTATCGTGGACCTGACCCAGGCCACATCTCAGGACGACTCGGAGACATTCTCATGAACGCGATCTTCGCCCTGCTGAATAACACCATGCTCAACCAGGTGTTGCACGAGCTGCGACAAGGCCACCTTCAGCGCTGTCGCGCTTTGGGCTTGGCCGAAGAGGACCTGGAGATCTTGCAATCCCTGCCACCCACCACACTCTCGCGTTTAGCCCATGCCGCAGTCCCCTGGGTGGAAATCAAGGTCGATACCGCGGTGATGCGCCGGCTGATCGAGCAGGCCGACCGTGACGAGCAAAACGAACGCCTGATCAATCGTGCACTCAAGCTCGGCGCGAGCTCGCTGATCATGAACAAATGCTTTGGGCTGGACCACTCCGAAACTGCCATGCGCCGGCGGCTGCTGAAGATCGAAGTCAGCCGCGGTCGCCCACAGAGTCTTACCGAAGCCCAGGAACATGCGCTGTGGCAGCGCTGGCGTCAGCTGAGACAGCAGGACGGCACCGCCGACAAGCTCGACACCATGATGATGCTCGCCGAGGAACAGGGCGTTACCCTGACCATGGTCTGGCAACAGTTGCACCTGTACGGAGAGCAGCTATGAGGCACGGTCTGAGCTTGGAGGATCTCAAACGGGCCATGCGCCAGTGCGCCCAATACATGCAGGACAACCCTCACCTGTTTCCGCTCCCGTCGCCGCCCAAACCCAAGCCACCGCCCGACACCTCGATCCAGTTTCGCTACATCGGCAAACCCCAGAACATCCTGCCCCGCTCTCTGCTGCTTGATACCCGGCTCACACCGATGGAGCGCAATGCCTGGCAGGCTCTGCACTTCATGATCGTTGAGCGTGGGCTCAAATACCCCCACTACGAGGACCTGCAGCCGTATCTGTCCGCCGTCCCCTGCGGCGAGAAAGCTTCACGAGAGACCGTCGCGCGTGTATTGCAGAACCTGCGGCTGACCCGATGGCTCAGCCTGGTCACGCATCTTCGCGACGATCTAGATCGGTTGCGGCCACCCATCTATGTCCTGCACGACGAGCCGCTGACGCCGGCCGAAGCACTACAACTGGACGAGGGTTACGGGGACCTGATCAAGCGCAGCCTCAAGCACGCTGCCAAGGGCGTACGCATCACCGCCGGACATGTGTTGGGGGAACTGCGGCGCGACCAAACGGTACCGGCGGCCTTTGTACCCAAGGTGCTCGCCCTGGTGCCGTTGGCGCCTGAGCAACACTCACTCGAGCTCGAGGCGCCCTCTCCTGCTCACGAATCCGAACAGCCTTCGCTGGATGTCGCTTCCTTGCCCTACGCGGCACAACATCAATCCGAACTGCCGACGAAAGCCCCGGATTTAGCGGTGGTTCGGATTCCGAATCCTCCTGGTACTGTACAAAAGCGTATAGAGCAAAAGAGTACGGTACGAGGGGCTGGGGGAAAATTCGAACTCGAATGGCCGGCGAACCTGCCCATCAGCGCAAGTGATAGGCAGATCGCCTTGCAGGCCATGACCCCATTGCCCAATGAGGCCAGGGTGGCCGTGCTGCAGGAGGCTGTGGCCCGGTGCACGACGGGGGCCGTGCGGCGCCCAGCCGCTTACCTGATGGGGTTGATCAGGAAAGCGATCGAGGGGGACTTTCGATTGTGGGCCGCCAGAGACATCGCGACCGAGGTGCCGCCCCCCAAAGCGATGCGAGTCCAACAGGCAGTGCCAGAGCCAAAGATCGCTGAACGCGGCGACGCGCCGCGATCGGCGTCCCCCGTGGCACGGGCCTGCCTGGAGCAACTGCGTCGACAGTGTGGAGTGATGAGTAGCGCTTAATGGATTTGATGCCTGAGGCATCAAATCCATGGACGTCCAGTCGCTC
>Ga0308164_10000518_pt1 | contig 62502 bp, 48 predicted proteins | sample PhyTR2_FD_201031 | JGI IMG/M metagenome (GOLD analysis project Ga0308164, IMG submission 201031) | Phyllosphere microbial communities from UC Gill Tract Community Farm, Albany, California, United States - DLSLT.R2 | ecosystem: Host-associated > Plants > Phyllosphere > Unclassified | place: USA... | reverse complement strand
CACAACTCGCCCAAAGCACCCTGCCCGTCGGGTCGCTGAGGGTTAACTTAATAGACACGGCTAAGCATGTAGTACCGACAGCGGAGTACTGGCGGACGGGGGTTCAAATCCCCCCGGCTCCACCAAATGATCAATCAAAGACGTCCACGGACGTCTTTTTTTGTGCCTGCGATTCAGTAAATACGCGGCCTCCAGCGCTTTTGCGGTCCTCTGAGATTTTTTGAGTTCCAGCCATTCGGGTATTCCAAACGGTATTCCAGCACATCCGGTGCTAATCTTTGGAATACCGAATCAGTGCCTGAGGACAATCTCATGCCTGCCCAAAACCTCCGCCTCTCCGATCGACAGCTCAAGGGAGTCAAACCCGAGTCAAACGTCCAAGGATTACGTCCTCACTGACGGTGACGGTTTGCAGCTCCGCGTACGCAGCAACGGCTCGTTGCTGTGGAATTCCAACTACCGCGAACCGGTGACCAAGAAGCGCATCAACATCGGCTTCGGGACCTACCCCGAACTGTCACTGGCGATTGCACGAAAGATGGCAGTCGATGCGCGCGAGCTGCTCGCTCAGGGCATCAATCCGAAGGTGCAGCGCAACACGCTGAATGAAGCCAAGCGTGCAGAAACGGAACACACCTTTGAGAATGTGGCCACCGCTTGGTTCGAGCTCAAGAAAGACTCGGTGACCCCGGCCTATGCCGAGGACATTTGGCGGTCGCTCACTCTGCACGTGTTCCCCGACTTGAGGACGACACCACTGGTGAAAATCACCGCGCCGATGGTGATCGCAATGCTTCGTCCAATCGAAGCGAAAGGCAGCCTGGAGACGGTCAAGCGCCTTAGTCAGCGGCTTAACGAAATCATGACCTACGGTGTAAATTCCGGCCTGATCTTCGCCAACCCGCTCAGCGGCATCAGGGCTGTATTCAAGAAGCCCAAGAAAGAGAACATGGCAGCGCTTCCGCCTGAGGAGCTCCCCGAGCTCATGCTGGAGATCGCGAACGCCAGTATCAAACGCACGACCCGCTGCCTGATCGAATGGCAGTTACACACGATGACTCGCCCCGCCGAGGCGGCAACTACTCGCTGGGCAAACATCGACTTTGAAAGGCGTGTCTGGACCATTCCACCGGAGCGGATGAAGAAGCGCCGCCCACACAGCATCCCGTTGAGAGATCACGCTGTCGCACTGTTGGAGTCACTGAAGACTCACAGCGGCCATCGCGAATACGTCTTTCCGGCAGACAGAAATCCGCGCACTCACGCCAACAGCCAGACCGCCAACATGGCGTTGAAATGCATGGGGTTCCAGGATCGGTTGGTCAGCCACGGCATGCGCTCGATGGCCAGCACCATCTTGAATGAACATGGGTGGGACCCGGAGAAGTGGCGCTGGCGCACGTCGACAAGGATGAGGTACGGAGTGCATACAACCGAGCCGACTACATCGAGCGCCGGCGGCCAATGATGGCTTGGTGGAGTGAGTACATCCAGAAAGCCGCCACCGGCAGCCTGCTGGCCTCAGCGTACGGCCAAGTCAGAGACAAGAACGTGGTGCCGATCCGCTAGCTCTGTACGGCGCAAGAACGGCAGCAGCAACAACTGAACGTTCAAGATTCGGGGCAAGCAACCTCGCTTATCCGCTTCTCAGCACGGGTCCTTCCAAACAGGGCTGCAAAGCCGCCCTGTTTGGAAGGACCTCACTTTGAAGAGCTAAAAAGCGAACACGTTGTCCAGGATTTACCACGGAATTCCACCGGTGGATAACCGCTCCTAAAGTCCAAAGTGGCGCTGAACTTCGACCCTTGACCGGGTTTATCCACAGGCGTAGAACTGGCCGTGCAAACGCTGTCGATGACAGCAACCCAGGTGGCCCGAACCTTGAAGGTCACGCCGCTCTTGCGGTGGTTCTCCCCCCAAATGGCGATTCGCATCCGGCAGCTCGCCCGGTCACCTCCCCGGTGATGGATGCCTACTCCAGATCATGGCCCTCGTGCGCCAGATGACACGTCCTACTTCGCTGCCCTGCAGCAACCTATCCGCTTGGCCGAATCTTGCGCCAACCTGCGCCCGTCTCTTTCTCCTGGAAAGAGACGGGCGCCTCTAACACTGCTGCAGCCCTCATCGCACTTGGCTTTGCGGCAACTCCACTCGTGACAATCGGCGTGACAAACGCAGATGTCACCAGCAACAGCGCTGTAGATGATGGTGCCGCAGACCACGGAATGGACTGCACCTGACTGACAGTCAGGCATGCCCCGGTCATCGCATTGCTGCTTGCACATGGCTCAGGATCTTCAGGCGCTGGTCTCGTCAGCCAGCGCTGCCTCCACCCGCCCACCGGCAACGGTGCTCAGGAGGCCAGATCATGAGATGCCCTTGCTCCCGGTTGTAAGGAGCCGCCAGTCCCGCGTAGTGGACATTCCCCACAGGTCGCAGGGGCCTTGATCCCTGATAACACTCAGCATTCTTGGCGAGATGACGTGGGGCGAGGATCGGAGATCGGATGATGAGGTGACTGACATGGCATTGGTGGGTAGACGTGATGGTCGTAATTTTGGTTAAGGCAGGCAATTGAGCTACGCAGGGCCGCAAGCGCTGAAAGACATGTTCGGTGGCGGTCATTACGGCACGGTCAAAGCACACTGTGATCGGTGGCAGGCATTCGTCAAATGGTGCCGCTCAGAACAGGGGCCGGGTATCAATGATGCGCGGCAGATTGATCGGAAGGTATTGGCGGACTATGCGGCGTATCTGCGCGACCTGGTTAAGCGCGGTGACCTTGCTGTCAGCACAGCACAAAACCGCCTTTCCAGCGTTAACAGAACCATGGCGGCGCTTCGCGGTGATCATTACGTGAAATTGCCCAGCCCGAGCAAGGCGTTGGGCATGCAGCGCACCGGGGTTCGTCAATCGGTGCCGCAGGGACAAGATCGCGAACAGGTTAAACAGATCGTCGATGCGCTTTGCAGCCAACATCAGCTACGGGCCGCCGCGATTGTTTCGTTGGCGCGAGCCACCAGCATGCGCTTGCGCGAGGCCATCTTGGCTGACCTGCCACGGCTAAGCCGTGAGGCTAAGTACCTAGGCAGGATTAACATTCAGGATGGCACCAAAGGCGGCCGCGCCGGCGCCTCGGCACCACGTTGGATTTCGATGGATGAGCATGTTTTAGGTGCGCTTAGATTTGCAGAGCGGGTGTCGCCTGAGGGCAGCCGCAACCTAATTGCGCCACACGAAAGCTACTTTGACGTTCTGCAGAAGATCGTCCGCCCGGCACGGGACATACTGCATGCACAGAACCTCAAAGGCTTCCATGAGCTACGAGCGGCGTACGCATGTGAGCGCTACGAGCAGATCACCCAACACCCTGCGCCAATCAGTGGCGGCCAATGTTGCCAGGTAGATAGGCACCTTGATCGTGAGGCCAGAAGGCAAATCAGCTATGAGCTGGGGCACGGTCGCATCGATGTGGTCGCGGCCTACATTGGAGGACGGTCATGAGCAAGCCATTCGATATGGAGTTGTTCTTGGCTGGCATGCTGAGCGGGTCGCACGCCACACGACAACGTCATATACGCCAGGCGAAAATCATCCAAGCAGAAACTTCAGAGCGTTGGCATCGAAAGACGCCTTGGGCTTGGCAGAAAAAATACGTGGCTTGGTTTCTTGAGCACAGCCTAAATCAATGCAGCGATTCGACACGGTATTACTATTTGCTGACCGTGCGGCTGCTAGCTCGCCGTTTACAGAAAAGATGGGAGTTCAATCGCTGAGTGAGACCGGTTGCGGCTGGCAGGACTACACCCTACCAGCGCTTCGCTGGTAGCATGTAGCCATTAGCTAGGCAAGGCTAATCCTCATCCTCCACCTGGTACCCGTAATGGCCGTTGAAGCAGGGAAGTACGCAGACGTCTATCGCAGCTGGCAGCAACATCTGTTCAATTTCAATCTAGCCGTCCGGGATACCCAGACGCCGGGGTTGCGCAAGCCGCAACTGGCCGCGCTGTACGCCGCCCTGGGGCACCTGGTGATGGCACCCGCCACGACCGCCACGATCGTGATGCCGACCGGTACCGGGAAAACCGACACCATGCTCGGGCTGCTGGTCGCAGGGCGGTTGCCCAGGACCCTAGTGCTGGTGCCTTCCGACCCGTTGCGTTCGCAGCTGGTTGAGAAATGCCTTGAGCTGAAGAAGCTACGGGAGATTGGTGCCGTTTCGGTCACCGCACTCAACCCAGTGGTACAGGCGATCGGTTCAGGCCTTTCGGCTGACGGGGTCCAACAGCTAGCCGAGGCCAACGTCATCGTTGCCACGCCGCAAGCGCTGCAACGCTTCGACCAGCCGGCTTTGGACGCCTTGGCCGCGCTGTGCAGCCACCTGGTCATTGATGAGGCGCACCACGTGGCCGCCCTGACCTGGGACCGGGTGAAAACCGCGTTCAAGGATAAGCCCTGTCTCCAGTTCACGGCCACGCCGTTCCGTGAGGACAACCAGCCGCTGGATGGCAAGATCATCTACAACTACCCGCTGAAGGATGCCCAGATCGATGGCTACTTCAAGGCGATCGAGTTCCATCCGGTGCGCGAGTACAACTTGGAACTGGCTGACCAGGTGGTGGCTGACAAGGCAGTCGAGCTGTTGCGAAACGACCGCGCGCAAGGATTCAACCACCTGCTGATGGTGCGTGCACGGTCACAGAAACGTGCCGCTGCACTGTTTGAATTGTACAAACAGCATGAGGATCTTTCGCCCATCCTCATCCACAGCAAGGTACCGAATCGGGCCAAACTGCTGGGCGAAATCGTCGAGAAGAAATACAAGATTATCGTCTGTGTGGACATGCTGGGGGAAGGCTTCGACTTACCGGAGCTGAAGATTGCGGCTATCCACGACCAGCACCGCAGTCCCGCCGTCACCCTGCAGTTTATCGGTCGCCTGACACGAGTCGATGATACGCTCGGTGACGCCAAGTTCGTCTCGAACATCGCCAACCAGAAAGTCGACTACCAGATGGCGGTGCTGTACAAGGAAAGTGCCGACTGGAGTGCGGTGATCCGCGATGTCAGCCAGGACAAGATCGCCCGCGAGATCGAGAAAGAAACGTTCACCGAACAGTTTCCTGAGGATGCCGATGCCGAGGACATTTTCGGCTTAAACCCTAACCCCAAGATCAGTGCGATCGCCTACCACGTGGAGCGTGACGACTGGCGACCCGAGAAGGCCAAGCACTTCTCGCAAAAGAAAGAGCCGCTACAGCTCCTGTCCATCAACGACGAGGCCGACACCATCATCATGGTAACGCGGCGCGAAACGCCTGTCGGCTGGGCGCAAACGTCGACGATTGTGGACACCAACTGGATCCTCTACCTGGCGTACTACCATGCGCCCGACAAGACGCTGTTCGTCCACTCTTCCGGGGATGAATCGCAAACCAACCGGTTCCTGAGCCTGATCGCCAAGGATGCCCGACGCATCAGCGGCGAGCCGACCTTCCGCACCCTGCACGGCATCAAACTTATGAAGCTGCAGAACGTGGGCCTGTCGCGCATGCGCAAGGATCTGCGCTTCACCATGCATGTCGGGCGCGACATCAATACCGTCATCAGTGAAATCGAGAACGGCACGGCGAGGAAGTCCAACATCTTCGCAACCGGCTACGAGGATGGCCAGCGCACCACCGTTGGCTGTTCGCACAAGGGCAAGATCTGGGAGATGAACGCGTCAAGCATCAACGACTGGATCGAGTGGTGCAAGCGTGCCTCGCAGAAGCTCAACGACGCGACGATCAACCCCTCTGACGTTTTAAAGGATGTGATTCGCTCGGAAAAGATCGAGCGGGCGTGGCCCGAGGGCCTGTTCTATTCCGATTGGCCTGCGTCGATCCTGATCGAAAATGAGCAGAAGATCTCGCTGGCGTACCTGGCTGAGGTATTCAACCTGCTGGATGTCGAACTGGGCAAGCCTCGGCGAATCGATGCACTGACGCTGGAGGTGCCCATCAGCGCAACGGCAGTCGATGGCACGGAGCGCCAACTGCCTGATATCACGATCCGGCTGTTGGATGACGGCTACAAATTTTCCTGCCCGGGGGTCAAGATCGTCTTCGCTGAGGAGGGCTCGTTCGAGCAGTACCTGGATACCAACCCGTTGGTGTTGCTGGCCGTCGACGGTTCGATGGTCGAAGGCAATTACCGCTACTTCTCCCCCAACAGTTTGGACCTGAAGCTGCCGGTCGCCCTGATCGAAGCCTGGGATTGGGGCACGACTCAGATCCACAGCGAGTCGATGCGGGCGGACCGCAACCCGGACACCGTTCAAGGATTCACCTATAGCCGAATCGAGGACGATTACACGTTCATTTTCAACGATGATGGCGCCGGTGAGATCGCCGATCTGGTGGCGATCAAGGAAAGCAAGGACGCCATCTTTGTCGACCTGTACCACTGCAAGTATTGCCCTCAGCAAGATGGCGAGGCGCGGCCGGGCGCGCGCGTTTCCGACGTCTACGAGGTCTGCGGCCAGGCATCACGCTCGGTGAAGTGGTTGCACACGGAAGAAAAGTTCTTCAATCGATTGTTGCACCGCTACCAGCAGTCGTTGCCCAAAGGCTTCGACAGGATCCTCAAGGGGGAACCCATGGATCTGGAGCTACTTCGCAACAAGTGCCATGACCATGAGATGGTGTTCCGCTTTGTGATCGTTCAACCCGCTATTTCGGCAGGCAAAGTTTCAGCTGATCAGTTGGCCGTGCTGGGCACCAGCTACGCGTACATCAAGAGCGTTTCCGGCTCGGATGTGCGAGTCATTACCAGCGTTTGAATTAACATCGCTACCGCCTGGTGGCGCAGAACATTCAGCCCAATTGCCATCTGAGGAGTCAGGGATGACCATGTACTCGAACCTGCACAAGCGCTTGTTATCCGAAGTCGACAAGCTCAAGAAGCTCACAGCTGAATTAGGCCTGCAAGAGCTCACAAGTTTCGTCACCACCCAGCAGCGCAACTTCAACCATGGGCGCAGGGAACAGAATCTCGGTTCACCGCTCAAGCAGGGCATGTACTTACTCGCCTTGGCCAGCAGTCAGCCTGAGCCGATTGCGCCCAAGCCGCTGCATGACGGACGCCATGCACAGTTGGTTCGCCTTCTGGAGTCGATCTTCCAAAATTATGGATTGGCGTATTTCCCCACGGAACAGGAGTACGCGGCCGAGCTTAGCTCCGAGTGGCGTCGCCAACGCGAAATTGCCATGCCGGCCTTCATGCATTACTTCATGGCTGGATTCAAAGCTTCGACCGAACAGATCAAGGAGTGGATCAACACATGCTTTGCTGGGTTTGAAAAGGAAACCGTTGAAGCCTTTGGCATTTCCCACATTGATCTGCTGCGGGTGGCCAGCTTCATTGAATCGGCGATTGAGGCGAATGCAAGGCCGATAGTCGATGCTATGCAGGCCATCGAAGCGCTACGTCAGCAGTTTCTCCATGAATTAAGCGAGGGCGCGAACCTTCAGGAGGCCGTCACACGCGTCCGTAATCAGCCGGAGCTGCGGACCCACATCGAGGCGTTCGAGCGTGGCAGTACCATGCTATTTGAGATAAATCGTCAGCAGTTGCTCGATGAGTTTGGTGTCGAGATGACGAATTGCTTGATGCAGCATTTTGTAACCGTACGAGGCGCTGCAGCTGCGATCACATACATCACGGAGAGCAACCCGATCATTGATCGCCCGCTGCTGACTGCCGATGGTGAGCGAATTTTCTACTTGGTAAATAACGCGTTTTATCAGGCCATCATCGACAAACTGGAAAGTCATCTGACCCAAGGGCCTAGCGCCGCTCGGTATTTCAAAGAGCGCGATCGGCGGCTCGAACATCTGGCCCGTAAGCATTTGCAAAAAATCTTCCCAGACACAGCCCAGTTCTATGACAGCGCGTTTGACCGACCCGACTCGCACGGTGAGCATGATCTGGTGATCGTCCACGGCGCAAATGTCTACATCGTTGAGGCGAAAGCGTCACCGCCCAAGGAACCACTGCGTGATCCCTCGAAAGCTGCGCTGAGGATCCGCGACCATTTCCGCGGGCGCAATGGTATCCAGAAAGCCTACGATCAAGCCAACGCGTTGCGGACTCGTCTTCTAAACAATGCGTCGAGCCCGCTGTACGACAAGAAAGGCAATCTGTTGATAGAACTGCAGCGCGAGCAGATCGAGAACATCTATTGCATTTGTGTGACCCGGGATGATTTTGGACCCGTTGCCACAAACCTTGCACTGATGCTCGAGAAGGAGCCCGATGCCCCCTATCCTTGGGTCGTGTGCATCACCGACCTTGAGTATCTGGTCGATGCGATGGTCCACCTTGGCCAAGGCGTCGAAACGTTGGACACCTACTTGGTGCAACGTCCTTTACTTCACGGCAAGGTGATGGGCACCGATGAACTCGAGTACTTTGGGGCATTTTTACGTCATGCAGGGTTACATGACTACATTGAGGCGCAGGCTGACTTCATTCCGCTGGACATCACCGAATCTGACATCCTCGATGATATTCATAAATGCATTCAGAATGCTGAGCCGTACGAGCTCAATGTCGAGCCTGCCAACCTGATCCCGCTGGATAGGCGAAAGCTCTTTGGGCTCCAGCAAACTGTTCGAAGCCAGAGCAACGCAGTGAAGAAAAAGAAGAAGGCGCGGCTGAAGCAAGACCGAGCAGCCAGAAAACAGAATCGGTCGCGTTGATCATGTGAAGGCTCCTGGGGCGTTCGGTGATGCAGCTTGCGCTTAATACGGCAGGTGCGCGCGCCTGACAGGGTGTTGCCATTAAGGCCGCTAGTCGAAGACCTCCGGGCTGGCAATTCACTGGAACAGCAGGATCTGCCGGCCATAAATATTTGCAGCTTAATTTAATAGATTTGCTAAACCAGAGAATTAAAATGTCGCAGAGCAATTTGGGATTTGACCGGTGGACATCCAGAGAGTACGCAACTTGGACATTGCAAGTCTTTCAAAAGCATAACTCCGAACTTAGCCGGATGTATATTTCCCACATAATCTCTCACGAGTTTATGTACAGAAATCTCGGAAAGACCGCGAAATGGACTGATGCAGTGACTGACCACTTTGTGTTTAAAGACACGACACAAAAACACACATTTGAAAATATTAAAGCATGGTCAGATTCTTATGCCGCCTTAGACAACTGGACAAATTTAAATTCTGTCATGGCCATGAGCTCTAATTTGGAGACTTACATGGCTACCGTTATTAAGCTAGCCCTTGAGTCTGATGTGGGCACTCTCTACGGCACGAGCAGACGCATAGACGGCATTGAGATAATAAAGCATGGAGGCGCGCAGCCGTTTGATTTCGAAGATAAATTAAAATCCTGTACAAAAGGAGACTGGGGGAGTCGAATTAGGGCGTTCGAAAAAATATTTGGTGAGGCGCCCGATGTATTGAAAAACAATGTTTCAAGTCTTGAAAAGTTAAGAAAGCTTAGAAATAATGTTGGGCATGCATTTGGAAGGGACATTGAAACCAGCAGGGCGCACAATGTAATCAATATAAATGCAATGGAGTCACTTAAAAGAAATAAGACTCTCGAATACCAAAAACTTATATATGGAATCTCTAGAGCGATAGATAGACAGCTTTTGCTTAAGCATATTGGTGAGTATCAGTCGCTGTACTTTTATCACGGTCTCAGGACCCAAATAGATTGCAGTGATTCAAATCAGGCTCGAAGGATTGGTAATCACACTCAAATCCTGAAGAAAAAACTTGGACAATTCGGCGCGCTAAAGGCCAGCAAAAAATTCTGTGCTGAGCTGATTAATTATTATGAAAAGCTATGAACAGTTGCCTGCCAATCTCAATCCTCGATTTTGAGTGCAGAGAGAGCAGGCATCTCGCAAGCCAAGGTGGCAGGTTTCTATACGCTTTCTGTCAGAGGGGCGTCGAACTTACCATAGGATTAGCAGGTACTTCGTGAAGCTGTTCATCAAATGAGCGGGAATGCACTCTTCACTAATCACCTGCTGAAACTGGCTTCCGATGACGGGCTGCCTGCTTCTCAGCCAAGGCTTGGAACTATGGCTGCTGAGTCAGAACGTCTGGCTGCCACGCTCAATGCAGATAGCGAACAATGGCAAGCAATTCGGCCGGTAGCCAACAGGTGAGAAAAAACACAAAGAAATCTGCGAACGCAGCAAAAACTCTTACAATCCAAGGCCGGATGTCCTACACATTTTCCCCACCGATACCAAGAGATAACCCCGTGAGAGACTCAGATAGCTCATCCGCGCCACTTGTTGACGTAGTGAAGCTTGCCGCATCCCTCCAACGGTTCGCAGATGATCGCGACTGGCAGCAGTTTCACTCCCCTAAAAATCTCATACTGGCTCTCACTGGCGAGGTAGGAGAGCTGTGCGAGATTTTCCAATGGATGAGCGATGCCGATTCTATCTCCGCCGCAAAAAATCCCGAAATCGGCCAAGCCGTTAAGGACGAGTTGGCGGACGTACTGATGTACCTGGTTCGCCTGAGCAGCGTACTCGGCATTGACCTCAACGAGGCCGTGACACAGAAACTCGCCTCGAATGGCCAGAAGTACCCCGTGGATAAAGCCAGAAGCAACAGCAAAAAGTACGACCGACTCTGACCAACACGCATCTAAGGACAACCCCGTGATCGTCTACGCTGCGACCAAACAGCAATTTCTTAAAGACAACGATAACGATGACATTGAGGAGGTGATCCTCAGGCATTACAAGGAAGCTACCGGCAAGAACGTTGGCTCCTCGGAAATCAGGTCGTGGCAAGGATCCCTGACGTACATGGCCAAGGTCCTTAGAGATGAGGGCCTGCCGAGCGATGCAGGCCTGGCCATTGAATTGCACATTCCGCAGTCGTCGAAACGAATCGACTTTCTACTCACCGGTCGCGACGAAAACCAGGCAAAAAAGGCCGTACTGATCGAGCTGAAGCAATGGAGTAAGGCCAACGCGACAACCAAGGATGCCATCGTCAAAACGGCATTGGGTGGCGGCCTAATTGAGACCATTCACCCGTCCTATCAGGTGTGGTCATATGCAGCGCTGTTGGAAGGCTTCAACGAGGCGGTGTATGACAAAAGCATTGAGATTCGTCCGTGCGCCTACCTCCATAACTACGTCAGCGACGGCGTCATAGATTCAGCTCACTACGAGCCCCACATCAGCAAGGCTCCGCTGTTTCTGAAAGGCCCGGAAGAGCTCAGTAAACTCAGAAGCTTTCTGAAGAAGCATATAAGTCATGGCGACAACAAAGAGGTTCTTTACGAGCTGTCCGAAGGAAAAATTCGCCCGTCCAAGGCGCTAGCTGAAGCCCTTGGGGGGTTGATGAAAGGCAAACCCGAGTTCGTATTGATTGACGATCAGAAAGCAATTTTCGAGTCGGCGCTGGCGGCGGCAAGCGAGGCCTCGGACCAAGCACCCAAGGTGATGATCATCGAAGGTGGACCAGGCACTGGGAAAACTGTTCTGGCTATCAATCTGCTGGTGAAGCTCACCGAATTGAAGCTGATGAGCAAATACGTCTCTAAGAATGCAGCCCCACGCAAGGTCTACGAAAGCAAACTGGTTGGCACCATCAAGCGCAGCCATTTCTCGAATTTCTTTTCAGGCTCTGGGGCATTCATCGACACTGAGCCCAACACATTCGATGCGCTTATCGTGGACGAAGCTCATCGGCTGAATGAGAAAAGCGGGCTTTATGGAAACCTTGGGGAAAACCAGATCAAGGAGCTGATTGATTCAGCGAAATGCTCAATTTTCTTCATTGATGAAGACCAGCGTGTAACCTTGAGCGATATCGGCAGCAAGCAGGCGATACGCGCCTTTGCAAAGGCCAAGGGTGCTGTGGTTGAAGAACACGTGCTGTCTTCGCAGTTTCGCTGCAGTGGTTCTGACGGTTACCTGGCATGGCTGGATGACACGCTAGGCATTCGCTCGACGGCAAATCCGACGCTTGAGGCTCAAGAGTACGAGTTTAAGGTGTTCGACTCACCCCAGGCGATGCATGAAGCAATCAACGAGAAAAACCACGGAAACAAAGCTCGTGTGGTCGCGGGCTATTGTTGGCCTTGGTTGAGCAAGAAAGACCCCACCGCTGCTGATATCGTCATTGGTGACTACAAACGCCAATGGAACCTGGATCAGGATGGCAGCCTGTGGATCATCGCTGAGAACTCCATAGAGCAGGTTGGCTGCATTCATACCTGCCAAGGTTTGGAAGTCGACTACATCGGGGTGATCATCGGGCCAGACCTAGTCGTACGTGACGGTAAGGTAGTGACATCCCCGGATGAGCGCGACAAGCACGATAAATCGATTCGCGGCTGGAAAAAAATGATGACAGAGCAACCTACCCTCGCGAAAAATGAAACAGACCTGATCATCAAGAATACATACCGAACCCTGATGACACGCGGGATGAAGGGATGCTACCTGTACTGCACCGACAAAGAGACTGCGAAATACTTCGAGAGCCGGCTTAGCTAACACAGCAATCATTGACGGTATCGTTTGCTAGGAGCTCCTGTACCGGCGAGCGCAGGGGCAACTATCAACAGCGCGACCATTTGCTTGATAGATTCGGCTCCGATTCGTTTTGGGGGGCGGAGCTCAAAAGCACCGTCCATCGGAATCCAGACCACGCTGCGTTCCAACTGGTATTCCAAGCAAGTTGCTCAATAAATTATTAACTAGAAAAAACAGATAAATACAGACTTGTTTCAAATTACCCCGGCCCACCAAATTGCAAATGAAGACGTCCTAAGGCGTCTTTTTTTGTGGGCGGACTGCCTGAGTGCATTCCCGCTGATCGAGGTAGCGCCAGCTGATTCCCGGCCTCGCCAGCCACACAACCAACTCCCAAACAAATTGAACAGAGACCAGACACATGAAAGAGATCCAAGAACGGCAAGACCGCCGCTATCAACTGCTGAAAGAGGCTGACCAATTGCATACCCAGATGCTGCCTTTTGAAGCCGCGCTGGAAAATGAGCAGTCCATTAGGCCTGCCCAAGAGCGCGAATTGCGCGACAGGTACAAACAGCTGAAAAGGCGCTTCGACTCGCGCAATGCGCAAGCAACTGTAGATCAGACTGGCCGCTGCCCTGCCCCTCATTCAACAAGGCCTGCGCGAGCCCCCCACAGCAAGACCAGCGGCCATGCCCCCCATCTGACAATCACGTATAGTGGCCATATATCATCACACCTCTCGACCAAGGCGTGTGCCGTCGATAATGGTTCCGCTGGCATAAGTATGGAAAACTGCACATGCCGCAAAGAAGAAACCTGAAAAACTCTATTTTCATACCCTTGAAGCTGTCTCAACTGATCGGTCTTTTCAGCTGGGTTATCAGTTGGTGCCTGAATCCGTCCATTGATCGATCGCTGGATGTATTCATCTGTTGCGCGCTGACGGGGGCGACGCTGTCGATCATTGTCACGTCCAATAGCAGGAGCATGCTGGCGTGGCGTCTGTTCGGCATTATTTACATGGCGTCACTGACATTTCTGTTCAATGAACAGATCGAACGCATGGGCGAGCAAGCGTCGATGTGGGGGCTGGTTGTCACCTCCCTGCTCATCACGGGAATGAGCGTGTTCTTCGTCAAGTTTATTGATTACATCGCCGCCACTGCGCTGATCTGGTTGATCATGTGGCACACGGACCTGACGGCCATCGGCGTGGGCCATAAGCCTCTGTTTTATGTGTTCCTGATCAGTTCGACCTTGCTGGGCGGCTGCCTGAATGCGACCTTCCTGAGCCTGATCATGCAGACCATGGCAGCCAGGGACCGCTATCAGGAACTGTCCGAAACCGACACCCTGACGCACGCCCCCAATCGCCGTGCGCTGGTTGACAGTCTGAATACTGCGCTGGCGTCCGCTGAAAAGTCGTCGTTGTGGTTTGCCATGCTTGATCTGGATCACTTTAAAAGTATCAACGACACCCATGGGCATGAGGTGGGTGACAATGTCCTTATAAGTTTTGCGACACGCCTCAAAGACACTAAGGGGCGAATCGCTTTTGGGCGCTTGGGTGGGGAAGAGTTTGGTGTGATCTTATCGGCGGCGAACGCCACAGACGCTGTACACGCACTGGAAGAGTTATTGATGCTCACGCAAAAGGATGAAACGGCTCAAGTGCCCTATTCATTCAGTGGCGGTGTTGCAAGTTTGTCGCGGGTTGAAACGTTCAATGACCTGTTGAAAGAGGCTGATGAGAACCTGTATCACGCCAAGCGCAGTGGCAGAAAATGTATCGCCTTTGAAGGCAGGATAGTTTCACCGAGCACTGCCAGCACGACAACGCAGAATCAAGCGATGCAATTAGTTGACGCGCCTACGCATACGTAGCGCCCGTCTCCCCCTTCAAACATTCCCGCCCCGCCGCACCTTCGAATACCGATCGATATCCTCCCGCAACGTCCACCCCTGCCCGTGCCAATAACGCCCGGCCGCTTCATTACTCTTCATGATGTCCAGGTGACATTTGTAAATACCCAGCGTGTCCAGACACTCGAGGCAGCGTTCAACCAACTCATGGGCAATACCGCGCCGGCGATACTCGGGCAGCACGATCAGATGCTGCAGATAACCGCGGCGTCCATCGTGCCCGCACATCACACAGCCGCACAGGGCGCCGCCTGCCTCGGCGACGAAGCTCATGCCGGGGTTGCGTTCAAGGTAACGTGCGGTCGCTTCGCGTGAATCGGCGTCGCGCAGGGAAATGCCCGGCGTGCTGCGCATCAGTTCGATGACCGCGTCGTAGTCGTCCAGGGTCATGCGGCGAATCGTGATCATGGGCTAAGCCTGGCCTGCAGTCTCATGGGCTGGACAGGTTAGCAGAGCCGCTTGATGCCTTGATGACAGCGCCGCCAGAGTCTGCCTATCAACCCGTAATGTTCTTTCTATTAGAAATCTTCGCGAAGAAGGCTAATCTGGATAAGCGTCGGTGAGAGCCGCGCGGTTTCACCCTGATAAGGAGATAAGAATGAGCTCAAGTTTGCGACGCACGTTGCGGGCTTGCCTCGCAGCAATCTGATGATCGCTGTGCTGCGTATCTGTAGAGCTGGCCCGATCGTTGACCGAACGGCCGGCATGAACCCAGTGCTGTTGAGTTCCGTCATCACTGTCTGAGGTCCCGCGAGTGGACTGGATGGCCGGATGCAAATGACAAAAAAGGTGTATCAAGCATGTCAACTGAATCGAAATGCCCCTTCAACCACGCTGCTGGCGGCGGCACTACCAACCGTGATTGGTGGCCCAAGCAGCTGAATCTGAAGATCCTGCATCAGCATTCCTCGCTCTCCGACCCGATGGGCGAGAGTTTCGACTATGCCAAGGAATTCAAGAGCCTTGACATCGAAGCGGTCAAACAGGACCTGCGCAACGTCATGACTCAGTCCCAGGACTGGTGGCCGGCAGACTTCGGCCACTATGGCCCGCTGTTCATTCGTATGGCCTGGCACAGCGCCGGTACCTACCGCACAGGCGATGGTCGTGGCGGTGCAGGTGCTGGTCAGCAACGTTTTGCGCCGCTCAACAGTTGGCCTGACAACGTCAGCCTGGACAAGGCGCGCCGCCTGATCTGGCCGGTCAAGCAGAAGTATGGCCGCAAGATTTCCTGGGCTGACCTGATCGTGCTGACCGGTAACGTCGCGCTGGAGTCCATGGGCTTCAAGACCTTCGGTTTCTCCGGTGGTCGTGCGGATGTCTGGGAACCGGAAGAAGACGTGTACTGGGGTTCCGAGACCACCTGGCTGGGTGGTGAAGAGCGCTACGGCGCGCAGAAGAAAATGCAGCAACCGGGCGACGGCACGCTGGTGGCCGAGCCGGAGAACCATGCCAACGAAGAAAGCCGTACTGCCAGCGGCGAACGCAATCTGGAAAACCCGCTCGCCGCCGTGCAGATGGGCTTGATCTATGTGAACCCTGAAGGCCCTGAGGGTGTGCCGGACCCGGTTGCTTCGGCAAGGGATATCCGTGAAACCTTCGGTCGTATGGCGATGAATGACGAAGAGACCGTGGCGCTGATCGCCGGTGGTCACGCCTTCGGCAAGACCCACGGTGCCGGCCCTGCCGACAACGTTGGTCCGGAGCCTGAAGCAGCCGGCCTTGAAGAGCAGGGTTTTGGCTGGAGAAACAAATTCGGCAGCGGCAAGGGTGGCGACACCATCACCAGTGGCCTGGAAGTGACCTGGACTTCGACGCCGACCAAATGGAGCAACGAGTACCTCGAAAACCTCTTTGGCTTCGAATGGGAACTGACCAAGAGCCCGGCAGGCGCGCATCAGTGGACGCCGAAGAACGGCGCTGGCGCGGGCAAGATTCCGGATGCCCACGATCCCTCCAAGCGTCATGCACCGAGCATGCTGACCTCTGACCTGGCGCTGCGCTTCGATCCGGCTTACGAGCAGATCTCCCGCCGTTTCCTGAACAACCCTGAGCAACTGGCCGACGCGTTCGCCCGCGCCTGGTTCAAGCTGACTCACCGTGACATGGGCCCGCTGGCCCGCTACCTCGGTCCGGAAACACCGGCCGAAGAGCTGCTGTGGCAGGACCCGATTCCAAACGTTGATCATGCGTTGGTCGATGATCAGGATGTGGCCGCACTCAAGGCCAGGATTCTCGCTTCGGGCCTTTCGGTCTCGCAGCTGGTATCGACGGCTTGGGCGGCAGCTTCTACCTTCCGTGGCTCGGACAAGCGCGGTGGTGCCAATGGCGGCCGTCTGCGTCTGGCTCCGCAGAAGGATTGGGCGGTCAACCAGCCTGACCAACTGGCGGGCGTGCTGAAGACCCTCGAGGGCATTCAGAGCGAATTCAACGCGGGTCAGTCGAGCGGCAAGAAGGTTTCAATCGCCGACCTGATCGTCTTGGCGGGTAACGCAGGTGTCGAGCAGGCTGCGAAAAATGCAGGCCAGCACGTCACCGTTCCATTCGCACCGGGCCGCGCCGATGCGTCTCAAGAGCAGACCGATGTTGAGTCGTTCGGCTTCCTTGAGCCAATCGCTGATGGTTTCCGCAACTATCAGAAGGGGCATTACAAGGTCTCGGCAGAATCGTTGCTGGTCGACAAGGCGCAATTGCTGACCCTGACTGCACCGGAAATGACTGTACTGCTGGGCGGCCTGCGGGTCTTGAACATCAACGTCGGACAGAGCAAGCATGGCGTCTTCACTGATCAGCCGGGCACCCTGACCAACGACTTCTTCAAGAACCTGCTGGACATGGGCGTGGAGTGGAAAGCGACCGCAGGTGGCACTGATACCTTCGAGGCCCGTGACCGCAAGACTGGCGCAGTGAAATGGACCGGCACCCGTGTCGACCTGGTCTTCGGCTCGCATGCTCAACTGCGTGCGATTTCCGAGGTGTATGGCAGCTCGGATGCTCACGAGAAGTTCGTCAAAGACTTCGTGGCAGCCTGGACCAAGGTGATGAACCTGGACCGCTTCGACCTGGCTTGATGTGTCGGATGTGCTGAGTTGAAAAAACGCCTCCCTTGCGGAGGCGTTTTTTTTTGCTGCGATCAAAAAGCGAAGGCTGGTTTCATGAGCGGCTCATCATGCTTGCCGCCTGCTCCGTCGCTTCGGTCGTTCGGGTCGCCAGCTTGCGGACTTCATCTGCCACAACCGCAAAGCCCCGCCCTGCCTCACCGGCGCGCGCAGCTTCGATTGCCGCATTGAGCGCCAGGAGGTTGGTCTGGCTGGCAATGCTCTGGATAGTGCCAACTATCTGGGTCAGTTGAGCGATGTTCTCTTCCAGGTTTTTCTGATGCTGTGCTTCGGTGTCGCGAAGAGCGTCCTGTTCATGCTTCAAATGCACATCCACCAACGCACCCACCACCCTGAGTGGAACACCTTCGGGGTCACGACGAGTCTGGCCGCGCGCACGGAACCAGCGGTACTCGCCGGTTTTCATCTTCAGGCGGTACTCGATATCGAACGGCGTCTTGCCAGTCCGGTCATTCAGGTGCTCACCGAAAGCCGTCAGACTGCGCTCCTTGTCTTCAGGGTGCAGCCGTGACGCCCAGCTATCCAGTACGTCGGGAAACTCTTCCACCGTTTCAAAACCCAGCAGACGCCTGAATTGTGGAGACCACCAAAAAGGATTGCGCGCATTGACCGGGTCGCCAGCAATGACCTCCATGTCCCAGAGCCCGTCGGAGAGCATCTCCCGGGCCAGTTCGAATCGGGTAATGATCACATCGTGTTCAAGATCACGTTCAAGCTCGTCGTGGATATCCCGAAGAGAGCCGGCGACCCGCAGCGGCGTTCCGCGTGCGTCTCTTAACGTTTCGCCCTGGGCATAGAACCAGCGATACGTGCCATTCTTCATCGCCAGACGATTCTTGACTCGGTACGGCGTGTTGCCGGAACGGTCATTCAGATGCTTGGCAAATGCGTCGAGCGTGGCTTGTTTATCCTGAGGATGAAGCCGGTCTGCCCAGCTCGCCAGTACGTTGGGGAAGTCGCGCTCGTCGTTGAAACCGAGAAGCGTGCGTAGTTGCTGAGACCACCAGAATCGGTTGTTCGGATTGACCGGATCGCCCGCGACCACCTCCATATCCCAGAGACCCTCGCTCGATGCACGGTTGACCAGATCAAAGCGGGTTTCATAAGCGGCAGCCGAGGCAGAGGCTTCACCCAGTAGATGGCGGGCAGTTTCCAGTTCTTGCTCAAGATCGGCAATACGTTGCTCGTCAAGGCGATGCTGGGTGCTCAGCGAGCTCCAGCATTCAAGTACCGCGGCTTTTTCAGCACATCCCCCTAGCGCGGGCTCAGTGCCGCCCTTGAGCGAGGAGATCAGTTGCTGAAGGGCCTTTTTGTCACGACGGGGACTGAACAGGTGAAGCATGCTGTGGGCTCTCAAAGTAGGAGAAGTTGGCCGAGTCCCTGGCGCGTCCCGTCTTTATCGTCCTGCCGCCCGGTTTCTGTAATGCCAGATTGCGATCAGATTCAGCCCCGCTGCGCAAACCTGCGCAACACAACCACACCCAACACAGCCGACAACACCGAACCGATCAGCACACCCACCTTGACCTCGTCGACCAGTTCCGGCGCGCCCGGAAAAGCCAGTGCGCCGATGAACAGGCTCATGGTGAAGCCGATACCACACAAGGCCGCAACGCCGTAAAGCTGACCCCAGTTGCTGCCGTCCGGCAAACGGGCCAGGCCTGCGCGAATCGCCAGCGCGGCCATGGCGAATATGCCGACCTGCTTGCCGACCAGCAGCCCTAGCGCAACGCCGAGCGGGACCGGGTCCACGAGCTTGTCGGCGGTAATGCCCGACAGTGACACGCCAGCGTTGGCAAAACCAAAGATCGGCACGACGGCAAACGCCACCCACGGGTGCAGCTTTTCTTCCAGATGCAGCAGTGGCGAGCCAGCCTCTTCATCGGGTTTGCCCAACGGGATGCACAGCGCAAGCGCAACGCCAGCGAGGGTGGCGTGGATGCCGGACTGGAGCATAAAGAACCACAGCAGCGCGCCAACGATGAGGTAAGGCAGCAGTTTTTTAACACCCAGACGATTCAGCGCGACGAGCACGGCGATGGAACCCAGCGCTGCCAGCAACATGGGCATGGAGAGATCGCTGGTGTAGAACAGCGCGATGATCAATACAGCGCCGAGGTCATCGAGAATCGCCAGTGCAGACAGGAAGATCTTCAGCGACAGCGGTACGCGCTTGCCCAGCAGTGACAGCACGCCCAGGGCGAATGCGATATCGGTCGCTGCCGGAATGGCCCAGCCGCCGATGGTGTCTGGCCGTCCCCAGTTGAACGCCACGTAGATCAGCGCCGGAACCACCATGCCGCCCAGTGCCGCAAAGCCTGGCAAGGCTCTCTGGTTCCACGACGCGAGCTGACCGGCGAGCACTTCGCGCTTGATCTCCAGGCCGACAAGCATGAAGAAGATCGCCATCAGACCGTCATTGATCCAGTGCGAAACCGATAACCCGGCGAACACTGCGTGCAGCGCGGCGAAGTAGCTGTCGGCCAGCGGTGAGTTGGCGACGATCAAGGCCGCCAGCGCAGCCGCCATCAACACCAGCCCGCCAGCGGATTCAGCAGCGAAGAAACGCGTGATGAACGCCAGCGCGTTCGGGGATTCGGTACGGGGGGTGGGTTTATGCATGACGGCTCCGCGGGGTACAGCGCAAAAAGGCCGCAACCTTACCATCCGCAGAGTCTGTTGAAGGCTTGGTAAACCTGAGGATACAAATTAACGCTTCCCGGCCGAAACCGGGCCGGGCAACGTCGCTGAACGATGCCTGCCGATCAGGCAGGCATTGTTCATGTCACTTCTTGACCGTTTCCTCGAGCGTAAAGCGGCCCAGCGGGTTCTGACCGAAGTGCTCGATGTTCTTGCGCGAAACACTGATGTAGGGACTGTAGTAGAGGTCGATCCAGTTGACGTCGGCCTTGGCCATTTTCTGCAGGTCGATGTACATCTGCTCGCGCTTTTTCGGGTCCATCTCGACCCGTGCGGCAGCGACCAGCTCTTTGACCTTGTCGTTCTTGTAATGGGTCATGTAGTTATTGTTGGTGTCGTGGCCGAGCACGAAGGTGGTCTTCTGGTCCGGGTCGAGGATGTCGTTGGTCCAGTACATCACGGAGATGTCGTAGTCACCGGCTATCAGCATGTCCCAGCTCTGGCTCGGGTCGACTTTCTGCAGCGTTGTAGTCACGCCGACCTTGGCCAGTTGCTGTTGCAGCATGACCGCGATTTGCTCATCGACTTCGTTGCCCGCGTTGACCACGTAATTGAGTTTCAGGTCCGACGCGCCGGCGTCCGCCAGCATCTGTTTGGCCTTCACCGGGTCATAAGGGCGTTGCAGGTTGTCGGCGTAGTGGTACAGAGCGCCTTTGGGAATGTAGGAATTGGCCACGGTGCCCAGCCCGAAGGTAGCGGCTTCGACCAGCGATTTCTTGTCGATGGCCATGTCCAGCGCTTGACGCACTTCAGGCTTGGCCAATGCGCCGTGTTCGTGGTTGATCAGCAGGTGATCCTCGCGAGTGGAGGGGTCGAGGTGGACCACCAGATCGGGGTCCTTCTGCAGATTTGCGATGCGCGAGAACGGTATCCATATCGCAGCATCGAGCTCGCCCTTCTGGACCATGAGCGTGCGGGTGTTGTCGTCCGGCACCGAGATCCACTCGACACCGTCCAGGCTCACGCTCGGCGCTTCCCAGAAGTTGGGGTTCTTCGCCAGAATTACCCGGTCACCGCGACGCCATTCCTTCACGGTAAATGCGCCGGAGCTGACAGGCTGCTCGGCATACGCCTCTTCGCCCATGCTCTTCATGGCTTTCTCGGAGAGAATCGACACGTTGGGCAGGGCCAGTTGCGAGAGGAACGAGGCCGAAGGATTCTTCAGCGTGATGACCAGCGTATGCGGATCTGTCGCAACGGCCTTGTCGATAATCTTGTAGGAATCGCTCCACAGCGAACCCTTGTCGTCGCGAATTCGCAGCAGGCTGAACACTGCGTCACTGGCTGTCAGGTCCGAGCCATCGGAGAATTTGGCCGAGCGCATCTTGAGCGTATAAGTCAGCCCGTCAGGCGAGATCGACCAGCTTTCCGCCAGCCCCGGCACCAGCTTGGTGCCTTTGTCATCTACGCGGATCAGCACATCGTAGACGTTGGAAAACACCCAGTTGTCGATGTTCTGCGCACTTTTGATCGGGTCGAACGTGGTGCCGTCCTCACGACGGCCGATGGTCAGCACGCCCGCAGCTTCGGCAACACCCGCCGCCAGTGAACAGGCCGCCAGCATGGCGACGGTCAGCATTTTCATTGGTCGAGCTTTCATACGCATGAACTCCTTGTCGATGTCGGGACAGATGTCGTTACAGATCAGGATCAAAAAATCGGGGCTTCCAGCACACAGTCGTAGCGCTGCTGGCCGACATGCCGCGTCGGTGGCGCGACGCTGGAACAGGTCGGCCTGGCAAACCGGCAACGCGGATGAAACGCGCAGCCGTCGGGTAGCTGCAGGGGGCTTGGCGGCTCACCCTGCAACGGCTCGCCGGCCAACGGGCGATCCGGATCGATTTCCGGAATCGCCTGAATCAGCGCAGCGGTATAGGGGTGACGCGGCGAGAGAAAGACGTCCTCTACCGGGCCTTCTTCAACAATTTTGCCCAGGTACATGACCGCCACCCGATCGCACAGGCGACGCACGATGGCCAGGTCATGGGCAATGAACAGAATCGCCAGGTTCATGCGCTGGCGCAGCTCCAGCAGCAGGTTGATGATCTGTCCCTGAATGGAGACGTCCAGTGCCGCCACACACTCGTCGGCAATGATCAGCCGTGGCTCGATGGCCAGCGCGCGGGCGATGCCGACACGCTGACATTGTCCGCCGCTCAAGGCACCCGGCTTGCGTTCGGCAAATTCGGGCCGCAGACCGACCATGTCGAGCAGCTCGATAACCCGCGCCGGAATGTCGGAAGTGGCGACCTTGCGCTGCACGGCGAGCACCTCGGCCAGCGTCGCACCGATGGTCATGCGCGGGTTGAGCGAAGAGGACGGGTCCTGAAAGACCATCGCGGTTTCGCTGCGCAGGCGTTGCAGATTGATACCGCTGCCCTGGGCCATGTCGACGTCATCGAAGACGATCTGCCCGGAGGTGATGTCATTCAGGCGCAGAATAGCCCGCCCCAGCGTGCTCTTGCCGCTGCCGGACTCGCCGACCAGACCCAGCGTTTCACCCGCACAAATGCTCAGCGACACCCCGTTGACGGCGTGCACCCAACGCTTGTTGAGACCGAGGAAACCCGAGCCGGGGGCCGGGAAGCGCACCACCAGATCATTGACGTTCAGCAGTGTGGTGCCGCTCATGAAACGGCCTCCCGGGATTGCACCAACGGGTGGTGACAGGCCGCAGCATGGGCAACGCCCATCGGCCGCATCAGCGGCAGCTTGTCAGGGCAGTCTGCCCCCGCATGACTGCAGCGGGCATGAAAACGACAACCGCTTGGCAGTGCGTCGAGCAAGGGCGGCTGACCGGGAATGGTCCGTAGCAGTTCGCTGCCCGCGCTGCTGGCGGGCTGGCATTCGATCAGGCCGTGGGTATAAGGATGACGTGCGCGAGCGAGCACGTCGCGCTTGCTGCCGTGCTCACACAGGCGACCGGCATACATCACCGCGATGGAGTCGCAGGTTTGCGCCACCACGCCGAGGTCGTGGGTGATCATGATCAACGACAGCCCGTGCCGGTCGCGCAAGTCCAGCAACAGACGCAGGATTTGCGCCTGCACCGTCACATCCAGTGCGGTGGTCGGCTCATCGGCGATCAGGACCTGCGGCCCACAGCCCAGCGCTACGGCAATCATTGCGCGCTGGCGCATGCCACCGGAAAATTCGTGGGGGAAGTTATCCACACGCGACGCCGGATCGGGAATGCCGACCTGGCGCAAAAGGTCGATGGCCTGCGCCCGGGCTTCACGCTTCGACGCGCCCTGATGCAGACGCACACCTTCGGCGATCTGCTCGCCGATGCGCATCAGCGGGTCCAGGTGGCTGCTGGGATTCTGGAAAATCATGCCGATCCGCCGTCCGCGCATGGCACGCATTGCAGCGGCATCCAGCGTCAACAGATCGACATCATTGAGGCGTACCGAGCCGCCGCGCACGTGCAGATCCGGCGACGGCATCAATTGCATCAACGCCCGGCAGGCCATGGTCTTGCCTGAGCCACTTTCACCGACCAGCCCGAGAATCTCGCCCTGGTGCAGGTCGAACGACAACCGGTCAACCAAGGTCACTTCGCGATTTCGATGGTTCGCTGCATGGCTCGCCACCACGCTCATCTCGCTGACCTGCAGCACGGGCGTACTCATTGCCGTTCTCCCAGGGTTTCGGCGACGCCGTCCGCCAACAGGCTGAAGCCCATAGCCAACGTCACGATGGCCAGGCCCGGAAAGGTGCAGATCCACCACGCCGAGGTGAGGAACGCCTGCCCTTCGGCGACCATGGTCCCCCACTCCGCCATCGGTGGTTGCACACCCAGGCCCAGGTAGCTGACCGATGCGCCGCTGAGCAGCACCAGAACCGCGTCAGACATGGAAAACACAATCGAGCCGAACATCGCGTTGGGCAGCAGATGGCGGAACAGGATACGCAAGTGACCAAAACCCAGGCTTTTGGCCGCCAAGGCAAAATCGCTTTCCTTGAGCACCAGGATCTGTGAGCGGATCAGCCGCGCATAAGACACCCAGCCCACCAGTGCCATGGCGATGTAGAAGCTGCCCAGGCCCGGCCCGAGAATCGCGATGATCGCCAGCATCAACACCAGAAACGGGAACGCCAGCACGATGTCGATCACGCGCATGCACAGGTTGTCGAAGCGCCCGCCAATGTAGCCCGACAAGGCGCCGATGAAGGTCCCGATCATGAACGGGAAGATCACCCCGAGCACGCAGATCTGCAGGTCGACGCGTGCCGCCCAGATCACTCTGGACAGAATGTCGCGACCAAAATTGTCGGTGCCGAACGGATGCGCGAGGTGCGGCGCGAGCATGCGCAGCTCGGTGTTCTGGTAGATCGGGTCGTAAGGTGCCAGCCATGGCGCAAACAGCGCCAGTATCAGCCACCCGCCCAGTAAGCAGCCGCCCAGCAGCATCGCCAGCCGGCCATTGCGCAAACGCAGGCGCAGCCGGGAACGCCAGTGCGGACGAAGATGCGCATGGGCCACGGTCATTTGATATTCACCCGCGGGTCGATGGCCACCGTGGCCACATCGGCAAGGAAGTTCACGATCACCGTGGCGCATGCCAGCACCATCGCCACACCCTGCACCACCATGTAATCGCGGCTGAAGATGCCGCGCACCAGCAACTGACCGATGCCGGGAATCGCAAACAGACTTTCGATCACCACGGTGCCGCTGATCAGCCAGCCGATGTTCACCGCCAGCAGGTTGATCGAAGGCACCAGCGAATTGGGCAACACGTGGCGCCGAAACAGCGCATTTTCACTGAGGCCACGCGCCCGGGCCGCCGTCACATGATCGGCTTGCAGCTCCACGAGCATGCTCGCACGCAGGTTGCGAATCAGCACCGCAGACAGGGCCAGAGCGATGGTCAGACAAGGCAGCACCAGATGATGAACCTTGTCCAGCCAGTCGCTGCCGTAGCCCGACACCGGAAACCAGCCAAGCTGCACACTGAACATCAGGATCAGCATGATCCCCAGCCAGAACGCCGGCATGCCCAGCCCGGTGGTGGTGAAGACGCGGATCAGGTTGTCGCTCCAACTGCCTTTGTTGCGCGCCGCGAGCGTGGCCAGGGGCACGGCAATCAGCAACGCCAGCAGAACACTGCCCAACACCAGAAATACGGTGGGCTCGATCCGTGTGCTGATCAGCTTGAGTACGTCTATCTTGTACAGCAGCGATTTACCCATATCGCCCTGCACCAGGTTTTTCATGAAATACACGTACTGTGTCCACAGAGGCTCATCCAGACCATACTGGGCGCGGATGTTGGCCAAGGCCTGCGGTGTGGAACGCGAACCCAGCAGGATGCGCGCCGGATCGCCGGGGATCGAACGCACCAGAATGAAGGTGACCAGGCTGATGCCGAACAGCACCGGCAGCAGCTGCAACGGACGCTGGAGAATGAAACGATAACGACCCAGATTCATCAGACGCCCCGATGCTGTGACAGAAAATTCAGCAGGACCGGAAAGTACGCCGCCGCCCCCTCTACGTAAAAGGGCAGAGCAAAGTTGTAGTCGAACATTGACCATCCGTCGACTTTGATTGTTTTCAGCTCATCCGGCCTGTGTTCATAGCCCATTGCATTGCACCTTTGCGGACGACGCTCATGGCATCAACCCTATCCTGCAAGGCGAGCGCAGACAGCTAGCAATTCTTATAGGTTTTACAGGACTGGCAGCCGATTGGGCGCACGCGTGGCACCGTCCTTGCTAATTGCTATATTAGCGCCCTACATCGGCTCAATGACAAAGGAGGTCATGCCATGCATATCAGGTTGTCGGATTTCAATTCGCGGCTGCAGTCTGCATCCACGCTGGATCAGCAAATGGATTGCGCGCTGCTGCTGGCATCGGATCTCGGATTCGATGCCGTAATTTATGACTACAGCCCGGTGCCGGTGTCCCATGATGGAGCACTGATCACCCCGTCGCTGCTGTCATTGCGCAATACACCTGCGGACTGGTACGCGCTTTGGTGCAGTCAGGGCTATTACCAGATCGATCCGGTGCAACACCTGGCCGTCGCCAGCGTCTCGCCTTTTGTATGGTCATACCAGCCCAGGGCCGAGACGGTCCTGAAAACCTTCATCACGGATATGCACAAGCCGGTGGTGCGCTATCTGCATGACTCACACATGACCTGTGGCGTGACGGTGCCGATCCACATGCCCAAAGGCGGTTTCGCCACATTGACCGGCCTGTGTGCGGACGGCAGCGACGTCGCCCTTGAGGACGCCCGCCAGAGCCTGGCCGAGTTCGGCCTGCTGGCTCACGCCTTTCAGGAGGTCGCCTACCCGCTGTTCGACCAGAAAATTCGCTCGTGCAATGCGATCAGGCTGACCCCGCGCGAGCGCGAATGCCTGAGCTGGTCTGCCGAGGGCCTGACGGCCAGGGAGATTGCCGATCAGCTCAACCGCTCTGTCGCCACGGTGACCTTGCACCTGAATTCGGCCATGCAGAAGCTGGGGGCCAAAAACCGTGTACAAGCGGTAGTGCGTGCCGTTCATTACCGTTTACTCGACCGCTGACCGGTTTATCGGCCAAAACCTATCATTTTCTATAGTTATGAGGCGCAAGACGCCGCGCTATGGTGCCCCCAAACTATCCAGCAGGGACCGGCGACATGGCAGATATGACGATCAAGGAAGGTTTTGCGCCTTTTGGCGACTATCAGACGTGGTATCGCATCACAGGCGACCTGCACGGTCCCGGCACACCATTGGTCATTCTGCACGGCGGCCCCGGTTGTACGCACGACTACGTCGATTCGTTCAAGGACATCGCCAGCACCGGCCGGCCCGTTATCCACTACGACCAGTTGGGTAACGGAAAGTCGACCCACTTGCCCGACAAGGGTCGCGACTTCTGGACGGTCAAACTGTTCCTGAGCGAGCTGGATAACCTGCTTGAGCACCTGGGCATCGAAAACAACTACGCATTGCTGGGCCAGTCGTGGGGCGGCATGCTGGCTTCAGAGCATGCCGTGCGTCAGCCCGAAGGGCTGAAAGCGCTGATCATCGCCAACTCCCCCGCAGACATGCGCACCTGGGTAAGTGAGGCCAACCGGCTGCGCGAGGATCTGCCATCTGACGTACAGGCCGCGTTGCTCAAGCATGAAAAAGCGGACACCTTGAAAGACCCGGAATACCTGAAAGCCTCGCGAGCATTCTATGACCGTCACGTGTGCCGCATCACACCGTGGCCGGAGGAGGTAAAACGTACCTTCGACGCGATTGACGCCGATCCGACCGTGTACCACGCCATGAATGGCCCTACCGAGTTTCACGTTATCGGCACGATGAAGGACTGGACCATCGTCGATCGCCTGAAACTCATCAGCGTTCCGACCTTGCTGATTTCCGGTAAGTATGACGAAGCCACACCGCTCGTCGTGAAGCCCTATGTGGATAACGTCCCCACCATCAGTTGGTCTGTTTTCGAAGAGTCCAGTCACATGCCCCATGTAGAAGAACGAATGGCCTGCATGGGATGCATCGCAGGTTTTCTGGACACGTTGGTCGAATCGGTTGCAGAGTCCGCAGCTTGATGTTCAGGCCTGATGGGTCCACGCCCTGAGAGTTGCATTATTAGAGTGAATACTTTAGTAGCATTCACCCGACTAACGGTTAACTTTGCTCACAGTGTTACTGGAACTTTTCGCCAACATACAGCTGCCTTACAGCAGATAGTTTCAAAAGGCCATTATGAAATAACTTTCATGGCTATTTTGTTAAAGCTCTCTCGTTTTCAGCAGAAAAACAGTTACTGGAAGGAAAGTATTGGCCTTCCGCCTGTTTTGCCGCTGGAGGCAACCATGAACCTCAGATCGTTAAGTATTTCACGCAGGGCCTCCCTGTGCTTTGGCGTTATTACCTTACTGTTGATCGGTCTGGGTGCCTTCTCCTACGTGCAGATCGACCATCTGCGCAAGGCTGAGCAGAACATTGAAGAAAACTCACTGCCCAGCATCCAGGTGGTCGACGACATTCAGATCGCCCTGCTTCACGCTCGCCTGGAAAGCATCAGGATGCTTGCGAGCACCGATCCCGCTGTACACGCCACCGCGGAAGCCAAGGTCCGGGAAGCGATCGAAGCGCTGCGTGCCAACAGCGACTTTTATCAAAAACACCTGCTTTCAGGTGAAGCCGACCGCGCGCAATTCGAAGAAGCCAACAACAAGATGAGCGTATACATTGATGGCTTGAAACAGGTCGTCGCGCTGGACAGCTCTGATCATGAAAGAGCGGTCTCCCTTGCCAACGGAGAGCAGGCCCAAAAGGCCACTGCGTACCAGGAAAAACTTACCAGACTGCGCGAGCAAAATGCCACGGAAGCCGTGAGCTCCGGGAAAGATGCAACCGAGGTCTACAATCACAGCGTCAACGTCCTGATGATTGTGCTGATCGCAGCGTTCCTGCTTACCGTGGTCCTCGCGATTGCCCTGACACGCAGCATCGTCGACCCGATCAGCGTCTCGCTTAAACTCGCAGAAGACATCGCCGCCGGTGACCTGACCCGACAACTTAGCGTTGCCGGCAGTGATGAAGCATCACGCTTGATGACGGCCCTGAATACCATGTCGGGGAACCTGCGCACCACCATTCACGAAATTTCCGGCGCCTCCGCACAACTGAGCACTGCCGCCGTCGAGATGACGTCGATCACCGAAAGTGCCGACCGCACGCTGCAGCAGCAGAACAGCGAAATCGAGCAGGCTGCTACTGCGGTAAACGAAATGAGTGCTGCCGTAGAAGAGGTCGCTCGTAATGCTACGTCGACCTCGCAGGCCGCCCAACAGTCGAGCCTTTCCGCCGACCTGGGTAACCAGCGCGTTAACGAAACCCTGACGGCCATGCAGAACCTGACAGGCCTGGTCGAGGGCTCTTCAGCGCAAGTCACTGCGCTGGCTGGCCAGGCTCAGAACATCAGCAAAGTGCTGGGCGTGATTCGCGGCATTGCCGAACAGACCAACCTGCTGGCACTCAACGCAGCCATCGAAGCGGCGCGTGCCGGTGAACAGGGTCGCGGCTTTGCTGTGGTAGCCGATGAAGTGCGGGCTCTGGCGCATCGCACACAGACGTCCACCCAGGAAGTCGAACAGATGATTTCAGCGATTCAGGCCGGTTCTTCCGCCACGGTCGAGTCCATGCAGAAGAGCACTGAGGAAGTTCACAGCACCCGCAAGACGGCAGAGGACGCCGGAGAGTCGCTGCGTCAGATCACCAACTCGGTACTCGAGATCAATAACCGTAACCTGCAGATCGCAGCGGCCTCCGAGCAGCAGGCGCATGTAGCGCGTGATGTCGACAGAAGCCTGGTCAGCATTCGCGACCTGGCCGTGCAGAGCAGCGAAGGCACCCGCCAGACCCTGATCGCCAGTACCGAACTTTCGCAGTTGGCGGTCAACCTGAATGATCTGGTGCTGCGCTTCAAGACGTAATCCAGAACAACACCCACACATGCCGGGCATGACAGAAGGGCAGCAGATTCGTCTGCTGCCCTTCTTTTATAGCGTCAGTACCGTTTTCGGCAAAAAACCCGCAATGGTTCCTCCAGCCGGCGGTCCCCTCCTCTCAAAAACTGTGAGCCGCGTCTCTCTGCTGACAGCCTTTCAGACACATAGTCTTCATTAGTTGAAATAGGATCCATAAAGACCTATTTACAAGCACAGGCTATTTGAAAAAGCCCGCAACGTTGACAGGGGCATTGAACTCATTCAATAGTTGGCGTCGAACAACACAATATTTATGTAAGCCACGATCAGGTATGACACGATCACTTCCTGCACGGGATCGGCAGCGCCCGGCGTACCGCCAAGGCCGCATCAGTGCTTTTATGACCAGGGTGACACATTTTGAACAACAAACTGACTTCAGCAGAGCTGGCAGTCATCAGTGAAATCGAGGCCACTTCCAGTCTTTTACGACTGGTGACCCGGCTGACCGGGCTGAGATTTGCGGCAATTGCCAAAGTAACCGAGGCCAGCTGGACCGCATGTGCTGTATACGATGAAATCCAGTTCGGGCTGGAACCCGGTCATCAGCTCAAGCTGGAGACCACGTTCTGCAATGAGTTGCGTCAGCACCGCCAGCCTATCGTGATCAACGAAGTCGCGACCGACCCCGTCTACGCAGAGCATCCCATTACTAAAATGTACGGTTTCCAGAGCTACTTCTCGTTGCCGATCATTTTTCCCAACGGAGAGTTCTTCGGCACCCTGTGTGGCCTGGATACCAAGCCTGCGCCACTCGATGACGCCAATACCCTCGATACCCTGAAAGTGTTTTGCACGCTGATCGCCAGCACGCTGTATGCGCACTATCAATTGCAGGAAATGCAGGAAGTCACCGCTTAAGGCATGGAATGCCTCAGACGCGCAGTTGCCGCTCCATGATCAATGTGCGCTCCTCTCCCTCCAGATGCTCCCGCACCACGTTGAAACCCAGCGCCAAGTAGAACGCCTGCTCAGTCAAGGATGACGGTACAACCATTCGCACCGCGCCCGCATTGCGTGCGACAGCCTCCAGCTCGGCCATCAATAAACGCCCGATCCCCTGCCTATGCCTGTCAGGGTCGACGAATACCGAGCGCACGACTTCCCCCTCCAGACTCGCAGTGCCCACCACCACATTGCCCTCTGACGCCACGAACACCTGACGCTGCAGCATGAACCGCTCGATCGCACCCGGGCCGAAACCCGATTGCACGCGCTCGATCACGCTGACGGGATAATCCCTGGCATTGCTGGTTCGCAAGGCCGCCAATATCACTCGACTGATGGCATCCGCTTCGGCTATGCGGGCGGGTCGTACCTTGATGCTCATGGCGTGGTTCCTGGTTACCCTGCAGTAGGTGAATTCATTTCGAACGCGCAATGGCAAGCAAGACACCGCTCATACGGCGAAGGATTTGCGCACTCCTCATACAAAAAATGTAGGCGAACAGCCCGAATAACGACATTCGATCAACTTATTTTCGGCCAGTCGACGAATGGTAGTGCTCACAAGATACCGTAAACAAATGGCCAACCCCTCGCCGTGCGCGGCTTGAACAACGATACCGTTCAAAAAATCCGATCTGCGGCCGATTAATCGGTATCTCGCCGCTGTGGTCGGAATATTTTCGTCTGTTAAAGTGAGTTTCGTGATGTCATATAGTCATCATCGAGCACCCATTGAGAATTGTCATGAACGCCAGTGCCCCTATTCCCTTGAATGAAACGCAACGTCTGTTGCGCATACGGGAGCTGTGCGTGCTTGAAGATACGTCCGATGACGTATTCGATGAAATCGTCGCGATGACCGCTGCCTTTTTCGAGACGCCGATTGCCTTGATCTCGATCGTCGATGAGCACCGTCAGTGGTTCCGCGCAAGGGTAGGCCTGAATGCCCGCGAAACACCACGCAACGTGTCCTTCTGCGCCTACACCATCCTTTCCGAAACACTGTTCGAGATTCCCGACGCCACGCTCGACGAGCGCTTCGTCAACAACAGCCTGGTGACCGGACACCCTGACATTCGCTACTACGCAGGCGCGCCACTGATCACCGATGACGGCATTGCCCTGGGCAGCCTATGCGTGATCGACACCAAGCCGCGCGAGCCGATGAGCGAGTACCAGACGCAGATGCTCAAGCGCTTTGCGTCGCTGGTCATGAAACGCATTGTCGGCCTCAGGCTCAGTTGCTTTATCGACCAGCCCACCGGCTTGTACAACCGCTCGCGCCTGCAGGAAGATATTCATCAGGCCGTGGCATCCAGTGTCGATTATCAGTTGGTCGTGGTGGACATGATTACCTCCGCGTTCCTCAACGATATCGTCAAGGCCCTGGGTTACAGCTTCTCCCAGGACCTGGTAACAGGTATCAAGAGCCGCTTGGAGCGCCTGTTGCCGCCGACCTGTTCTTTATACAAGGTCAGTCCTACGCGCTTCGGCTTTCTGTTGGCAGGCGACCGTACGCCCGAACACCTGTTCCGCACCATCCTCAAGGATTTCGAGACGCCCGTTGAGTGCCGGGGAATTCCGGTGCAGATGCAGGTCGGCCTGGGCGTCGTGACCCTTAACCGTAATCCGGTCGAAGAACAGGACTGGATGCGCATGGTGATCAGCGCTGCCGACGATGCCCGCGACCGCGACCTCGGCTGGGCGATGTATGAACCGCACTTTGACGCCGCCCAGCAGCGTGCTTTCAAGTTGCTCAGTTCGTTGACCGGGGCGGTGCATGCTGACGATCAACTGCGTCTGGTCTACCAACCGCGCATCGACCTCGACTCTGGCCTGTGCACCTCGGTAGAGGCCTTGCTGCGCTGGAATCACCCGACGCTCGGCGCCATCGGGCCTGCCGAGTTCGTGCCGCTGGCCGAGAAGACCGCTCTGATGCGCCCGCTGAGCCTCTGGGTGCTGACCAGTGCAATCGAACAGGCCGCTCGTTGGCAGCAGCAGGGTTTCGATTTCCGTATTGCGATCAACGTGACGCCCGAAGACCTCACCGGCCCGGCGTTCACCGACCGGATGATACGCCTGCTGGGCAAGCACAAGATTGACCCCACCCGCTTTGAGCTGGAGTTCACCGAAGGCGCGTTGATGCACAACCCGGCAGAAGTGCGCCACCAGCTGGAGCGCATGCGCCAGGAGGGCATGGATGTGGCGATCGATGACTTCGGTACGGGCTACAGCAACTGGAATTACCTGCGGCAGCTGCCTGCCACGACGGTCAAGCTCGACCAGTCGCTGATCCGCAATCTGGCGTCCGACAAAACCGATCAGCGTCTGGTCAAGGCACTGATCGGTCTGGCCAAGAAACTTGGTTACTGCGTCGTGGCCGAGGGCATCGAAACCGACGAGATTCGTCGCCTGGTCAAGCAGTGGGGCTGCGATGAAGGTCAGGGTTATCTGATCGCCAAACCCATGGAAGCCGAGGCGTTGCTGAACTGGCTGGGCCCCAACCAGCGCCTGCAGAGTGCCTCCGAAGCCGCAGAAGCCGCCATCATCCGCGACAAACGGTTATAACCTTAGAACACATCTTCATAACCGATTACAACGCAAGCCGTTATGCTGCCCGCCACTTTTTGCCTGATGCGTTTGCTTGAAAAAGGTTGGATATGGAAGCGGGTGGTCTGGGTTTCGTAGTTGCAGGGCTGGTAGTCGGTTTCATCGTGGGCATGACCGGAGTCGGCGGCGGCTCGCTGATGACTCCGATACTGCTGTGGTTCGGGATCAATCCGGCCACGGCGGTCGGCACGGACTTGCTGTACGCGGCGATTACCAAATCCGGCGGGGTTCTGGTTCATCGCAGGAACGACAACATCGACTGGAAAGTTACCGGGCTGCTGACTCTGGGCAGCGTCCCGGCGGTGCTCATGACGCTGTGGTTTCTGAGCACCCTGCACACCGCCCCCGAAGCACTTAACGCGATCATCAAGCAGGCCTTGGGCTATGTGCTGCTGCTTACCGCACTCGCCGTTCTGTTCAAGAAAAAACTGCTGGCCTTCGCTCATCGGCGCGGAGACGGGTACTCGTTTTTCAGCGGCACCAGCCTGACGGTACTGACCGTCATCACCGGTCTGATCCTCGGCACCATGGTTGCACTCACCTCCATCGGTGCAGGCGCGCTGGGCACGGTGGCCCTGTTCATCCTCTATCCATTGCTGCCGACCCGACGTCTGGTGGGTACGGAGATCGCCCATGCGGTCCCGCTCACGCTGGTCGCAGGCCTGGGTCATGCGAGCATGGGCAACATGAACTGGGAGTTGCTGGGCTGGCTGCTGATGGGCTCACTGCCCGGCATCTACCTGGGCAGCCACATGGCCGGCCGCGTCTCCGATGACCTGCTACGGCCCTTCCTGGCCATCATGCTGGGCACGATCGGCTTCAAGCTGGCGTTCTGATCGGCGCCTATCCATCAGCCTGTCACATTTCTGAGTCAGGCTTGCCCACGAACATAGCCTCGAAAGCCGCAGAGCCGGTTTGCTTGCAGGCTGTGCGCACTCATCGGGAATTGTAATTTTTTGTAGCGAGACACCGATTTTCGGCGCAGGATTTCGTGCGTCAGCTTCAGCGCCGATGACCCGGCACAGACTTACCCTCACTGAAAGGAGATGCCAACAATGCTCATCCGAATTGAAGAAGGTGTATATGGCGACGCTTGGGTTGTAATACTGGACGACTACCCGGTCAAATGCCGGAGCTGGCAGGAAGCCAGAGAATTTGCCGACCGCATGAAATCCAGAATCGACGCGCCTCATTCGCTGCCGCATATGGCACGCCGCGCAGCGGCCGAAATAAGCGTTCAGGCGGCCGCCCGCTAGACCGCCCCCTCCCCGCGAATTAATCCCTACAGCGTTGCCAGGCAATGGGCGACGCTGCTTCACCCTGTCACTTCGCCCTGTCATAACGCCGCTTGAATTATCGAACCACTTCTCGTTTCCATGACATCCGTTTCACATCCCCTTCACGTCCGGCTGCGTAAATTGGCCCTACTCCTTTGATGAATCCCATTTGGCCCACCCCGTTGTGGGCCATTTTTTTGCCTGCAGAAAAGTGCCGGTACTCCCGCCCTGATGCGGCGGGATTACTCGTCTTGCGCTGCGGGCGACGATGATACAGCCAGCACTTGGCTGCCCAATACGCCAGCATTCAGCTCTGCCAGCCGATCACTGCCGGTGCCATTGGCAACGTGATTGCTCCAGCTCGCCACCGAAACTGCCATCCAACCCAGCACAAACAACGCAGCTGCCTGTAACGCCCACTTGGTCATGATCGACATACGCTTTCTCCTTGTTCAGGTCTGGATGGCAAGCATGTAAACACCTCACCATTGCAGAAGAATTGCAGAGATTTTTATTTTTGCCAGCCGACATTCCACCTTTGTGAGCAAAGGTGTCGAAAAACAGGAGGGAGCGATCTACATGAGGAAATACCCACGCCCGCAGGCGGGGTATTTTTGAAAAGCGGGGTCAGTACTTGGTGCTTTGCTGCTCAGGTCTGGCCGGTGTGTCCACATGACTCGGACCCGCAATCAGCAGAGCCAGCACGCCAACGATTGGCACGGCAACAACGACAATGATCCACATCAGCTTGTTGCTGGATTGTGCCTTGCTCTTGCGAATACGCAGTACTGCCCAGATGTCCGAAATCACGATCAGGGCGGTCAGCGCTGCGAACAACCACAAATGATTTTCCGATATCCAACCCATTTGAAATCTCCTGCACCATCAACGAAGGCAACCAGATCGGCTGCCCTACTGTAGAAGAGGTCAAAAAGAGCCTTAAAGTTCAGAGAATATTTCGGATTGTGACCGGGTGCTCAGCGCAGAGGCAAGAGCGTCCAGAACGGCGCGCCCAAGCAGAGCATGGGCACGATAGGCGTATTCCTCTGCACATCGCGCCTCACACTCCAGCGTGGGAATGCCGTTCGTGACGCTGCGCGTCACATCCCCGTCAGGTAATCGGTGCCGGGTTGAAGAGCGTGATGTCGTTGTGCAGCCGGTAATGCTCGGTCCAGGTCTTCTTCTTGCCGCTGGCCACGTCCAGGTAGAAGTGGAAAAGCTCCCAACCCAGGTCCTCGATGCTCGCGCGTCCGGTCGCGATGCGTCCGGCGTCTATGTCGATCAGGTCAGGCCAGCGCTGGGCCAGTTCGGTGCGGGTCGAGACCTTCACCACCGGCGCCATTGCCAGACCGTACGGAGTACCGCGGCCGGTGGTGAACACGTGCAGGTTCATACCGGCAGCCAGTTGCAAGGTGCCGCAGACAAAGTCACTGGCCGGTGTCGCGCAGAAGATCAAGCCCTTGCCGCTGACCCGCTCGCCCGGGCCGAGTACGCCGTTGATGGCGCTGCTGCCTGACTTGACGATCGACCCTAGAGACTTCTCGACGATGTTCGACAACCCGCCCTTCTTGTTGCCCGGCGTGGTGTTGGCGCTGCGATCAGCCTCGCCTTTGGCCAGATAGCGGTCGTACCAGTCCATTTCCCGCACCAGCGCTTGTGCGACGTCCTGATCCTGTGCGCGGGAAGTCAGCAAATAGATGGCATCCCGCACTTCGGTCACTTCGGAAAACATCACTGTCGCCCCAGCGCGCAACAGCAGATCCGATGCATAACCCAGCGCCGGGTTGGCGGTAATGCCGGAAAACGCATCACTGCCGCCGCACTGCATGCCCAGAATCAACTCCGACGCCGGAACCGTTTCGCGACGCCGCAGATCCAGCTTTCTCAAACGTGTTTCGGCCAGCTCCATGATCTGTTCGATCATTTCATTGAAGCCATGACTGGAATCCTGCAAGCGATACAGCCAAGGCTCGCTGAGGTCCACCGAACTGTCGCCCTCATGCATGACCTGTCCGGCCTGCAACTTCTCGCAGCCCAGGCTGATCACCAGCGCTTCGCCGCCCAGGTTCGGGTTGCGCGCCAGGTTGCGTACTGTACGAATCGGGATGTAGGCATCGGTGGCCGTGATTGCCACGCCGCAACCATAGCTATGGGTCAGCGCCACGACGTCATCGACGTTCGGGTACTTGGGCAACAACTCGTCACGGATGCGCTTGACCGCGTGGTCGAGCACACCGGTCACGCACTGCACGGTAGTGGTGATGCCGAGAATGTTGCGAGTGCCCACGGTGCCGTCGGCGTTGCGATAGCCTTCGAAGGTGTAACCCTCGAGCGGCGCCTGCTTTTCCGGCACGGCATCGGACATCGGCAGGCTGTCGAGCGCAGGCGCGGAAGGCATGCGCAACTGGTCTTCCCTGACCCAACTGCCGCGCGGTATTGGTTGCAATGCATAGCCAATGGTGTGGCCGTAACGAATCACGGCTTCGCCCACGGCCAGGTCAACGGTACTGACCTTGTGGCTCTGCGGTACGTTATCGACAGTGACCAGGCCGTTGTCGAATTCGGTTCCGGCCGGCACACCCTGGTCGTTGACCACGACCACGACGTTATCCAGCGGATGCAGCCGGATATAGCGTGGCGAATCGGCATGTTGAATCAGGTTCATCACGGTTTCCTCAGGATTTTGCTTCGGAAAGGTCGCTGACCGAGTCGTTCAGCAATGGCCCCTTGGCAGGCGGCTCTTTCAATTCCACACGCTTGATTTCACCCACGATGAAAATGTAACTGATCACCGCCAGCAGCGCGTTGGCGCCCACGAACACCAGCGCCCATTTGAACGAGCCGGTGCTGCTGATGATGTAGCCAATCACGATCGGAGTGGTGATCGATGCAATGTTACCGAAGGTGTTGAACAGGCCGCCGCTCAAACCGGCGATCTGCTTGGGCGACACGTCGGACATCACAGCCCAGCCCAGCGCACCCACGCCCTTGCCGAAGAATGCCAGGGCCATGAAGCCCACGACCACCCATTCGATGTCGACGTAGTTGCAGGTCACGATCGAGGTCGACAGCAGCAGGCCTCCGATGATCGGCACCTTGCGGGCGAAGGTCAGCGAATGGCCCTTGCGCAGCAGGTAGTCGGAAATGATCCCGCCCAATACCCCGCCGATGAAGCCGCAGATAGCCGGCAGAGAGGCGATGATGCCAGCCTTGAGGATGGTCATGCCGCGCTCCTGAACCAGGTACACCGGGAACCAGGTCAGGAAGAAGTAGGTGATGCCGTTGATGCAGTATTGGCTGAGGTAGATACCCAGCATCATGCGGTTGGTCAGCAACTGGCGGATGTAATCCCACTTTGGGCCGCTGCTGGCTGTTTTTTGCGCGCCTTTACCCTTGTCCTGATCCAGATCGACCAGCGCGCCATTGCTGGAAATGTGCTCCAGTTCGGCCTCGTTGATCATCGGGTGGTTGCGCGGGCCGTAGATGACCTTCATCCAGATCATGGAGAACACGATACCGAACGCGCCCATCACGACGAACACGTGCTGCCAGCCGTAGGTGTAAACGATCCAGCCCATCAGCGGAGCGAACAGCACGGTGGCGAAGTACTGCGCCGAGTTGAAGATCGCCGAGGCGGTGCCGCGCTCGGCAGTCGGGAACCAGGCGGCGACGATGCGCGCGTTGCCCGGGAAGGACGGCGCTTCGGCCAGACCGACCAGAAAGCGCAGCATGAACAGCGCAACGATTGCCGTGGAGACGCCGAACTCGCCCACATAGCCTTGCAGCAGGGTGAACAGCGACCAGGTGAAAATGCTCATGGCATAGACTTTCTTCGACCCGAAACGGTCAAGCAGCCAGCCACCGGGAATCTGACCGGCCACGTAGGCCCAGCCGAATGCGGAGAAAATATAGCCCAGAGTGACGGCACTGATGCCCAGGTCTTTCTGAATGCTGGAACCAGCGATAGCGATGGTGGCGCGGTCGGCGTAGTTGATCGTAGTGACCAGAAACAGCATCAACAGGATCAAATAGCGGACGTGCGTCGGCTTGGACTTTTGCATGGTAGAGCTCCCACTGATTATTTTTTTACGCGGGTAAATCTGTTTTTTGGGTGTAGCGTTACAGGCCCCTTGGCAGTATCACGGCGACGACATCTGCCACCTGTAAGGGTCATGCAGTGCAATGAAAAAACCGCTGATCGCTCAGCGGCTTTGTCGTGGCAGGTGTTATTGCTTGCCTTGCTTGTCCATCAGAGCGGCGAGCATGTCGCACTCGTCTGGCGTCAGATCGGTCAACGGCGCGCGCACCGGACCTGCGTCATAACCTGCGATCTTCGCGCCGGCCTTGACGATACTCACGGCATAGCCAGCCTTGCGGTTGCGGATTTCCAGGTAAGGCAGGAAGAAATCGTCGATGTATTTACCGACCGCCTGATGATCGTCGCGGGCGATGGCGTGGTAGAAGTCCATCGCCAGTTTCGGTACGAAGTTGAACACGGCAGACGAGTAGACCGGCACGCCCAGCGCCTTGTAGGCAGCGGCATAGACTTCAGCGGTCGGCAGCCCGCCCAGGTACGAGAAGCGGTCACCAAGACGGCGGCGGATCGAAACCATCAGCTCGATATCACCCAGGCCATCCTTGTAACCGATCAGGTTCGGGCAACGCTCGGCCAGTTGCTCAAGCAGGGCCGGCGTCAGGCGGCAGACATTACGGTTGTAGACCACCACACCGATCTTCACCGATTTGCACACGGCTTCGACGTGCGCGGCAACGCCGTCCTGGCTGGCTTCGGTCAGGTAGTGCGGCAGTAGCAGCAGACCCTTGGCGCCCAGACGCTCGGCTTCCTGCGCGTACTCGATGGCCTGACGAGTCGGCCCGCCTACACCGGCGAGGATTGGCACACTGGTGGCGCAGGTGTCGACGGCAGTCTTGATGATTTCGGAATATTCGCTGGCAGCCAGGGAGAAAAACTCACCTGTGCCGCCCGCAGCGAACAGAGCGCTTGCGCCGTACGGGGCCAGCCACTCGAGACGTTTAATGTAGCCGGCGCGGTGGAAGTCGCCCTGGGCATTGAAATCGGTAACCGGGAAAGACAGCAGACCGGACGAGAGGATGGACTTCAGTTCTTGTGGATTCATTATTCGAACACCCTGGAGGACTTAATTGTTAGAGGATCACCGGGTCAGTGCCGATGTCGTAAGTCATCGTACAACTGATAATAAAATCACTCAACAGGGATTTTCGGGTTTTTTCAGAGGGAGCGGACAGAGCCCGGTTTTGACTTTTGCGCTGCCGCATCGATGTGTGACGCAGAGCGTCTGGCGCGTGAGGAACGATAGGTGTTCCCCCAGCCATCTATCGTACCCAAGCTCCAGCGTGGGTATGCCGTTCCGGACGCTCCGTGTCCTCTTTTAATCCTCAAGCCCGCTGCGATTCAGCCTCTTCATGCGCATGGCGCAGGCGTTCGCGGCTGTTGGTGAGGTGCAGGCGCATGGCCGCGCGGGCCGCATCGGAATCCTGGCGGGCGATGGCGTCGAAGATTTCTTCGTGCTCACGGCTCAGCCGATCCATGTAGTGCTGCTGGTCATCATGCGCCAGACGCGCGGAATTGAGCCGGGTACGCGGGATGATGCTGGTGCCCAAGTGGGTCATGATGTCCGTGAAGTAGCGATTGCCGGTCGACAAGGCAATCTGCAGATGGAACTGGAAGTCCGACGCCACGGCATCGGTGGCGTGTGCCGCACTTTCATTGAGCGCGTCCAGCGCCGAACGCATGGCTGCCAGTTGTTCATCACTGCGCCGCTGGGCTGCAAGGCCTGCCGACTCGACTTCCAGACTGATGCGCAACTCGAGAATCGCCAGTACATCACGCAGGGTGACGATGGTCGCAGGGTCAATCCGGAAGCCACTGGGGCTCGGCGTGTCGAGCACGAAGGTGCCGATGCCGTGACGGGTCTCGACCAGACCGGAGGCCTGCAGACGCGAAATCGCCTCACGCACGACAGTCCTGCTGACGCCCTGCTCTTCCATGATTGCGGATTCGGTGGGCAGTTTGTCGCCGCGCTTGAGCTGACCGCTGCGAATACGCTCGGACAGCTCTGTCACCAGCTCCTGCGCGAGGCTGCGGTGTTTTCTGCGGGCGCGGGGCAGAGCGCTTTGATTTTCCATCCAACATCGATCTCTGGACTGCTAAACATGGGGCTAATCATAGCTCAGCGGTTGTATGATCACACCCTCAAAAGCGCCGTGTCCCCTATAGCATCGACCTCAAAACGTTGCGAATCACGGTTGCTCGATCAATTTGCCGCCCTCGACACGCACATGCCGGTCATGAAAGCGTTTGAGGCTGCTGCGGTGCCCGACGCTGATCAGCGTCAGGCCCGGCAGCCCGTCGATGACTGCGCGGTGCATGGCCGTCTCGTCATCTTCGTCCATGGCCGAGGTGGCTTCATCCACATACAGCCAGTTCGGCGCGACCAGCAGGGCACGAGCGAACGCCACCCGCTGCTGCTCGCCCGGTGAGAGAAAACGCTGCCAGTGATTACTTTCGTCCAGACGCGGTATCAGGTGCTCCAGACGGCACTGCTCCAGTACCTCGGCAAATCGCTGAGCCGGGTAATGTTCCGCGGGTTGTGGATAACTCATCGCCTCACGCAGTGTGCCAATAGGCAGGTAAGGCCTCTGCGGCAGGAACAGCGCCGTACCGGTGGGCAAGCGAATCTGCCCCGCCCCCTCAGGCCAGAGACCGCCCAACGCCCTCAGCAACGAGCTTTTACCACTGCCCGAACGACCGCTGAGCATCACCCGCTCTCCCGCGCCGACCTGCAGACTCGCGTCGCTCAGCAATTGCCGCCCACCGGCGATGCTCAAGCCCAGATTGCGCAGGTCAAGCGTGTCGTTGGCGTGAATTCTTTCGATGGCCGGCTGCCGATCTTCATTGTCACTCATCGCCTGACAGAAGCTCAGCAGACGGTCGCTGGTGGCGCGCCATGACGCCAGCGTGCCATAGGCGCTGATGAACCAACTGAAGTTCTCCTGCACATTGCCGAATGCCGAGTTGATCTGCATCAGATCACCCAGCTCGATCTTGCCGGCGAAATACCGTGGCGCGGCCACAATGAACGGAAAGATCAGCGCAATCTGCGAATAGCCCGAGGTGAAGAACGTCAGCCGCTTCTGGACCTTCATCGACGCCCGGAAGTTATTCCAGATCATCATGAAGCGCGCGCTCAGGCGCTGGTTTTCATTGCGTTCGCCCTCGGACAAGGCAATGCTTTCAGCGTTTTCGCGCACACGCACCAGCGCAAAACGCAGGTCTGCCTCGAATCGCTCCTGCTGGTTGTTCAACGGGATCAGCCGCTTGCCGATCCAGTGGGTCAGCAGGCTGCCCACCAGCGCATAGAGCATGGCCGCCCAGAACATGTAACCGGGAATGGTGACGCCGAACACCTCGATACTGCCCGACACGCCCCAGAGGATCACTGAAAACGACACCAGACTGACCACCGCGCTCATCAAACCCAGGCCCAGGCTGAGCGTGCTGGTGGTGAACTCGTTGAGGTCTTCGGACAGACGCTGGTCAGGGTTATCGGTGTAACCGCCCTGCTCCAGGTGGTAGTAGTTCTTGTCCGCGAGCCAGCGCGCGAAGTGTTTCTCCGTCAGCCAGCGGCGCCAGCGGATGGTCAGCAACTGGGTCAGGTACAAGCGATAGACCGCCGCCAGAATGGCGATCGCGGCGATGCCGCTGAAGTACAGGATCAGGTGGGTGAACGCGGCAAGATCCTTGTTCTGCAGAGCGTTGTAGAAGTCTCGGTACCAGCTGTTGAAGAACACCGAGACCTGCACGCTGAACAGCGACAGCGCAATCACCGAGACCAGCAGCAGCCAGGCAGTGGCCTTTTCCTCACTGCGCCAGTACGGCGTTATCAGCTTCCAGACGCGGGGTAGAAAGGCTCCTTGCACAGTATCGTTGACGGCAGAATATTCAGCATTGCGATTCATGTGGTTCAGGCTCGCTCTCTTCGAAAGTACGATGCCTGAGCACAATGAAGCAAAAAAACGCCTAAACGATCACTATGAAAAAACCTTCATCAACGCCGCACGGGACGCTTCTGCAACTTGCGCTGCAAGGTGCGGCGGTGCATGCCCAGCGCCCGCGCAGTTGCGGAAATATTGCCCTCGTGCTCGGTCAGCACGCGCTGGATATGCTCCCACTGCAAGCGATCCACCGACATCGGATTCTCGGGAACCAGCGTGTCGAGGTTGGCGTGCTCGGATAGCAGGGCCGCCAGTACGTCATCCGCGTCAGCCGGTTTGCACAGGTAGTTGCACGCGCCGCGCTTGATCGCTTCGACCGCCGTGGCGATGCTCGAATAACCGGTGAGAATCACCACGCGCATGTCCGGGTCCATTTCCAGCAGCTTGGGCAGCAGCACCAGACCGGAATCGCCGTCCATCTTCAGGTCCAGCGCGGCATATTCGGGAATGTCCTGTTGCGCCAGGGCCAGACCTTCTTCGGCCGAGCCGGCGGTGCTCACGCGAAAACCACGACGGCTCATGGCCCTCGCCATCACACGGGTGAACGTCGCGTCGTCATCGACCAGCAACAGGTGCGGCAGCTCTTCGCCTTCGACCTGGATGTCATCGTCACTCATGCTTCTTCTCCTCGCGTATCTCGGGGCAGGCGCAGCTCGGTGAGCGTACCGCCTTCTTCATGACTGTAGAGCTTCACCGAGCCACCCGCACGGGTGACGCTGGCCTTGCTCAGGAACAGCCCCAGGCCGAAACCTTTGCCCTTGGTAGTAAAGAACGGCTTGCCGATCTGTTCGGCAATCGCCAGCGGCACACCCGCGCCATGGTCGCGAATGCTGATGCAGACTTCCGCACTGTCCCAGTCCAGATTGACTTCAAGGCCATCGGGGCAGGCATCGGCAGCGTTATTGAGCAGGTTGAGCAGCGCCTGGGTCAGGTCCGGCGGCGGTGCCAGCATCGGCGCCTCGCCCTTGCCCAACTGATAGAAACGGTAACTCACCTCCGGGCGCATCAGATGCCAGCGGTTGAGGGACTCGTCCAGCCAGCGGGTGGCGGTCTGATATTCGACGGCCATGCGCCGATTGGCTTCGGCGGCACGCACCAGTTGCTGCAGGGTCTGCTTGCACTGTTTGACCTGCTCCTGCAGCACGGACAGATCATCCTGCAACGCTGGGTCGCTGTGATCCTGGCGCATTTCCTTGAGCAGCACGCTCATGGTTGCCAGCGGCGTTCCCAATTCATGGGCGGCCCCTGCAGCCTGGGTCGCGACGGCGAGCAGTTGCTGATCACGCAGGCCTTCTTCGCGACGCTCGGCACGCAGTTGCTCCTGGCGGCGCAGCTCCTCGGCCATCTTCGCAGCAAAGAAGGTAATCACCGCAGCGGCCAACGCAAAACTCAGCCACATGCCGTAGATCTGCATATTTTCCCGGGCAATGGAGTCGGTTTCCAGCGGGTAGGAGCGCACCATCAGCAAGGTGTACATGCTCAGCGCAAAGCCGGACAGAATCAGCGAGTAACGCCATGGCAGCGTGGCGGCGGCAATGGTCAGCGGCACCAGATAATAGGAAACGAACGGGTTGGCCGAGCCGCCCGAGTAATACAGCAGCGCGCTGTGAATCAGCAGGTCCAGCGCCAGTTGCAGTGCATATTCAAGCTCGGTGAGCGGCAGCGAGGTGCGCAGACGAATGACTGTCAGCCCGCAGAGCACCAGCGAACAGCCCAGGGTGATCGACAGCTGCAGCCACGGCAACGGCAGAAAGTCGAACAGCCAGGCCATACCGACCGAGCCGGCCTGCGCGGCCAGCACCAGAATACGGATGAATGTCAGGCGCCACAGGTTTTGCCGTGTGGCTGAAAGCATTTGAACGGGGGCGAGCATGAGCTCTCCTGATGAGTGCTCCAGGCGGATCGCAGCGAGTATAACCAAGCGGGAGACAAAACTGAAAAAGTGCGTCAACGCACCGCACGCCAGAGCACTCGGTCATCGCAGGAACCGGACCAAAGCGCTACAGTCAGAACACTTTGCGCCGCCCGACCATCGTCGGAGGCCGTTTGATAACAAGGAGCTCTCATGTTCAACCTTCGCCCTGCCGCCACCCTCGTCGCGCTGGCTGCGGCTTTGTCCAGCCTGCCCGTCATGGCTGAAGAAGCCCGTTACAACCAGATTTCATTGCGCGCCGAGGTCAATCAGGAGGTGCAGCGCGACCTGATGCTCGTCACGCTGTACACCGAAGCGCAGGACAGCGATCCGGCCAAACTGGCCGCGCAGATCACCGAGACGCTGAACAAGGCGCTGGGGCAGGCGCGCCAGGTCAAGGACGTGAAGATTCGCCAGGGCAGCCGCAACAGCTACCCGGTCTACGACGATAAAGGCCAGAAGATTACCGGCTGGCGTGAACGCGCCGAACTGCGCCTGGAAAGCGCAGACTTTGCTGTGCTGTCCAAGCTGACCGGCGAGCTGCTGACCGACCTGAAAATGGGCGGCATGGACTTCTCGATCTCGCCATCGACGCGCAAGACCAGTGAAGACGCCCTGCTCAAGGACGCCGTGACTGCGTTCAAGGCTCGTGCGCAACTGGTCGCCGAGGCGCTGGGCGGTACAGGCTACAAGCTGGTCAACCTGAATCTGAATACCTCGGGCTACCCGCAGCCGTATCTGCGCGCGCCGGTCATGATGATGGCCAAGTCCTCGCGCGAAGACGCAGCTCCGACGCCCGATGTCGAGGCTGGCACCAGCCAGGTCAGCGTCGCCGCGGATGGCGTGATCGAAGTCGCGATACCCTGAGCAGGGTTGATCATTGAGCCCGAGCCCGGAAAAGCGAGCTCCAATCAGCACAACCATCGTTCCCATGCTCGGCGTGGGAACGCAGTTCCGGACGCTCTGCGTCCGATCTTGAGAACGCAGTACCACGCGAGGGATCCATGGGACACACACTTTTCAAACCGCTGCTGTTGACCACCGCGCTGCTGGCCTGCGCACCTTTGGCCCAAGCGGCAAGCACGCTGGTGTATTGCTCGGAAGCAAGCCCGGCCGGTTTCGACCCCAGCCAGTACACCAGCGGCACCGACTTCGATGCCTCGGCCGAAACCGTTTTCAACCGTCTGACCCAGTTCAAGCGTGGCGGTACGGAAGTGGAGCCGGGTCTGGCCACGCGCTGGGACGTTTCGCCGGATGGTCTGACCTACACGTTTCACCTGCGCGACGGCGTGAAATTCCATACCACGGATTATTTCACCCCGACTCGTACGTTCAACGCCGATGACGTGCTGTTCACGTTCAATCGCCTGCTTGATGCCAACCACCCGTTCCGCAAGGCGTATCCGTCCGAGTCGCCCTATTTCACCGATATGGGGCTGAATACGACGATCAAGAGCGTCGAGAAAGTCGACCCGCTGACCGTCAAGTTCACCCTGAACAACATCGATGCCGCCTTTGTGCAGAACCTGGCGATGAGCTTCGCCTCGATCCAGTCTGCCGAGTACGCAGACAAACTGCTCAAGGAAGGCAAGGCCGAGGACTTGAACCAGAAGCCCATCGGCACGGGTCCGTTCGTCTTCAAGCGCTATCAGAAGGATTCACAGATCCGTTACGTCGGCAATACCGAGTACTGGAAGCCGGAGGATGTGAAGATCGACAACCTGATCTTCTCGATCAGCAGCGATGCCGCCGTGCGCCTGCAGAAGCTCAAGGCCAACGAATGCCAGGTCAGCGGCTATCCGCGTCCGCAGGACATCGAGGAGATGAAAAAGGACCCGAAACTCAAGGTCCTCAGTCAGCCGGGCTTCAACCTGGGCTTCCTGGCCTACAACGTTACGCATCCGCCGCTGGACCAGCTCAAGGTGCGTCAGGCGCTGGACATGGCCATCGACAAGCCAGCAATCATCAAGGCGGTTTATCAGAGTGCAGGCCAGCTGGCTGAAAATGCCCTGCCGCCGGGTCAGTGGAGCTTCGATCCGACCATCAAGGACGCCCCGCACGACCTGACCAAAGCCAAACAACTGCTCAAGGAAGCAGGTGTGGCACCGGGTACCAAAATCGATCTGTGGGCCATGACCGTCCAGCGCGCGTCGAACCCCAATGCACGCATGTCGGCTCAGATGATTCAGTCCGACTGGGAGAAGATCGGTATCAAGGCCAACATCGTCAGCTATGAATGGGGCGAATACATCAAGCGCGCCAAGGCCGGCGAACATGACGCAATGATCTATGGCTGGACCGGTGACAACGGCGACCCCGACAACTGGCTCGGCGTGCTTTACAGCTGCGCAGCCGTCAAAGGCAGCAACTACGCCAAGTGGTGCGACCCGGCTTACGACAAGCTGGTGCAGAAGGCCAAGCTGACCAGCAACCGCGATGAGCGCATCAAGCTCTATCAGCAGGCTCAGCACATTCTCAAGCAGCAGGTGCCGATCACCCCGATTGCCAACTCCAAGGTGTTTCAGCCAATGCGCCAGGAAGTGCAGGACTTCAAGATCAGCCCCTTCGGCCTGACACCCTTTTATGGTGTCAGCCTGGGAACAGTGAAGTAACAACACAGCGCCAACCGGGTGCATTTTTCTCACCCGGTTGCGCTTTATTGGTGCACGAAACAATTGAAAAAGCGTCGCGCAAACGATCAACTACCAAGAAAGTTACACTTTCGCGACATTCCTGTACGATCGTGCCACTCTTTGTCGCTTCTTTCGCCTCACTGTCTTGCTTTGGGTATGGCCCCTGCATAAGTATCGGACGGATCGGCTCACGAGGTCGTTCCCTCTAATCAAAAATGACAACAACTGAGGCAACCATGCTCAAACACGCGGTCATTCCGTTTCTGGTCGGCGCCAGCTTGCTCGCCAGCGCACCTTTCGCTCACGCTGCATCGAATCTGGTGTTCTGTTCCGAGGGCAGCCCTGCGGGCTTCGATCCAGGTCAATACACCACAGGTACTGACTTCGACGCCTCAGCCGAGACCATTTTCAATCGCTTGAGCCAGTTTGAACGCGGCGGCACCGCCGTGGTGCCAGGTCTGGCAACCAAATGGGACATCTCCGACGATGGCCTGACGTACACCTTCCACCTTCGTGAAGGCGTCAAGTTCCACACCACGTCCTACTTCAAGCCGACCCGTGAATTCAATGCCGATGACGTGCTGTTCACGTTCAATCGCATGATCGACAAGGACATGCCTTACCGCAAAGCGTATCCGACCGAGTTCCCGTACTTCACCGATATGGCGATGGACACCAACATCACCAAAATCGAGAAGATCGACGACCACACCGTCAAGTTCGTTCTGGGCAAGGTCGACGCCGCGTTCATCCAGAACATGGCGATGAGCTTCGCGTCCATCCAGTCCGCAGAATATGCCGCCCAGCTGCTGAAGGAAGGCAAGCCGGAGCTGATCAACCAGCAGCCGATCGGCACTGGCCCGTTCGTGTTCAAGAGCTACCAGAAAGACTCCAACATCCGTTACACCGGCAACAAGGATTACTGGAAGCCTGAGGACGTCAAGGTCGACAACCTGATCTTCGCCATCACCACCGATGCTTCGGTGCGCATGCAGAAGCTCAAGAAAAACGAATGCCAGATCACTGCCTACCCGCGTCCTGCCGACCTCGAACCGCTCAAGGCCGACAAGAACCTGAAGATGCCCGATCAGGCAGGCTTCAACCTGGGGTACATCGCCTACAACGTGATGCCTGAGATCAAGGGCGAAGACCATCCAAATCCCCTGGCTCAGTTGAAAGTGCGTCAGGCGCTGGACATGGCGGTCAACAAGCAGCAGATCATCGACTCGGTTTACCAGGGTGCAGGTCAATTGGCGGTCAACGCCATGCCGCCGACCCAGTGGTCCTATGACACCACCATCAAGGACGCCAAGTACGATCCTGAGAAAGCTCGCGAGCTGCTCAAGGAAGCCGGTATCAAGGAAGGCACCGAAATCACCCTGTGGGCGATGCCGGTTCAGCGTCCTTACAACCCCAACGCCAAACTGATGGCCGAGATGCTCCAGTCCGACTGGAAGAAGATCGGTATCAACGCCAAGATCGTCAGCTATGAATGGGGCGAGTACATCAAGCGCGCCAAGAATGGCGAGAACGGCGCCATGCTGATTGGCTGGAGCGGTGACAATGGTGACCCGGACAACTGGCTCGGCACCCTGTTCGGCTGCGACGCACTGAATGGCAACAACTTTGCCAAATGGTGTGACAAGCCGTTCGACACGCTGATCCATCAGGCCAAGGAAACGTCCGATCAGGCCAAGCGCACCGAGCTGTACAAACAGGCGCAACACCTCCTGAAAGACGCCGTGCCAATGACGCCTATTGCGCACTCGACGGTCTATCAACCCATGCGCACCAGCGTGCAGGACTTCAAGATCAGCCCGTTTGGCTTGAACTCCTTTTACGGTGTGAGCGTGAGCGGCAAATAAAAGTGACAGCTTGCTGCGCCGCTCATCCGGCGCAGCAAACCGCTCTACTTGAATAGCAAGCCCCGAGCGATGGGTTGAAAAAGTGCCGATAACGGCATTCTTCTACTATCACTAAGATATTTCCTACGAGCTTTGCAGCCTTCGAGCCTATATACCGCGGGCCTCTGACGACTTACCGTCGAAGGGCAGCGGCAATGGCAGGAAGCCCGTCGCTTCGTGTCCAGGTGCGCCGGGCATGTCGTGCGAAGTTGCGTGGGGCGACGCCTTTGGGCCAGTTAGACATTCGAGCCTCGGCTCATCCTTCGAGGATAGGGATCATCATGCGTAAAACTCTTGCGATGACGTCGTGCCTGGGACTGTTGGCACTGGCCCCGTTTGCCCAGGCGGCAAGCAATCTGGTGTTTTGCTCCGAAGCGAGTCCGGCTGGCTTCGACGGTGCGCAATACACCTCCTCCACCGATAACGATGCATCCGAGCCAATCTACAATCGACTCACCGAATTCAAGCAAGGCGACACCACCGTGGTTCCAGCGCTGGCGACTTCCTGGGACATCTCGGAAGACGGCCTGGTCTACACGTTTCATCTGCGCGAGGGCGTGAAGTTCCACAGCAACAAGAACTTCAAACCCAGCCGTGACTTCAACGCCGACGATGTGCTGTTCACCTTCAATCGCATGCTCAAGCCCGATCATCCGTTCCGTGTCGCTTACCCGACCGAGTTCCCCTACTTCACCAGCATGGGCCTGAACAAGAAGATCAAGTCCGTCGAGAAGACCGACCCGCTGACCGTCGTGTTCACCCTCAATACGGTCGACGCGGCCTTCATTCAGAACATCGCGATGAACTTCGCCGGCATCCTCTCCGCCGAGTACGCCGAACAGCTGATGGCCAAGGGTGACGTACGCGACATCAACCAGCAGCCTATCGGCACAGGCCCGTTCGTGTTTCAGCGTTATCAGAAGGATTCGCAGATTCGCTACAAGGGCAACAAGGAGTTCTGGGACCCGAGCCGGGTGAAAATCGATCAGTTGATCTTCGCCATCGTGACCGACGCCTCTGCGCGCATGCAAAAGCTCAAGGCCAATGAATGCCAGGTCTCGGTCAACCCGCGCCCGGCGGACCTCGCCAGCCTCAAGGCAGACAAAAGCCTGCAGATCATCGAGAAACCAGGCTTCAATCTCGGCTACATCGCCTACAACGTGCGCCACGAACCGTTGGGCAAGCTGGAAGTGCGTCAGGCGCTGGACATGGCCGTCAACAAGAAGGCGATCATCAACGCGGTTTACCAGGGCGCAGGGCAACTGGCAGTCAACGCCATGCCACCGACCCAGTGGTCCTATGACGACACTATCAAGGACGCCCCCTACGACCCGGAAAAAGCCAGGACCCTGTTGCGTGCCGCAGGCGTCAAGGAAGGCACCGAACTGACCCTGTGGGCCATGCCGGTTCAGCGCCCTTACAACCCTAACGCCAAACTGATGGCCGAAATGCTTCAGGCCGACTGGGCCAAGGTCGGCATCAAGGTCAAGATCGTCAGTTACGAATGGGGTGAATACCTCAAACGCACCAAAAATGGCGAGCACGATATCTCGCTGATCGGCTGGACTGGTGACAACGGTGACCCGGACAACTGGCTGGGCACGCTTTACAGCTGCGCCGCGATTGGCGGCAACAACTACTCGATGTTGTGCGACGAAAAATACGACCAACTGGTCAAGGCCGCGGTTGCGACCACTGACCGCGCGAAGCGTACCGACCTGTACCAACAGGCGCAGCGCTACCTCAAGGAGCAGGTGCCAATCACACCGGTTGCCCACTCGACCGTCAATCAGCCATTGCGCGCCGAGGTCAGGGACTTCCACGTCAGCCCGTTCGGTCGCAACAATTTTTCAGGCGTCAGCATCGTCGATTGATCGAAAACTCCGCACGCCCTCGCCGTCTTGTGTCACGGCGAGAGCGGGCACTTGCGCGTCGATACCTATAACAACGCAGGACCCAAAGTCCTGCACCACCAAAAGCCAGGCTTAAAGAACTGGCATATAAAAAAGTGATAAAGGGAGCTGCACATCGTGAAAACAACTAGCACTGCATTATTGGCATTGTCTCTCTCGTCGTTTGGCGCACTGGTTCAGGCTGAACCGGCAAGCCAGACGTTCGTACCGACCGAGCTGAGTTCAAAGAATGCACAGGCCGACGCCAACGGCTTTATCGAAGACCAACACCTGACCGGCACGACCCGTAACTGGTACGCCAATGAACTCAAGCGTCGCGGCGAAGTGTTCCGCTACAACGACAACGGCGTTGCCGAGCAGACCTCGCGTCGCATCAACTGGCAGCAGGGCACGATCGTCAACTACACCTCCGGTTATACGCAGGGCGTTGTAGGTTTCTCCACCGAACTGGCGCTGTACAACGCCATTGCGCTGGACCGTGACACCGACGACTTTGCCGGCAACTCCAACCGTACCCTGGCACACAGTGACGGTGATGCAGTGGGTCAGTGGAGCAAGATGGGCCTGGGCAACGTGAAGGCGCGGGTTTCCAACACCGTCCTGACCATGGGTCGCCAATCGGTGAACACCCCGGTCATCGCCTTCATCGGCAACCGCGCACTGCCGTCCAGTTTCCAGGGTTTTGCAGTCCAGAGCGACGAATTCAACAACCTGTCCCTGCAGGGCGGCAGCTTCGACCGCGTATCGCCACGTATGGAACAGAGCCTGGACAAGTTCCGCTCCGAGTACGGTGACCGCAGCAAGACGGCCGACCGTCTGGACATGTTTGGTGGTGACTACAAGCCGACCGACAGCCTGACCGCCAGCTTCTATGCGTCCAACCTAGAAGACTTCTGGCACCAGTACTACTTCGGCTTCACCCACGAACTGGGTGACAGCAAGGTGTTCGCCCTCAGCACCAACCTGAACTACTACAAGACCAAGGATGCAGGTCAGAGCAAGCTGGGCGCGATCGACAACGATACCTACAGCCTGTCCTTCACCGGTACACATAACGCGCACAGCATCAGCGTTGCGTACCAGGAAGTTAACGGTAACGAGTATTTCGACTACGCCCACGACACCAACGCGATTTTCCTGGCCAACTCCCTGCTCTCGGACTTCAACGGCCCGAACGAGAAGTCCCTGCAGGTCGCTTACGTACTGAACATGGCCGAATATGGCGTGCCGGGCCTGAAATTCAACATCTACCAGGCACGTGGCTGGGACATCGACGGTACGCACTACAAGGGCACCGGCTACACCGACGTACTGGCAATGGACGGCGAGACTCACTACGAATACGGCATTGGTTCGTCGTACTCCGTGCAGTCCGGCCCGCTCAAGGCCACTGCCATCCGCGCCACCTACACCACGCACCGCGCCAGCGAGAATCAGGCTGATGGCAACATCAACGAATTCCGTCTGGTGACCACCGTTCCGTTCAACATTCTTTGATTCGCTGAAAACCGTTGGGGCGCAAGGCAATGGCCTTGCGCCCCATCATCACCATCGGCGTCAACTCTATGGAGGGTTCACAATGAAACTGTTATCGCTACGCAACTCGATCGCCCTGGCCCTGCTCAGCGTCGCCGTCAGTGTTTCGGCAAAACCCCTGGTGGTCTGCACCGAAGCCAGCCCCGAAGGCTTCGACATGGTGCAATACACAACAGCAGTGACGGCCGATGCCGTGGCTGAAACCGTGTTCAACCGCCTCGCGGATTTCAAACCCGGTACCACGGAAGTGATTCCTGCGCTGGCTGACTCCTGGGAGATCAGCGACGACGGCCTGACGTACACCTTCCACCTGCGTAAAGGCGTCAAGTTCCACACCACCGATTACTTCAAACCGACCCGCGACATGAACGCCGACGATGTGCTCTGGAGTTTTCAGCGTCAGCTGGACCCGAAGCACCCCTGGCATGACAAGTCGAGCGTCGGCTTCCCCTACTTTGAAAGCATGGGCTTCAAAGAGCTGCTGAAAAGCGTCGAGAAAACTGACGACTACACCGTCAAGTTCACCCTGACCCGCCGCGAAGCACCATTCCTGGCCGACCTCGCGATGGCCTTCGCGTCGATCTACCCGGCTGAATACGCTGACCAACTGTTGAAAGCCAACAAGACCGGCGACCTCAACAGCAAGCCGATCGGCACCGGCCCGTTCATCTTCCAGCGCTATGCCAAGGATGCGCAGGTACGCTTCAAGGCAAACCCGGACTACTTCCGCGGCAAGCCGCCTGCCGATGCCTTGATTCTGGCAATCGCCACCGACAACAACGTGCGCCTGCAGAAGCTCAAGGCCAACGAATGTCAGATCGCGCTGTATCCGAAGCCGGACGACGTACCGAGCATCAAGAAAGACCCGAATCTGAAAATCGATGAGCTGGAGGCAATGACCACCGGCTACATCGCTATCAACACCACGCACAAGTACCTGAGCGACGTGCGCGTCCGCAAAGCCATTGACATGACGTTCGACAAGAACGCTTATGTCAACGCGGTGTTCGGCAAGGGCAACGCGCTGGTAGCGGTCAACCCGTATCCGCCGACCCTGCTGGGTTATAACAAAGACCTGAAGAACCCACCGATTGACCTCGACAAGGCACGCGCCTTGCTGAAGGAAGCTGGCGTTCCGGAAGGCACCACGTTTACCCTGTTCACCCGCAACGGCGGCGGACCAACCAACCCCAACCCGATGCTCGGCGCGCAAATGATGCAATCCGACCTGGCGAAGATCGGCATCAAGATCGACATCCGCGTCATGGAATGGGGTGAAATGCTCAAACGTGCCAAGAATGGCGAACATGACATGGTGTCTGCTGGCTGGGCAGGCGACAATGGCGACCCTGATAACTTCCTGACTCCGATGCTGAGCTGTGAAGCGGCGAAAAACGGCGAGAACTACGCCCGCTGGTGCAACGCCGATTTCCAGAAGCTGATCGATAAGGCGCGTGAAACAGTGAACCCCGAGGAGCGCGCTGGGCTCTATGAACAGGCCCAGGCCATATTCAACAAGGATCAGCCATGGATCAGCATGGCTCACACCAGAATGTTCACCGCCATGCGTAAAAATGTGGAGGGCTACCAAATCAGCCCGCTCACAACCAACAACTTCGCCACTACCCAGGTGAAGTAGAAAAACAATCCGGCGAGCTCATAACCCGAGACTTGCCGGAGCATGCCTAACCGGCTGATGAGGTACACACCAAGATGTTTAGTTTTATCGCCCGCCGAGTGGGGTTGCTGATACCCACTTTCTTCGGCATCACCTTATTGACCTTCGCCCTGATTCGTCTGATTCCGGGCGACCCGGTCGAAGTCATGATGGGTGAGCGCCGTGTCGATCCGGAAATGCACGCTCAGGCCATGGAACGTCTGGGTCTGAACAAACCCCTCTACGCCCAGTACATCGATTACATCGGCAAGCTCGCCCAGGGCGACCTCGGTGAATCGTTGCGTACACGCACCAGTGTCTGGTCCGAATTCACTTCGCTGTTCCCGGCAACCCTGGAGTTGTCGCTGGCGGCGCTGATTTTCGCGGGTATTCTCGGCCTGCTGGCCGGGGTGATCGCCGCACTCAAGCGAGGGTCCCTGTTCGACCATGGGGTCATGGGGATTTCCCTCGCCGGCTATTCCATGCCGATCTTCTGGTGGGGCCTGATCCTCATCATGTTCTTCTCGGTAACACTGGGTTGGACCCCTGTTTCCGGGCGGATCGACCTGCTGTACGACATTCCGCCGGTCACCGGCTTCATGCTGATCGACACGCTGCTGAGTGACGAACAGGGTGCGTTTCTCGATGCCCTGCACCACATGATTCTGCCGGCCATCGTGCTGGGTACCATCCCGCTGGCGGTGATCGCCCGGATGACCCGCTCGTCGATGCTCGAAGTATTGCGGGAAGACTACGTGCGAACCGCCCGCGCCAAAGGCCTGTCGCCTGCCCGTGTGGTCTTCGTTCACGGCCTGCGCAACGCGCTGATTCCGGTACTGACCGTGTTCGGCCTGCAAATCGGTACGTTGTTGGCCGGTGCGGTACTCACCGAAACGATCTTCTCCTGGCCGGGTATCGGCAAGTGGTTGATCGAAGCCATTGGCGCCCGGGACTACCCGGTCGTGCAAAACGGCATTCTGCTGATCGCCTGTCTGGTGATCCTGGTCAATTTCGTGGTGGATATCCTCTACGGCTTTGCCAACCCACGCATTCGTCACCAGCGCTGAGATCATCGATATGAGCACCCCTACTCCTGCGGTAGCAGTCGATCAAAGCCTGCTTTACCCATCCCCGTACAAAGAATTCTGGCAAGCCTTCTCGAAAAACAAAGGCGCGGTTGCCGGCCTGCTGTTCATGACCCTGATCGTGTTCTGCGCCCTGTTCGCGCCCTGGGTTGCCCCCCATGACCCGAGCGAGCAATACCGCGACTTCCTGCTCACGCCGCCGGTATGGCTTGAAGGCGGTCAATGGCAATTCATCCTCGGCACCGACGAACTGGGCCGCGACCTGCTGTCACGCCTGATCCAGGGTTCGCGCCTGTCGCTGCTGATCGGTCTGGCATCGGTGGTCATGTCGCTGATCCCAGGCATTCTGCTGGGCCTGCTGGCGGGCTTTTTCCCGCGCATTCTGGGCCCTTCGGTGATGCGTCTGATGGACATCATGCTGGCCCTGCCCTCGCTGCTGCTGGCTGTGGCCATCGTGGCGATCCTCGGCCCTGGCCTGATCAACACCGTGATCGCCATCGCGATCGTGTCGCTGCCTTCCTATGTTCGTCTCACCCGCGCTGCGGTGATGGGCGAACTGAACCGCGACTACGTGACGGCCGCCCGTCTGGCCGGCGCCACCCTGCCGCGCCTGATGTTCATCACCGTGCTGCCCAACTGCATGGCACCGCTGATCGTTCAGGCCACCCTGAGCTTCTCGTCGGCGATTCTCGATGCCGCAGCGCTGGGCTTCCTGGGTCTGGGCGTACAGCCACCGACGCCTGAGTGGGGCACCATGCTCGCCTCGGCGCGCGACTACATCGAACGTGCCTGGTGGGTCGTGAGCCTGCCCGGTCTGACCATTTTGCTCAGCGTGCTGGCAATCAACCTGATGGGCGACGGTCTGCGCGATGCGCTGGACCCGAAACTCAAGAACGCCGCCTGAGGAGATTCGCATGTCACTTCTTGAAATCAAGAATCTCAACGTCCGCTTCGGCGACGCCAAGGCCGTACCTGTTGTGGACGGCCTGTCCCTGAGCGTCGAAAAGGGTGAAGTACTGGCCATCGTCGGCGAATCGGGTTCCGGTAAATCGGTGACCATGATGGCGCTGATGGGGCTGATCGACTCCCCCGGCATCATCACCGCCGACGCGCTCAATTTCGACGGCAACGACCTGCTCAAGCTCAACGCACGGCAGCGTCGACGCATTATCGGCAAAGACCTGGCGATGGTCTTTCAGGACCCGATGACCGCTCTGAACCCCAGTTACACCGTGGGCTTCCAGATCGAGGAAGTGCTGCGCCAGCACCTGAACATGTCGGGCAAGGCTGCACGCCAGCGTGCACTGGAACTGCTGGAAAAGGTCGAGATCCCTGGCGCCGCCGCGCGACTGAATGCCTACCCGCACCAATTGTCCGGCGGCATGAGCCAGCGTGTGGCGATTGCCATGGCGATTGCCGGCGAACCGAAACTGCTGATCGCCGACGAACCGACCACCGCGCTGGACGTGACCATTCAGGCGCAGATCATGGAGCTGCTGCTGAGCCTGCAAAAAGAGCAGGACATGGCACTGGTGCTGATTACTCACGACCTGGCTGTCGTGGCCGAAACCGCCCAGCGTGTCTGCGTGATGTACGCCGGTCAGGCCGTCGAAGTCGGGCAGGTGCCGGGGCTGTTCGATGTCCCTGCCCACCCGTACAGCGAAGCCTTGCTGGCCGCCATTCCCGAGCACAGCATGGGCGCCGAGCGCCTCGCCACGCTGCCGGGCATGGTCCCGGGCCGCTATGACCGTCCACAGGGTTGCCTGCTGTCACCGCGCTGCCCGTACGTGCGCGACAACTGCCGAACCGAACGCCCTGCCCTTGATCCCAAGGCGCACAGCCTGGCGCGCTGCTTCTATCCCTTGAATCAGGAGGTGGCGTAATGAGCGTCGTACTTACCGCCCGCGACCTTACCCGTCACTACGAAGTCTCCCGCGGCCTGTTCAAGGGCACAGCGCTGGTGCGTGCGCTTAACGGCGTGTCCTTCGAACTGGAAGCCGGCAAGACCCTGGCTGTGGTCGGCGAGTCCGGCTGTGGCAAATCGACACTGGCGCGCGCGCTGACGCTGATCGAAGAGCCTTCATCCGGCTCGCTGAAAATCGCCGGTCAGGAAGTTGCCGGGGCCAGCAAGGCCGAGCGCAAGCAGTTGCGCAAGGACGTGCAGATGGTCTTCCAGAGTCCTTATGCCTCGCTCAACCCGAGGCAGAAAGTCGGGGATCAGCTCGGCGAGCCGCTGCTGATCAACACCAGCCTGTCAGCCGCCGAACGCCGCGAGAAAGTCCAGGCGATGATGGCCCAGGTCGGTTTGCGCCCTGAGCACTATCAGCGCTACCCGCACATGTTCTCCGGCGGTCAGCGTCAGCGTATCGCGCTGGCTCGGGCGATGATGCTGCAGCCCAAGGTGCTGGTAGCGGACGAGCCGACTTCAGCGCTGGACGTGTCGATTCAGGCGCAGGTACTGAACCTGTTCATGGACCTGCAGCAGGAATTCAACACCGCCTACGTGTTCATCTCCCACAACCTGTCGGTGGTGCGCCATGTCGCCGATACGGTATTGGTGATGTACCTGGGCCGGCCTGCGGAAATGGGTCCCAAGGAAGAGATCTACAACCGTCCGCTGCACCCGTACACCCAGGCGCTGCTGTCGGCGACTCCGACCATCCATCCGGACCCGCTCAAGCCGAAGATCAAGATCGTCGGCGAGCTGCCCAACCCGCTCAACCCGCCAAGCGGCTGCGCCTTCCACAAGCGCTGCCCCTATGCGACCGAGCGTTGTGCAGCCGAAGTGCCAGAGCTGCGCTTGGTGGATAACCGCCAGGTGGCTTGCCACTACGCCGAGCAATTTGTAGCGGCGTAGCTAAAAGCCAAAAGACTATCGTGCCCACGCTCCAGCGCTCAGCGTTATACACAAGTACGCTTTTGATTCTGGCCAGCGGCCGTGGGAGCGAGCTTGCTCGCGAAGAGGCCAGTAAATCCCCTGAAGATGGGGCGTCTGGGCCATCGTATTCGTGAGCAAGCTCACTTCCACAGGGCTCTTGGACGCCCCGCGTCCGGTTTTGAGTATGTGGTGCGGCGCAGATTTGTGACGCAGAGCGTCAACCAAGGCATTCCCACGCTGGAGCGTGAGGAACGATACTCTCAACTATCGTGCGATGCTTAATACACATCCCGCCGATAACGCCCTTCCTCGATCAATTCGCTGATCGCCTGCTCGCCCAGCACCTCGTTCAACACCTGATCCACGCCCGCCGCCATACCCCGCAAGCTGCCACAGATGTAAATCGCAGCCCCTTCGTCGAGCCATAGACGCAGTTCCTCGGCCGCCTCGCGCAAACGATCCTGCACGTAGATTTTCTCTGCCTGATCGCGGGAAAAAGCCAGGTCCATGCGCGTCAGAAGACCAGCCTCCAGCCAGCCCTGCAGTTCAGCGCCGCAATGAAAGTCATGCGCCCGGTTACGTTCGCCGAACAACAACCAGTTGCGCACCTGCCCTTGAGCGATACGCGCCTTGAGCAGGCTGCGTAAACCGGCCAGCCCCGTACCATTGCCCAACAGGATCAGCGGGACAGGTTCGACAGGCAGATGAAAGCTGCTGTTACGGCGCAAACGCAGGCTGACGGCACCGCCCACGGCACAATGTTCGGTAAGCCACCCCGAACCCAGCCCCAGGCGACCGTCGGCATGCACTTCCTGACGCACGATGAGTTGCAGAATGCCGTCCTGCGCAATTGAGGCAATCGAGTATTCACGTACGGAGACCGGCACCAGCGCATCGATCAACGCTTGCGCATGCAGCCCCACCAGGTGTGAACGGTTCTGCGGTAACTGGCGGCTTTCCAGCGCCTGCGCGAGCGGCTCCTGCAAGCCATCCACGCTGACCGATGCGCCCGGATCGACACCCAGCCCGGCGAGAAACGGCTCGATGACCTGCAGTGTGTGGCGCGGCATCACCTCGACCAGATCCCCCGCCTGCCAATGCGCAAGGGCTGGCGGCGTCAGGTCCAGCAGATAGACCTCCGAACCACTGCTGCCAGCGTTTAAAAGCACGCGCCGGGCCAGCGTCCAGTTCTCGAAAACCGGTGTCTGCCAGTGCGCTGCCGGCACGGAGCCAGTCAACGGCCCCAATTGCTGCTGCCAGTGTTGCAGGGCCACAGGATCGGCGCTGTTCACTTCAACAGGCGGAAACACGCTGCGCCCGCCCTGCTCGGTCAACCAGTCATGCAAACGATGGGCAAAGCCGCAAAAATGCGGATACTGCCGGTCGCCGAGCGCCAGAACGGCGTAATCGAGCTGGTTCAGTGAAAGCGGACTACCCAGCAGATTGCGCTCAAAACGTCGGGCACTGTCCGGTGCCTCTCCGTCACCAAAGGTACTGACAACGAACAAGGCATTGCGGCTTCGGCATAGCTCTTCTTCGCTCAGATCGCCCAGTTGCTTCACGCGCACCGACAATCCTGAAGCCTGCAACTGGCCAGCGGTCTGCCAGGCCAATTGCTCGGAGAAACCGCTTTGACTGGCGAAACAGACGAGCCAGGATGCGTCATCGTCGTGGTCATCACCCTGAACCTCGCCGCGTGCACGCTCGATATCACGCTTCTTGCGACGTCGATCCAGGTACAGCAACCAGCCAGTAATGAAGAACAGCGGCATCAGCAACGATGCGCCGGTCATGATGATTCGACCGACGAGCCCGAAGTAGCTGCCGACGTGCAGCGCATAATTGCTGGCCAGCAATTGCGCACCGAAACTGCGCTCGGCATAGCGTACAACCGAGCTGACCTGACCATTGGCCGGATCAAGGGTGATGGTGTTCAGCGCGCGCGGGTGCGGTGAATCCTTGAGCAGGTAAAACACCGTGGCAGGCTGACCGCCCGCAGCAGGCAGGCGCAGGTTGTAAGCGCGCAAGTCCGGCCCGGCGGCCTTCTGGATACTGTCCCAGACCGCTACGTAATCGACCACCAAGGGCGATCTTCCAGCAGCCTTGGCTGGCGCAGCGACGTCTTCGTTGAGCGGCGAATCCCCGATCAGTTTATTCAGACCGTTGCTCACCCAGTCATACGACCAAGTGAGTCCCGTGAGGGCGAACAACAGGTAGAACAACAGGCACCAGGTGCCGAAGACCGAATGCAGGTCCCAATTGAAACTTCGGCCTTTCTTTGCCCAGTCAATCGTCAGCCAGACCCGCCAGTTCCGCACTGCGCGAGGCCAGCGCAGGTACAGCCCGGACAGGCAAAAGAACACCAGAATCAGCGTACACGCCGCCGTAACCTGCTTGCCCGCCTCGCCCATGGCCAGATAACGGTGCAGCTTCAGGACAAAGTCGAAAAAACCCTCCCCTACTGCATTGCCTTTAAGCTCGCCGGTGTAGGGGTCGAAATTGCGTTTGGGGCCTCGACGCTCACCTGCTTTGGGCGTGAAAAACACCTGAGCGACACGGTTGCCAGTGGTTTCGACACGCAGAATAGCGACCGTCAGGCCGGTAGTGGCCTCCAGCCTGCGCACCAGCTCAACGGGTGGCAGCGTGGCACCACGCGACTCGACCAACAGCACATTCGGGTTCAGCGCGTCGAGAATTTCGTCCTCGAACGAATACAGCGCACCGGTCATCCCCATTAGGGTCAACACCAGACCTGCCGTGATCCCGAAGAACCAGTGCAACTGAAACAGGACTTTCTTCAGCACGCTCGCCACTCTCACTCATATTTCGCGGCGCAATTAATGCACTGACGGCCATGGCCTGTCTATCTGTAACGTGTCTTTTGCATGTTTCAACGCTTCGAGCAATTTGCTCATCTCGCGAACGTAATCGGTCTTGCAAACCTCGACCGAGGCAAGGGCCGAGAGCTGGTCACGCTTGCCCACTTCGACGTCCAGCGCTGCACGCTTTTCGTCAACCGCTGCCTGCAGTTCGGTCAACTGCGTTCGCTGCTTTTCCCTCAAGCCTACCAACTGATCCTGGAACGTATCGGGTTTCGGCAAAAAAAACGCTGCACTCATCGTACGGATCAGCGCCTCAAGGCTTATATAACTATTTTTTTACGGGCAAAAAAAAGCCCACTTTCATGGGCTTTTTCTGACGCAGGTAATTTACAGGTAGAACGACTTCAATGGCGGGAAGCCATTGAATTCTACTGCGCTGTAGCTGGTGGTGTAGGCACCGGTGGACAACCAGTACATACGGTCACCGATGGCCAGGTTGAGTGGCAGACCGTACTTGTAGTTTTCGTACATGATGTCGGCGCTGTCGCAGGTAGGGCCGGCGATAACCACTTCTTCCATTTCGCCTTTTTTCTCGGTCCAGATCGGAAACTTGATGGCTTCGTCCATGGTTTCGATCAGACCGGAGAACTTGCCCACGTCGGTGTATACCCAACGCTCGACCGCAGTACGCGACTTACGGGCGACCAATACCACTTCGCTGACCAGAATACCGGCGTTGGAGATCAGCGAACGGCCTGGCTCCAGAATGATTTCCGGCAGGTCATCACCGAAGTCTTCCTTCAGGAAGCGGATGATCTCTTCAGCGTAGGTTTCGAGGCTGTTGGTGCGGGTGATGTAGTTAGCCGGGAAGCCGCCACCCATGTTGATCAGCTTGAGAACGATGCCGTCTTCTTCTTTCAGACGCTCGAAGATCACTTTGACCTTGGCAATGGCAGCATCCCAGACGCTGATGTCGCGCTGCTGCGAGCCGACGTGGAAGGAGATGCCGTAAGGCACCAGACCCAGGTCGCGGGCAAGAATCAGCAGGTCCATGGCCATGTCGGTCTGGCAGCCGAATTTGCGCGACAGAGGCCAGTCGGCAGTGGTCGAACCTTCGGTCAGAATGCGCACATAGACTTTCGCGCCCGGTGCAGCCTTGGCAATGTTGCGCAGGTCGGCTTCGGAGTCGGTCGCAAACAAACGCACGCCCTTCTCGTAAAAGTAGCGAATGTCCTTGGATTTCTTGATGGTGTTGCCGTAGCTCATGCGCTCCGGACCGACACCACAGCTCAGGACCTTGTCCAGCTCGTAGATCGACGCAATGTCGAAGCTCGAACCCTTTTCCTTGAGCAGATTGATGACTTCAACGGCAGGGTTGGCCTTGACCGCATAATAAACCTTGGCGAATTCGAAGCCCGCACGCAGGTCGTCATATGCCTTGCTGATGATGTCAGTATCAATGACCACGAACGGGGTTTCTTGCTTGTCAGCGAACGCCTTCATTTTCTTGAAGGTTT
>Ga0308164_10000517_pt1 | contig 62543 bp, 61 predicted proteins | sample PhyTR2_FD_201031 | JGI IMG/M metagenome (GOLD analysis project Ga0308164, IMG submission 201031) | Phyllosphere microbial communities from UC Gill Tract Community Farm, Albany, California, United States - DLSLT.R2 | ecosystem: Host-associated > Plants > Phyllosphere > Unclassified | place: USA... | reverse complement strand
GGGCACCTCAAATGCCCCAACCGTATTCCAAACCCAGCAATGCAGTATCTGCAGGAACACGACCGGAGTAGGAGCTGGCTTGCCTGCGAGCTTGGCGTCGGCCGGGGCACCTCAAATACCCCAACCGTATTCACCTATCAGGCCGGCACAGCCTTAGCCTTAGGCTCCCGCGCCCAAACGCGATGTTGCGCGATCGCGTCGACAAATGCCTGGAACGTCTTGGCATCTTGCCCCACCAGCAACCCCGCATCCTCATCCAGCTTCAGCGCTTCGATCAGCACCTTCGCATCCGGGCTCAGGCCAATGGCCTTGAGATGCTTGTACGCCTCCAGCAAGTAATGCAACGCAACGCCATCGCCGCTAAGCGCCTTCACCGAAGCCGCGCCACCGGGCACCCACACCGCATCAAAGGCCACCGAAGGCAAGCCTTCCATCGAAGCATCCACGGGCAACGAATTGCCATCCGCGGTCTTCACCGGCGAAGAAGTCGGCCCCAGAATCTTGGCGTGCGCGCCTTCAGCCTCCAACACCTTCTTAAGCGCATCAATCGCCGCCGAATCGACGCCGTTGGCGACCAACACCGCCACTTTGCGCGTCTTGATATCCCCAGACAGCAAATTCACCTGGCTCAATGCCGGCGAAGCCTTCAGGGACGAAGGCTTGGTCTGCACCGTCGCCGCTTTAGGCGCAGGCAGCCCCAGGTTCTCCGCCACGCGACCAGCAAGGGTCAGATCGATATTGGCCAGAATCTCGTTCACCTGGCGCACCCGAATGTGCTCGCGCTCGACCTTGCCCAGCTCGAAGCTGTACGCCGAGATGATGTGCTCCTTCTCCGCATCGCTCATGCTGTTGAAGAACAGCGTGGCCTGGGAGAAGTGATCGGCGAACGACTCGCTGCGCTCACGCACCTTGTGCGCGTCGATGCGCTCGGGATAGGTCTCGAAGCCCCCATCCTGAGCGGCGGGCGGGGTTTCTTTCGGCCAGCCGCCATCGATGGAATTCGGCTCGTAGGAAGCCCGGCCCTTGTCGATGGTGGTGCGGTGCATGGCATCGCGCTGGCCGTTATGGTTCGGCGCCAGTGGCCGGTTGATCGGCAGCTCGTGGAAGTTCGGCCCGCCGAGGCGGCTGATCTGCGTGTCGGTGTAGGAGAACAGGCGGCCCTGCAGTAAAGGGTCATTGGAGAAGTCGATGCCCGGCACGATATGGCCGGGGCAGAAGGCGACCTGCTCGGTCTCGGCGAAGTAGTTGTCCGGGTTGCGGTTGAGCACCATGCGGCCCAGGGGCGTTACGGGCACCAGCTCTTCGGGGATTATTTTGGTCGGGTCCAGCAGGTCGAAGTCGAACTTGTGTTCGTCTTCTTCCGGCACGATCTGCACGCCGAATTCCCACTCGGGGTAATCGCCGGTCTCGATGGATTCCCACAGGTCGCGGCGGTGGAAGTCGGTGTCTTTACCCGCCAGCTTCTGCGCCTCGTCCCACACCAGCGAGCACACGCCCTGCTTGGGTTTCCAGTGGAACTTGACGAACGACGACTTGCCCTCGGCATTGACGAAGCGGAAGGTGTGGATGCCAAAGCCCTCGATGGTGCGCAGGCTCTTGGGAATGGCACGGTCGGACATGGTCCACAGCACCATGTGCGCCGACTCGGGCACCAGCGAGACGAAGTCCCAGAAGGTGTCGTGTGCCGAGCCGCCGGTGGGGATCTCGTTGTGCGGCTCGGGTTTCACCGCGTGCACGAAGTCAGGAAACTTGATGGCATCCTGGATGAAGAATACCGGCATGTTATTGCCCACCAGGTCGAAGTTGCCTTCGTCGGTGTAGAACTTCACTGCAAAGCCACGCACGTCGCGCACGGTGTCGCCGGAACCGCGAGGGCCCTGTACCGTGGAGAAGCGCACGAACACCGGGGTGATCTTCGATGGGTCGGTCAGAAAGCCGGCCTTGGTCAGCGCTGCGTGCGACTCATACGCCTGGAAATAGCCATGGGCGGCGGTACCGCGGGCATGCACGATGCGCTCTGGAATGCGCTCGTGGTCAAAATGCGTGATCTTCTCGCGCATGATGAAATCTTCCAGCAGCGACGGGCCGCGGGCGCCGACTTTCAGGGTGTTCTGGTTGTCGCTGATCTTCACGCCCTGGTTGGTGCGCAGGGCCTGCTCGGTGGCGTCGGAACGAAATTTCTCCAGGGCCTCGAGCTTGTCGTTGGTATTACTGCGGTCGAGGGTATCAGTCCCTGCAAGCTGACTGGTGTTGGGGGATTTCGCTTTCGTCATTTGACCTAGACTCCTCATGGCTTTCACCCGTCGATGCGGGCTCTGCTTACAAGGGCTGCCAAACGGTGGAGCCCTCACGGTGTCTATTAGTGACTGGCGGCGTTTTTGAACCGTTCCGTTTATTTTTCGACCTTTGATCGCGTTATGCCCTTTTCAAAGGACGAATTCGAAATAAATGCTAAGAACCTCTATACGGACAGGCTAAAATGCGCGCCCCAGCTATCCGCTGCCCCCAATTCATGCGCCCCACAAGGTTCGCTACGTGATCGAGTTTCAACAAGTCCACAAGACCTACCGCGTCGGCGGTAGGGACATCCCCGCGCTGCACGCCACCGACCTGAGCATCCCCCAGGGCCAGGTGTTCGGCTTGATCGGCCACTCCGGTGCCGGCAAAAGTACTCTGCTGCGCCTGATCAACCGCCTGGAAAACGCCAGCGGCGGTACCATCACCGTCGACGGCGAGAACGTGACCGCGTTCAACGCTGACCAACTGCGGCGCTTCCGCCAGCGCGTCGGCATGATCTTCCAGCACTTCAACCTGCTGTCGTCCAAGACCGTGGCCGACAACGTCGCCTTGCCCCTGAGCCTGGCCGGCGAGCTGTCGCGCAGCCAGATCGACCAGCGCGTAGCCGAGCTGCTGGCCCGCGTCGGCCTGCAGGACCACGCCAGGAAATACCCGGCGCAGCTGTCCGGTGGCCAGAAGCAGCGCGTCGGCATCGCCCGCGCCCTGGCCACCGAGCCGAAAATCCTGCTGTGCGACGAGGCCACCAGCGCCCTCGACCCGCAGACCACCGCCTCGGTGCTCAAGCTGCTGGCGGAGATCAACCGCGAGCTGAACCTGACCATCGTGATCATTACCCATGAAATGGACGTGATCCGCCGCGTGTGCGACCAGGTCGCGGTCATGGATGCCGGCCGTATCGTAGAGCAAGGCCCGGTGGCCGAGGTATTCCTGCACCCGCAGCACCCGACCACCAAGCGCTTCGTGCAGGAAAGCGAGCAGGTCGACGAAAACGAGCAGCACGACGACTTCGCCCACGTGCCAGGCCGCATCGTGCGCCTGACCTTCCGCGGCGACGCCACCTATGCGCCGTTGCTGGGTACCGTGGCCCGTGAAACCGGAGTGGACTACAGCATCCTCGCCGGCCGCATCGACCGCATCAAGGACGCCCCCTACGGCCAACTGACCCTGGCCATCAGTGGCGGCGACATGGACGCCGCCTTCGCGCGCTTCACCGCCGCCGACGTTCATATGGAGGTACTGCGCTGATGGAATGGTTGAACTACTTTGCCGGCATCGACTGGGTCGATATCGGCCAGGCCACCCTCGACACCCTGATGATGCTCGGCGCCTCGCTGGTATTCACCGTGCTGCTGGGCCTGCCGCTGGGCGTGCTGCTGTTCGTGTTCGGCCCGCGCCAGCTGTTCGAGCACAAAGGCGTGTACGCTGCGCTGGCGTTTCTGGTCAACGTGCTGCGCTCGCTGCCGTTCATCATCCTGCTGATCGTGCTGATCCCCACCACCATGCTGCTGGTGGGCACATCGCTGGGTGTGGAAGGGGCGATCCCGCCGCTGGTGATCGGCACCACGCCGTTCTTCGCGCGCCTGGTGGAAACCGCGCTGCGCGAAGTTGACCGCGGCATCATCGAGGCCACCCAGGCCATGGGCGCCACGCCGCGGCAGATCATCACGCGCGCGCTGTTGCCCGAGGCCTTGCCGGGCATCATCGCCGCCGTGACCGTGACCGCCATTACACTCGTCTCCTATACCGCCATGGCCGGCGTGGTCGGTGCCGGCGGCCTGGGTGACCTGGCGATCCGCTACGGCTACCAGCGCTTTCAGGACAACGTCATGTACGTAACCGTGGTTATCCTGATCATCATGGTGCAACTGCTGCAAACCGTCGGCGACAAGCTGGTGGTGCATTTTTCGCGTAAATGATCGCCGCCTGACAACACAGAACCACACAAGGAGTTCGCAACATGAAAAAAATCCTGGCCCTGGTCGCCGCCCTGGCAGCGTTCAACGCCCATGCCGACGAGAAGCTGACCGTGGCAGCCACCGCCGTGCCCCACGCGGAAATCCTCGAGTTCATCAAGCCGCAGCTGGCCAAGGAAGGCGTCGACCTGAACGTGAAGGTGTTCAGCGACTACGTGCAGCCAAACGTGCAGGTGGCGCAGAAGCAGATGGACGCCAACTTCTTCCAGCACCAGCCGTACCTCGACGAGTTCAACAAGGCCCGTGGTACTGACCTGGTGTCGGTCACAGGCGTGCATCTGGAGCCGCTGGGCATCTACTCGAGCAAGTACAAGAAGCTGGATGAAATCCCGGGTGGCGCCCAGGTAGTAATTCCCAACGACGCCACCAACGGCGGCCGCGCACTGTTGCTGCTGCAAGGCGCCGGGCTGATCAAGCTCAAGAATCCGACTGACATCCTGTCCACCGTGAAGGACATCGTCGAGAACAAGAAGGACCTGAAAATCCGCGAACTGGAAGCCGCCACCCTGCCGCGCGTGCTGACCCAGGTCGACCTGGCGCTGATCAACACCAACTATGCGTTGGCAGCCAAGCTGGACCCGACCAAGGACGCGCTGATGATCGAAGGCAAAGACTCGCCTTACGTCAACATCCTGGTCGCTCGCCCGGACAACAAGGACTCCGACGCCATGCAGAAACTGGCCGCGGCCCTGCATAGCCCGGAGCTGAAGAAGTTCATCGAAGCGAAGTACCAGGGCGCTGTGGTTCCAGCGTTCTGATTTGAGTAGGTAAGGTAGACGAGGGTTGGATGGGGATTTTCCGCCCACCCAGCCGACGTTAAGAGCTCGCAGCCAAGGCAGCTCCTACCCCGACCGTATTCCAACCCGGATATCCGAGTGTGAATGCGGTCAGGGTAGGAGCTGGCTTGCCTGCGAGCTCTTGGCGCCCGGATGAACGACAACCATCCCGCTGCCCGCCCCCTCAATCCTCCCGCACCACCCCCGGCAATTGCGCCACTAGCTTCTGGGTATTGAACGGCGCCCGGATAAACCCCCGTTGCGTGCCGTCCGGCCCCACCAAGGCCAGGTTGCCACTGTGGCTCACCGTGTAGTTGGGCTTGCTGGTATCCGGCTCCAGATAGGGCATGCTCACCGCCTTGGCGAACTCCTGTAGCACCGCGGGCGGGGCGTTGAAGCCGCGGAAGTCCTTGTCGAAGTACCCCAGGTATTCCTTCAGCTTGGCCGGCGTGTCGCGTTGTGGGTCGACGCTGATTAGGATCACCTGCATCCGGGCCACGGCGGCCTTGGGCAGCTCGGCCTTGACCTGGCGCAACTGGGCCAGGGTGGTGGGGCAGATGTCCGGGCAGAAGGTGTAGCCGAAAAACAGCAGCGACCATTTCCCCTTCAACGAAGCCAGGCTCACGGGCTGGCCATCCTGGTCGGTCATCTGCAGGGCCGGGATGGCGCGGTGCTCGGGCAACAGCAGAATGCCGGCGTCGATCTGCGCCGGCGAGAAGCTGGCCTTGCGGTCGTTCAGCACCTTGTTGACGGTCAGGCCGAGAATCAGCGCCACCACGGCGAACAGGATAAAGACGGTCTTGTGGGTTCGAGTCATACGATCAACGCAAGGTAGTGGTCTACAAGCAGCGCGATGAACAACAGGAACAGGTACCAGATGGAGTACTTGAAGGTGTCGATCGCCGCGTGCGGCCGACTGTCACGGTACAACACCCAGGCCCAGTACAGGAAGCGCAACCCCAGTGCCAGAGCGCTGGCCAGGTACAGCGGACCGCTCATGTGGATCACGAACGGCAACAGGCTGACCGCCAGCAGCATCAGGGTGTACAGCAGAATGTGCAGCTTGGTGTAGCGCGCGCCGTGAGTGACCGGCAGCATGGGAATCTCGACCTTGGCGTATTCGGCCTCGCGGTGGATGGCCAGGGCCCAGAAGTGCGGCGGCGTCCAGGCGAAGATGATCAGCACCAACAGCAGCGGCTCGGCGGTGACCTGGCCAGTGACCGCCACCCAGCCCAGCAACGGCGGCGCCGCCCCGGCCAAGCCGCCGATGACGATGTTCTGCGGCGTCGCGCGCTTGAGAAAGCCGGTGTAGACCACCGCGTAGCCTAGCAGTGAGGCCAGCGTCAGCCAGGCCGCCAGGGGGTTGGTGAAGGTCAGCAGCAGCACTTGCCCCAGCACCGCCAGGCCCATGGCGAACGCCAGGGCCGGCAGCGGCGCGATGCGCCCCTTGGCCATGGGCCGCTGGCGAGTGCGGGCCATCTGCGCATCAATGCGGCGGTCGACCACATGGTTGACCACCGCCGCGCCACCCGCGCAGCACGCGATGCCAAGGTTGCCAAACAGCAGCACCCGCCAGGGCACCGCGCTGGTGGTGGCCAGGAACATGCCGATCAGCGAAGTGATCAGCATCAGCACGACCACCTTGGGCTTGGTCAGCTCCAGGTAATCGCGCCAGCCGGTCTCAGTGGCGCTCAGGATGGCGACGGGCTTGCGCATGGTTGCGGCTCCAGTGGGCGGGCCGTTGCCGCCAGTGATCGAACAGGTACAGCAGGGCGTCGGCGACGTCGCCTTCGGGGCTGGTGTAGACCTTTTGCGGCCTGTGCACGGGTACCCACACCGCAACGCTCAACCGTTGGTTCACCCACACCAGGCCCAACAGCAAGGCCCCGGCGCCAGCGTTATGGGCAACCGCTAGCGCCAGTGGCCAGTTCAGCCATACGTTGCCGATGCCCAGCGCCACTTGCAGCGCCAGCAGCCCCAGCAGCAAAGCGGCCAGACGCCCGAGCCCGGCGCGCACCAGCTTGCAGGCCAGCACCAGCAACACGCTGCCGAGGATGGCGGCGCCCAAACGGTGGGTCAGGTGAATGGCCGTGCGCGCTTCGCTGTCCAGCTGCCCGCCCAGGTAATTGGGGCCGATCTGCTGGCCTAGGTGAAAGGCGTTGGCGAAGTCGCTGGCGGGCCACCACTGGCCCTGGCAGGTGGGGAAATCCACGCAGGCCATGGCCGCGTAGTTGGCGCTCACCCAGCCACCCAGCGCCGCCTGGGCCAGCACCAGCACAATGGCCCAGCGCGCCCAGCGCCGTGTACTCGGCGGCACCACGCCGGCACTGCCGACGCCGGCCAGGCGCAGCGCCAACCACCACAGCAGGCCCAGAATCGTCAGCCCGCCCAGCAAATGCGCGGTCACCACGTGGGGCCACAGGCGCAAGGTTACCGTCCACATGCCGAAGGCCGCCTGCAGGCACAGCAGCCCCAGCAGCAACAACGGCAAACGCCGTTCGCGGGCATCGCGGCGCAGCGCCTGCGCGGCCAGCAAGCCGATCAGCAACGCCAGGCAGCCGGCGGCATAGCGGTGGACCATCTCGCTCCAGCCCTTGTGTGCTTCCAGCGGCTGCGCGGGGAACTGCAGCTCGGCATGGGCGCGCTGGGCCTCGGTGAGGGGGACCGTGACAAAGCCGTAGCAGCCTGGCCAGTCGGGGCAACCGAGGCCGGAATGGGTGAGGCGCGTATAGGCGCCCAGCAGTACCACCACGGCGGCCAGCGCGGTCGCGAGCAGCGCAAGACGATAACCCGGCCGAGCCATGGTGCCTCCTAGCCGATATTCGACAGTTTCAACAGTTGCCGCAGGTCGATCAGCACATCCTTGCCGTTGACCCCCGGCCCGTAGCGCAGCACCAGGTTGCCGTGGGGGTCGACGATCCACAGGTGCACGCCGTCGCGCTCATGGCGGTACTGCGCCGGGTCGAGGCCATAGCGTTTCAGCTGCGGGTATTCGCGCTTGAGCAGGGCGTCATAGTCGGCCGGTTGCGCCTGGGGGCTGGCCAGCGCGTGCTGGGCACGCCCGGCATCGCGGCCCAGGCCGATCTGGATCTGCCGCGCCAGGTAGATCAGTTGCCGGCAGCCGTCATCACAGGCGTCCGGGGTGCTGACCAGCAACTGCCAGCGCGGTACCGGTGCTTCGACGCCGATGTCTGCCAAGGTGCGGCCGTCGCCGATCAGGTCGCCGTGGTACACGCGCCCCTCGGGCACCCAGAATTGCAACTGGTACATCAGGGTGGCCATGACCATCGGCAGCACCGTCACCAGCACAATCAGCAACAGCTGCAAGCGCCCGCTGCGTCGCCTCAACGGCGCTGGCGGAGGGTCAGGCGGAAGGCGTGGTTCGACCGCGGCGTTCATGGCGGACCTCCTTGATGTGGTTGTGCCAGCCGAAATACAGGAACATCAGCACCAGCGCCGTGGCCATGGCGAACCACTGCACGGCGTAGCCGAAATGGGTTTCCGGGCTCAGCGCGACCACCGGCCAGCCCAGCCGGTAGGCGCCAGGGCCATCACGCATGCGCACCTCATGGGCCAAGCCGTGGCGGTCCAGCTGTGGCCACAATGCCGCGGCATCGACCACGGTCACCAGCCGCGGCCACGTGGCGCTGGCCGGGTCGGCATGCAACTGGAAGCTTGCGTCCGGTGCCACGTACACGGTGGCTTCGATATTCAGCACCTGCGCCGGCGTGGTGAATTCCGGCGGCGTGCGCCGGTCCGGCCAGGGCAGCCAGCCACGATTGACCAGCACCCACAGGCCGCTGGCCTCGTCCTGAAAGGGTTGCAGCAGTTCCACCCCAGGCGCGCCGTCGCGTACGCGGTTATCCAGCAGCACGCTGTGCTCGCCATCGAAATGGCCGCGCAGCACCACCGGCCGAAATGCCGGGTCGTTCAGCACCTGCAGGGCCACGGCGGTCAGCGGTGGCGCCTCGCTGCGGGCCGTGTACACCGCCACCAGGTGCTGCTTGTCGACACCGCGGCCCCATTGCCACAACCCCAGCCCGATCAGCACCGGCAGCAGAACCACCACCACCAGGCTCGGCACCCAGCCGGGGCGGAATGTGCTCAGCGTGAGCTTCATGGCCACCCCTTACAGCACATAAACGAACAGGAACAAGCCCACCCACACCACATCGACGAAGTGCCAATACCAGCTCGCCGCCTTGAAGCCGAAGTGCTGCTGGGGGGTGAAATGGCCACGCAGGATGCGCACCAGCATGACCGAGAGCATCAGCGTGCCCATGGTCACGTGGGCGCCGTGGAAACCGGTCAGCAGGAAAAACGTCGCGCCGTAGATGCCCGAGCCCAGGGTCAACCCGAGTTCGTGATACGCCTCGCGGTATTCATAGGCCTGCAGGCACAGAAAGCTCAGCCCCAGCACGATGGTCGCCCCCAGCCACGCTCCCAGCGCGCGCCGGTGGCCCTTGCGCAAGGCATGGTGGGCGATGGTGATGGTCACGCTGGAGCTGAGCAGCAATACGGTATTGATCAGCGGCAAGTGCCAGGGGTCGATCACCCCGGTGGGCGGCGGAAAGGCTTTCGGGTCTGGCGTGTGCAGCAGCGGCCAGTGGTACTGGAACTGCGGCCACAGCATGTGCGCCACGCCCTTGCTGCCTTCGCCGCCCAGCCACGGCCCGGCCCAGGTGCGCACATAGAACAGCGCGCCGAAGAAGGCCGCGAAGAACATCACTTCCGAGAAGATGAACCAGCCCATGCCCCACTTGAACGAGCGGTCCATTTGCGGGCTGTAGAGGCCTGCGTGGCTTTCGCGGATGACCGCGCCGAACCAGCCGCAGAACATGTACACCAGCAGCAGCAGCCCCAGGCCGAAGAACCAGGGGCCCCAGGAGTCGGCCTGGCCAGCCTTGTGGGCGTTGAACCAGGTGCCCAGGCCGGCCACGGTGGTCAGCAGCCCGATCGTGGCGACGATGGGCCATTTGCTTTGTGCCGGCACGTAATAGTGGGTGGTCATGGCAGCTCCGGGGTCAGGGTTTGCGCGCGGTCACGTCGAACAGCGTGTAGGCCAGGGTCAGGTGTTTCACATCCTTGGGCAGGTCGCGGTCGACGATGAAGCGCACCGGCATCTCGATGCGCTCGCCCGGCTTGAGTACCTGCTGGGTGAAGCAGAAGCACTCGGTCTTGTGGAAATAGGCCGCCGCTTCGGAGGGCGAGATACTGGGGATCGCCTGCGCCGTCATCACGTGGTCACTGGGGTTGCTGGCGACGAACAGCATCTGGTTCACGGCGCCCGGGTGCACGTCCAGTTCGTCGGCCTTGGAGCGAAATTCCCAGACCATGTCCACGGCATTGGTGGCCAGGAACTGCACCCGTACCTCGCGGCTGGCGTCGGTCACCTGGCTGCCTTCGTATTGCCCGGCGGTCTTGCCGTTGATGCCGAAGGCCTTGCACATCACGTCGTAGGCCGGCACCAGGGCGAAACCGAAGCCGAACATCAGCACCGCCATCAACAGCAGGCGCGTGGTCAGCCAACGGATATTGCGGCGGTTGTCCATGTCATTCGACCTCCGGTGGGGTACTGAAGGTGTGGTAGGGGGCGGGCGAGGGCACGGTCCATTCCAGGCCGTCGGCGCCGTCCCAGGGTTTGGCCGGGGCGGGCGGGCCGCCGCGGATGGTCTTGATGACGATGAACAGGAAGAACACCTGGGTGACGCCGAAGGTGAAGGCGCCGATCGACGACACCATGTTGAAATCGGCGAACTGCAGGTTGTAGTCCGGCACCCGCCGCGGCATGCCCGCCAGGCCGACGAAGTGCATGGGGAAGAAGGTCACGTTCATGGCCACGAACGACAGCCAGAAGTGCAGCTTGCCGAGGGTTTCGTCGTACATGTGGCCGGTCCATTTCGGCAGCCAGTAGTAGGCGCTGGCGAAGATGCCGAAGATCGCCCCGGGCACCAGCACGTAGTGGAAATGGGCGACCACGAAGTAGGTGTCGTGGTACTGGAAGTCCGACGGCGCGATGGCCAGCATCAGCCCGGAAAAGCCGCCGATGCTGAACAGAATCACAAAGGCTACGGCGAACAGCATGGGCGTCTCGAAGGTCAGCGAGCCTTGCCACATGGTGCTCACCCAGTTGAACACCTTCACCCCGGTGGGGACCGCGATCAGCATGGTGGCGTACATGAAGAACAGTTCGCCCACCACTGGGATGCCGACCACGAACATGTGGTGCGCCCACACGATGAACGACAAAAAGGCGATGCTGGCCGTGGCGTAGACCATAGAGGTGTAGCCGAACAGCGGCTTGCGCGAGAACGCCGGAATGATCGAGCTGACGGCGCCGAAAGCCGGCAGGATCATGATGTACACCTCGGGGTGGCCGAAGAACCAGAACACATGCTGGAACAGCACCGGGTCGCCACCGCCTGCGGCGCTGAAGAAGCTGGTGCCGAAGTGAATGTCCATCAGCATCATGGTCACGCAGCCGGCAAGCACCGGCATCACCGCAATCAGCAGGAAGGCGGTAATCAGCCAGGTCCAGACGAACAGCGGCATTTTCATCAGGGTCATGCCGGGCGCGCGCAGGTTGAGGATGGTGGCGATCACGTTGATGGCGCCCATGATCGAGCTGATGCCCATCAGGTGCACGGCGAAAATGAAGAAGGTCACGCTGGCCGGGGCATAGGTGGTCGACAGCGGTGCGTAGAAGGTCCAGCCGAAGTTCGGGCCGCCGCCGGGGGAGAACAGCGTCGATACCAGCAGGATGAACGCCGCCGGCAGCAGCCAGAAGCTGAAGTTGTTCATGCGCGGCAGGGCCATGTCGGGGGCGCCGATCATCAGCGGGATCATCCAGTTGGCCAGGCCGACGAAGGCCGGCATCACCGCGCCGAACACCATCACCAGGCCGTGCATGGTGGTCATCTGGTTGAAGAACGCCGGCTCGACGATCTGCAGGCCGGGCTGGAACAGTTCCGCGCGAATCACCATGGCGAACGAGCCACCCAGCAGGAACATACTGAAGCTGAACCACAGGTACATCGTGCCGATGTCCTTGTGGTTGGTGGTCAGTACCCAGCGCATCAGGCCCTTGGCGGGGCCGTGGGCGTGCTCGCCCGTGGGGGCATGGTCGCCATCGATGACTGCGCTCATCTCTGCTCTCCGCTTATTGGCTGTTGGTTTGCTTCAGCGCCAGTACGTCTTGTGGCGTGACCATGTCGCCCTTGTTGTTGCCCCAGGCATTGCGCTCGTAGGTCACCACCGCGGCGATATCCACTTCCGAAAGCTGCTTGCCGAACGCCGCCATGGCAGTACCGGCCTTGCCGAAATACACCCGGTTGAGGTGGTCGGCCTTGGGGCCAGTGGCGATGGGCGAACCCTTGAGCGCCGGGAACAGCGGCGGCAGGCCCTGGCCTTCGGCCTGGTGGCAGGCTACGCAGGTGGTGTGGTAGACCTTGTCGCCGCGGGCCACCAGTTCGTCGAGGGTCCAGGTCTTGCTGGTCAGCTCCTTGAGCTGCAGGGCTTCGGCCTTGCGCGCGGCCAGCCAGATATCGAAGTCGGGCTTGCTCTTCACCTCGACCACGATGGGCATGAAACCGTGGTCCTTGCCGCACAGCTCGGTGCACTGGCCACGGTAGATGCCGGGCTTGTCGACCTTGGTCCAGGCTTCGTTGATAAAGCCGGGAATGGCGTCGCGCTTGACCGCAAAAGCGGGCATCCACCACGAATGAATAACGTCGGCGGCAGTGACCAGGAAGCGGATTTTCTCGCCGGCCGGCAGCACCAGCGGCTGGTCGACTTCCAGCAGGTAGTGCTCATCCTTGGGCACAAGGTTGTGGATCTGCTCGGCCGGAGTCGCCAGGTTGCTGAAAAATTCGACGTCTTGGCCCAAATATTTGTAATGCCATTTCCATTGGTAGGCCGTGACCTGAATGTCCAGGTCCGACTCGCTGCTGTCGTAGATTTCCAGCAAGGTGCGGGTTGCGGGAATGGCCATGGCGATCAGGATCAGCAGTGGCACCAGGGTCCACAGCACTTCCACGGTGGTGCTTTCATGGAAACTGGCGGCGACGCGGTCGGGGCTGCGACGGTGCAACAGCATCGACCAGAACATGGCACCGAACACCACGATGCCGATCAGCACACAAATCCAGAAAATGGTCATGTGCAGGTCGAACACCTTGTGGCTGACCTCGGTGGCACCGGGCGCCATGTTCACTGTCCAGGCGCCATGCGCCTCACTGCAAAGCAACCACGACAGCAGTGCCATCCAGACCAGTGGATGTCGCTTCATGGCGGGTCCCCTTGTTCTTGTTTTATCCCGCAGGAATGGGCCTGGGGGCTAAGGGAGGGCGGTCGAGACGGCAGAAAACTCGACGGCCGCGCCGTCGCTGCACGGGGCGGTACGGGCAGGCTCGCGGTGCAGTGCAACTGCAGTATAGTCACCGAGCCCTACAGTGATGGCCATTCGATATAACGCATTGGTCGTAAGCGCGAAATAATTATGACAAATGCGTCTGAGCGAGCGTCAGAAGCCAGCTATCGTAGGTTTTTCGCTTTTTTTGTCATCTTGGAGAGTGCATGAACACCGCGGCATTGCGCGAGCAGATCAAAAGTGCCCATCAGCACGAAGCCGAGACTGGCCGTTTGGCCAAACTGTTGGCAGAGCAGCTTCCCCATCTGCACCCCGCCATTCACCTGCCCGACAGTGATGCCGAAGGGGTGCTGGTGCGTTTCGTTTGCGCCTATATCGACCAGGTGCCCGACCTGCTGGAAGCTGCCCACGAGGTGGCTCAAGAGGCCGGTATCGATTCGCAGATCAAGCCCGTGCTGAAGATCGCCGAAGCGTACTTCACCGCTCCGCCCTCGGCGCTGGATGGCCATGAAGGCCTCGATTGCCTGTTGGACGAAGCCTACCTGGCCAACCGCCTGGTGGAAGAGGTCAATGACCTGTACATCAAGCACATGGGCCAGCCGTTGATTCCGCTCGATACCACAGTGGCGAACCTGATCGCCCATCACTTGATCGGCGAGACCTTCGCGAACGAGCTGGACGAGGTCGTCCACCATTCGGTGGACAACATGCTCAACGACGAGAGCTTTGCCGTGGAATCGGTAGACGCCTACCGCGGGAAGCTCACGAGCCCGGAGACTGGCGCCGCCTGGAAAAAGTGGCCATGCATGTCGCGGCAGCTGAGTGTGGGGTTGTCGCTGGAGGAGTGATTTGAGTGGGCTGCGGGGATCGGGTTATCCGTCATGCTGCTCGGTGAACATCCTGACGCCAAGCTCGCAGGCAAGCCAGCTCCTACCCCGACCGTGTTGCAACGCAAAATTCGAGTTGTTAATACGGTCGGTGTAGGAGCTGGCGAAGCCTGCGAGCTTGGCGTTGGCAGCCTCGACACAGGAATTACGACTAGCTACCCCGCCGAAGTCCGCAACTGCCCCTCGATGCGCCGCTTCAACCCGCGGCTCTCGATGATCATCCGCGAGCCATTGCCCTTGTTCGCCCGCCCCCAATCCTCCAGCAGCTCCAGGCAGGAATGGTCAATGTAGCTGAGGTAGGTCATCGGTACGTGCACCGTGGTGCCTTTCTCGATGGTATCCAGCACTTGGGTCAGGGCCGGCACCTTGAGGAAGGTCGCGGCGCCGATCAAACGCAGCTCCACCTGCTTGGGCCCGGTCTCGATCACGCTGATCTTCAAGCGCGCCGCCTTCAGGGCCAGGCGCAGCAGAGTCAGGGCAAAGCCCAGCAGCACCCCGGTGAGCAGGTCGGTGAAGATGATCGCCAGCGCGGTCACGCCGTAGGTCAGCATCGGAATTCGCCCGTAGCGCCCCAGCCCGCGCAATGCCTTGAGGTCCACCAGCTTGAAGCCGGTGTACACCAGCACGCCCGCCAGGCTGGCCACTGGAATGCTCTGCAGCACGCTGGACAGCACCACCACGAAGGCCAGCAACCACACGCCATGGAGGATCGCCGACATGCGCGTCTGCGCGCCGGCCTGCACGTTGGCCGAGCTGCGTACGATCACCCCGGTCATCGGCAGCGCACCGAGAATGCCGCACAGCATGTTGCCCACGCCCTGGGCCGAAAGCTCACGGTCGAAATCGGAGCGCACGCCGCTGTGCATGCGGTCTACCGCGGCCGCCGACAGCAGGGTCTCGGCGCTGGCGATAAAGGCCACTGCGAAGGCCGCGATCAATAGCGTCGGGTCAGCGAGGGCGAACAGATCGGTGGGCTTGAGCCAGTCGATGGCTTCGGCGAGGTTGGCCGGTACTTCCACGCGCTTGACCTGCAACGCCAGCACCAGGCTGACCCCGGTTGCCACGCCTACACCCAGCAGGGCGCCGGGCACGAAACGCAGCTTCTGCGGCCGGTAATGCTCCCAGCACCACATGATGGCGATGGTCAGCAGCCCCAGCAGGCCAGCCTGCCAACCCAGGCTGCCGCCCTTCACCGGCATGGCTTCAGCCAAGGTGGCGGGGAAGCCCAGCAGGTTGTCCAACCCGGAAGGCTTGGGCGCCGTGTCGAACATCACATGCACCTGGGACAGCACGATCAGCACGCCAATACCGGCGAGCATGCCGTACACCACCGCCGGCGCCGTGACCCGGAACCAGCAGCCCAGCTTGAAACGCCCGGCTAGCAACTGCAGGAACCCGGCCAGCAGCAGGATAGGCCCAAGCATGGCCATGCCATGCTGGCGCACCAGCTCGAACACCAACACCGCCAGGCCCGCTGCCGGCCCACTGACCTGCAGCGGCGAACCCGCCAGAAAGCCCACCACGATGCCACCAATGATTCCGGTGATCAGCCCCTTGGCCGGCGGCATCCCCGAAGCGATGGCGATACCCATGCACAGCGGCAAGGCCACCAGGAACACCACCACCGAAGCCAGCAATTCCCGCGGCAGGGCCGCTTTCATTTGCGCCATATTCATGACCATTCTCCTGAAAAGTCCTGCGGGCCGCTGGCTGATTTCGGGCGACACGAAAGCCGCCGGAGCATGGCCGCAAATGCGGCAACATGGGTTCCAGCCGTGTGCATTGTTATTCTTGTTATGTAACGCGACAGGGGCCGCACACCAGGTGCAGCCATATTCGGCCCGGCAACTAACTATCGGTTAGAAACGCCCTTTGGGCGTTGCGCAAGGGATTGGATTCTTGCCATCCAATGGAATGAAGCGATCCTGCTCGGCGTCGTAGCCACGGATCTCGCTAGTCTCGATGTTGTAGATCCAGCCGTGGATGAACAGCTGCCCGCTGGCCATGCGCGAGGCCACCGAAGGGTGAGTGCGCAGATGCTGCAGCTGGCAGATGATGTTTTCCTCGGTCAGTACCTGCATGCTTTCCAGCTCGGTGGTGCAGTTGCAGTTGTCTTCGACGACGATTCTCGCCACCTCGGCATGCCGCAGCCAGGCCTTTACCGTGGGCATCTTGTCGAGGGTATGGGGGTTGAGCACCGCGCGCATGGCGCCACAGTCGGAGTGGCCGCAAACGATCACGTGCTGTACGCCCAACGCCAGGATGGCGTATTCCAGCGCGGTAGACACACCGCCGTTCATTTGCCCGTAGGGCGGCACCACGTTGCCTACGTTACGGGTCACGAACAGGTCGCCGGGCGAGCTTTGGGTGATGAGTTCAGGGACGATGCGCGAGTCGGCACAGGTAATGAACATCGCCCGTGGCGCCTGGGCCGTGGCCAGCTTCTGGAACAGCTCTTCCTGCTGCGGGAAGACCTCGTTATGGAAGTGCAGAAACCCGTCGACGATATGCTTCAGGGAGTCGTCGGCGCTTTCGCGCCCTTCAGGGGCAGGCTTTGCTTTGACTTTATCGTCCATACTTCATCCTCTCATGACGGTCAGATCAAATGGCGCTTCAGGTGAAATATCGACCCTGATGCTACAACGCAACCAGATGACCCGGGGAGCCGTGTGACCCAGCGGTCACTCGCAGTCCACGCTAACCAGTCAAACTTAACTCAAACTGAATGTGGCAACTTCAATATCGTATTGATTGCAATCGGAAAGTTCCTAAATGATATCAAAGAAAGTTGGTATCAATTAGCCATCTCGTAATTGTTGCTATTTCTTTCTGGCACTTCGCAGCCCTTTCACAGCAACGCCATTTGCCGGCCCGGCGGGCAGAACGCGGTGCAATCAAGCCCAACATCCTCGCGACGGCCCAGCCCCAGGCGCTTCACCGCCTTGGCGAAGCGTTGCTCCAGCAGTTGCGCGAATACTCCCTCGCCCCGCATGCGGCTGCCAAAGCGGCTGTCATACAACGCGCCGCCACGGCTCTGGCGAATCAGGCTCAGCACATGCTCGGCGCGTTGGGGGTAATGGGCATGCAGCCACTCCTCGAACAGCGGCGCCACCTCAAGCGGCAGGCGCAGCATCATGTAGTTGGCGCTCTGGGCACCGGCGTCCTGGGCGGCGGTGAGCAGTTGTTCGAGCTCCATGTCGTTGATCATGGGAATCATCGGCGAGCACAGCACACCTACCGGAATACCGGCCTCGCGCATGACCCGAATCGCCCGCAGGCGTGCCTTGGGCGCGGCGGCACGGGGTTCGAGGATGCGCTTGAGCTCGTCGTCGAGCGTGGTGAGGCTGATAATCACCCGCACCAGGCGCTGCTCGGCCAGCTGCACCAGCAGGTCGAGGTCGCGCAATATCAGCGCGCCCTTGGTGACGATGGTGACCGGGTGGCGATAGCGCAGCAGCACTTCCAGCAGTTGCCGGGTCAGCTGTTGTTCACGCTCGATGGGCTGATAAGGATCGGTATTGGCCCCGAGGTTGATGGGCGCGCACTCGTAACCGCGCTTGCTGAGCTGTTGTTCAAGCAGGTCGGCGGCGTTGGTCTTGGCGATCAGCCGGGTTTCGAAATCCAGGCCTGGAGACATGTCCCAATAGGCGTGACTGGGCCGGGCATAGCAGTAGATGCAGCCATGCTCGCAGCCCCGGTAGGGGTTGATGGAACGGTCGAAGGGCAGGTCGGGCGACTGGTTGCGGCTGATGATCGACTTGGCGGTCTCGAACATCACCTCGGTGCCTTGGGTGACGGGCGCTTCCTGGTGCCAGCCGTCGTCCTCGGCCACGGAGCGGCTGGGGGCGAAGCGGTTGTGCGGGTTGCTGGCGGTGCCGCGACCGCGCGGGGGAAGACTGACGGACATGGGTGCCAAGCCTCTATACTGTATCCATATACAGTAATGCTAATGGCACCCTTTTCCAAGCCCTTGGCAGCCCCTCCTGACCGGTGACCCGGCCCAGAGAATTACCGGTACTACTCGGCGGGCTTCTTGAGCTTCGGGTTAGGAAAGAACTGCACCGTCTGCACCTTCGGGTTCACCACCTTCGGGGCCCCCTGGTTTACCCGCGTGCCCAGTTCGCTGGGCACCGAGTTGCCTTGCTCGTTCAGCGTATCGGCGTAACCGCAGGCCACGCACTCACGGTGCGGGACCTCGTCGACGCTCCACATCATCAGCTTGTCGGGCTCGCTGCACGCCGGGCACACCGCCCCGGCAATAAAGCGCTTCTTGGTGATCATGCTGCCGCTTCCTCGCTCAGGCCGCTGTGGCGCAGCAGCGCGTCGATGGATGGCTCGCGGCCGCGGAAGTCGACGAACAGCACCATCGGCGCCTGGGAGCCGCCGCGGGCCAGGATGGCTTCACGGAAGGCGCGCCCAGTGGCGGCGTTGAGCACGCCGTCTTCCTCGAACTTCGAGAAGGCATCGGCCGACAGCACTTCAGCCCACTTGTAGCTGTAGTAGCCCGCCGCGTAACCGCCGGCGAAGATGTGCGCGAAGCTGTTGGGGAAGCGGTTATAAGCCGGTGGGCGCATGACCGCCACTTCGTCGCGCACGCCTTCGAGCACCTGCAGGGCACCGCGGCCATCGCCATGGGTGGCGTGCATTTCGAAGTCGAACAGGGAGAACTCGATTTGCCGGACCATCATCAGCCCGGACTGGAAATTCTTAGCCGCCAGCATTTTTTCCAGCAGGTCCTGGGGCAGAGCCTCGCCAGTTTCATAGTGGCCGGAAATCAGCGCCAGGCCTTCAGGCTCCCAGCACCAGTTTTCCATGAACTGGCTCGGCAGCTCGACGGCATCCCAGGCCACGCCGTTGATGCCCGACACACCCGCGTGCTCGACCCGGGTCAGCAGGTGATGCAGGCCATGGCCGAACTCGTGGAACAGGGTGGTGACTTCGTCGTGGGTCAGCAGGGCTGGCTTGCCGGCGTCGGCGGGGGTGAAGTTGCACACCAGATTTGCCACCGGGCTCTGCAGTACGCCATCGGCGGTGCGGCGGCGGTCGCGGGCGCCGTCCATCCAGGCGCCGCCACGCTTGTTAGCGCGCGCGTAGAGGTCGAAGAAGAAGCGGCCCACGTGCTGGCCGTTTTCCTTGATCTCGAACAGCCGTACGTCGGGGTGCCAAGTGTCGAAGCCTTTGAGTTCGGCGATCTCGATGCCGTACAGGCGCTGAACGATGGCGAACAGCCCGCCCAGCACCTTGTCGATCGGGAAGTAGGCGCGCAACGCTTCCTGGGACACGCTGTAACGTTGTTCGCGCAGTTTTTCACCGTAGAAGCCACTGTCCCAGCTTTGCAGCTCGGCGCAGCCCTGTTCGGCGGCGTAGGCACGCAGCTGTTGCAGGTCTTGGGCGGCGAACGGCTTGCTGCGCTTGGCCAGGTCGCGCAGGAAGGTCAGCACCTGATCGCTGGACTCGGCCATCTTGGTGGCCAGGCTCAGCTCGGCGAAGTTGGCGTAGCCGAGCAGGGTGGCCAGTTCCTGGCGCAGGTCGAGAATCTGCTCCATCACCGGGCCGTTGTCGTTCTTGCCGGCGTTGGGGCCTTGGTCGGAAGCGCGGGTGCAATAGGCTGCGTACACTTCTTCGCGCAGGGCGCGGTCGTGGGCGTAGGTCATCACCGCGTAGTAGCTGGGGAATTCGAGATTGATCAACCAGCCGTCGAGGTCCTTGGCTTTGGCGGCAGCGGCCATCTGCGCCTTGGCAGAGTCGGTCAGGCCGGCCAGCTTGGCTTCGTCGGTGACGTGCTTGGTCCAGGCCTGGGTGGCGTCCAGCAGCTGGTTGGAGAACTTGCTGCCCAGCTCCGAGAGGCTGCTTTGCACCTCGGCGTAACGCTTCTGCTGTTCGGGCGGCAGGTCGATACCCGACAGGCGGAAGTCACGCAGCGAGTGCTCGAGAATGGTTTTCTGGCCGATATCGAAACCGGCCGCTTCCGGGCCGTTGGCCAGGGCTTCGAAGGCCTGGAACAGCGCGCGGTTCTGGCCCATCTCGGTGGAATAGGCGCTCAGGGCCGGCAGGCAGGCTTCATACGCCTGGCGCAGCTCGGGGCTGTTGCACACGGCATTGAGGTGGCTGACGGGGCTCCAGGCAGCGCCGAGGCGGTCGTTGAGTTCGTCCATGGCCAGCACCAGGCCTGCCCAGCTTGGCTGGCTGCCCTGGGCTTGGAGCAATTCGGCGATAGCGGTACGGTTGTCGGCCAGAATCTGTTCAATCGCCGGTTGTACGTGCTCGGGACGGATCGCAGAGAAGGGTGGCAGGTCGTAGTTCTGCAGAAGCGGGTTGGTCGCGCTCACGGTTAAACACCTTGGCAGGAAAGAAACACACCCCCATCTTAATTACAATTGGCGCACGCCGCAGCTATCAACCTCAAAGAAGGAGCCTATCGTGGCCATTCGAACCTTTCAGCAGCACACCCCCGCCCTGGGCGAGCGCGTATTTGTCGACCGCTCGGCGGTGGTGCTCGGCGACGTCGAACTGGGGGCCGACAGCTCCGTGTGGCCGCTGACGGTAATCCGCGGCGACATGCACCGCATCCGCATCGGCCAGCGCACCAGCGTGCAGGACGCCAGCGTGCTGCACATCACCCACGCCGGCCCGTTCAACCCCGACGGCTTCCCGCTGCTGATCGGCGACGACGTGACTATCGGCCACAAGGTAATGCTGCACGGCTGTACCCTCGGCAGCCGCATTCTGGTGGGCATGGGCAGCACGGTGATGGACGGCGCAGTGGTGGAAGATGACGTGATCATCGGCGCCGGCAGCCTGGTGCCGCCGGGCAAGCGCCTGGAAAGCGGCTTCCTGTACGTGGGCAGCCCGGTCAAGCAGGCACGCGCGCTGACCGACAAGGAGCGGGCGTTTTTCACTTACACTGCGGGCAACTACGTGAAGCTCAAGGACCTGCACCTGGCCGAAGGCTTCGACCAGGGCGAATGACCGGATACCCCATGCACTATCAAAATATTCTGTTCGACCTCGACGGCACCCTCACCGACCCGCGCTTGGGCATCACCCGCTCGATCCAGTACGCACTGGGCGAATTGGGGGTCGAGGAACCCGACCTGGCGGCGCTCGAGCACTTCATCGGGCCGCCACTGCTGCAGCAGTTCATGCATGCCTACGGCTTTGATGAACCGAAGGCCTGGCAGGCGGTGAACCATTATCGCGACCGCTTCAAGGTCACCGGGCTGTACGAAAACCAGGTGTTCGACGGCGTCGTCGAGTTGCTGGAGACCCTGGTTGCCCAAGGGCGGCACCTGTATATCGCCACGTCCAAGCCTTGGGAGTTCGCGAGGGAGATCGCCCGCCACTTCGACTTCGCCCGGCATTTCAAGGTGATCTACGGCAGTGAACTGGATGGCACGCGCACCGACAAGGTCGAGCTGATCCGCCATATTCTCGATGAGGAAGGGCTGGACCCGGCGCATACCCTGATGATTGGGGATCGCAAGCATGATTTGCTCGGCGGCAAGGCCAATGGTTTGGATGTGGCGGCGGTGGGGTATGGGTTTGGTAGCCGCGAGGAGCTGGAAGCGCAGCAGCCGACCTATCACTTCGAAACCTTGGCTGAGCTGCGCGCGGCGTTTGAAAAGTGATGCAGCCTTTGAGGGCCTCATCGCGAGCTGCGCTCGCTCCAACGGGTTATCCACAGCCCCGTTGGAGCGAGCGCAGCTCGCGATGAGGCCAGCACAGCCTGCCAACGCCTAAACCCTCACATCAACCCCTGCAACGCCGCTTTGCGCTCCAGCGGCGGCAACGCCCCCAGCCGCTTGACCTCGGCGAAGAACGCCGGCCAGTCGCCGTTCACCTGCTTGAACGCCTTGGCGAAGGCCGGCACATACTGGTCATACAGGCCGAAGGGCAGCAGCTTGGCGTTGTTCAGGGGCGCATACACCCAGGTATCGAACAGCCCCTTGCCGCCCCATTGCGCGTTCTTGAGCGCCACGTAGCGGTCGCGAAAACCCTGGAATTCGGCGGCCTTGGCCTGGCGCATGGCATCCGCCGCCAGCGGCTGGGCGTATAGGCGCTGCAAGCGGGCGCGGGTGTCGAGCACCAGCTCCGTGAACTGGTCGCGCTGGCGGCTCAAGTCCTGGCTGTTCGCCGGCAGCCCACGGGCCTGCCGCCATTGGCGCGTGCCCTCCTGCTCGACGAAGGTGGCGTAGGACTCGTTGAACTCGGTGTCGTTCTTCACATAGAAATTCTGGTGCGCCAGTTCGTGGAAGATCAAGGTGGCCAGGCGCTCGTCGCCCCAGGTCATCATCGAACTGATGATCGGGTCGTCGAACCAGCCCAGTGTGGAATAGGCCTCCACGCCGCCGACATAGACATCCATGCCCTGCTGGCGCAACAGGGCCGCCTCGCCGCGGGCAGCGCCCTGGCTATAAAAACCTCGATAGGCGACGCAGCCGGCGATGGGGAAGCAATGGGTTTGCGGGTCCAGGGAGAATTCTGCAGTGGCGAACACGTTCCACACCACCGACGGCCTGTGGATATCCACATACAGGCGATAGCTGCGGTTATCCGGAAGATGCAGGTGCTGGCTGGCAAAATCCCGTGCGGCCTGGGACTGCACCAGGTGCGCCCGCAGCTTTGGGTCGGTGGCAGGGTCGGCGACCACCTCGGCCACCGGCTGGCGCCCGCGCAGCAATTGCCATTGCCCGTCGGCCAGCTGCCCGTAGTACTGCACTGAGGAACAACCGTTCAGCAGAACGAGCAGCGCCAAGGGAACCAACACCCGAAGAAAATGGTCGAGTGAGCCAAGGTTTGCGCGTCCTGGAAATGTAGTTCCAATCATTGCCGTCGGTTGTCCTGGTCGAATGCCTAAACGCCTGAATCGGGCCCTATCTTGCCTCTTCGGAGTTTTGCCATGCGTGAAATATTCATACTCTGCGGCGTGCTGGCGCTAACCGCCGGCTGCAGCACTATGCCAAAACCAGACCCTAACCAGGCCTGGATCGACTTGCAGCCGAAAAAGGACAGCTCCCTGCACGCCGAACAGGTGGATGCCAAGGAGTGGAGCGACAAGCGCTACTTCGAGGTCCAGCCCGGCAGCCATGAGCTGAAAATGCGTTATCAGTTTGCCGTCGACCCTACCAATATCGGCCCCAACAGCGGGCCGCTGTGGCGCGATTGCGAGCTGAGCCTGAGCTTCAAGACCTTCAACGCAGGCGAGCGTTATCAGCTGGAAGCCGGCAGCCTGGGCTTCCGCCCCTGGGCCAAGCTGTATGACCAGCAACGCAAGGTGGTAGGGCAGGCCAAACCGGGTGGTTGCCAAAGCCAGAGCGCTTGACGCATAGAAGGTTACATAACGCCAGTGCCAGGTTGCGACATCGACGTTATGCTTGGGGATATCTACCCCGGAGCCTGTCATGCGCCACTTGATCACCCTGCTGCTCGCGACCCTGCTTGCCGCCTGCGCCAACCCGCCGCTGCCCCCAGACAACCCGCAGATGGCCTGGGTCGACCTCTATACCCAATTTGGGCGCCTGGTCATGGCCGACAAACTGGACGGCCAGCGCCTGAACGATGGCCGCTACTTCCAGGTCACGCCGGGCGCCCACGAACTGGGTATACGCTTCGACTACGACATCACCTATGGCGGCATGCGCTGGGCCGACCCCGTCAGCCGCACCTGTTTCATGCGCGTGCACTATGCGGGCTTCAAGGCTGGCGAGCACTATCGAGCGGAAGGGTGGGTATTAGGTACGGATGTAGAAATCCGCCTGCATGACAGCAGCGGGAATATCGTCGCGCGCAGCGATGATGGGCCGGTAATCTGCCTGTAAAAGCCTAGCGGTCGTTCTTTTGGTAGACGATCTTGCGGGTACCGAAGGCGCAAGACCCGACGACCATCGTCGGGTCCAGTGTCTTGGCCTCAGCGCTGCCAACGATTTCCAGGGTGTAGGACGTCACGCCTTGGGCCTGGATCTTGGCTTCGATCTCGGCCTTCAGGGCTTCACAGTCCTTGGGCGCAGCCACAGCGGATGTGGCCAACGCCAGCATCCCGACAACGCCCAGAAACCTCGGCAGCGTGCCCATCAGAGCAGGGTCGCATCCAGAGTGATATTGGCGCCCGTGAGCACTTTCGACACTGGGCAGCCAGCCTTGGCCTTGTTGGCCAGCTCGCTGAATTGTTCGGCCGTAGCGCCCGGCACCTTGGCCTTGAGTATCAGGTGTACCGCGGTGATGGCGAAGCCATCGGGCTGCTTGTCGAGGGTGACTTCGGCGGTGGTATCGATGCGCTCAGGCACCAGGCTGGCTTCGCCGAGAATCATCGACAGGGCCATGGAGAAACAGCCGGCATGGGCCGCGCCAATCAGCTCTTCAGGGTTGGTGCCCGGCACGCCTTCAAAACGGGTGTTGAAGCCATAGGGCGCGTTGTTCAGGGCGCCGCTCTCGGTGGAAATCTGGCCTTTGCCTTGCTTCAGATCGCCTTCCCAAATCGCAGATGCAGTCTTTTTCATGGAAACCTCCGTGATGAGCGCACTCGAATGTAAGCGCTATGACCCTTATTCAGAGGGGCCGCAGGCGCGCAAGTTCAGATCGATTAAAGCGCCATCATTGAAATAGGTGGATATGCCCCTATCTTTCTGAAAAGCTAGTGGCAATCGCGCTCGTGGCCCGATGCCTCGCGTGCCCCCACCTTGCAGAGGATGTTCAAGCCCCATGAAACGACTCGCTGACACCAAGATTTCCACCCTCGACCTGGTTCCCGTGCGGGCCGACAAAGGCGCGGCGCAATCGCTGCGCAACTCCCTGGACCTGGCGCAACATGTCGAGCGCTTCGGCTATAACCGCTTCTGGGTGGCCGAGCATCACAACATGGATGGCATCGCCAGCTCCGCGACTTCGGTGCTGCTCGGCTACCTGGCCGGCGGCACCTCGACCATCCGCGTCGGTTCCGGCGGCGTGATGCTGCCCAACCATGCGCCGCTGGTGATCGCCGAACAGTTCGGCACCCTGGAAAGCCTCTATCCGGGCCGCATCGACCTGGGCCTGGGACGCGCGCCGGGCTCCGACCAGATGACCGCCCGCGCCCTGCGCCGAGAGCGTTCTGGCAGCGCCGATGATTTCCCCGACGATGTCGCCGAGCTGATCGAATACCTCGGCCCGCGCTTCCCTGAACAGAAAGTGATCGCCGTGCCGGGCAGCGACACCAATGTGCCGATCTGGCTGCTGGGCTCCAGCCTGTTCAGCGCGCAGCTGGCCGGCATGCGTGGCTTGCCGTACGCCTTCGCCTCGCACTTCGCGCCGCGTTACATGCACGAAGCGATTCGCGTGTACCGCAACCACTTCCAGCCGTCCGCCGTATTGGACGAACCCTACGTGATGCTGGGCGTGCCGCTGGTAGTCGCTGAAACCGACGAAAGAGCCGAGTTCCTCGCCACCTCGGTATACCGCCGCATCCTCAACCTGATGCGCGGCCAGAGCCTGATGCAGCAACCACCGGTGGAAAGCATGGACGGCCTGTGGCTGCCCCATGAGAAAGAAGCCGTGGCCAGTTTCCTCGGCCTGGCGATGGTTGGCAGCCCGGCCAAGGTGAAGGCGAAGCTGGAAGTGTTGGTCGAACAGACCCAGGCCGATGAGCTGATCTTCACCTGTGACCTGTACGAGCATGCTGACCGCATTCGCTCCTACGAGCTGCTGGCGCAGGCTGTGAAAGGCTGAAGGTCAAAAGCTCGCAGCCAAGGCCGCTCCTACCCCGACCGTATTCCACCCATGAGATGCAAGCGAATACGGGGCGGCCGTATTCCACCCCGGAGATGCAAGCGAATACAGGGCGGCCGCATTTCACCCCGGATATGCAATCGAATACGGGGCGGCCGCATTCCGCATTCAGATATCCGACTTGTGAATACGGTCGGGGTAGGAGCGGCCTTGGCTGCGAGCTTGGCGATGGTAGCCCCACAAAAAAACCGGCGCCCCTTCACGGAACGCCGGTTTTATCAAAACCTGTGCATCAGCCCTTCTTGTACACCAGCTCTTTCTTGCCCGCCTCGCACGTCCCGACCACCTGGCCATCGGACGAGGCACCTTTGTCGGCAACTGTCAGCGAATAGCCTGAAGCGCCCTTGGCCTTGATCTTGGCGTCGATCTCGCCTTTCAGATCATCACACGACTTGCCCGCCGCCAATGTGGTCCCGGCGATACACAACAAACCTACAACCAACAAAACCTTCTTCATCGGTCTAATTTCCCTGGTCAGATCAAACAGCAAGTGAGCGCCGGCCGAAAATGGCCGGCGCACGATTCTTGTAGCTGAAGATTCCACCGGCGGCCAGTGCGAAACCGCCCGGCCACGCGTGGGAAAGTTCCTATCAACTGTTTTCGATGCGGAAACCCACTTTCACGGTCACCTGAAAGTGCGCGACACGCCCGGCCTGGATGTGGCCGCGGGTCTCGGTAACCTCGAACCATTCGAGGTTCTTCAGGCTCTTGCTGGCCTCAGCCAACGCATTGTTGATGGCGTCTTCGATGCTGGTGGGCGACGAACCGACCAGTTCGATTTTCTTGTACGTGTGATGTTCGCTCATGATGTTCTCCTTGAGAGTCAATTATCAGCGTAGCAGCGCTGTGGTCTTGTACATCTGTGGGGAAATCGCGGGGAAAAGTTCACAAGCACTGCACTTTCCGCAACCAGCGCAGTCGGAAACTTACACCGCAACTCATCCCGCAGGAGAAGTCACCATGGCCCATTCGTTACGCAAAGCCTCGCTGCAAAGCATGGAAGCCGAGATTGAAAGTCTGCTCAAGTCGCTGGAGAGCCTGAAGGAGGACGCGTCCGGAGAGTCCCTTAAAACCCTCAAGGCGCTCAAGGCAAACGCCGAGAATGCCCTCAAGCATTCCCGCCATCTGCTCAGCGACGTGTATGAAGAAGTGAAAGTCAAAACCCGCGAAACCAGCGTCGCCACCCGCGACTACGCGCAAGAGCACCCCTGGACCACCGCCAGTGTGGCCGTTGGCGCCCTGGGCCTGCTGGCCGCGTACCTGATCGCCAAGCGCGACTGAAGGCAAGCCTTCACGGCTACTGGCGCTGCAGCTCGGTTTTGAGCCAATGCGCCAGTTGCGCCGCGCGCCCATCAGCGGCGCGCCGCGGCACCCACAGCGCCAACTGCGCCGGGGTTTCACTGAAGCCCCAGGGTGCCGCCAGGCGACCGGCCGCCAGGTCGTCCGCCACCAGCGGCTCAGGGGCAATCGCGATGCCCAGCCCGGCTACCGCCGCCTCCAGCAAATAATACAGATGCTCGAACCCTTGCCCGAACTTCAGGCTTTCGGCGGCGATGCCGTGATGCTGTGCCCAACTGGGCCATGCTTGCGGGCGCGAAAGGGTTTGCAGCAACGTTTCCCCGCTTAGCGCCGCAGCTGGCGCTTGCCTTAGCCTTTCGTAGCCAGCAAAGCGCGGACTCAAAACCGGCCCGATGCGCTCACTCGCCAACTCGAATACCTGCATGTCAGCCGGCCAGGGCGGCTCGGCAAACACCAGCAGGGCATCCAGCCCGGGGCGCCGCGGGTCGAGGTCACCTTCGCCAGCCGACAGGTGCAGCCGCAAGTCTGGCAAGTCGGCATTTAGCCGCCCCAACCGTGGAATGAACCAGCGCGCCAGCAGGCTACCCGAGCAGCCCAGCACGAACGGCGCATCGGCCTGGGTGCGCCCCAGCTCGGCACACACACTGCGCAGGCGCTCGAAGGCATCGCTGCTCGCGTCGCGTAATCGCACACCGGCATCTGTGAGTTTAAGGCCGCGCCCGTCCTTACTGAAAAGTGCCACCCCAAGGTGCTCTTCCAGCACCTTGAGCTGGCGGCTGACGGCACCATGGGTGACGTGCAGCTGTTCAGCGGCAAGGCTGACGCTGTTGAGCCGCGCGGTGGCTTCGAAAGCCCGCAGGGCATTGAGGGGAGGGAGGTCTCTGGCCATGATAACTTGTGAGTTTTTCTGACAGGTTACGGCAATCTTATCGGTTTTCAGCGGCCATGGGGGAGATTAGAGTAGGTCCATCGACATTCCTGTCCAACGCACTTCCTGTTACCGGAGCGTTCCATGACTCAGACCAACCTTCGCAGCGGCCCCGACGCCAACGGCCTGTTCGGCGCCTTCGGCGGCCGCTACGTCGCCGAAACCCTGATGCCGCTGGTGCTCGACCTGGCTCGCGAATACGAAGCCGCCAAGGCCGATCCGGAATTCCTTGAACAGCTCGCCTACTTCCAGCGCGACTACATCGGCCGCCCGAACCCGCTGTACTTCGCCGAACGCCTGACCGAACACCTGGGCGGCGCGAAAATCTTCTTCAAGCGCGAAGAGCTCAACCACACCGGCGCCCACAAGGTGAACAACTGCATCGGCCAGGTGCTGCTGGCCAAGCGCATGGGCAAGAAGCGCCTGATCGCCGAAACCGGCGCCGGCATGCACGGCGTGGCGACCGCTACCGTGGCCGCACGTTTCGGCCTGCCTTGCCTGATCTACATGGGCGCCACCGACATCGAGCGCCAGCAGGCCAACGTGTTCCGCATGAAGCTGCTGGGCGCCGAGATCGTGCCGGTCACTTCCGGCACCGGCACCCTCAAGGACGCCATGAACGACGCCCTGCGTGACTGGGTCACCAACGTCGAAGACACCTTCTACCTGATCGGCACCGTCGCCGGCCCGCACCCTTACCCGGCCATGGTTCGCGATTTCCAGTCGATCATCGGCAAGGAAACCAAAGAGCAGATGCTCGCCAAGGAAGGGCGCCTGCCCGACAGCCTGGTCGCCTGCGTGGGCGGTGGCTCCAACGCCATGGGCCTGTTCCACCCGTTCCTCGATGACGCCGCTGTGGAAATTTTCGGCGTCGAAGCCGCCGGCCATGGCGTGGACTCCGGCAAGCACGCGGCCAGCCTGAACGGCGGCGTACCTGGCGTACTGCACGGCAACCGCACCTACCTGCTGCAGGACGACGACGGCCAGATCACCGACGCCCACTCGATTTCCGCCGGCCTCGACTACCCTGGCATCGGCCCCGAGCACGCCTGGTTGCATGAGATGAAGCGGGTCAACTACACCAGCATCACCGACGACGAAGCCCTGGCCGCGTTCCACACCACCTGCCGCCTGGAAGGCATCATCCCGGCGCTGGAAACTGCCCACGCCCTGGCCGAAGTGATCAAGCGCGCGCCTCAGCTGCCCAAGGATCACCTGATGGTGGTGTGCCTGTCGGGCCGTGGCGACAAGGATATGCAAACCGTGATGAACCACATGGGCGCCGCCCAGGAGAAATCGGTATGAGCCGCCTCGAACAACGCTTCGCCGACCTCAAGGCCGAAGGCCGCGCCGCCCTGGTGACCTTCGTCACCGCCGGCGACCCTGGCTACGATGCCTCGCTGGCGATCCTCAAGGGCCTGCCCGCCGCCGGTGCCGACGTGATCGAGCTGGGCATGCCGTTCACCGACCCGATGGCCGACGGTATCGCCATCCAGCTGGCGACCCTGCGCGCCCTGGAAGCGGGCCAGACCCTGGCGAAAACCCTGAAGATGGTCCGCGAGTTCCGCGTCGAAGACAGCACCACGCCGATCGTGCTGATGGGTTACTACAACCCCATTCACCGCTTCGGCGTCGAAGCCTTCGTGGCCGAAGCCAAGGCAGCCGGTGTCGACGGCCTGATCATCGTCGACCTGCCGCCCGAGCACGACGCCGAGCTGGCGACCCCGGCCCAGGCATCCGGCATCGACTTCATTCGCCTGACCACGCCGACCACCGACGACGCACGCCTGCCCACAGTGCTGGAACGCAGCTCCGGATTCGTCTACTACGTCTCGGTAGCGGGCGTGACCGGTGCCGGTTCGGCCACCAGTGATCAGGTCAGCAGCGCCATCGAGCGCCTGCGCCGCCATACCGACCTGCCGATCAGCGTCGGCTTCGGCATCCGCACTCCCGAACAGGCAGCCGCCATCGCGCGCTTGGCCGACGGTGTAGTGGTGGGTTCGGCGCTGGTGGACAAGGTTGCCAAGGCCGCTACGCCGGGCCAGGCCGTGGACGATGTACTAAGCCTGTGCCGCGACTTGGCCCAGGGCGTACGTAAAGCCCGCGCCAGCTAAGGGTAAAGTTTCTGATACAAAGGAATTAGCTCCAGTTCTCAAGGACTAACCTGGCAAGAACAGAGGGAGGTCAGCCACTGGGCGGCCTCCCTTTTTTGCTGTTGAAGCCTGAGGAAACATTCGATGAAACTGCCAAAACCGCTGATCGCCGCCATGGGCATTATGATGGTTGGCGTTGCCCCCTTGCTGCAGGCCGCGCCAGGCTCCGATGACCACGGGCAGGGCGGCGAGCAGCACCAGCAAGGGCCACAGGGCCAACAGCAGCACCAGCAGGACCATGGCCAGCAGGGCGGCAAGGCGCCCCAGGCCAACCGTGGTCCATCGGGCCAGCAAGGCGGCCGCCCACCCCAGGACTTCGGCCCGGTGCGCAACACCATCGCCCAGCACCGCGAAAGCTTCGGCCGCGGCAACCCGCTGCCGCCGAACATCCACGTAGAACGCGGCCGCCCACTGCCACGCGGCTACGGCCGCCCACTGGACGCCGGCGCGCTGCAACACCTGCCGCACTACGACGGCTACCAATGGCGCCGCCTGGGCAGCGACGTGGTGCTGGTCGCGGTCGGGACTGGGTTGGTGTATGAAATCTTGAGTGGTGTGCTGAACTGATTGGCAGCCACCTCGGCGCCTTGGTGGGCGCCGAGGCTGGCGTTAAAGCTCGTCCAGCAAGCCTTCGGCCCGTAGCAACTCGATGACCGTCTGATCTTCGACCGCATAAACCCCCCGCGCCGCGCGCCAGACCAGCTTCTTTTCCTGCAACGCCAACAACGCCTGCTGAACACCTGGCACATCCGCCTTGGCGTCGCTTTGCGCCATCCCGGCCAGGCACATGGCGTGCCGGTAGCGGGTCATGGTCGCCGCCTCGAAAGGCGCATATTTCCCTTCTGATGCCGCCATCACCCTCAGTACCGCTGACTGAATCGGTGTAAGGCTGTGCACCACCTGTAGCAAGACTTGATTCATTTCCTGCGCCAGCCGCCGAACTTCTTCGGCAAAACGCCGATCGCCAGTCTCGGCATCCACCTCGAAGTCAAAGCGCAGCACATCCGCCGCCGAGCCCAACAGTTCCGGGCGATGGCCCGCTTCGATGAACAGCGGCCAGACCTGCTCCGGGTCAAGGTCAAAGGACATATCTGTTTCGTCGCAGAACCATTCGACATAGTCCTTCGCCAGTAGAGGGAAATTGACCATGGGCGCGCCGAAGAATGCCTGGTCCTTGCTGTTGCGCAGCATCGCCAGCTTGTCGCGGTTTGAGCCCGTGCACACTACGCGCAGCCCATGGTGGGCACTGCTGTTCAGTTCATCACGAGCAGCCTTGAGCGCGAACAGCGCTGCGATACCGGCTTCGGAGGTCAGCGCGTGCTGGGCTTCGTCAATCACCAGCACGATCATCAGCCGAGTTTCGTCCGATAGCGCCACCAGCGCATCGGTCAGCGAGACATCCTTGCCAAGGCCCACGCGGTCCAGGTCGAATGACAAATTGCCGACCTTGATGCCCTCCATCCCTGAAGCCTTGGCCAAGCGCATGATCACCCCCTCGTGCCGGGCCAGGACCCTGCGTATGGCACTGACGATCACCGCGCCGGGGTCTGCCGTGGGATTGGCCCAGAGGTCGGCATACACCACCAGTGCGCCGATATTCTCAAGAGCGGGACGCAGATCTTCCCGCAGAAAAGTGGATTTACCCGTCCGGCGGGGCGCCGCGAGAAAAACGCCGGATGCCGCGGCAGTGCCCGCTCCGCGCCCAAGTACTTGTTGGGCGAAGCGCCGTGCAATCTCGGGGCGGTGGAAAACGGGGACAGAATCGGTCACAGCACACCTGACTATAGAGAACTATAGAGCGATTATAGACGACTATAGAAGGCTGCGATCGGGTGCTTTATAGCACTTTATAAAAAACTATAGAGTGATTATAGAGGACTACAGAGGACTCCTTTCTCAGCGAAAGATTTCCAGATTCAAAGGCCGCATGGCTCCCATCCAGATGGCATGCTCGGTGTGATCCAGCAGGTCGTCCCCCGTCTCCGGATGCATGAACACCACCAGTCCCTTGCGGTTCAACGCCAGCCACCCCAATACCGCGCCGATATCGGCTACCTCGATCGTAAGCAGGCAGCTCCAATCCGGGTGCGGCCCCACCAGGCGCTCGTGTACGCGGCCCATTTTCAGGGGAAAGCGCCGCGCAGCCTCTTCGCACAGGGCGCGGGCCTGGTCGACGGTGCTGGCATCGAAATAGAGGTGGGCGTGGTACGCGTGAATAGTCGGCACGAGAAGATCCTCGAAAAAGGGAAACCTGCGGGCAAGATTATCGCCTTTGACCCGCCAGGGGCATGACCTTGAGCAGCGAACCTAGCAATCCACCCGCAACCAATCGCCGCCCACCTGTTCCTCGCGCAGCCATTCCACGAACCGCTCGATCATCTGCCCGCGCCGTTTGCGCTGCGGCAGCACCACGTAATAGCCCATGGCCGAGCGCGCGGCTTCTTCCACCGGCCGGCACAGCAGGCCTTGCTCCAGCAGGGCATCCACCAGGTGGCGCCAGCCGATGGCCACACCCTGGCCAGCGATGGCGGCCTGGATCAGCAGGGTGTAGTTGTCGAAGCGAAGTTGCCCGGGTGCGGGCGCGGTGGGGATCTGCAGGGCGCGGAACAGGCCGGCCCAGTCGAACCAGTGGGTGCTGGCTTCGCCCCGCAGGTGCAACAGTGGCAGGTCTTGCAAGGCGCTGAGGGACAGGGGCTGAGTGCGGCCTTCGAGCAGCCGCGGGCTGCACACCGGGAACACCTCCTCGCCAAACAGCCAGTGGCTTTCGCCCTGCTTGAAGCGGCCGTCGCCGAACAGCACCGCCACGTCGATATCGCTGCGCAGCATCGAATGGCTGCGCTCGCTGGTCACCAGGCTGACGTCCACCTGTGGATAAAGTTGGTGAAAGCGGTGCAGGCGCGGCATCAGCCAATAGGCGGCGAAGGCGAAATCGGTGGCCACCTGCAGCACTTCATGCTGGGCCTGGGCGGTGAGGCTGTGCAGGCAGGTGTCGATCTGCAACAGGCCGAGTTGCACCTGCTCGAACAGCAGGGCGCCGGCATCGGTGAGTTCGATGCCGCGGTATACGCGGTCGAACAGGCGCATGGCCAACTGCTCTTCGAGGCGCTTGATCTGCTGGCTGACAGCAGGCTGGGTGGTGCCCAGCTCCAAAGCCGCCGTGGTAAAGCTGCGGTGCCGCGCTGCCGACTCGAAGGCGCGCAGCAGGTCCAGCGACAGGCTACCCAGGCTTTCAAACATAAGCTGTACTTATCCTAGTCATTGCCGCTAACGGGCTTTACCGCACGGGCTTTGCGCCTGCATCCTGAATGCCAGCACTATCGCATAAATATTCACTATGGAACGACGCGATCCCATGAAGCGCAAGAACATTCTTTTCATCATGGCCGATCAAATGGCTGCCCCCATGCTGCCGTTTTACGCCCCGTCTCCCATCAAGATGCCGCACCTGAGCCGCCTGGCCGAAACCGGCGTGGTGTTCGACTCCGCTTATTGCAACAGCCCCCTGTGCGCCCCGTCGCGCTTCACCCTGGTGAGCGGCCAGTTGCCCAGCAAGATCGGCGCCTACGACAACGCCGCCGACTTTGCCGCCGATGTGCCCACCTATGCCCACTACCTGCGCAGCCTCGGCTACCACACCGCGCTGTCGGGCAAGATGCACTTCTGCGGCCCGGACCAGCTGCACGGCTATGAAGAACGCCTGACCAGCGACATCTACCCCGCCGACTACGGCTGGGCAGTGAACTGGGACGAGCCGGACGTGCGGCCGAGCTGGTACCACAACATGTCGTCAGTGCTGCAGGCCGGCCCATGCGTGCGCACCAACCAGCTGGATTTCGACGAAGAAGTCATCTTCAAGGCCCGCCAGTATCTCTACGACCACGTGCGCGAAGACGGCAACCAGCCGTTCTGCCTGACCGTGTCCATGACCCACCCCCACGACCCGTACACCATTCCCAAGCCATTCTGGGACCTGTATGCCGACGTCGACATCCCGCTGCCGCAGAACGTACCGAGCCAGGATGAGCTCGACCCCCATTCCCAGCGCCTGCTCAAGGTCTACGACCTGTGGGACAAGCCGATGCCGGAACAGAAGATCAGCGACGCACGCCGCGCCTACTTCGGTGCCTGCAGCTATGTCGATGACAACGTCGGCAAACTCCTGCAGACCCTGGAGGAAACCGGCCTGCTGGACGACACGATCATCGTCTTCTCCGGCGACCACGGCGACATGCTCGGCGAGCGCGGGCTCTGGTACAAGATGCACTGGTTCGAGATGTCGGCCCGCGTGCCGATGCTGGTGTGCGCCCCCGGCCAGTTCAAGGCCGGCCGCGTCAGCGCTTCGGTGTCGACCGCCGACCTGCTGCCGACCCTGGTGGAGCTGGCCGGTGGCGAACTGGAGCCCGGCCTGCCGCTGGACGGCCGCTCGTTCGTCGGCCACCTGACCGGCGCCGGCGCCCACGATGAAGTGTTCGGCGAGTACATGGCCGAAGGCACTGTGGGCCCGCTGATGATGATCCGTCGCGGCCCGTGGAAATTCATTTACAGCGAAGACGACCCCTGCCTGCTCTACAACACCGCCAACGATCCGCACGAGCGCGAAGACCTCAGCCAGGCCGCCGAGCACCGCGCGCTGTTCGACGCCTTCCTGACCGAGGCGCGGGCGAAGTGGGACATTCCGGCCATCCGCCAACAGGTACTGGCCAGCCAGCGCCGTCGGCGTTTCGTCGCCCACTCGCTGACCCACGGCAAGCTGAAGAGCTGGGACCACCAGCCACTGGTAGATGCCAGCCAGCAGTACATGCGCAACCACATCGACCTCGATGACCTGGAGCGCAAAGCCCGTTATCCACAGCCCTGCCCATTGAAATAGCCGCAAGGCGTCATTAGAAAAATAGGGGAAGCTTGATGAAGATATCCGCACTCGTCACCGCCAGCGTCATCGCCTTTGGCAGCGCTGGCGCCTACGCCGCAGAGCAGAGTTGCAGCACGGTGAAGATGGCCGACCCGGGGTGGAGCGACATCGCCGCCACCAATGCCATCACCACCTTCCTGCTGGACGGCATGGGCTACCAGACCAAGATTGACACCCTTGCGGTGCCGATCACCTACGGCGGCCTGAAGGACGGCCTGGTGGATGTCTTCCTCGGCAACTGGATGCCGGCCCAGCAAGGCTTCTACGACAAGTTCATCGCCAACGGCGACGTGGTGCAGTACGCCAAGAACCTGGACGGCACCGAGTTCACCCTGGCGGTGCCGGACTACGTGTACAACGCCGGCGTGCATGATTTCGCCGACCTGAACAAGTTCGCCGACAAGTTCGACAAGAAAATCTACGGCATCGGCTCGGGGGCCCCGGCCAACCTGTCGCTGGCGGAGATCATCAAGAAGAACGAGTTCGACCTGGGCGGCTGGAAGCTGGTGGAATCCAGCGAGCAGGCGATGCTTTCGGAAGTGGCGCGGGCGGTTAAACGCGAGAAATTCATCACCTTCCTCGGCTGGACCCCGCATCCCATGAACGTGCAGTTCAAGATGCACTACCTGACAGGTGGCGAGAAATACTTCGGCGCGGCGGGCAGCGTCTACACCTTGACCCGCAAGGGTTATGCCGATGCGTGCCCGGGTGTGGCCAAGTTGCTGACCAACTTGACCTTCACCCAGGAAATGGAGAACGGCATCATGGCCCAGGTAGCCGACAAGAAGGTCACCAACGCGGTGGCGGTGAAGGATTATCTGAAGGCCAACCCGAAGGTGCTGGAGAAGTGGCTTGATGGGGTGAAGACGATTGATGGCAAGGATGCGTTGCCGGCGGTGAAGGCGAAGCTTTAAAGCATTGGCGCCTGTTCGGGCGCCAAGCTCGCAGGCTGCGCCAGCTCCTACACCGGATCGCGTTCCAACCCCATAGCAGGTTGTGAACACGGTCCATGTAGGAGCTGGCGCAGCCTGCGAGCTCTTGATCTTCAGCCACGCATCTCGGCACGCAGTTGCGCCAATACCGGCGCGGTCTGCACCTCGATCCCACGCCAGTAAGTAAACGCCACCGCCGCCTGTTCCACCAGCATCCCAAACCCATCCACCGACAACGCCGCGCCATGCTCCGTGGCCCAGCGGCAAAACGGCGTAGGTTCCTTGGCGTACATCATGTCGTAGCAAACCGTCACCCCCGGCTCGATCAGGCTCGGGGAAATCGGCGGCAGCTCGCCGGCCAGGCTGGCCGAGGTGGCATTGATGATGATGTCCACCGACTCTTCAAGCCAATCGAAACCACTGGCCGCCACCGGCCCCAGTTCAGCGAAGATTCGCGCCAGTTCCTCGGCCTTGTCGACCGTACGGTTGGCGATGATCAGGGACAGCGGCTGCTGCTCCAGCAGCGACTCGATCACCCCGCGCACGGCGCCGCCGGCACCCAGCAGCAGGATGCGCTTGCCCTTCAGGCTGACGCCGACGTTCACCGTCAGGTCGCGCACCAGGCCCAGGCCGTCGGTGTTGTCGCCACGCAGGCTGCCGTCCTTCATCAGCGTCAGCATGTTCACCGCGCCAGCGCGGCGGGCGCGGTCGGTGAGCATGTCGCACAGGCGGAAGGCATCTTCCTTGAACGGCACCGTGACGTTGGCCCCACGCCCGGCCTTGAAGAAGCCCAGCGCGCAGTTGGCGAAGTCTTCCAGCGGCGCCAGCAAGGCGCCGTATTCCAGTTGCTCGCCGGTCTGCTCGGCGAACAGCCGGTGAATGGCTGGCGACTTGCTGTGGCCGATCGGGTTACCGAAGACAACGTACTGGTCCATGGGTGGCATCCTAGGGGCGGTGGGGCTGTTGTTATAGGGAGTTGAGTTATCCACAGGGCGGCGCTTACATCAAGCCAGCCAGTCGCGGTCCTGGAGGAAATACTCGGTCAGGCGCGCTTCCGGGCTACCCGGCTCGGCCTTCCAATCGTAACCCCAGCGGACCTGCGGCGGCAGCGACATGAGGATAGATTCCGTGCGCCCACCCGACTGCAGGCCGAACAGCGTGCCGCGGTCGTACACCAGGTTGAACTCCACATAGCGGCCACGGCGAAATTCCTGGAATTCCCGCTCGCGGGCGCCGAACGCCATGGCCTTGCGGCGCTGGACGATGGGCAGGTAGGCCTCGAGGAAGGCATCGCCGATGGCGCGCATAAAGGCGAAGCTGGTGTCGAAGTCCCACTCGTTGAGGTCGTCGAAGAACAGCCCGCCGATCCCCCGCGGTTCGTTGCGGTGCTTGATGTGGAAGTAGCGATCGCACCAGGCCTTGTAGCGCGGGTACACCTCGGCGCCAAAGGGTGCGCAGGCGCGCTCGGCGACGCGGTGCCAATGCACGCAGTCTTCGTCGTTGCCGTAGAAGGGCGTCAGGTCGAAACCGCCACCGAACCACCACACCGCTTCTTCACCTTCCTTCTCGGCGATGAAGAACCGCACGTTGGCGTGAGAAGTCGGCACATAGGGGTTGTGCGGGTGGATCACCAGCGACACCCCCAACGCCTCGAAACCGCGCCCGGCCAATTCCGGCCGGTGGGCGCTGGCCGACGGCGGCAGGCCGCTGCCGAACACGTGGGAGAAGTTGACCCCGCCTTTTTCGATCACCGTGCCGTTGTCCAACACCCGCGTGCGGCCACCGCCGCCGGCTTCGCGCACCCAGGCATCCTCGACGAAGCGGCCGCTGCCGTCCTCCTGTTCGAGTGCGTGGCAGATGCGGGCTTGCAGGTCGAGCAGGTAGGCTTTGACGGCCTCGGTGCGGGTAGTCATCAGGTCACCATTGAAGGGGCTGGACGCGGCCGCGCTGTGGATAACCCGCGGCCAGCGGCGAAATCGGCGCGTAGCATACCACCCCGGCCAGCCACGCCGCAGTTGACGTCTGTCGTGCAAAGGCGTCCGATAGGGGTTTGTACCCCAAATTCGCACAGGAGAATGCAGAATGGCTAAAAGAATCCAGTTCAGCGCTTGTGGTGGCCCGGAAGTACTGGAGCTTGTCGATTTCGAACCTGCCGCACCCGGCCCGCTTGAGGTACGTGTGCGTAACAAGGCGATCGGCCTGAACTACATCGACACCTATTTCCGCAGCGGCCTGTACCCGCTGGCAGCGTTCCCGTCGGGCCTGGGCACGGAAGCGGCCGGGGTCGTCGAAGCGGTCGGCAGCGAAGTCACCACCCTCAAGGTCGGCGACCGCGTGGCCCACGCCGGTGGCCCGCTGGGCGCCTACAGCGAAGTGCACACGGTGCCTGCCGCGGTGCTGGTGAAACTGCCTGAGGACATCAGCTTCGAACAGGCTGCCGCGGTGATGCTCAAGGGCCTGACCGTGCAGTACCTGTTCCGCCAGACCTACGAGCTGCGTGCCGGCGAAACCATTCTGTTCCACGCCGCCGCGGGTGGTGTCGGCCTGATCGCCTGCCAATGGGCCAAGGCCCTGGGGGTCAAGCTGATCGGTACCGTCAGCTCGGCGGAAAAAGCCGCCAAGGCGAAAGAGGCGGGCGCCTGGGAAGTGATCGACTACAGCCATGAAGACGTGGCCAAGCGCGTGCTGGAACTCACCGGTGGCGCCAAGTGCCCGGTGGTGTACGACGGCGTCGGCAAGGACACCTGGGAAACGTCGCTGGATTGCGTGGAACCACGCGGCCTGCTGGTCAGCTTCGGCAATGCTTCGGGCGCCGTAAGCGGTGTGAACCTGGGCGTTCTGTCGGCCAAGGGCTCGCTGTATGTCACCCGCCCGACCCTGGCCACCTATGCGGTACCGGGAGCCCTGCAGGGCATGGCGGATGAGCTGTTCGGGATGATCAGCAGCGGCAAGATCAATGTCGAGATCAGCCAGCGGTATCCACTGGCCGAAGCGGCCAAGGCCCAGACCGAGCTGTCGGGGCGGCGGACCATGGGGTCGACCATTCTGTTGCCGTAAGCCTCTGGAACCCTAAACAGCTCGCAGGCAAGCCCGCTCCTACCGGACCGTATTACCAATCAGGATCAAGAGTTGGTAATACGGTCGGGGTAGGAGCTGGCGAAGCCTGCGAGCTTTTGGGGCCCTCAAGGCCGAACAATATCTCCGCTCACCAGATCCCGAATCACACTCGGACTCTTGCGCCCACCCAGCGCCCCGCCCAACACCCTATCCACCTGGCCGCGGAAGTACTGCTCCACCCGCAAGCGCGTACGCGCCGGTGGCCGGCCCTGTGGGTTCGCGGAAGTGGAAATCAACGGTCCCACCAGCGCGCACAATTCCCGCACCAGCGGATGATCACTGACCCGCACCGCCACTGACTCATGATCGCCCGTCACCCACTCGGGCAGCAGCCCCTGATGGGGCACCAGCCAGGTATTGGGCCCAGGCCAGGTGGCCGACATCTTGTCTATCCAGGCTTCGGGGAAATCTTCGAACAGAAAGTCGAACTGGCGGATGTTGTCGGCAACCAGAATCAGCCCCTTGCTGACCGAACGGTTCTTGATCGCCAGCAGGCGATCGACCGCCTCCTCATCCCAGGGATCACACCCCAGGCCCCAGACCGCCTCGGTTGGATAGGCAATCACCGCGCCCGCTCGAATCTCGCGCGCCGCCTGTTGCACACGCCAACTGCTCACCATTGCTGTTACTCCCCTTGGACTCTGTGTGCAGTGTACTTAGCCGGGCCGCGCAAACCAACGCCCGGCCTCGCAGATCACCCGGCCATCCATTTCCAGTTCGGTGAGCGCCGCCAGCACCTTGGGTAACGGCCAGCCAATGTTAAGCGCCAGGGCCTCGGTGGTGTGCGGGCTGGCGCGCAGCAGTTCGTACAGTGGGTGGCCACGTGTTGGGCCCGCCGCGACCGCCGTCGAGGGAAGGGCTACCTGCTGCCAGCCACGCAAGGCTTCGAGAATGTGCTCGATGTTCTCCACCAGCAACGCGCCATTGCGGATCAGTTGATGGCAGCCCTTGGCGCCCGGATGATGAATCGAGCCGGGGAGGGCGAACACCTCGCGCCCTTGCTCGTTGGCCATGCGCGCCGTGATCAGCGAACCGCTGGCAAGGCTGGCCTCCACCACCAGCACGCCCAGGGACAAGCCGCTGATGATGCGATTGCGCCGCGGGAAATTGCCGGCGACAGGATCGGTGGCCAGCGGAAACTCGGAAACCAGCGCCCCACCACGGGCACGAATATCGATAGCAAGCTGACGATGGCGCTGTGGATAAAGTTTTTCCAGCCCTGTTCCCAGCACCGCAATAGTAGTGCCGCCCATGTCCACCGCGGCGCGATGGGCCGAGCCGTCGATGCCCAGGGCGAGCCCACTGGTGATGGTAAAACCCAGCTGCGCCAGGCTGCGGGAAAAGGCCGCGGCGCTGTCCATGCCTGGGCGCGAGGCACGGCGGCTGCCAACGATCGCCAGCTGCGGGCGCTCAAGAATCGTACAGTCGCCAGCCACGAACAGCAGCGCTGGAGCATCGTCTATTTCCGCCAGCAGGGCGGGATAATCGGCCTGGTCCCACATCAGTACAGACTGGTCAGACCGCTCTAACCAGCGCATTGCAGCCAGTACGCCGGCTTTTGTCCGGGCGCTGCGGCGCTGGTCGATAGCGGCTTGGGAGGCCCCCACTGCACGCCAGGCGGAAGGCAAAGCGCGCATCGCCGCCTCGGCGCTGCCAAAAGTTTCGACCAATTTTTGCAGGCGCACCGAACCGGTATCCGGCAGTTGGTGCAAGGCCAGACGCGCCTCCAGTTCGGCGGCGCACAGGGGAACTGCCACGGGCGCGGCCGTGGCGGAAGTGAAGAGCGGCATTCGATCATCCTTGATCAATGAAGCGTCATGGTCAGAGCAAAACCTGTGGATAACTCTGTTGGTAACTTCTGGACTACTGGGTAAGAAATGCTAAGCGCCTTCCCGCTCACACCGCTTATGGATTCCGGATCTTGTCCATCACTGCCAGCGAGCGGTTGGCGTTCAGCACCAGACCATAGCTGAGCTTTTCATAGGTGCGAAACACCATCAGCAGCCCGGAGCGCTCATCGGGCACTTTTACCTGACCACCGGTCACGCGGTCGCGCACGGTCTCGCCAGTCTTGTAGATGGCCAGTACGTTGCCTTCCACCAGGCCATCACGACGGCCCTTGTTGAGGGTGACCACGTCGAACTTGCCGATCTGGGTCACGCCGCGTGGCACGTCGATGATCAATCCTTCAATCTGCGAGGCCGGCGGGCTGGGCAGGAAGGTCGAAGTCACGGGGTGCTCTTCGCTGCTGAACAGGCGATCGCCCAGGCGCACTTCGGAGCTCGAGCGCTGCAGGTTCAGGGTCGCGATATCACCTTCAGTGGCAATGATTTCCCCGCCGCCCACACTGTCGGCGTTGATGCCAAGCTTCTCGCCATTTTTCGGATCAACATAGGTTTTGCCCTGGCGGAAGATGCCATACACCGTGTGGTCGGGGCTGAACTGGCCACGCGCATAGATGCGGTCGCCCATGCCGCTAAGCACGCGCTCGGCGTTGCCGGCAACGATATAGGGCGCGCGGTCGAAATCCTGCGGGTTGTCGATGATGCGGTTGCTGAGCAGGAAGGCGTTGATCGCCCCCAGCGGGATGGTCGGCACCGCGTCGGCCACCGGTGTGCTGCGAATATGCGGTGACAATTTGATCGTCCCCCGCGACGCGCCGCGCTCCAGAGTGATCTGCGGCTGGCCGTCGACGTAGCTCAGCACCAGAGTGTCACCGGGGTAGATGAGGTCAGGGTTGGCGATCTGCGGATTGGCGTGCCAGATGTGCGGCCACTGCCAGGGTTCCTGGAGGAATTTGCCGGAAATGTCCCAGAGTGTGTCGCCCTGGACCACGGTATAACGCTGTGGAGAACCGTCCCTGAGCAACACCTGCGCCTGTGCCACGCCCACGGCGGCCAGCAGCAGCAAGGCGAGTAGTGATTTCCTCATGCCGTGAATCCCTTGTATTATGTGCAATCACGTGAAACGCGCGCGGTGCGCGAGACTTCTCCTCGTGAAGGGAGAACGTTTTCCTGCGGACGCCCTGGTGCGCTTGCCCGCTTCCCACAGACTTTACCTCACAGTGCAGCAATTACGCATATGGCTATTTTAAACATCCTCGAATTTCCAGACTCGCGTCTGCGCACCATTGCCAAACCGGTGGCGGTGGTGGACGACAAGATCCGCCAGCTGATCGACGACATGTTTGAAACCATGTACGAAGCGCCTGGCATCGGCCTGGCTGCGACCCAGGTCAACGTGCACCTGCGCGTGGTGGTCATGGACCTCAGCGAAGATCGCAGCGAACCGCGGGTGTTCATCAACCCCGAGTTCGAATCCCTGACCGAAGAAATGGACCAGTACCAGGAGGGCTGCCTGTCGGTGCCCGGCTTCTACGAGAACGTCGACCGCCCACAGCGCGTCAAGGTCAAGGCCCTGGACCGCGACGGCCAGCCCTACGAGATTATCGCCGAAGGCCTGCTGGCCGTGTGCGTACAGCACGAGTGCGACCACCTCAACGGCAAGCTGTTCGTCGATTACCTGTCCAATCTCAAGCGCGATCGCATCAAGAAAAAGCTCGAAAAGCTGCATCGCCAGGCTTGACCCCCATCCTCCAAAGGCTTGCCCCGGCAAGCCTTTTTCTTTGAAGAGAAGCCCATGCGCATCGTCTTTGCGGGTACTCCCGAATTTGCCGCCGACCACCTCCAGGCCCTGCTGGGCAGCGCCCACGACATCGTCGCGGTGTACACCCAGCCGGACCGCCCAGCCGGCCGCGGGCAGAAACTGATGCCCAGCCCGGTCAAGCAGCTGGCTGTGGAGCACGGTATTGCGGTGTACCAGCCGCAAACCCTGCGCGCGCCCGAGGCCCAGGCCGAACTGGCCGCATTGGCCCCCGACCTAATGGTGGTGGTGGCCTACGGCCTTATCCTCCCGCAAGTGGTGCTCGACATCCCGCGCCTGGGCTGCATCAACAGCCACGCCTCGCTGCTGCCGCGCTGGCGCGGTGCGGCGCCGATCCAGCGCGCCGTGGAAGCCGGCGATGCCGAGAGCGGCGTGACCGTGATGCGCATGGAAGCCGGCCTGGACACCGGGCCGATGCTGCTCAAGGTCAGCACCGCGATCAGTGCCAACGACACCGGCGGCAGCCTGCACGACCGCCTGGCGAAGATGGGCCCGCCGGCCGTGCTGGAAGCCATCGCCGGCCTGGAATCCAACACCCTGGAAGGTGAGGTTCAGGACGATACCTTGGCCACCTACGCCCACAAACTCAACAAGGACGAAGCCCGCATCGACTGGACACGCCCCGCCATGGAGCTGGAGCGCCTGGTGCGCGCCTTCTTCCCATGGCCGATCTGCCACAGCCTGCTCAACGGCGAAGCGCTGAAAGTGCTGGCCGCACAATGCGTTGAAGGGCAGGGCGCGCCGGGTGAGATCCTCAGCGCCAGCAAAGACGGGCTGGTGGTCGCCTGCGGCAGCCAAGCCCTGTGCCTCACCCGCCTGCAACTGCCCGGCGGCAAGCCGCTGAACTTCAGTGACCTGTTCAACAGCCGCCGCGAGAAATTCGCCGTCGGCACGGTGCTGGGCCAATGAACCCGCGCCTGGCTGCCGCCCACGCCCTGGCTGCGGTGCTCAGCGGCAAGGCTTCGCTGAACAGTTCGCTGCCCAAGCAGCTCGACAAGGTCGAGGCCCGCGACCGCGGCCTTACCCAGGACCTGGCCTTTGGCACCGCACGCTGGCAGCCACGCTTGTCGGCCCTGGCCGAGCGCCTGCTGCAGAAGCCGTTCAAGGCCGCCGACGCCGACGTCGAAGCGCTGATGCTGGTCGGCCTTTATCAACTGCTGTATTCGCGCATCCCCGCGCACGCCGCCATCGGCGAAACCGTGGGCTGTGCCGACAAGCTGAAAAAGCCGTGGGCCAAGGGCCTGCTCAACGCCGTGCTGCGCCGCGCCCAGCGTGAGGGCGAAGCAATCCTCGCCGAGCTGGAGCGCGACCCGGTGGTGCGCACCGCCCACCCGCGCTGGCTGCAGAAAGCCCTGAAAGCCTTCTGGCCCGAGCAGTGGGAAGCCATCTGCGCGGCCAACAACGCCCACCCGCCGATGATCCTGCGGGTCAACCGCCGCCATCACAGCCGCGACGCCTACCTGGCGCTGCTTGCCGCCGCCAACCTTGCCGCCAGCCCCTGCACCTTCAGCCGCGACGGCATCGTGCTGGAAGCCGCCTGCGACGTGCGCGACCTGCCGGGCTTTGCCGACGGCTGGATCAGCGTACAGGACGAAGCCGCGCAACTGGCCGCCGACCTGCTGGATCTGGCCCCCGGCCAGCGCGTGCTCGACGCCTGCTGCGCACCCGGTGGCAAGACCTGCCACCTGCTCGAAGCCCAGGCTGAGCTCAAGGCCGTGGTCGCCGTCGACCTGGAAGCCAAGCGCCTGGTGCGGGTACGCGAAAACCTCGACCGCCTCGGCCTCGACGCCCAGCTGATCGCCGCCGACGGCCGCGACACCGCCGCCTGGTGGGACGGCCAAGCCTTCCAGCGCATCCTGCTGGACGCGCCGTGCTCGGCCACCGGCGTGATCCGCCGCCACCCGGACATCAAGCTGACCCGCCAGCCCGACGACATCGCCGCCTTGGCTACCTTGCAAGGCGAACTGCTCGACGCACTGTGGCCGACCCTCGCCGTCGGCGGCATCCTGCTGTACGCCACCTGCTCGACCCTGCCCACGGAAAACACCGAAGTGATCGGAGCCTTCCTGGCCCGCACTTCCGGCGCCCGCGAGCTGGACCTCGACACCCAGGCCGGCATCAAGCAGCCCCATGGCCGACAACTCTTGGCACAAGAAGGCGGCCACGATGGTTTCTACTATGCCAAGCTGATCAAGATCGCAGCCAGCCACTGACAGGAGTAGCCGATGAAGATCATCATCCTCGGCGCAGGCCAGGTCGGCGGCTCGCTGGCGGAACACCTCGCCAGCGAAGCCAACGACATTACCGTCATCGACACCAACGGCGACCTGCTGCGCGCCCTGGGCGACCGCCTGGACATCCGCACCATCCAGGGCCACGGCGCCTTCCCCACGGTGCTGCGCCAGGCCGGCGCCGACGATGCCGACATGCTGGTGGCCGTCACCAACAGTGACGAAACCAACATGATCGCCTGCCAGATCGCCTACACCCTGTTCCACACCCCGACCAAGATCGCCCGGGTGCGCGCCTCGGCCTACCTGACCCGCCCGGAGCTGTTCGACAACGATCACATCCCGATCGACGTGCTGATCAGCCCCGAGCAACTGGTAACCAACTACATCAAGCGGCTGATCCAGTACCCCGGCGCCTTGCAGGTGATCGACTTCGCCGACGGCAAGGCCCAGTTGGTGGGCGTGAAAGCCTTCTACGGCGGCCCGCTGGTAGGCCAGCAGCTGCGGCAGATCCGCCGTCACATGCCCAATGTCGACACTCGTGTGGCCGCCATCTTCCGCCGCGACCGGCCGATACTGCCGCGCGGCGACACGGTGATCGAAGCCGACGACGAAGTGTTCTTCATCGCCGCGCGCAACGATATCCGCGCGGTCATGGCCGAGCTGCGCGGAGTGGACGAGCACAACAAACGCATCGTCATCGCCGGTGGCGGGCAGATCGGCGAGCGCCTGGCCGAGGCCATCGAAAGCCGCTACCAGGTGAAGATCATCGAGATGAACCCGGCACGCTGCCGGCACCTGTCCGATCACCTCGACAGCACCGTGGTGCTGCAGGGCAGCGCCTCGGACCGCGACCTGATGGTCGAGGAGAACATTGCCCAGGCCGATATCTTCCTGGCCCTGACCAACGATGACGAAGCCAACATCATGTCGTCGCTGCTGGCCAAGCGCCTGGGCGCGCGCAAGGTGATGACCATCATCAACAACCCGGCCTACGTCGACCTGGTGCAGGGCGGCGAGATCGACATCGCCATCAGCCCGCAGTTGGCCACCCTCGGCAGCCTGCTGACCCACGTGCGGCGCGGCGATATCGTCAGCGTGCACTCGCTGCGGCGCGGCGCTGCGGAGGCTATCGAGGCGATCGCCCATGGCGATGCGCGGTCCAGCAAGGTGATCGGCCGCACCATCGAGCGTATCAACCTGCCGCCGGGCACCACCATTGGCGCGATCATTCGCGACGAGGAAGTGATCATCGCCCACGACGACACGGTGATCGAGGCGGGGGATCACGTGATTCTGTTCGTTGTGGATAAAAAGCAGATTCGTGAAGTGGAAAAGCTGTTTCACGTGGGGTTGAGCTTTTTCTGAAGCTTTTGTGGCGGGGCTGCAGGCCTCATCGCGAGCGTTGCTCGCTCCAACAGGTCTATCCTGCGCCCACTCAGCCCCGTTCGAGCGAGCAAAGCTCGCGCTGAAGCCCGCACTACCGGCCCAGTCTCCCCCGCGCCACTCAACCCGTTCGAGCGAGCAAAGCTCGCGATGGGGCCCGCACTACCGGCCCAGTCTCCCCAGCGCCACTCAACCCCGTTGGAGCGAGCAAAGCTCGCGATGGGGCCCGCACTACCGGCCCAAATCCTCAGCCCGCATCAATACCAGCGAGCCTCACCCGCAGGCCGCTTCTTGAAGCGCTTCATGCTCCACATGTACTGGCTCGGATAAGCCCGCACGTACTTCTCCACCACCTTGCTCATGGCCGCAGCCGCGGTCTCGGTGTCGGTGCTGTACATATCTTCCGGCGCCGCCTCGAGAATCACCTTGAAGCCCGAGCCATCGGGCAAGCGCAGGGCATGCAGGAACACCCCCACCGCCTTGCCACCAGCCAGCATGTTCGGCACGAACTTGCTGGTCAGCGCTTTGGTACCGAGGAAGGGCACGAAGATCCCGGCCGATTCCGCCGGCTCCGGATCCGCCGGGATGCCAACCTGGCCGCCCTTGCGCACTTCCTTGATGATGCTGAGTATGCCTTCCTTGGTCGATGCCGCCACCCGGTTGCCCAGTTGCACACGCTGCTGGCGCAACAGGTCATCCACCGCCTTGAGCTTGGGCGGGCGATAGAAAATGATCGGCTTGCACTGGCTGCAATAGAAGTGGTTGAGCACTTCCCAGTTGCCCAGGTGGCTGGTGATGCCGACCACGCCCTTGCCGGTGGCCAGCGCGGCGGTCAGCACTTCCAGGCCTTCCACTTCGCGCACCAGGTCGATGGAACGCTGGGCTGGCCAGATCCATGCGCAGGCGCTTTCGGTAAACGACTTGCCGATGTCCATCAGGCTCTGGCCCACCAGGCGCTCACGGGCAACCGGGTCCATTTCCGGGAAACATTTGGCGAGGTTGATGCGCACCACCTCGCGGGAACGGTTGGGCAGCTTCCACATCAGCCAGCCCAGGGCCGTACCCACGCGCTGAACCGCGCCCCACGGCAACAGGGCAAACAACCGCAGCGCCCCGACCATGATGGCGCCTTTGAACTTTTCCACAGGCAACTCCTGAATGTGCGACCCGCCATTGTAACCGTCAGCGGCTCAAGATGGCGTAGCGATCACAGTCGGTGGTGTGGTCCATGACCATGCCCGAGGCCTGCATGAACGAATAGCAGATGGTCGGCCCCACGAAGCTGAAGCCGGCTTTCTTCAGCGCCTTGCTCATTGCCAAGGCGCGGTCGGTCTGGGTGGGCAGGGTGCTGCGGTCCGGGTGGTGGTTGATCAGCGGCTGGCCATCGACGAAGCTCCACAGCCAGGCCACCGGGTCTTCGAGCTCGAGCCAGGCGAGGGCGTTCTTGCGCGCACCCTCGACCTTGCCGCGATGGCGGATGATGCCCGGGTCCTGCAGCAGGGCCTCTATCTCGGCGTCGGTCATACGCGCCAGGCGCTGCGGGTCGAAACCGAACATCACTTGGCGGTAATGGGCGCGTTTGCGCAGCACCGTGATCCACGACAAACCGGCCTGGAACCCTTCGAGCAAAAGGAGTTCGAACAACGCGCCGGGGTGGCGCAGTGGCACGCCCCATTCACGATCGTGGTAATCCTGATAAAGCGGATCTTCTGAACACCAAAAGCAGCGCGGCATAAGGCTCCAAGGGTGAGAGGCGAAGCGGAATCGGGGTATACTCCCGCTCTTTATATTCGCAGCCCAAGATACAGGTGAATTTGTGACCCAGCCTACGCCAGCCGTGCGTACCTTCCAAGACTTGATCCTCGCGCTCCAGCAGTACTGGGCCGAGCAAGGTTGTGTGGTGCTCCAGCCCTACGATATGGAAGTAGGCGCCGGCACTTTTCATACCGCCACGTTCCTGCGCGCCATCGGCCCGGAAACCTGGAACGCCGCTTACGTGCAGCCTAGCCGCCGCCCCACCGACGGCCGTTACGGCGAAAACCCCAACCGCCTGCAGCACTACTATCAGTTCCAGGTGGTACTGAAGCCGAACCCGGAAAACTTCCAGGAACTGTACCTCGGCTCGCTGAAGCACATCGGCCTCGACCCGCTGGTGCACGACATCCGTTTCGTCGAAGACAACTGGGAATCGCCGACCCTGGGCGCCTGGGGCCTGGGCTGGGAAATCTGGCTGAACGGCATGGAAGTCACCCAGTTCACCTACTTCCAGCAAGTGGGCGGCATCGAGTGCTACCCGGTCACCGGTGAAATCACCTACGGCCTCGAGCGCCTGGCCATGTACCTGCAGGGCGTGGATTCGGTCTATGACCTGGTCTGGACCGACGGTCCGTTCGGCAAGGTCACCTACGGCGACGTGTTCCACCAGAACGAAGTGGAACAATCCACTTACAACTTCGAGCACGCCAACGTCGAGAAACTCTTCGAGCTGTTCGACTTCTACGAAAGTGAAGCGAAGCGCCTGATCGAACTCGAACTGCCGCTGCCCACCTATGAAATGGTGCTCAAGGCTTCGCACACCTTCAACCTGCTCGACGCCCGCCGTGCCATCTCGGTAACCGCGCGCCAGGAATACATCCTGCGTGTGCGCTTCCTGGCCCGCGCCGTGGCGCAAAGCTACCTGCAGGCCCGCGCCAAGCTGGGCTTCCCGATGGCGTCCCCTGATCTGCGTGATGAAGTGTTGGCTAAGCTGGAGGCTGCACAATGAGTGCTCAAGATTTCCTGGTTGAACTGGGCACCGAAGAGCTGCCACCCAAGGCCCTCAACACCCTGGCCGACGCCTTCCTGGGCGGTATCGAGAAAGGCCTGCAAGCCGCTGGCCTGAACTTCGCCGCCAAGCGCGCCTTCGCCGCACCGCGCCGCCTGGCCGTGCTGATCACCGCGCTGGACGAACAGCAGCCCGACCGCAGCATCAACCTCGATGGCCCGCCACGCCAGGCCGCCTTCGACGCTGAAGGCAAGCCGACCCAGGCCGCCCTCGGCTTCGCCAAAAAGTGTGGCGTGGAACTGAGCGAGATCGACCAGAGCGGCGCCAAGCTGCGTTTCAGCCAGCACATCGCCGGCAAGCCGACCGTCAGCCTGCTAGCGCAGATTGTCGAAGATTCGCTGAACGACCTGCCGATTCCCAAGCGCATGCGCTGGGGCGCGCGCAAGGAAGAGTTCGTGCGGCCGACCCAATGGCTGGTCATGCTGTTCGGCGACCAGGTCGTGGATTGCACCATCCTCGCCCAGACCGCCGGCCGTGAATCCCGCGGCCACCGCTTCCACCACCCGGATGCCGTGCGCATCGGCTCGCCCGCCAGCTACCAGGAAGACCTGCGCAAGGCCTACGTGCTGGCCGACGCCGCCGAGCGCCGCGAGCTGATCAGCAAGCGTACCGCCGAACTGGCCACCCAGCAGGAAGGCACCGCCATCGTGCCGGCCGGCCTGCTGGAAGAAGTCGCCGCCTTGGTCGAATGGCCAGTGCCGCTGGTGTGCTCGTTCGAGGAACGCTTCCTCGAAGTGCCTCAGGAAGCGCTGATCACCACCATGCAGGACAACCAGAAGTATTTCTGCCTGCTGGACGCCGACGGCAAGCTGCTGCCGCGCTTCATCACCGTGGCCAACGTCGAAAGCAAAGACCCCAAGCAGATCGTTTCCGGTAACGAGAAGGTCGTGCGCCCACGCCTGACCGACGCCGAGTTCTTCTTCAAGCAAGACAAGAAGCAGCCACTGGAAAGCTTCAACCAGCGCCTCGAGAACGTAGTGTTCCAGGCCCAACTCGGCAGCGTCTACGACAAGGCCGTGCGGGTTTCGCGCCTGGCCGCGTTCATTGCCCAGCGCATTGGCGGCGACGCCGAGCGCGCCGCCCGCGCAGGCTTGCTGTCCAAGTGCGACCTGGCTACTGAAATGGTCGGCGAATTCCCGGAAATGCAAGGCGTTGCCGGTTACTACTACGCCCTCAACGATGGCGAGGCCGACGACGTCGCCGTGGCGCTGAACGAGCAGTACATGCCGCGCGGTGCCGGCGCTGAGCTGCCAACTACCCTGACCGGTGCGGCCGTGGCCATCGCCGACAAGCTGGACACCCTGGTCGGTATCTTCGGCATCGGCATGCTGCCCACCGGCAGCAAGGACCCGTACGCCCTGCGTCGCGCGGCCCTGGGCGTGCTGCGCATCCTGATCGAGAAGAAGCTCGAGCTTGACCTGACCGAAGCGGTGGCCTTCGCCGTGTCGGCCTTCGGAGCCAAGATCAAGGCCGCCGGCCTCGGCGAGCAAGTGCTGGAGTTCATCTTCGACCGCCTGCGCGCGCGCTATGAAGACGAAGGCACCGACGTGGCCGTGTACCTCTCGGTACGCGCCCTGAAACCAGGCTCGGCGCTGGACTTCGACCAGCGCGTGCAAGCGGTGCAAGGTTTCCGTCGCCTGCCGGAAGCGGCCGCTCTGGCAGCGGTGAACAAGCGCGTGTCGAACCTGCTGAGCAAGGCCGAAGGCGGCGTCGCCGCTTCGGTAGAGCCGAAGTATTTCGACAACGCCAACGAGTTCTCGCTGTACTCGGCCATCCAACAGGCCGACCATGCAGTCGCGCCAATGGCCGCCAACCGTCAGTACAGCGAAGCGCTGGCACGCCTGGCGGCCCTGCGTGAACCGGTGGATGCCTTCTTCGAAGCGGTGATGGTCAACGCTGAAGACGCCAACGTGCGAGCCAACCGTTACGCCTTGCTGGCCCGTCTGCGCGGCCTGTTCCTGGGCGTCGCCGACATCTCGCTGCTAGGGTAAGCCGTGAAACTGCTGATACTCGATCGTGACGGGGTGATCAACCACGACTCCGACGCCTACATCAAGTCGCTGGAGGAGTGGGTCCCCATTCCTGGCTCGATCGAAGCTATCGCGCAACTGAGCAAGGCCGGCTGGACCGTGGCGGTTGCCACCAACCAGTCCGGCATTGCCCGCGGCTATTACAGCCTTGAAACCCTCGACGCCATGCACCAGAGCCTGCGCGAGCGGGTGGCGGCGCTGGGCGGCGAGGTCGGCTTGATCGTCTACTGCCCGCACGGCCCGGATGCCGGCTGCAATTGCCGGAAACCGCTGCCGGGTATGTTGCAAAACATTGCAGAGCATTACCATGTTGACTTGCCCGGCCTGTGGTTCGTCGGCGACAGCGCCAGTGACCTGAGCGCCGCGGTGGCCGTCGACTGTCAACCGGTGCTGGTAAAGACCGGCAAGGGCGAACGGACACTGAGCAAGACCTTGCCCACGGGCACCCTGATTTTCGATGACCTGGCCGCTGTGGCCAGGGCACTTATCCACAACGCTGGCGTTTCCTAGGCAGGGCAATACATCGCCCCGCCCAGTTGGGAAAGGCTTCAACAAGGCGGGCATGCCCGCAATGGTAAACACCGCATGTCCAATGTGCCGGCAATCAGAATCGCGCTTTTTTACCTGCTGCTGGGAACCAGCGCCTTGCTCTGGTGCACCCTGAGCTTTTTCGTCGCGCCGTTCATGCCCTTCCGCCTCCGCTATCGCTTCATCAACGTCTACTGGTGCCGTTTCGCCTTGCTGCTCACGCGCGGCATCCTGGGCATCAAGGTGCGCATCACCGGCGCTGAGAACATACCGGCCACGCCATGCGTGGTTCTCTCGAACCACCAAAGCACTTGGGAGACCTTCTTCCTCTCGGCTTATTTCCAGCCCTTGAGCCAGGTGCTCAAGCGCGAACTGCTGTACGTGCCGTTCTTCGGCTGGGCCATGGCCATGCTGCGGCCAATCGCCATTGACCGCGACAACCCCAAGGCCGCCCTCAAGCAGGTGGCGTCCAAGGGTGATCCGCTGCTGCGCGACCGCGTATGGGTACTGATCTTCCCGGAAGGTACCCGCATGCCCTACGGCCAGATCGGCAAATTCTCCCGTAGTGGCACCGCGCTGGCGGTCAACGCCGAACTGCCGGTGCTGCCCATCGCTCACAACGCCGGCAAGTTCTGGCCGAGAGAGGGCTGGGGCAAACATCCGGGCACTATCGATCTGGTCATCGGCGCACCGATGTACGCCGAGGGCACCGGGCCACGCGCGATAGCCGCGCTGAACGACCGCGCCTATGCCTGGAACGAGCGAACCCAGCGGGAAATAGGCTCGTTGCCGGCTGCCGCCGAGCCGGTTGAAAACCCCGGCACAGTGTGATCCGCCATCTGTGGATAACGTGTGTGCAGTTTTTTGATAAAACGCCATAAAAATCTATAAATGCATGATTTTATTGGATATTCCCAAGTGGCCTGAAAACCCTGAAATCGTGCATAAGTTTTTTCGACAGCAAAAAACCGGCGTCTTTCGAGGCCGGTTTTTTTTGCGCTTGAGAAATGGCGATCAAACTTTGTCGAGGTCGATATTCTTGGTCTCTTTAAGCGCCATCATCCCGAACACCAAGCTCACCGCCGTCACCAGAACCGGGTACCAGAGCCCGTAGAAAATATCCCCGGTGTACACCACCAACGCGAAGGACACCGTCGGCAGGAAGCCACCAAACCAACCGTTGCCGATGTGGTACGGCAGGGACATGGAGGTGTAGCGGATACGCGTCGGGAATAGTTCGACCATTACGGCGGCCAGCGGCCCGTAGGTCATGGTGGCGATGATGATCAACGCGAAGATGATGCCCACCACCATCGGCTGGTTCACCTGGCTTGGATCGGCCTTGGCCGGGTAGCCCGCGGCATTTACGGCGGCGCGCATGGCTGCGTCGTCATAACCGTCGATGCGCTGCTGGCCGATGCTCACCGCGACGTTGCTGCCGGCAGCGGCCTTTTCGGTGCTGTAGGGCAGGCCAGCCTTCACCAGGAAGGTTTTGACCTTGTCGCAAGGGCTGTCGAATTTGGCTTTGCCCACCGGGTCGAACTGGAAGGTGCAGGTGGCGGGGTCGGCCATCACCACGATCGGCGACTGCCGGCTGGCGGCGTCGATCTGTGGATTGGCGTAATGGCTCAGCGCTTTGAACAGCGGGAAGTACAGCACGGTGGCCAACAGCAGACCCAGCATCAGGATCGGCTTGCGGCCGACACGGTCCGACAGCCAGCCGAAGAACACGAAGAACGGCGCGCCGAGCACCACGCTGATGATCAGCAAGGTGTTGGCCTGCGCGGCATCCATCTTGAGGATCTGCGTGAGGAAGAACAGCACGTAGAACTGCGCAGTGTAGAAGGTCACGGCCTGGCCAGCGTTGATGCTGAACAGCGCGGTCAGCACGATCTTCAGGTTGGCCCAGTTGCCGAAGGATTCACGAATCGGCGATTTACTGGTCTTGCCCTCGGATTTCATTTTCACGAAGGAAGGCGATTCGTGCAGGCTCATGCGGATCCAGGTGGAAACGCCCAGCAGCAAGATCGACACCAGGAACGGTATCCGCCAGCCCCAGACTTCGAACTGGTCGCCGGTCAGGTAGCGGCAGGCCAGCACCACCAGGAGGGACAGCAGCAGGCCCAAGGTCGCGGTGGACTGAATCCAGCCGGTGTAGTGGCCGCGTTTGCCGATCGGTGCGTGCTCGGCGACATACGTCGCGGCGCCGCCGTACTCACCACCTAACGCAAGGCCCTGGAGCATTCGCAGGCACACCAGGATGATCGGTGCGGCGATACCGATGCTGGCGTAAGTGGGCAACAGGCCGACCGCGAAGGTCGAGAGACCCATCAGCACGATGGTCATCAGGAAGGTGTATTTGCGGCCGATCATGTCGCCCAGCCGGCCAAATACCAGCGCGCCGAATGGGCGAACCAGGAAGCCGGCGGCGAAGGCCATCAGCGCAAAAATGAACGCAGTAGTTTCGTTGACCCCAGCAAAGAACTGCTTGCTGATCACCGCGGCCAGTGCGCCATAGAGAAAAAAGTCATACCACTCGAAAACGGTCCCGAGGGATGACGCGAAAATGATCTTTCTTTCTTCCTTGCCAGCAGCGGCAGGGTCAGGGGCGGCCATGGCCGGGTTTTTCTGGATGTAATCCGACATACGTGAGTTCCTTCGCCCCAAGGGCACAGTGCTTATTGTTGTTGTCCACTGCCGACCCCGGGCTGAACCGTCCCGGGGCCGCAATCACAGCGTGCGTTTTCAGGTTTCCAATGGCTCAGCCTCGCGTTTCGGGTAGGAAGGGGTATCCACTCGGGTAGCGCCGGAGCGCGGCTCGGCCAGCAACAGCTGGGCGGCTTTTTCGCCGATCATCAGGGTAGGGGAACAGGTGTTTCCCGAGGTGATGGTGGGCATGATGGAAGCATCGGCCACTCGCAGGCCTTGCACGCCATACACCCGCAGCTGGTCGTCGACCACGGCATCGGGGCCCTGGCCCATGCGGCAGGTGCCCACCGGGTGGAAGATGGTGGTACCGATGCGCGCTGCAGCTTCATGCAATTGTTCTTCGGTCTGCAGCTCGGGGCCCGGCAGGTATTCCTTGGGGCTGAACGCGGCGAGGGCAGGGGCCTGGATAATCTTGCGGGTCAGGCGAATGGCCTGGGCGGCGACGCGCAGGTCATCGGGATGGCTGAGGTAGTTGGGGTCAATCCGCGGCGCATGGTCGGCTTCGGCGGAAACGATGTCCACCCGGCCGCGGCTCATGGGCCGCAGGTTGCACACCGACGCGGTAATGGCGGGAAAGCTGTGCAAGGGTTCACCAAAACGCTCGAGCGACAGGGGCTGTACGTGGTATTCCAGGTTGGCGGTGGCGTGCTCAGGCCCGGAGCGCACGAACGCGCCGAGTTGGCTTGGCGCCATGGCCAGGGGGCCGCTACGGTCGTACAGGTAGCGCAGGCCCATGCCCATCTTGCCGATCAGGCTGTTGGCGACCTGATTGAGAGTGCGCACCTTGCTGACTTGGTAGATCAGCCGTAGCTGCAGGTGATCTTGCAGGTTGCCGCCCACACCTGGCAGTTCGACATTTACCGGAATGCCGAGTCGTTCGAGCAAAGGCCGTGGGCCGATGCCGGAGCGTTGCAGGATATTCGGCGAACCGATGGCGCCAGCACAAAGGATGACCTCGCCACGGCACTCGAAGCGGTGCAGCGCATCTTGCCAGCGCGCACTCACGGCAACGGCACGGCCCTGCTCGAGGAGCACCTTGCTGACTTCGACGCCGGTCAGCAACGTGAGATTAGGGCGCTTGATAATCGGGCGCAGGAAGGCCTTGGCGGAGTTCCAGCGCACACCGGAGCGCTGGTTGACCTGAAAGTATCCACAGCCTTCGTTGTCGCCCGTGTTGAAATCGGCGACGCTGGCGATGCCGCTTTGCGCGGCGGCGGTCTGGAAGGCATTGAGGATCGGCCATCGATAGCGCTGGCTTTCGACCCGCCATTCGCCTTTGCCGCTATGGAATTCGGAATCGCCTTCGTAGTGGTTCTCGCTTTGCTTGAACAGCGGCAACACGTCTTTCCAGCCCCAACCGCGATTGCCTTGCGCCGCCCAGCCATCGTAGTCGGCGGCCTGGCCGCGCATGTAGATCATGCCGTTGATTGACGAGCAGCCGCCCAGCACCTTGCCCCGCGGGTAGCTCAAGGCGCGCGATTGCAGGCCGGGCTGGGGTTCGGTTTTGAAGCACCAGTCGGTGCGGGGGTTGCCGATGCAGAAGAGGTAGCCAACGGGGATGTGAATCCAGGCGTAGTTATCCTGGCCCCCGGCTTCGAGCAGCAATACACGCTTGCTGGGGTCCGCCGACAGTCGGTTGGCCAATATCGACCCTGCAGGGCCGGCACCGACCACGATGTAGTCGTAGGGTGTGGAAGATGGCATTGCACGCCTCTTTTATTATTGTTTTACCCCTTCATCCTAGACGCTCGCCCGAAAAACGCCGCCGTAGTTTTTTACCCAACGGTTGTGCATTTTTATCCAATAGCTGCGGATGCGTGATTTGCAGAGGGAAACTGCCCGGTAGAGACCCGGGCAGTAGATGGTGCTCAGCCTACGGACCCAGCAAGCGTGCCGCTGTCGTCATTGGCCATCGGGCCGTGCAGGGAGATCTTCGAGGTTTCCGGCAACGCCAGGCCACCGGCCAGGGCAGCAGCGAAATGGCGATCAGGTAATAGGCCGGCGCCAGGTTGGTGCCGGTCATGCCGATCAGCCAGGTGGCCATCAGCGGCGCGGTACCACCGAAGATCGTGTAGGCCATGTTGTAGGTGATAGCCGAAGCAGTGTAGCGGGTACGGGTAGGGAAGACTTCCGACAGCAGCGCGGCGGTCACCACGCCACTGAGCACCGCGCCCATAGCCAGCAACAGCACGCCGACCACGGCGCCGGCGAATGAGCCGGAACTGGCCAGCATGAACGCTGGGTAGATCACCACGATCAAACCCACACCGGTGGTCAGGATGGTCGCGCGGCGGCCCACCTTGTCCGAATACGCGCCCGCCAGCGGGCACATCAATGCGGCGCACACCAGGGCGATCACCGAGATCAGCAGCGCCGTGGCACGGCTCAGGCCGCCAGCTACCTGCAGGTAGGTGGTGAAGTAAGTGGTAAAGGTATAGAAGGACAGGGCAGTCAGCGACACGAACGCGCCCAGGCAGCAGATGGCGCCACCTTGGGTCTTCAGGGTTTCGCGCAGCGGCGAGTGGGCGACAGCGTGCTCGTTTTCCACCGCTTGGAACGCAGGGGTTTCATCCAGTCTCCAGCGCAGGTACAGGCCGACAATACCCAGCGGCGCGGCAATCAGGAACGGCACGCGCCAGCCCCAGCTCGCCATGGCTTCAGGGCTCAAGGAGGCATCCAGTGCATAAGCGATTACCGCAGCGGCGGCGAAAGCGCTGAAGGTGGAGACCGGCACGAAGCTGCCGTACCAGGCGCGCTTGCCGCGCGGCGCGTGCTCCATCAGATAGGCGCAAGCGCCTGCGTACTCGCCACCCGCGGAAAAGCCCTGGACGCAGCGAATGATGGTCAGCAACAGCGGCGCGATCAAACCGATATGGGCGTAGGTGGGCAGCAGGCCGATCAAGGTCGTTGCCCCCGCCATCAGCAGAATCGTCGCCGCCAGCACGCGCTTGCGGCCAATGCGGTCGCCGAGCATGCCGAAAAAAATTCCGCCCAGCGGCCGGAAGGCGAAAGCCACCGCGAACACGGCGAAGGTTTTCAGCAACGCCACACTGGAGTCTCCGCTAGCAAAGAACTGTGAGGCAATCACGGTGGCGAGAAAACCGTACACGGCAAAGTCGAACCACTCGACGAAGTTACCGATAGCGGCGGCGCATATCACACGTTTCAGGGTGGCAGGATCGACCTGCGGCTCTTCGATGTTCGTCATGCTGACCTCGACGTCCGGCTAACTGAGAAGTAAAAAAAGGTTCATCCGATTATCGGCCCCGCACTTGGGCGTGGTTGCCGGATACCGGCATCCACGTATCCATGGGCGCGCACGAAACGTGCCATATGAAACAAGCTGAGGTTGTAGACGTCGTTGAACGATTTTGTTGCATCATGAATGGGCGTAAAGCGGACATTGCAGTTAATCTGACCTGATTCAGGGCCATAACAAGAAAGAATCACTGATGAAAAAACTCGACCGCACCGACATCGGCATCCTCAATTCGCTCCAGGAAAATGCACGGGTGACCAACGCTGACCTCGCGCGCTCCGTGAACCTGTCGCCCACGCCTTGCTTCAATCGGGTGAAGGCCATGGAGGAATTGGGGCTGATCAAGCGCCAGGTCACGCTGCTGGAGCCCGATATGCTCGGCTTGCACGTGAACGTCTTTATCCATGTGAGCCTGGAGAAACAGGTCGAAGGCGCATTGCAGCGTTTCGAGGACGCCATCGCCGATCGGCCCGAAGTCATGGAGTGCTACCTGATGTCGGGTGACGCCGATTATCTGATCCGCGTGCTGGTGCCAAACATCCAATCGCTGGAACGTTTTATCCTCGACCACCTGACCAAGTTTCCCGATGTCGCCAATATCCGCTCCAGCTTTGCGCTGAAGCAGGTGCGCTATAAGACCGCCTTGCCGCTGCCGCCGAATGGCTTGGTGATTGGCGATTGATTCCATCCCGTGTTCCACGTGGAACATGCACTTCTTCACGGAGCCCTGCCATGAAAGCCGTATTCGTCAACTTGCCTGCCAGCCTTGATAACCTCGAAGTGCGCAAGATCGCAGACCCGGGCCAACCGGGCGCCGGGGAGATCCGCGTCGCATTGCATGCGACTTCCTTGAACTTTCATGATCTGCTGGTCGCCAATGGGTCTATTGCCAAGGATGAGGCGCGCCTGCTGATGGCCGATGGTGCGGGCGTCGTGGAAGCCGTGGGCGAGGGCGTTACCGAGTTTGCTGTGGGGGATTCGGTGGTGTCGACCTTCTTCCCGCAGTGGCTGGATGGTCTGCCTACTTCGCCGGTGGGTGTGTTCACACACACTCCAGGCGACGGCATCGATGGCTATGCGACTGAGTACTGCGTGTGTGAGGCGACCCGATTTACCCATGCTCCCCGCGGCTGGACCCATGCCGAAGCCGCCACCATCACCACTGCGGGTCTGACTGCCTGGCGTGCACTTGTCTGCGATGGCAAGCTGAAGGCAGGCGATACTGTGCTGACCTTGGGCACCGGCGGTGTCTCGCTAGCGGCTTTGCAGGTGGCGAAGATGATGGGCGCGACCGTGATCATGACCTCGTCGTCCGATGAAAAACTCGCCCGCGCCAAGGCCCATGGCCTGGACCATGGCATCAACTACCGCGATACGCCCGACTGGGCAGAGAAGGTATTGGAGATCACCGGTGGGCGAGGGGTAGACCATGTGCTGGAACTCAGTGGCCCGGGCACCTTGGCGCAGTCGATCCAGTCCGTACGCGTTGGCGGGCACATCTCCTTGATCGGTGTACTGACGGGCTGGCAAGGCGAAGTGCCCACAGCCATGTTGATGGCCAAGCACGCTCGGTTGCAGGGCTTGATCGTCGGCAGCCGCCGGCAGCAGCAGGAATATGTGACGGCGCTCAACCAGGCAAATATTCGGCCGGTGATTGATCGTAGCTTTCCTTTGGAGAAGCTGGGCGAGGCGTTCAAGTATCAGGAGAGTGCCAAGCACTTCGGCAAGATCGTCGTCGAATGGTAAGGCGGATCAAAAAATAACTGAGTGATAGGGTTTAAGTCGTGAACTAAAAAAACGGCACTGATGTCAATGTGATATCGCGCAAGGCATGGATGGATTTTCGCGAAAAACATACAGCCTATGACATCGGACCCCTGCCATGAAAATTGCGACCAAACTGCTGCTCTCCTTTATTTTGTGCTCCTTGATCACACTCGGGGTGGGGCTATTGGGCATCAACTTTGTTAATCGCCTTGCCACAGCGCTCGAACTGACCTTCTCGAATAGTCTGGTATCAGTAGGCAATACGGCTGCAACGCTCAACAGCCTTGTGGCCCATAACCGCGGCCTGTATCGCCTGCTGGACTCGTCCAAAGGCGATGTTTCCCAAGAAGACCAGGAACGCGTCCGCAGGGATATTGCCGATGAATTGAGCCGCAGCCAAAGCGCCTATGCGACCTACCGTGCCACCCCCCTCGAAGATGATGAGCGGCTGGCCGGCGATAAGCTGGACAAACTCTGGCCAGTCTACATTTCCAGTTCAGCGCAAATTATTTCACTGTTGGATGCAGGCCAGGTCGATCGAGCCCGCGCGGTGCTCAACACCAGCAACAACGCCGTATTCAAGGAAGCCCGTGACCTGGTCAAGGTGATGATCGACTCCAACAACCGTCAGATCAAAGAAGGTGCTCAGGCAGCACGGGATCTGCGTACCAGCGCTTTCGAATGGATGATTGCCGGTATTATTCTGGCGTTTATCACTGCGATCGCCACAGGAATTCTGATCACGCGCCTCATCACCCGGCCCATCGCTCAAGCGGTCGAGAGCGCACAGCGCGTCGCCAAGGGCGACCTGACCCAAGCAATTACTACGGATCGCAAGGATGAGGCCGGGCAACTACTCATGGCATTGTCCGATATGCAGGACGGCTTGAAACACACACTCCTCGAAATCGCCAACGCGGCAGACCAACTGGCCTCTGCGGCTGAGGAGCTGAGTGCCGTGACGGATGAAAGTACCCGTGGCTTGACCCGGCAGAATGATGAAATCCAACAAGCCGCCACCGCAGTGAACCAGATGACCGCTGCAGTAGAAGAGGTGGCCCGTAACGCTGTTTCCACTTCCGAAGCGTCACGCCAGACCACCGGAGAAGCTGACGACGGTCGCCAGCAGGTAGACCAGGCAGTGTCGGGCATGACCTCCATGGTCACTGAAATCAATGGCTCGACCCAGGCGGTATCGGACTTGGCAGACCAGGTACGGGAAATTGGCAAGGTGGTCGATGTGATCCGCAGCATAGCCGACCAAACTAATCTGCTGGCGCTCAACGCGGCCATCGAAGCCGCCCGCGCAGGTGAACAAGGCAGGGGATTTGCCGTGGTTGCGGACGAGGTACGCGCGTTGGCCCATCGTACTCAAACGTCCACCGTCGACATTGAAGAAATGATCGGCCATGTCCAACAGCGTGCCGACGGCGCGGTGAATGCGATGAACAAGAGCCTCACCCTGGCGAGCGATACGCAGGTGAAGGCTAAAAATGCGGGTGACGCCTTGCAGAAGATCACCAGCAGCGTGGCCAAGATTAACGAACGTAACCTGGTCATTGCCTCTGCTTCCGAGGAGCAAGCCCAAGTCGCCCGTGAGGTGGACCGCAATCTGCTCAACATACAGGACCTATCGACCCAGACTGCAGCTGGCGCGAATCAGACCAGTGCCTCAAGCCAAGAGTTGTCGAGGTTAGCGACGTCGTTCAACGTGCTGGTGGCAAAGTTTCAGCTGTAAGCAGTTAGAGTCGCTTCTTCTCTTCCATAAAAAAGCCAACCCATGGGTTGGCTTTTTTGCATCAGACAAACTTCGGTGCGGTGCAGACCTTAGAAATCCAAGTTCGAAACCGCCAGCGCATTGCTCTCAATGAAATCGCGACGCGGTTCAACCGCATCACCCATCAAGGTATTGAAGATCTGATCAGCGCCGATCGCGTCTTCAATGGTCACACGCAGCATACGACGCACGCTCGGGTCCATGGTGGTTTCCCACAGCTGGTCCGGGTTCATCTCGCCCAGCCCTTTGTAGCGCTGGATGGTGTGGCGCTTGGTGCTTTCAGTCATCAGCCATTCGAGGGCTTCCTTGAACTCCACGACCGGCTTCTTGCGCTCGCCGCGTTGGACGTAAGCGCCTTCGTCTAGCAGGGTGCTCAGTTGCGCGCCTAGGGCAGTGACGGTCTTGTAGTCGTTGCTGCCGAAGAAGTCGCGGTTGAAGGTCACGTAATTAGCCAGGCCGTGGGAGGTGATTTCCACTTCCGGCAGCCATACGTTGCGCTCGCGATCTTCGCGCAGGCTGGCCTTGTACACCAGACCCGACTTCTCGGTGCTGCGCAGGCGCTCGTTGAACTTGGCCATCCAGGCTTGCATGCCTTCGTGGTTGCCCAGGTCTTCCAGCGATACGGCCGGCAGGTACACGAAGTGCTCGGTGAGCTCTTGCGGGTACAGGCGCGACAGGCGCTTGAGGGTCTTCATGACCATGCGGAAGTCGTTCACCAACTTCTCCAGCGCAGCGCCGGAGATGCCTGGCGCCGAGTCGTTCAGGTGCAGGCTGGCATCCTCCAGGGCAGACTGGGTCATGTATTCTTCCATGGCCTCGTCGTCCTTGATGTACTGCTCCTGCTTGCCCTTCTTGACCTTGTACAGCGGCGGCTGCGCGATGTAGATGTAGCCACGCTCGACCAGCTCAGGCAGCTGACGGAAGAAGAAGGTCAGCAACAGGGTACGGATGTGCGAACCGTCGACG